>ERZ724505.1759-NODE-1759-length-11460-cov-4.448049_pt1 | contig 11460 bp, 15 predicted proteins | sample MGYA00376038_ERZ724505 | MGnify/ENA primary metagenome ERZ724505 (study PRJEB28724, sample SAMN07190884) | wastewater metagenome | isolation source: effluent of sewage treatment plant in Hong Hong | place: Hong Kong | collected 2016-03-17 ... | reverse complement strand
TCCGGCCTCGTGAACGAACTCCAGACCTCGTCGCACTTTGGCGGTGAATTTCGGCTTGCTCATGTGTTTCTCCTGGTGATGTGGAATTGACAAAGGCTTCGAGCTTCGCGATGTATCGCTCAGCTTGTAGAAGCGCAACCTTGAGGCGCATTGGAGACTCGCTCTTCAACGCGCTTTTGATTGTTGCTCTGACAGGTGGGAACGCCTCTGCGGTCATGGTGTTACGAGCGTCGGGGGTCCTGGATGACGCACGAACATCCACGGTTCGACGGAGAAGGACGCCACGCGAAAGCCCATCACAATTGGCTCGAGTATTTGAGAGACCTTGGATTTCTCCGGACCCTCCAGCACCAGTACGCGGGCTCCACAGAGGAAGCGGATCGAGTGGATCTCGTCGTGCTTCATGTAATAACTCTGCCCAGAGTGGTACTGACGAGTCCGTTGAATGAAACGCTTCGCCTCCAAGTACGTCGAAGATGGTGTGTAGGCTCCTGGCTTTCCGTCGTAGTGAAGTTCAGAGACGGCATACTCGTCTCCCTCTTCGTTTCGGGGCGTCCAGATGGTGTTGTGGACTTCTCCAGCGAGAACGATGCACTGCAAGTCGTACCGGTGGCTGTGCGGAGTGACGCACTCTTGCTGATCGCGGTCGATGGCGAACATACGAACCTTGCCGAACTCGCTGGCGCCAAGAAGTTGGCTGCGAAGACCGGGCACGATGTAATTCTCGATCGTGCCGGACGTCATGTCGTCGATGAGACTGAAGTTCATGATTTGCTCACGCAAGGGATGCTGTTGTTGACAGAGTCTCGAAGCCGATCGAAAGGCATGAACTCGTTCGGGCGGTAGTGAAGTTGCCCGTTGACGCATTGAAACTGCGCTGGAGGACGCCGATCGGTTACCAGAGCGATACCGGCGACGATGAGCACAAGAAACATCATCGAAATGAGGAAATTGCGCCGTCGGTTTCTGTCCGTATCACTTCGAATAGCAGACATCGAAGCCTCCTTCTGCGTTGAGCGGAATGTCAGGCCACCATGCAGGTGGCGTCTTCATTTCCTTGAGCATGAACTCCAGGGCCTTTTCGGCCTGCTTCTTGGGGACGCAGCAAGCCACTTCATCGTGAGTCATCATGACGACTCGATACTTGTCGGCAATCCGCAGCATCTGTTCCCCGACGATGATGCGCGCTAGAAATTGAACAGCGTTTTCTGTCGCAAGCCCGCCGTAAATCTTCCTGCGGGCACCGTAGCTGTAGTACGTGAACCCGCGTCGGACAGGCTCACCGTTGCGACCGACTGCGAAGTAAGGGCGAAGGTCTGGGTAGTGCAGGCCGAGTCCGTTAGGCCCCCAAATCGCGCTATCGCCCCACTCCAGGATGCCTTGGTATTGGCCTTCTTCTCCGCAGGACAGGCTGGTCAGGATGCCCTCGAACGTCGCCCACTGCTGGACGATCGGACGGTTGATGTTGCGGTACACGTTCACGACTCGCCTGCACGTCGCGAGCGGGAGGTCGACAGGAGGTCCCATCGAGCCGATCGCCAGCGTGGTCTGGAACTTGAGGGCGCCCATTTGGTACCCGAGGCCCAGCTCACCGACCTTACCGACGAAGCGCTCAGGCTTCGAGATCTCGTCGATGTTCTTGCTGTACACCTCGGCTGCCAGAAGCCGGTACGGATCAGGCCCTTTTTTGGCGTCGTAGTCTCGGATGCGTTGGAGCTTGTCCGTGGCGCCGGCGAGCTTGTTGTTGACGCGCAGTTCAATCTGCGATGAGTCAACCACTACGATCACGTGTCCTGACGGAGCGATGATCGATCGTCGTAGGGCGTCGCTACCTTCTATGTATACGCCCTTGTCGTCGTACTCTGCTCGAGGAAGATTCTGAGCATTCATCTTGTCGCCGCCCGACCAACGGTGAGTTTTCGCTCCGCTGAAGTTCAGGTAGATGGGCAGCTTTCGTCCGTCCTTGCCGGCAGCTAGCAAGCGCGAGGCTCGTGCTTCTTCGATCGTGGACTTGGCAGCGATGCGCGCAGCCATCAAGCGTCGAACGCGGACGTCCTCGTGATCGAGAAGATCCAAGAACTCCAAATCTGACTGTGCGAAGGCGTAGGTCTCGTGCCCGGTCCGCAGACTGATCTTTGTCGGCGGCTCCACGCCAAATTCCCGGAGCTTCGCAGCGAACTTCTCGTTGGACGACAGGACCTCTGGGGGTACCTTGGCTCGCTTGATGAGCCGTTCCTTGGTGTCTTGCTCGAGCTTCAGAGCTGCGGCGGCTCTCGGTTCATCGACATTCAAGACAGGGTCGGTGAACATGCGCACGGTCAAGTCGACTAGACGCAGCTCTTTTTCAGGAAAGACCTCGACTTGCTTGAGGAAGATGTCCCACATCAAGTCGATGTCGATGACACAGCCTTCACCCAGGTGTTTGAACTCGGCGGGCGTCAGAGTGCGCTTGCCTTTGGTCTGCACGAGGTACGTCTTGCTCTTTTCGCCGACGCCGTAGAACTTGGCGATGGTGTCCAGGTTCGCACGACTCACTTCTGCGTGCAGAGCACGCGTCATGGAGAGCGTGTCGTAGTAGAAGTGCGGGCGTAGACCGAAACGGTCCGTCATGATGAAGCCGTCGAAGTGCGCATGATGCGCCAGCATTGCCTTACGCTTCCAGTCGATCGACTTCAGTTTGGCGACGCCTTTCTTGGCGTCGTACCACACAGTTTTCTTGCGTCCTTCCTTGATGCCTACACCGTGGGGTAGAAACTGTTCGTCTCGAACGTAGCTACTGGTGGAGTACTTCTTCAAGGAGAGTGAGTAGTCAGCGGCGTAGTAGGTCTCCCAGTCGACCGCCACGATGTCATCCAGTTTGTGCAGCATCATGCTCGTTCCTCCAGGAAGCGAAGGAACGCCCCCATGTTGCTGTCTTTTTCGTCACTCGAATCGTGCGCAACGAAGTCGACAGTGTCTTTGGCAAGCAAGGTGATCGACTCTGTACGTTGCGTCTGGCCGATGCGATAGATGCGACGATTACCTTGAATGCGGTACTCAAGGTTGTACGTGGGGCTTGCCCAGATGGCGCGCGTTGCCTTGGTAAGCGTCAAGCCGTGCGCCGCAGCATCAGGGTGCGCAAACAAGATCTGGTACAGCCCGCCTTGGAAGTGACGAACCAATTCTTCAGGATCTTTTCGGCTGTCGATTACTGCGTGGACGATGCCGCGCTTCGTTGCTTCGGCTACCAGTGCATCCCGTTGGTGGTGCCACATGTAGAACACGAGAGCTTGTGGAGCCTCTTCCACGAGGTCGAGAGCTAGCTCTACGCGTTCGGAGTCAATCTGAACAGGGTTCTTGTCGACATCGAAGACCGCGCCTGAGGCGATTTGCAGCAGCTTGCCGTACATGACGGCGGCGTTGACCGCGGTGATTTTGCGCTTGCGGTACATGATGATGCTTTGTTCCACCATCTCGTCGTAGACGTCGCGCAGTTTTGAAGACAGTTCGAGTTCACGTGTGTACTCGTGGTACGGCGGCATATCGACACAGGCTTCTAGCCGGTGTCGAATGGTGATGTCTTGCATCAGTGCCGTGACGATAGCTGCACTGGAGGCTCGAGGAACCCAGTCCAAACGTGCGCCTGAAGCTCCTGTTGGCTTACGATCACAGGTGGAGTTGCGGAATTGAGCGAAGGAGATGCCTAACCGCTGACCGTCGTCGATCAGGTACATCGGAGACCATACGTCTAGCAGTCCGTTAGCGTTGGGTGTGCCGGTGAGTCCGCGGCGCCACTTGAAGTGTCGTTTCAAGTGCGTGATGGCGCGCGATCGTGCGGAGGTGTGGTGTTTGTACTTGGTGATCTCGTCGATGATGAGAGTGTCGAACTTGCGCCAGAAGGCAGGCTTGAGCTTCTCCAGATCCTTCACGCCGTCGATGTTGACGATATACACGTCGGCGTCTGCTGCCATGGCTGTGGAGCGGTGCTTGGCGTCAGCGACAGAGCAGATGATGTTGGGGGCGAACTTCTTGAAGTCGTTGACCCATACGCTGCGAAGGATACTGCGAGGGGCTACGACAAGAGCGCAGCCGCCACCCTTCTTCCGCCTGTTAGCGAAGTCGATGATCTGGACGAATGTCTTGCCGGTGCCCGGATCGCTTGTATCCATCACTCGATGCTTCGACTTCATGAACTCGAGTGATTGTTTTTGATGCGCAAAGGGCTTGATTTTCACGCGCTGTCCTTCTTGACACAGCCGCACATTGGGCAGTGCTCTGTGTCCTCTCGTGCGTAACCGTCGTAGATGAGGATGCGCCAGACGTCACCGGCTTCTTCTCCCCACGCTGTGAACGTACCGGTGGCAGTCAAGGTTGGGTCGAGTGTTCGAAGGAAGGCTATGGTGTCGTTGAGCTGATCAACGAACCCATACGTCTTTTCCCTGCTGGACCAGACGATGTGTTGACCTTGTTCCAGCTCAAGGTCAAAGTGGTTGTACTCTCTGAGGTCGCCAGCGCCGTTGTTAAAGGCGTCCCAGAAGTCGTCGAGCAGATTCGGCTCGTTGTTAATGAGAGGGCGGTTGAGCGTCATTCGCCCTTGGAACTCTGTGTTGTATCCCATCAATGCACCTGTGCTGTATGTGGGAGGAAGACTGTTTGTGGCGGGCCGGGGAGTGCTTGAGCAACTGGCACGTATTCGGTTAGGCCGTCTGCATGAGTGAGAACTACACAGTACGTATTGACGACCTCGCCAGTGTTGGCGTTCCGAAATTGCTGCACGACGAGGTCATCGCGCTTTGCTGCCGCCGTTAGCAGCCTCAAATCGCGCACGGCTCTGTCGTTTCCGTTCACCAAGAGATACTCCGGCCTTGCACTCGCCGGACTTGTTAGGGCCGTAAGCGCAGCGGGCGCAAACAAAGATGTTGGGTTTGGGTGGGAACTGAGTTGCGCTGGTCATTTTCGACGCGCGATTCGTCCACGTAGGTAGGTACTTCATGGCCTGACTCCGGGTATACCCCTGGCTGGTCAGTTCGTTCTGATCGGTGTAGTATAGCTCGACGACTGCGTGCTCGAGCTTTTCGTTACGGAGGAAGGCTCCGATTGCGTAGAGCTGAACCTGCTCGGCGTGTTTGATCTCGTTACCGAAGCGTTTGCCGCTCTTGTAGTCGATGATCACAGCCTCTGTACGGTTGGGCATGTAGACCGCGTCACACTTCATGCGACACCATGCTTCTGACGCTCTCCAGTCAGTTGGAGTCCACGTCGAGGTGAAGGCCCACTCACCTTCTACGGATACCTTGCCCTTCTCGAATTGGCGGCGAAGGGCTGTCATTTCTGTTGTGAAGTGCTTCAGCTCTGGAGCCAGTACTGCACTCTTGCCCTGTACGAAGTCTTCGGCAGCGGTGTGGATGGCGATCCCGCGATCCAAAGCCGTCCGATCGCCTGTCTCAGGTACTTTCGCACCGTGTTTGAGCCATGCGAGGTACGGACACATCTCGAAGTTGATCAGAGATGAGTACGACCACGCCCGGAGTCTTCGTTCAGTCTGAGATTTCATGAGGAGAGAGTGTAAGAGAGTGGCTTCTAGTTGAGCAACACCTTCTTGTCCTCGCGTTCGAGGGCGTGCCAGTCCGTATAGCCTTCCGGGTACCGTTTGCTCAGCTTGTTGAGGCAGGCATTGAACGCTTCGTCCTGAGACGACTCAAGGTGTTTGAGCATTATCAGAATGTCGTAGTACAGCCCTGCAAGTACACGTCCGTAGGTGTCGTCCCCTTCCAAGAACAACTTCATGAACCAGTCATTTGCAGAAATCAAAGCGCCGTACATCGCCTGATGCTGATATGGGGTGGTGTTCAAGGTGTCAACGACTTGGGCGACCTTGTCGAAGTTTCCGTATAAGGAGTCTTTCTTGTACCCGCGAATATCTGCGTAGTACGCGATGAACCACAAGATGTCGCCGCATTCTTCAACTGCGTTTTCGCGATTCAGCGGCTGCTTGTAAATGTGCCAGCGCTTGAGGGTGTCTGCCAGCTCACCAAGCTCTCCCAGAAAGCCGAGGAATGAATGAGCACTCTGGTCTTTTGCATTGAGAGGCTTGGCTGTACGCAAGGCGAGCGGTGCAAATTCAGCGAAGTTCATCGTTTGTACGCCTCGAGAAGAAGTTCTTTGATTTCGGGTGTGGTACGAAGAAGCGGCCCCCAGGCGACGTAAGAGTCCGGATCCCACTGACCGTAGACTGAGATGCCGCCATTGGTCAGGAGTTGAATCTTGACGCCTTGTGGGGGTGGGTACTTTGCCGGATCGAGCCAGTAATCTTGGCCGACGTAGTAGCTCTTGGCGTCAGTCATGCCAGGACTTCGGCCTTGAAGTACTTCACGGTCAGAGGCACGTAGGGTTCGATGAGCCAGAGGATCGTGTTTGCGTATACACGAATCTCGTACTGAGAGTGTTCGTGCAAGCGCAGTGTCAAGAAGTGAAGCAGGTTGTGGAGGTCCACCTTCGCGTAGAAGTGCGTGTAGGTGTTCAAGCCCAGGAACAGTCGCGCCAGTTCTCGCGGGATTCCGCGCTCGGCGAAGTACTGGTAGCGCTGGAAGCCCAGCGCGGAGTGCACTTGCAGTTCTTCAATGAACTGACGATCGATGTCGTTGACTTGATGGCTGTCGAACAGCCGCATCTGCTTGTTGGTAGCGCTCTGCACACCGACGTGTTGTACGTTCGGGATGTAGTACTCCTCGGGCAGCTCCGTGTACCGCGCACTCACTTCGCTGTAGCTCCACGTGCGGTGGCGGTGCCATTGACGGGCCACGAAGAGTGGGCATTTCACGTGGAAAGTGAAGTCCATCATTTCGAAGGGCGAGGTGTGCCGATTCTTCAACAGATACTTCAGCAGCTTCTCATCCAGGCTGCGGTCTTCGCGCCATGTGTCTTCGCCGGCGTACGACGTGCGTGCGGCTGAGATGACCTCGAGGTCGCCGGTCCAGCCATCAGGCTCAACGACACGACGAGTGGTGGAGTGAAGAGTGATGAATCCGTGGTCGAGAACGTTCATAGCTGCTTCTCGATCAGATCGGCGATGTCGCTGAATGACATTCCATCGTCGTTGAGATCTGCAATACAGTGGAAAATACGGGGCGGGGAGAGCCGTCGTATCATCGGGTTGCTGTCGGGCAGTTTGGCCCACTTGACGACGTCGCGTGGCAGAATTTGCACTGCTCCAACCCCTGCGGCGTTCCTGAATTCGAATACGTCGTTTCGGACTAGCTCCCACTTTCCATTCGCAGGGTGTTCCTTAGCGTACAGATCGCACAGTACACCCAGGCAGCAGAAGCTATCGCCTGAGTGGAGGTGCTCGGTGCCTTGTTTGTACTCGCCGCTGCGCAGTGCGGCTACCCACTTGGTCTTCACGTCCGGGTTCACAGTTGCTCCTCGATCAGAGCGGCGATGTCAGCGAAAGACATGCCCTCGTCGTTCAGTTCTGAAAGGCCGGTATCTTCGTGGTCATGGCTCACGATGACGTCGCCGCTAGCGGGGAAGCCAGCCCAGTTAGCGACGTCAGACGGAAGGTAGATGTGTTCGAACGTACCGGACGACTTGATGGAGATCGATCCATAGGTGTAGTCCGGGTTGAAGTGCCACTCTGCGAGACTGGGGTGTTCCTTGATGTACAAATCGCAGAGAACACCCAGACAGCAGAAACCTCCGCTATCCGATTGAAGCCTCTCTTTGGCCTGTCGGTACTTCCCGCTGCGAAGAGCGCTGACCCACTTCGCCTTGATCTCTTGGTTCATGAATGACTCGCTTCAGTTGGCGGATGTAACGAGCAAGAAGCCTCCGCAGAGCGCGTTCACTGAGAGGCTTCTTGCTCATGTCGTTACTCCATGTTTTCGAGGGCCTGGATGTAGTCGATGACAGCTTCACTCCACCCGTCGATGTGGTGCCAGCCGGTGGCACGAATGCCGTTCTTATAGGCGGCGACGTTGATGATGTAGCCGTGTGTGCCGAACAGAGGTTGGGGAACAGTCGAGCGGCTCTGTTCGTCAGTCAGCACGATGCAGCGGTCGTAGGGCACAGAGTGGTGGATCTGGGTCATTGCGTGACCAAGTTCAGTGCCGCCTGCCGGACCGTGCTGCTTCAGTTGATCTCGAAGTGCAAACCCTCGACGAGGGATGATCTGCGTCGCGCTGGTGTTGAACGCGTAGATCTGAACGTCTTCACAGATCTCACGTAGCAAGATCGCCAAGGCACAAGCGGCGTCGAAGCGGTTCAGTTCGCTCTTGCTACTGATTCCTGAATCCATGGAGCCAGAGCTGTCGATCATGAGCACCGTTGTGCCAGGGAGCTTGGGCATGTCTTTGAGACACTTGAACATCAACGTCTCGAGCGTTGGCTCCATGAACGGCGCGTAGCGAGCTGCCGTGATGAAGCGGAACGGGAGCACGCGTTCGACGTCGAGTCCTGCGGCGTAGTCGTGCATCAGTGTGTAGTTCACGCCGGCCTGGACCATGTTGCGCAGGTTCCGAAGGAACGCCAGCGCGCCGAGCTTCTTTTCACGCATCAACTCTTCGAAGACTGCGCGCTTGTCTTCGCCGGCCGACAGGCGTACTTCCCAGGTGTCCGGCGTCTGCAATGTGTCCTGAGCCATTCGAGCGAAGAGCGTGTCAGAGTGGCGCAGAACAGTGGTTGCGCCGCCGTTGTACTTGCACGGGTGCTGCTTGGCCTTTTTGCCGTCGATGTCCACTGGTGCAGGATGGGTCAGGAACAGAGCATCACGTAGTCGAACGACGCCCTTGCCTTTCCGGTCGTACTTGGCAAATTGGTACTCGTTGAACTTTCTCATCGCTGTTGCGAGTCCGCGCTTCACCGAATTCGGCAGCGCGTGCTTGCCGTCCTGCCAATAAATTGACAGGAACTCGGTGATCTCGTCCGGGCGTTGGATCACGTCCGGCAGAAGATCGTCCACGAGATGCTTGTGCGAGCTGTAGCGCGTCATTTCACGCACGAGCAGCAGTGGAACGTGTCTCAGCTTCATGGCGGTTCGCGCATGGTACGCACAGGCGGCGACGAACTCAGCTCGGCACTGCGGGACCAGCTCTTTGATCAGTCCTGCGGTCGACTTGCCGTCGATGTAGAACTGATCCTCCCAGAGCATGTTCGCCATCACAAGGCGACGAAGGGTGCCTTCGGCGTCCAGCTTCTGGGCGACGCCGCCTTCGAACGTGTAGTTCGGCTGCTCTTTGATGCGTACGTTGGTTCTCATCTTCATCTCCATGAAGGTCTTGCAGTGGGGATTAGGCGCTGCCGGTGAGTTCGATTTGAGTGGTGAAGTAACCGGGAGCTACGCCACACATGAACTTGCTGTCGGGAATGAGTCGATAACGGTCGTCCTGCTCTTGAGGCTGCTGCTCTATCCATCTGAGCTACAGAGTGACTCGCGTCCCTCTGGTCGGGCTTGAATCGACGACCCGCAGCTTGATGAAGTAACCGTTATCTACGCCACGACAAAACTTGCTGCTGGGAATTTTTCGAATTCGGTTGTGTAAGTGTCTTAGCCATTAGACGACGACGACGATTTACACCGCCGGTCGGAATCGAACCGACATCTCTCTCGTGGAAGGAGAAGTAACCGAACTCTGCGCCACAGCAAATGCGAAGATCGTAGCCGAACCAGGAACGAAGCCTGGGAGGAGTTAGGGTTGTGCCCTGGTGGCTGCGATTTGAGGCTCGCACCCCACGCTTCAATGCAGCGAAGCGGTCAGGAAACTCCGCATTTCCGCGGGGGTGCGATTTGGTTCAGGCGGGAATAGTGTCGACCCGGTGTTGTTTCGCCAATGAAGTAACCGGGCCTTGCGCCACGCCTAATTCTGTCTTGCCGATGGGAATTGAACAGATCCGGTAGATTTTCATTATCAGTGAAGTAGCCGGATCATTCGCCACATCTCAATCGATCTGATGCGCTCATTGTAAGAGCGTCTCAGAGTGTGTCAACAAATTTCTACCAGAGGTCTTCCGAGAACAATTCGCTCAGGGATGACGCCTTGAGCATCTGGTTGTTGTGCTCTGCCGCTGCCTTGGCTTGCCTGCGCGTGAAGAAGCGACCGTCGCTCATCAGGAATCCTTGTCGGCCAGTCACTTTGTCGATGTCGAGGTTGTGAACCATCCAGTCCATCACGTTGTGGTGTCGAGCAGGTGCCGGCAAACTGTAGATAGTGCCGTCTTGCAGGATTGCTGCGGCCACCGCCAGTGGAGTGTGTCCGACGGGAGATGTTGAGGGCGGCTCGATCAACTCGAGGTATCTCGCTTGGGCCATTTGGCAGCGAACCTGGGTTTTATCGAGGATTTCGCGCGATGGACTTGGATTGAGATTCGCTGCGCTGCGTGCGTAGATCTCTGAGCGGATCAGTTCGATCAGAGCAACGAGTTCATCGTGTTTCTTCGACATGGTTAACGATCCTCGATTTTTGTGCGCAGGGTGCAGCCCTTTACATCAGCTCCGCTGGGATATCGATCTGTTCTCCCAGCTTCGAGAGCACGTAGCATCGCATCGCAGCTATCAATACCGATGGCCCGGTCGTATGGGATGAAGTGTCCGGGTATTGTGCACGCCATACTACTTGTTTGTTCGGCTCGTCAAACTTGCTCCACGTGGCGATTCGCTCTTGCTCGATGATCGGGCCAGTGAGGCTCCAGTCGTTGCAATAATCCAAGTCGCTGAAGTCGATATCACCGTTGTTGTGGCTCATGATTAACCACTGTGCTTCATGTCCGTCTATCGAACTCTTGTAGTGCTTGAAGTGAAGGTTTCTGTACCCGTCGAGTGTGGCGACGGCCCAGTTGAGTTGGGGTCCGTTGAGCTGCGTGACAAGTCTTTTCATTCTAGTTCGCTCAGTAGATAGATCAGCGCCTGTTGCAAGCTGATTGGACGGCCTTGCCATGTGGCCACGGTGACGCTGAGGCTCACTGTGTTAAGAGGTCCGTCGCGAAGGTATTGCTCGATGCCTTCCTTAGCTACGTTCCATATGACTGAGCGGTTGTTCATCACTCGGCGGAACATTTCCACTGCGTGCTCACGGTGCTGAACGGAGCAGTGAGCTGTCTCAGCGTGGATCAGTGCACGCAGAGCTTCGATCTGGTGTCGTTCACTGTAGTGCCTTCTCGATCTCGTTCCACAGGGGCGCTACATGCGGGATGCAGTTCTGTGCCCGACGAAGCAGTTCTTTCAGTGCGTGGATCTTGACCAGTTGGTCGAAGCATCGGTCATCCAGAGTCCGAAAGTGTTTGGTGCCTCCGATGACACTTTCGATCTCATCTCTCTTGGCTGCTGTCAGTTCTGTGATGTCCAGCAACTGCCACAGCAGCTCATCGCGCATCTTGATCTGGTCGATGAACGCTTTTCGCAGGAGTTCGTTCACAGTCCTCTCCTCGCGAAGTAGACTGCCCAGCGCCCCGGCGCTACCTGCGCCCGGATCGTCGCGGACTCCCCAGGCT
>ERZ724505.1758-NODE-1758-length-11460-cov-4.471548_pt1 | contig 11460 bp, 14 predicted proteins | sample MGYA00376038_ERZ724505 | MGnify/ENA primary metagenome ERZ724505 (study PRJEB28724, sample SAMN07190884) | wastewater metagenome | isolation source: effluent of sewage treatment plant in Hong Hong | place: Hong Kong | collected 2016-03-17 ... | reverse complement strand
GGTCTCCATCATCCGGTCGAAGGTGATGTCGATCAGCGGCTTGAGGAGCTCGGTCTGCAGGCGCTCAAGCACCGGCCCGAGCACGAGCATCTTCTCCTCGTGGCGCTCGACGATCTCGCGGGCGGTGGTGCCGCTGCGCTCGTCGTTCTGGAGCATCAGGAACAGGTCGGCGTAGTAGGCCTGGTTGATGCGCCGACGCGTGTCCTCGATGTCCATCACCATGTGCTGGAGGTTGATGTTCACCTCGTAGGCCGACCGCACACCGCCGCCCGGGGCGGTTGCGTCCACGAACATCACGCCGCCCGGCAGGCGCTTGCTGGCCTGGTCCTTGTACTGCGTGGGCACCTGCAGGGGCGGGTTGACCATGTAGTCAATGGCCTGGGCCTTGCGCAGCTGCATGAGCTGAAGCTGCTTCACGTCGCCGAGGCAGTCCATGCCGGGGCTGCGCCCGTAGACATCGTTGCCGGTGACCGAGCTGCGCGGGCAGAGCGCGGGGAAGCGCTTGTAGCCCGACTCGGCGAGCATCTGGTCGGCGCCCAGGTCGCTCGCGGGCTCGAAGTAGTAGCTCGCGAACTCCATGTTCTTGTTGTCACGCTTGCTCGCGTCGCGCTCACGGCGCGGCTCGACGCAGTGGTGCACGCGCACCCAGCTGTCGTACATGTTGCGGTCGTAGAGATTGCGCACCGCCTGGCTGCAGTTCTTGTAGCCGAACATCTGCACCATCTGCCCGACGGTCATGTTCACGTCTCGGTAGAGCGTGTCTACGAATCCCTTGTCGTTCACGCCGAGCGCGTACTCGCCCACCGTGAGCGGGTAGTGGTGGATGACGTTCTCGAAGTCATCGCGCACGAAGTCCGCCCAGGTGCCGAAGGCGCCCAGCTCGTCGTAGCAGCGCTGCAGCGCCAGGTAGGTGTTGCCCGAGTGGAAGATCGTCTCGGTGACCTGCGTGGCGTTGTGCAGCCACTCCTTGACAGAGCCGAACTCCATCAAGTCCTTGTCGGACAGCCCCATGCGAAACCACGGCCGCGCCGGGCTGGTCATGCCCGACATCATGCCGGCGCTGAACGTGCGGCGGGCGAACACCGCCGTGTTGTCGTAGATAGTGGTGTTCTTCTTGTAGCCCTTGTTGGCGTCGGTCACGATGAAGCGCGACGCCTCGGGGAACTGGTAGACAGCGATGTCCCGCAGGTGCGTGTCCCAGCTCGACCGTTCAGTCCACAGTGCGTTACGACGCCGCAGCAGACGCGTGCGCTTGCCTTCCGACATTACGACCCCAAGAGCGTCGACGCGCCGGTGTTGGGTGCCATCGCGGCGGGCCCGGTCAGCACTGTGCCGCCGCCACCTGCTGCGTTGAGCGCGTTGCGGTTCTTTCGGCGCTGGTCAAGGGTGGCCACCTGGGTGGCATCCTGGGGCTGCTTGGCTTCAGGAATTTTCGGGCTACTGGTGCACATTCTTGCGACCTCTGGGCGGACTTATCCGCAGAGATTGTCGTTACACGCAGCGCGTGCGCGTACACGCATCAGCTGAGCGTTGAGAAGGGGTCGTACCCTCCAGTGAGCGACGCGGGGTCGTGGTCGAGTGCGGCCAGCGGGTCGTGGCCACGCAGCGCGTCCGTGGGCCGCCGCAGCAGTTGCAGCTTCGGCGTGTCGATGTTGGCCAGCACCACGGCGGTCGCGCGGTCAGGGCTGCGGCCGATGCGCTTGACGATGTCCTCGCGACTCTCGACTTGAATCTCGCGCCCGAGCAGTTTGTAGCGAGGTGCGCACAGCTCGGCCAGCAGGTCCCGGTCCGGCGGCAACGCAATGCCGGTGTCGTAGGTCGGGTCGAGCGCTTCGCGCAGCGCCCACCACAGATCGGTGCGCAGGTTGTTGAACATCAAACGCCCTGTGCGATCTGCTGCGCGCGAGGGGCGCTCGGCCACGTTCACGCCGTACACCTGCGCGCCTGTGCGCTTGACGCTGTCGTATGGGCTTGCGCCCACCCCGATCACGTCGATGTTGATCGGCGCATCGTCACGCCGGCGGGCGAGCACCTGCGCTGCGCATTTGTCGCCGTCGTCGGTGTCGGCTTTGGGCACCTTCACGAGCGGTGCGAACCACAGTCCGTGATTCTCTGCGCGATGCCGGGTCGCGATGATCGTGTCGTCCTGGCCGCCGCGCGCCACGTCCACACCCATCTGCAGCATCTCGCCTTTTGGTGCGCGGTTCGTCCAGCGCGCCATCGCCGCCTCGGCCCACTTGGTGGGGATCACCTGCCAGATGTCGTCTTCCATGCCTGCCTCGAAATCCCCGTAGAGCATCTGCGACCGCAACGGCTCGGGGAGCGCCTGAAGCTGGGCCATGTAGTTCGTACCCACGAGGTACGGGTTATCGGTCACGCGGCTTGGGATGAACGTGCGTGACTGCGGTGTGATGATGTCCACCGGCGAATGCTCGGCCGGGTCGAAGTCATAGACACGCTCACCGTCACGCATCACGAACGGCGCAGGACTTGTCACCCATTGGTCTTTGCCGTCGATAACGGCGACGTAGCGCAGCTCGCCCGGCTTGGCCCGCCCACCTGGGCCGACGTACTTCTTGTCGAGCCACGGAGCGAAGAACGCGATCAGCCATCGCCCTTCCGCGCTCGTTGGCGGGTTGAACGTGAGCAGCGTGCGCGTGCGCTGGTTCGGGTCGGTGGTCCGCACCCAGCCCATGAGGAAGCGCACCTGCTGCTCCAGAAAGTTGGCTGCCTCGTCGATGACCAGCAAGTCCTTCGCGCGGCCTTGGAACTTCTTCTCGTCGCCGAGGTTGGGTGCCGAGCAGAACTCAACGAGTCGTGCCTTGCCGCCCGGTGCACGCCACACTGGTGGCTTTCCGCCCAAGCCGTCGCGGTGGTTCACGATCTCGGCCATGCGGTCGATGATCGCGTTCAGCTCCGTGCCTTCACGGCGGAAGATTTGCACCACTTGGTGCTTGGTGAGCGTAATGCCGCACGCCAAATCGGTCTTGCCACCGCCGGCTGCGCCGCCGAAGCCGATCACATCCGCTTCGCTCTCGTAGGCCATGGTTTGCGGGCCGGGCAGCGGCACCCACGGCCGCTCATCCAGCTCGACCGCCATCAAGGTGTCGAACTCGCGCCGCTCGTCCTCGGTCATGAATGCGGCCAGCGCCGCGATCTCGGTCGCCTTCACACGATATCGTCAGCGGTCAACCCATCGCCCTCATCGCGACGCGCTTGCGCTTGGCGCATGAGCACGGCTATGCGCTGGGCGCGCTTGTCCGGGTCGTGCGCCACGGACTCGATGGGGCCGCCACCCGGGCCGCTGATCTCCTGGCGGTCGGTGCCGAACACCGCAGGGCGGCGGCCCTTGAGCAGGAACATGAGCAGCGCGTCGCTGGGCTTGCGAATCGTGAGCCACTTGAGCGAGCCGTCTGGATTGCGGGCTTGACGCGGCCGACGATCCATCACGGGCTCGCCATCGTCGTTGAACTGGCCGGTGGCGTAATCCTCGAAAACAAGCTCTCCAGCGTCGTCGTACTCCCAGACAGGGGTCAGGCTGCCCTTGTACACGACAGGCTCTTCAACACCCTCCACGGCCCGCCGACGGGCCTCTTTCTCGAGCAGATCAGCGCTGGCTTCCTTCGCCTCGTCCCATGCGGCCCGAAAGTCGGGATCGTTCTTGGCCCGCAGGTAGGCCTGCGCGGACGCAATGCCGGCGGCCTGCGAGGCCTCGACGACCGTGCAGCCCGATTCGACGGCTCGCAGAAAGGGGTGAATCCATTCGAGTGACATGCCGCGAATTTAGCGGCGCGCTGAACCGCCGCGTACACGGTAGGCCACGCCCCCGCGCCGGGCGCCGCGGCAGATGTGCCCGATGCAGCTCTTGGTGACACCGAATCGCCGGGCGAGTCGCTGCAGCGTCCAGGTGAGCGGGTCCTCGTCGCGCAGTTGCAGGATCAGGTCGACGTCTGCGTTGCTGAGTTTTGCTGCCGGGTTGGATTCGCCGGTGAGTGCGCCCGTGTCGCTCACCCAAACCCAATCGCTTTTCGTTTTTGCTGAATCTTGCATTTCTCTACCTTTCTGCAAAACATTGCAATGCCACCTGAGCCACCTGAAAAAGGCCGTTTTCCGGTTAACGGCCTTTATTTGTGAGTGCTATGCGTCTTAACCGAAAAACAGCTAATTTCAGGTGGCTCAGGTGGCAAACCACCTCAAACCATCAACCGCAAACCCCGAATCAGCAAAAGTTTGCGTTTTTTGCCGCCCTCGTCCCTTGGGTAAGAGTCCTCTTTGCGAAACCCCGGAACGCATCGCTCAATTTCTTGCAGAAATCGTTGCTTGCTCAACGCGTGATAGCCGCCCTCGACGCACCACTCGCGATATGCCGGATACAGCCCCGCGTTGAAATTGTCGGTAAGCGCCTCGCTGTGCTGGTCCCCAATCTCGCAACTTTCTGCAATAAACTGCCCGACGCGGTCCTGCTCTGACTGGTAGTCCTTCGACGCCGCGAGCACGACATCGGGCGCCCGAAGCCCCTCGGCGAACCACTCCCGAGCACCGCGCGCCACCCAAGCGAGCACGCCAGGCAGCTCGGCCTTGAGGCGCTCGGCGGTAGTCGTGTCCTTCACGAAGTGCGCACGCCCGGCGTTGACATCCTCGCGCGAGCCAAAGCGCGCCTGATAGGGCATGAGCATCACGCGCCGCCAGATCCCCGGGTCGGTGCCCTTGATGATCGGCTTGTGGTTCGTGAGGAGCTGGATCTTGTGGGTGGGGAAGAACTCGAAGAAGTCGGCACGCATGTAGCGCGCCTTGACCTTGTCCGAGCCCGTGATCTGCTTGACCACGTCCTCGCGCAGGTGGCCGCCGTCTCCGGTTTCGTGGGCGGTCACCATGCGGCGCCCGAAGAGGTCAGCGAGCTCGGTCGGGTGGCGCTCACCAAGCGAGCCCACGAGCAACCCCGGCGCTGCGGTGCCCGCGTAGTCGCCGAGGGCGTCGGCGACCGTGTCGAGGATCGTGCTCTTGCCGTTGGAGCCTGAGCCATAGTGCACGATGAAGCACTGCTCGCGCGTGCTGCCGGTGGCGCAGTAGCCGAACCAGCGCTGCAGGAACGAGGCCAGGGGCTTGGTGCGCAGCTCGGTCTCCAGCGTCACCTTGGCGATGACCTGCTCCCACACCTCGCTGCGCGCGTCCGGGTCGTAGGGAACCGGGCAGAGCTTGGTGATGTAGTCGTCGGGGTCGTGGGGCTTGATCTCGCCGGTGCGCAGGTCGACCGTGCCATTCGCGCAGTTGAGCAGCCACGGGTCGCGGTCCACGGCCGCCTCGTCGACGGCCAGCATGCGCTTGGCGAGCCCGACAGCGGCGTCGATCGAGGAGCGCATCTCGCTCTTGGCGGCCCACTTGACGAGCGCGTCGGCGATCGCGTTGTGCTTATCGGCCTCCTCCGCCGCCGCCGCCGGCTTGGCGCGCCAGGCCTTGGCCTCCTCGTGCAGGAGCGTGGACAGCCGGCACGCGCAGCGGTAGACCTCGGACATGTCGCGCTCCCAGCGCTTGCCCGTCCACACGTACCAGGTGTCGGCGACCACGATGAGGCGCTTGCCGAAGGCGCGCATGATCCGCACCGCGTTGGCCTGATCGGTGGTCAGGTGGTGGGCGCCGGGCACGCCCTTGCGCTTGACCTCGTCACGCGCCACGACATGGTCGGGGATGGGCTCGAACTGGTTCTCGACCCACCCCACGGCGCGCAGGAAGTCGTCGTCGGTACGGTGCGCGCAGGACGCATGCAGGCACTTGTAGTGCCCGGCGTTGAAGCCCCCCACGCCGGCGGGGAACCAGGTCGACTCGGTCGAGCCGCTGTCGCTGCTGTGGCCATCCTTCCAGGGGCAGCGCACGTAGACCTTGCCATCCGGCGACCAGTCACGCACCCACCCATGCTCGTCGAGGTAGCTCACCACGTCGTCGCGCATCGCCGCTGCGGTGCGGGCCTCGACGGGGCGCATGCCCTCCTGCACCTCGATGCTCTTGCCGTAGAGCTCGGCGAGCATCGCCCAGAGGGCCTCGAACTCCTCGGCCTTGACGTGGGGGAAATCGCCGAGCACGTCGAGCACCTCGAGGCCCCGCCACTCGTAGGGCACGCCGCTGGGGTGTGTGCCCTGGGCGATGAACTGCTGACCGGTGGCCAGGAACTCGATCGGGCCGTCGACGCTCTTGATGATCCGCTTTGTGTAGTCGCCCTCGAGCACGAACGCGATCAGCTGCTTGCCGGAGTTGGAGCGCGTGCGCACCGGCAGCGTGCCGAGCATGCTCTCGACGATCTCGCCGATGCGCCGACTCTCGGCCTCGTCGGGCACGTCGATGTCGATGGCCCGCACGCGGCGGGTCTGGATGCAGATCCCGAGGCGCTCGTCGGCGGACCAGCCGCGCACCTGGCGCTCGTTGGTCTGCTGATCTGTCCACTTGGGGATACCGACAGCGAACCCACCGCTCAGGCGGCTGGGGGTCTTGCCGAGCTCTCGTAGCTTGCTCTCAGGGTGAATGGGGATAGTGGTGTCCGACACCACGGGAAGGAGGTCGGCGGCGAGGCCGGCGTCGACGAAACGGGCCCACTGCGCGGGCGTTGCTCCGATGGCCATTGGCGTGGCCCTTTCTCTGTAGGTTAAAAGGCCCTGGGATGGAGGCCGGGCGCCAACCCCCACCGCCTGCACGGTGGCGCCACCCATCCCAGGGCCTGCAGGTTAAGAAGACTGTCGCAGAATGTAAAGCGCCGCTCAGCCGCCGCTGTCGACGACCACGGGGAAGTGCGAGGCGGTGACGCGCTCGCCGAGGCACTTGCGCGCGAACTCGCACTCGCGGCAGGCGACGATCAGGTCGGTGCGGTAGACGATCGGCAGGCGGCCCTTGCTGGAGCGCGCCATCGCCTTGGTTACGCGCTCGATGGCCGCTGCGAGCTCAGGCTTGGGCTCGCGCTTGTACTGCTTGTCATCGTTGGCGGCCAGGTGGCCGAGATACTGGGCCGACGTGCCCGCCTCGGCGGCGAGGTGCTCGCGCTCGGCCGGCGTGGCAGCGTTCAGCCATGCTTTGAGGGTGGTGATGGTGGTCATCGTTTCACAGGTTGTTTGAGGGGGTTGCAGGTGCGCGCGACTTTAGCACAACGTAAGGCCTTGAAAGCGCGCTGCTGCTGTGCGAGGCTTGCCGCCCCATGCGAACCGTGTACGACGCGGGGCGCGATCCCCTCGACGATATCAAGCGCCTGGCCCTGACCGGCCTGGTGTTCGGCGTCCTGGCCCTGGGCGTGCACCTCGGGGAGTGGGCGTGGATGGCGTTGCGCCACTGACCTAACCCGGCAGGATTTCACGAAAACCCCACCTACGCGCGGGGTTTTTGTTGCCTCTTGATTTTAGCAAGTGCTACAGTTGAACCATCGACAACGCAAACGGAGAACGAAATGGAACTGACCATCGACCTGACCTGCGTCACCCCGCGCGTCGACTACGTGTCGCGCATTGGCGGTGTTGCGCTGACCCGCGAAGCAACTGCAGTGGAGGCAGTTCTTGCGAACAACTTCAAGGTGCAGCAGAAGTGCCGCGACGGCGACACACTGCGCCTGCGGGTAACCCACGGCGGCGACCCGCGCGCCTGCGCAAACTGGGTGGCTGAACGCCTGGGTTGCCCGGTCGAACTATTCGAGAACGCCTGACCCCACCCGCGAAGCCCTCCCCGCCGAGGGCTTGCGAGTGTGGCCACATGGGCTGCACGTAACTGGAGAAAACGACATGGACGTCATCCTCAACATCGGCCTGAACGTCGCCAGCGGCAACAACGCATACGACGCCCGCAGCGAGCGTGGCGAGGTCGCCCTGCGCTACCTCTCGGGCTTCTTCCCGAAGATCATCAACAAGCGCCTCCTCACCACCTACGACGACGCCAATAGCACGCCGACCATCGAGGACACGCTTGTTGTGCACCTGCTCGACGGGCTCAATGCCGAGGGCAGCGTCTACTCGGCGATCTTCAACCTCGCCCAGCTGCTCGACCAGGACTGCATCGCGGTCTTCTTCACGAGCGTTCAAGAGGGTCTGCTGATCGGCCCTCGCGCCAACGAGTGGGGCGCCTTCGACCCGCAGTACTTCCGCGTGATCGAAGAGCTGAGCGAAAAGCCCGCGCGAAACGCGGGTGTTTCGCAAGCCGCTTGACAAGAATGTAGCAACCGCTAAAGTCCACCAAACGAAAGGAATCAAAATGCACGATCTGAACACCATCAACCGCCTGAACTTCGAAGCCTTCGGCGACAAGGTCGCCCAGGCCCGCGCCGCCGGCAAGCACGTCCTCGTCTACTACGCCGGCCTGGCCATCACCCATGTGCAGACGTACGACACCGCCGAGCAGGTGCGCGAGGCCACCGGCAGCGAGGAGCTCGCCGCCGACGTGACACGCCGCTACTTCGCCCCCAGCGGGCAGACCCTCGCCCAGCTGCTCGACCAGTCCGAAGACCGCACGCTGGCCGACTACGTGGCCCGGGTGAACGCCGAGGAATCGAAGTGCTGAAAGCAGTCCGTCGCTGGTGGCTTCGGGTGCGCATCCGTGCGCTCGAAGACGAGATCGCCGACATCGGCGACGAGATCCTCGACGCCGCCGTCGCCGGCGACCACCAACTGGCGCGCGATCTCGACGCGCTGCGCGCTTCTTTTGACCGGGAATGCACTCAACTCTACAACCGACTCGCGAGACTCAAATGACCACCAAGTTGACCCTGACCTACGAATTTTCCAGCGAAGCCGACCTGCTCGCCCACCTGCAGCGCAACACCGTGGCGGCGGACCCGCTGCCGGTGATCGAGCCTGAAAAGGTGGCCGCAAAAAAGCCTGCCGCGCAAGCCCAGAGCCCTGCCCGTTCCCAGCCTACTGCAACGGCGGAAACGGCAACCGCTGCGCCCGCTCAGAGCACCGCGCAGCCGGAACCCCAGCAAAGCACGGCGCAGACTGCAACTGCCAGCTATGTCGTTGAGGTCACCTACGCCGACCTGAGCAAGGCCGTTACGGCGGTGCTCAAGCTCACGACCCCGCCCGAGGCGGTGAAGGTTGCGCAGGAACTGGGCGCGAAGAACTTCAAGGAGCTGCCGCAGGAGAAGTACGCCGAGGCTATCCAGAAGCTGGAGACCCTCGCCGCCGAGCTGGTGGCCAAGAAGGGCGGTGTGTGATGCCTTCGGCGCACAGCTACTGGTCTGCGTCCGGGTTCGCCCGCGACGTGGCCTGCCCCGGCAGCAAGGTGCTGTCCGAGGGCGTCGTCGACAAGTCAGGCCGCGACGCAGCCTGGGGCACGGTGGCGCACGACATCGCCGAGGAGTGCCTGCTCGACACGTCGAAGACGCCCGAGTCGTTCCTCGGCACCGTTGTCGAGCAGGACGGGTTCGAGATCACCATCGAGCAGGACATGGTCGACGTGGTCAACACCTACCTCGACCAGGTCGCCGAGCTATCAGCCGGCGCGGCCATCACGTGGCCCGAGCAGCAGGTCAACTACTCGAGCTGGCTCGGCGTCGACGAGGACGAGGCCTGGGGCACGCTCGACTTCTCGGCCTACTGGCCCGACACGGGCGTGCTGTTGATCGCCGACCTGAAGACCGGGCGCGGCGTGACCGTGTCGCCCGTCGAGAACGAGCAGCTCATGCTCTACGCGGCCGGAAAACTGCAGGAGCTCGACGCGCTCGGCCTCGGTGTCGACACGATCCACCTGGCCATCATCCAGCCGCGCGTGTTCAGCAAGCCCCAGACATGGAGCCTGAGCCGCGCCGACCTCGAGGCCTGGCTCACCGAGCACGCACGCGCCGCCGTTGGCGCCTCGCTGTCGGCCAAGGAGGACTTCTACTCGGCGATGACTGAGGAGGCCTGGGCGCAGACCTACCTGCGTGCTGGCAGCCACTGCCGGGAGAAGTTCTGCAAGGCCCGCAAGACCTGCCCCGCGTACCGTGGCGCGGTGACCACTGCGGTGGCCAACAGCGAGCCGGCCACGCCCGACGAGTTCGAGGATCTCGTGACCGTGGTCGAGCACAGCGACGCTGAGTGGCTCGCCGCCGCCTGGAAGAAGATCGCCCTGATCCGCGACTGGTGCAACCAAGTCGAGGCCGAGGTCGAGCGCCTGGCGCACGAGGGCACGCCGGTCGAGGGCACGAAGCTCGTGATCGGCAAGGAAGGCAGCCGCGCCTGGAGCGACGCCGAAGCGGCCGAGAAGGCGCTCAAGAGCATGCGCCTGCGCGACGACCAGATGTACGCGCGCACCGTGCTCTCGCCCACCCAGGTCGAGAAGCTGGTCGAGAAACTCGACAAGGATGGCACGCCCAAGCCCGTCAAGGAGGGCCAACCGCAGCCGCTGCTCTCGCAGCGTCAGTGGAAGAAGCTGCAAGGCCTCATCACTCGCTCGCCAGGCAAGCCGGTGCTGGCTGATGCCAGCGACCCCCGCGAGGAGTACCGCGTCACTCCGGTGGCCGACGACTTCGAGCCCGTTACCGACACACCGCCGGCGCTCAGCGCCGACGACATTCTCTGAAACGCTGAAACCCAAAGAAAGGAACCCAGCACATGACCACCGCAACCAAGCAAACCAACCCCCTGCGCTTTCGCCTCGACGACGTGCGCGTCGACTGGCCCGAGCTCTTCTTCGGCAAGCAGTTCAACGGCACCGGCGACTTCCGTTGTGGCGCCACGCTGATCCTCGGCCCCGATCACCCGCAGTTCAAGCAGATGCAGCACGCGATCGAAACCGCCGCCCGCGAGAAGTGGAAGGACAAGTGGGAGTCGCGCCTCAAGGGCGCGCGCCTGAAGGACAACGTCTGCCTGCGCGATGGCGACGCCAAGGCCAAGTACGACGGCTACGCCGGCAATTTCTACGTGACCGCGAGCTGCAAGGGCAACGAGGTCGAAGAGCTCTGCGTGAAGCCGACCGTCTACGACAAGTTCCGCAACGAGATCAACCCCGCCGACGTGCGCGCCGGCAAGGCCCGCAATCCGATCTATCGCGGCTGCTACGTGAACGCCCTGATCGAGGTCTACGCGATGGACCAGTACGGCGACCAGGTGAACGCGAAGCTGGTGGGCATTCAGTTCCGCCGCGACGGCGATGCGTTCGGCTCGGCGCCGGCTCGCGCTGACGACTTCGAAGATGTCACCGAGGGCGCTAACGCAGACGACTTCGGCGGCGCCGACGCGGGCATCATCTAAGAACCAAAGGGTCGCGGGGACTCCTCCGCTACCTACGCGGCCCAGCCCGCCGAAGTTCGGCGGGTGGTGGCACACAGCCCCGGCATGGGTTACTCGGTGGGCCCCCTGAGATGGACAACCGAGTGATCGAAGCGCAAGCACCCGCCCCCTGCGAGGAAACGGCACATAGGCGGAGATGTCGGGGAAGGGCCGCCCCCTTTGGGGGTTTGTTACGCCGGCCGCGGGCCCGCGCAACAAGCCAACCATAAACCGAGTCATGACTATCCTC
>ERZ724505.1756-NODE-1756-length-11462-cov-3.027615_pt1 | contig 11462 bp, 10 predicted proteins | sample MGYA00376038_ERZ724505 | MGnify/ENA primary metagenome ERZ724505 (study PRJEB28724, sample SAMN07190884) | wastewater metagenome | isolation source: effluent of sewage treatment plant in Hong Hong | place: Hong Kong | collected 2016-03-17 ... | reverse complement strand
ATCCAACGCCAAGGAGTAGAGAGAAAAAAGTATAGAGGTAGGTTCCCGCAACGCCGGCGCCACCTTTCCGACTTGCAAGAATGAGGAGAATACCAAACGTAAAGAAAACCACTGCAAGTACACTACGGCGTGTCTCGTGTTTGAGGTGCGAAAGTAACACCGTGTTTTTAAAGGTTTTTCCGAAGCGTTTTGCGGTACTATGTTTCTCTTCTTTTTTACGTGCCATATACAAGCACTATGATACCATGTGCTATTTATTTTTTTTAAACCCAAAAATAGAGAAGTTGTCTATATGGAAGTCTCTAAAAAACGATATAATGGACATACCCTTGTCTTAGATTACGAGAAGTAAAAAAGTGGCAAAATTTCTAAAAAGTAGTAAAAAGACAATATCTAAGACTTTTAAGATATGGACAGACTAGACAAAGAAAAGGACAAATACCTACCCACGTCCAATAGGGATACTTTGGGAGATATAGACCCTAATAATATAAGTTTTTTTAAGGACAATAGTTATTTTGTCTTTTCTTATAAAAAAGCGGTCAAACTTCTAAAGGCAGTGTACTTTATCACCGAGTCTTTTAGCTTTAACAATAGTGACCGTGAAGAGCTCCGTCTTTTGAGTCGGAAAGCAGTCAAGGACATTGTCGCTATTTATTCAGTGCATAAAAAGGAGAGAGAGCAAGCACTTTTCTTACTTGAGGAGCTCGAAAAAACAATACTTTCTCTGTTTGCCCTTTTTGAGGCGCTTTCAATGGTCGGATCCATATCAATGATGAATGTTGTTATTTTCATTGCTGAATATCAGCAGATACTTGAGACACTTATAAAGAACAATGAGAAGGAGGAGGCAAAAAGTGAAATGCCTGTGTTTGCGAGAGATTTTTTTGCTATACCTAAAGACGAGAGGGAGAAAGTAAGTGCAATAACAAGGACGACTAAGCAGGGATCTGATAAAGGACAGTATAGGACAAAAGAATCCAACATGTCCTTTAAAACCCTTACAACAGATAACCTACGTAATGTGGCAGCTACGAACAACGAGGGGAGTTTTTATAAAGGACATACTGTTGAAGTAGGGAGGGTGAACCGAGGATTAATGAATAGCCGCTCTGAACTCATTGTTAAGGAAGTTAAAGACAAAGGGTCAGTAACTATTAAAGACGTGTCTAAGTTAATGAAGGACGTGAGCGAGAAGACTGTTCAACGAGAGCTGATCGCCCTTGTATCAAACGGTGTCCTTAAAAAGGAAGGAGAGAGGCGTTGGAGCCGTTATTCTTTGGCTTAGTTTGTGTTTCGTCCCCGAACCCTTTTAAAGGGGTGCCTCTTCTATTTTTTAAGTAATTTCTCCCACTTAAAACGAAGTAAAATAAGGCCTTTTTAATACTACATAATGAGCCCATATTGGTTGACTTTTGACCCTTTTTATGCGAATATCGAGATGTGGATTATTCAGCATTTTGGTGGTTTTTCTGGGCATTTTTTGACTCACATTTGTCGAGTCATATGAAGAGGCTCGCATTGTTATAGCCTCTTTGGCCAAAAAACTTCCACTCTGCACAGAGGGTTATCCACAAATGGTTTTTGGAGTAGGAAACTCTAAAGCCTATAATTCTTTCTATGGCGGCTTATAGCATTTGCTATACTGTCATGACACTTTTTTGCAAAGTATTTTTGTGCCTCGGCACTAGCTACTTTCGTAAAAGAGGAAGGATACGATCATTGACATTTTAATACTGGAAATCGTTGCACGATTTCAGAACAAAAAATTACAGAAACTCTTCGTCCTGTTTTTTCACTGCTATGTCCGCATGTCCATTAACATCTTGATAGCTAAACCGCTTATGTTTCGTCGATAGCGAAATGTGAGCGGATTAGTGAATGTGTATGTGTTTAAGGTTTGTATCGATAGTACAGATCGTAGATGTGTACATAAAATGCATAGAACTTTTGGTAGTCGAACCAAGGGAGTACTTCTGTGCATGTAAGTAGTTTCCCGTATTTTATTCGCGAGAAACTATTTTATAAGTAACAATATATGAATTTGAAAACTTCCAAAACCGCAAAGCTTATAGCTGGCGTGTCAGGAGTTGCGATTGCTTTCTCATTGGCAATTGGTGCTGCAGTAGCTCCGGCTTCTGCTGCAACTGTTGATGATTTGATGGCTCAGATCACTGCTCTTACTGCTCAGTTAAACGCATTGAAGGGAACTTCAGGAAGCACAATGACTACCGGCTCATTTAATACCGATCTTTCGATGGGTATGACAAATGCTGATGTCAAAATGCTTCAGATGGTTCTCAACAAATCAGCCGATACTATGGTAGCTAGCTCAGGAGCTGGTTCTCCAGGTATGGAGTCAACGTACTTCGGTGCGAAGACCAAGGCTGCTGTTATTAAGTTCCAGGCTAAGAACAAGATTTCTCCTGCTTCAGGATACGTAGGTCCAAAGACCCGCGCACTCCTTAACAGCATGGGTGGTGTCTCAACTGGTACTGGTTCAACTGGCACAGGTACTACTGTAACTACTGGCACTGGCCTTTCAGTCATGTCAGCAGTTCAGCCTTCAGCTAACCTTGCTCCTGCTTCAGCTGCTCGCATTCCTTTCACTAAGGTTACCCTTACCGCTTCAAACGACGGTGATGTAACTGTGAATGGTGTTGTTGTAGAGCGTTCAGGTCTAGCACAGGACGCTGTATTCGCTGGTATCGTTCTCCTTGATGAGAATGGTATGCAACTCGGTATCGCCAAGACACTTAACTCTAACCACCAGGTAACTGTTGGTGATCCTTTTGTGATCAAGGCAGGTCAGTCTAAGACTGTGACTGTTGCTGGTAACATGGCTTCAAGCCTTGCTAACTACGCCGGTCAGGTTGCTGTGCTTAACGTTGTTGGTGTTAACTCATCAGCTACTGTGAATGGGTCTTTCCCAATCTCAGGTGCTGCTAACACAATCAACGCTACACTTTCTCTTGGTACTGCTCAGTTGGCTGTGTCATCATTTGACCCCTCAACAAGTCAGACTAAGGAAATCGGAACTACTGGTTACAAGTTTGCTGGTGTTCGCTTGACTGCAGGTTCTGCTGAAAAGATTCGACTTTGGTCAATCCGTTTCAACCAGTCAGGTTCAGCTTCATCTAACGACCTTGCTAACATTCAAGTGTTCGTAGATGGCACTGCATACCCAACAACTGTTTCTTCAGATGGTAAGTACTACACTGCATCATTTGGTTCAGGTCTTGTTCTCGACAAGGGTCTTGCTAAGGATATTTATATCCAAGGTGACATTGTTGGATCAGGAGCTGCTGGACGTACAGTGAAGTTTGATATCTACAAGACTACAGATATCTACATCTCTGGTGAAACTTACACTTACGGTATAACTCCGACCGCCTCTAATACTGGTTCAGCAAGTGATTCAACCTCAGAATTCACTACCTCAACTCCATTCTTCGATGGTTCTAAGGTAACTGTATCTGCTGGTTCTGTAACCACTATTAGTAAGGCAAACTCTGTAGCTGCTCAGAACATCGCTGTTAATGTACCTAACCAGGTACTCGGTGGTTACCAAGCAGATATCAAGGGTGAAGCTATTACTGTTCAATCAACCACATTTACTGTTTCAACATCAACAGCAAGTCTTGGTGGATTGCTCACGAACGTTTCTCTCTATGATCAGAATGGTGCTGTCGTTGCTGGTCCAGTTGATGCTACTGCTTCAACTACCGGTACACTTCAGACCATCACCTTCACTGACACGATTACCTATCCAATAGGTCTTCATGTTTACACCCTTAAGGGTAAGGTGCCTTCATCAAGCGCTAACAACGGATCAGTTGTGACTGTTCAGACCAACCCTGGTTCATGGACTAACATCACTGGTCAGACTACAGGTAATACTATTTCACTCTCAAGTTTGAGCGCGTTTAGTATGAATCCTGTAACGGTGAAGGGTGCCACACTTGCAATCGCTGTTGGTTCTTCACCTGCTGCTCAAACTGTAGTAGCTGGTGCTCAGAAGCTCACCTTTGCAACTTACAGCCTTAACGCTACTCAATCTGGTGAGGATGTTCGTTTCTCAACGATCCCTCTTCGCCTGACTCTTGGTTCAGCTGGAACTGCTAACAACCTTTCAAGTTGTCAGCTCTGGGATGGTACAACTGCTTTGAACACTGGTTCAAATGTAGTCAACCCTACTTCTTCAGTTGCAAGTGGAGATAGTGTTACATTTACTCTTGATCAGTCTTTGTCAGTTACTAAAGGAACCTCTAAGACCTTAACCTTGACATGTAATCTTTCTAGCAATGCACTTGCTGGGCAGAGTTACGCTTGGGGTATCACTAATGGGGCTTCAATTGCAGTTACAGGCGTAACTTCATCTAATGATGTAAGTGAGTCTATAACTCAATCTAATGGTTCAACAATGACTGTAGGATCATCAGGTACGCTTACTGTAAGTGGTATTAACACCTCTACCTATAAGATAGTTGCTGCTAACACTACTGGTAACGAACTTGCTCGCTTCAACCTTCGTGCTGAAAACGAACAGGTAAACGTTGAAAAGGTTGGTCTTACTCTCACTTCTGGTTCATCTGCTGATCTTGTGAACGGTCAGGTGACCCTTTGGGACGGATCAACTCAGATCGGTGTTATTGATTTCACTGGTGTAACCACTGCCAGCTCAACTCTTACTACTTCACTTTCTGTAGCTAAGGGAACTGACAAGGTAATTGTTGTTAAGGGTGACCTTAGCCGCATTGGTACTGGTGAAGCAGGAACTCCTGGTCGCCTTATCAAGATTGACTACAGCTCTCTAGAAGGTAAGGGTGCAAACTCTGGTACAACTGTTTACGGTACAGGATCAACATCCTTTGCTGGATCACGTGTACAGAAGAGTTACCCTGTAATCACTGTAGCTGCTGCAGCTACAACTCCTGCTGAGGGTAATACCAACTTGGTAAAGGTTACTGTTGCTGCTAACGCTTCAGGTGATATTGTGATGAACAAGCTCACCTTCGGTGTTGCATCATCAACCTTCGTAGCTGATCGCTTCGAGTTTATTGGCCCAACTGGTAACGTTTCAAGCTCTACTGCTATTATCATGAGCAGCGCTTCAACAACCGGAACTGTATACTTCGACAGTACAACAAATACTGACGATCGTTACATCCAGGCTAATACCTCAAAGGACTTCTACTTCAAGGGTATTAACATCAACCTTACTGGTGGAACCAACTCTGACCAAGGTACAATCACTGTCACTCTCAAGGGTGATACTGCGTACCCAACGCTAGCTGGTAGCTACCTCATGGCTTCTTCTACTGTCTCAGGTTTGAGCGCACAGAAGACACTATGGTCACCTATCTCAAGTACGAGCCCTAACACAATGCGTGATATCACCGCTGGCCCAGCGTATGACGACTGGACAAACGGTTACGGTATCCAAGCAACATGTTCAGGTTCTCCAATGGTGCTAGGTCAGGATTGTACTGGTGTAACACTCACCAAGTAATCTTGAGGTTGGCAGTCGTTAGGTCAGCAATGATCTAACTATGCAACAAAAACCCCGCCTTACGGCGGGGTTTTTGTTTTGTGTTATACTTTGCATATATGTCTAAAAAAATCTCGAGCGTTATAGGAATAGGGCTCATTGTAGTCATACTTGGCTTTTTATTTGTGAAAAAAGAAGGGAGTCATGTAGCAAATGAGAACATTTCTCCCGAAGAAGCTGCTACTACAACAAAAAGTGGAACAGGGTCCTTTAACACAACCCCTGTAACCGCCTCTTATAGCGTAATTGATAAAAGCAATGAGCCGGTTAAAGTACAACCTCCTCAAGGGGTACTTTCTCGCACTGTTACTGGCGCAAAACAGCCGCTTATTGATCGTGTTAAGGTGCTCCAAGATACTTTAACTAAAAATCCGAACTCACTTTCAGACTGGCTCGAACTTGGGGTGCTCTACAAAAATGCCAATGATTATGAGGGGGCGCGCCTTGCCTGGGAGTATGCAGGAGTCATAAGACCTTCAAACGTGGCTTCTTTTACTAACTTAGGAGATTTGTATCAGTATTACATAAAGGATTTTCCAAAAGCTGAAGAGGCGATGAATCAAGCGATTAAAAATGATCCAACGCTTCTCGATGGCTATATGCGCCTCTTTAATCTCTATGCATTGTCGTATAAAACAGAAACAACACTTGCCACAGACACTTTGCGAAAGGGGATAGAGAGAAATCCAAATGGAGTATTACTTATGATTGCGCTTGGGGATTACTATAAAGGAAGGGAGGCGTATCCAATGGCAAAAATGTCATACGAACAAGCGCTTTCTGTCGCAAAAGCGTCCAATAACACTGATCAAATCGCGGAAATCACCAATCTTATCAAAGCATTACCGTAATGGAGAAACTTCTCACCAACTCATTTTTCAAGCAAGTATTAAACTTTTTTGTGTTGGTGGTGGTTGCATTCGTAGCGCTTTTGGGGATTTCTAAGTTTTCGCATATTTTCGCTCAGGAAGGGGGAGCAAGCATTTTCCACTTTATAGAAGAAGTAAATTAAATACTATGAACATGTTTATGAAAGTTGAGGTTTCAAAGGAGCAGAATGTTTGGAACTTCCTTTATTCGGTAGCGTTTCTTGTTTTTGTAGGAGCACTTACCACTATCCTTAAAAATTCTCCACAAGGACTTCCTACATCGATCCCGCTTTTTGACGCGTTACTCATAGTACTTGCAACATTTAGAATTATTAGACTTTTTGTGTATGATCGCATTACTAAGTGGCTACGAGATATTTTTGCGGATTTTACTGAAGGGCCAGGTAAAACGATGGGTGACCTCTTGGGATGTCCTTGGTGTATTGGGATATGGGCAAGTGTGATAGTAACTTTTTTCTATTTCCTAACTCCAATGTCTTGGTTTCTTATTCTTGTGTTGGCAGTCGGTGGAGTGGCTTCACTTTTACAGTTAGTAAGCAACATGATTGGCTGGCGTGCAGAGCTCCTTAAAATTAAAGCTCAGGAGAAGGTGGGAGAAAGGGAAGTAACCTCAACAAGTTGCGGCGCAAGATAAATAAAAGCCGCCATGAACTTTTGGTCCATGGCGGGTAAGAACGAACGAGGGTTTTCACCTCATTTCCCATCGATCTTGGCGGGCATTGGCGCTTTGCCATTCACCGCTTGTGAAGGAAGGAAGAAATGCCCGAGAAGGGAGGTGTCGAAGTCCTTACCTCCTTCTTCGTCGAAGGCCAGTACCAAGAAGGTGCCCCCAGGATAGTTCGTGGGGGTGGTGTTCCCGGAACCCCTCCCGAACGTCGGCCCCAAGCCGAGGCTGGTTGCGGAGCTCAGGATATGTCCGAGAACTCCGCCCACACCGAAGCTTGAGCCTTCGCTGGTAACCCCACTCGCCGCCGAAACGGCGTTGATGAGGGACACCAGGATCACTTTCCGGAACCCAGGCAGTCCCGCGACATGACGCATGGCGTCGTTTTGGACTATCGAAAAGTCCGTCTTGTTGCCAGCATCACCCTTCGTGATGACGGTGATGGTGCCGAGGCACATCGACTTTTCAATGATGTTGGGCGACAGCTCTGGCGGAGTGATCTCCTCTACCTCCACCTTGCTCCCGACTTGCGTGAGAAGCGTAGGGAAGGGGGAGAAGATGAGGGTGGTGTGGCCTGATTGGCCATCCACCACTTTCGATTCCGGCAGGAATTTCTTGTTGTATCGCACACCGCAGAGTTTCGTTGCCATCGCGATGAACGGCACGCTCGCGGATCCCGGCGTATTGCCGAGGGCCGTGAAGATCCCCGGTGAGGGTATCGCTGGTGCTCCAGTTGTCCCAGGGAGTAGCGCTTGTGAAGTTCCACCATTGAAGGTGATGTTCTGGATGTTGCCAGCATTGCGGGCGTCCGCATTGCCAGCAACAACGTCCTGCGAACCGTTGATGGTTGCTGTTGCTGTTTGCCCGAAGGCGCAGTTGGCAAACAACAACCAGAGTGCTGCTACAACGAGCTTATGCATGAAGTTCTCCTTGTTGGTTCCGGTGGCGCGATGCGCCACCGGTTACTGCAGGTTTCAGCCCTTGCCTCCACCTCGGCTGGCATTCGAATTGATCTCGATGCCAAACCGGATGGTGGCTGCTCCATCGCCACTGCTCGTCGCGGATCCGTAGGCCCGCTTGTAGTTGTTGGCGCTTGCGCCGAACTGGTCGGCGTAGGCGCTGCCGCCATGGTTCATTTCGAAGTAGCTGTCGGCGAACCCGCCGCGAGCACCGGTTGAAACGGTACCGCTTGCCCATGGGGTTGCTGAGAACGAAGCGGACAAGCCGCTTCCGTTGCTCACGCTTCCACCCCAAGTTGCACGCTCGGTGTTGTAGCTGAAGCCCCCACTTGAGGTGCTGGCCGAACTGGTGGTGGCCCAGCCGCTGACGCGGTGGTCACCCCCCGTTGAGACCCATTCCTGGGCGTTGGCGGTGGAGGCGAACATGAAGCAGGACAACAGCAGGGTGGCAAGCCACCCCAAAAACATCGATTTTTTCACGATCATTCCTTTCTTTTGGTTGACAAAAAACTCGCTCAAATAAGGCTTTCCATAAAGAAAAGCCCAATCTGGGCTTATTTACATAATAACACAATACTATGCATTTTGTCAAGTTATATATTCTTATCATTGACTTTGCTTTTCTCTGTAGTAAGCTCTATATCAATAAGGCCACGAAGACAGTAGGTCGTCCGGATTGCAAAAGACGGGCATAAACTGAACCTACCGAGGGTCGATACTCCACCTCTTAAGCGAGGCAGAGGCCTTATGAACGTAAGGTCATTTTTTATGACCGAGACAGTCTAAAAATAAAAGTTTGTAGTTATGGCTATCAATAAAAGTAAAAAGATTGAGATAGTTAAAAAAGCTGAAGACATCCTCAAGGGGGCTTCTTCGGTAGTGTTCGTTAAGTTTAATGCATTTAAAGTTAACGATTCAAACGCAATGCGCAAAGAGTTGCGTAAGCAAGGTGTTGACTACAGTGTCATCAAGAAAACGCTTATGAAGCGTGCGCTCCACGCTAAGGGGATAGAGGGAGAGGAGCCTGTACTTGAAGGCGAGGTTGCTGTTGCCTACGGTGCTGATTTACTTGCTCCAGCTCGTGAAGTATACGAGTTTCAGAAAAAGTTTAAGGATGCGATGGCAATTGTGGGAGGGGTGTTTGACGGAGTCTATAAGAGTAAGGAAGAGATGCTTTCAATTGCAACGATTCCTTCTATGAAAGGTCTTCAGGGTCAATTTGTTAACCTTATCAACTCACCTATTCAGGGATTTGTTATGGCACTAAGCGCGCTTGCAGATAAGAAAGAGGGAAATTAAAAAGATAATTAAACAATCGTATGTCTGAAGAAGTAAAAACAGAAGGAACTCCTGAAGTTCCAGCAAAATTCAAGGACCTTGTTTCTTCAATTGAGAAAATGAGCGTACTTGATCTTCACGAGCTTGTGAAGTTTCTTGAAAAGTATTTTGGTGTTTCAGCCGCCGCGGTAGCGGTAGCTGCTGCTCCTGTTGCTGCTGCAGCTGATGAGAAGAGTACTTTTGATGTAGAACTCAAAGATGCCGGCGCAAACAAAATCGCTATTATTAAGGTAGTTAAGGAAGCTCTCTCACTTGGTCTTGCTGAAGCTAAGGCTATGGTTGACGGGGTACCATCACTCCTTAAGGCAGGTATGAAGAAAGAGGATGCTGAAGCCTTGAAGAAGAAGGTTGAAGAAGCAGGGGGTAAGGTTGAATTAAAGTAGCAATCTACTTTAATTCAACTTTACGGTCGGAGGTTGTGTAGACAACCGAGACGGGGTCGCGCAAATTTTCACTAGAAAATTATGCGTGATAAAGTAGAATAAAAGTAAGTAAAAACTTATTTAAGTTCTACTTTCGGCCGCAGCGCGAAGGCGCGAGGCGGGGTCGCACAAAATCCCAGTAGGGATTTATGGGTGACAGGTTGAATTAAAGTAATACGTTACAGTAGGAAAACCAGTAATGGTTATCAAAAACCTACCCTTCATAGGGTGGGTTTTTGATTTTTTCCCTTATATATTTTGCAAAAACTCGATATGTTACAATAGTCCGATGAATGATACGCTAGGTAAAATTTTTGGCAGTGCGGCAAAGGTGAAAGTAATGCGCCTTTTTATTTTTAATAGTGAGGTGGGGTTTACTGTTCCTGAAGTGTCTGTAAGAGCGGGGCTTTCAGAAGTGGTAACTAAGAAAGAAATACAGAGTTTGCTTAAGGCAGAGTTTATAAAAAAGAAAACGCTCGTCCGTGAGGTTGAAAAAAGGAGCAGAATGGTTAAGGAAAAAGTGCAGGGGTATATCTTTGACGAGCATTTTCCATTTACGTATCAGTTTCGCAATATCCTCATGGAAGCAACGCCTCTAAGGGGAGATGTGCTTATTCGTCGGTTTAACAAGGCAGGTAAAATAAAGCTGATCATTACTTCAGGTATTTTTATACAGGATCCGGAAAGTAGATTAGATCTTATGATAGTGGGGGATAGGCTTAACAAGACCATGCTTGATAAGGTGGTGAGAAACTTGGAAAGTGAAATTGGGCGCGAGCTTCGTTATGCGGTGTTTGAAACGGTTGATTTTAAGTATCGTGTTTCGGTGCTCGACAGACTTGTGCGCGATGTACTTGATTATCCTCACGAGACGCTTCTCGATAGGATGAATTTTGTCGGTGAATAGCTTGTACAATTTCCCTTTGTATTATCCACATAAGAGGCTAGAGCTTGTACGTAAAGTGGTATCATTAAAGTAGTTCAGGTGAACACCTAAGGAACACTACCTTGAGGTTGCTTGAGGTAATACTCGAGCAAAAGTTTTAAAAGTGAGCGAATGATTCGTTTAGTTATTAGCATAATGCCACAGTGTGGCTATTTAGTAGTATGATTTTACAAACATGGGGCGACACGCTTGTTGGTCGTTTCCAAGACGTTGGGGCAGGGGTGGTTGGTTTTATCCCAAATCTCCTTGTAGCAATTATTATTTTCCTTGCTGGATGGGTAGTAGGTTCTTTGGTGGGGAATGTGGTAGCGCGTATCGTGAAGTCGCTACGCGTAGATAATGCACTTGAAAGTGCTGGCATTGGTACTTTACTGCACCGTGCTGGTCTTAAACTCGATGCGGGAAAGTTTCTCGGCATGCTTATTGAGTGGTTTGTGGTGATTGTATTTTTGATCGCCTCGTTTGATGTATTGGGACTTCATTATGTAAATGAATTTTTGGTACAAGTGGTGGCAGGGTATCTTCCTGAAGTTATTGTTGCAGTGCTCGTCCTTCTTGTTGGGGGAGTGGTGGCTGAAGCAATGCAGAAGGTGGTTGCGGGAAGCGCTAAGGCTGCAGCACTTAGTTCAGCCAATTTTCTTGGATCGGTCACCAAGTGGTCTATTTGGACTTTTGCGATTGTGATTGCCCTT
>ERZ724505.1754-NODE-1754-length-11478-cov-47.201173_pt1 | contig 11478 bp, 13 predicted proteins | sample MGYA00376038_ERZ724505 | MGnify/ENA primary metagenome ERZ724505 (study PRJEB28724, sample SAMN07190884) | wastewater metagenome | isolation source: effluent of sewage treatment plant in Hong Hong | place: Hong Kong | collected 2016-03-17 ... | reverse complement strand
ATCAAAGTCATAAATCTGTCCGGCGGCGCCAATAAGCTGGCGAGTACGCCAAGGACTAAGACGAAATTCCACCGCCCCGCCGACAGAGATGCCAGGTATAGCAAAGCCGCCCTCCCACCATGAAGAATTTCGCAGGTTGATAGTGAATATTTTTGAAAGTCGCCCTACCCCTTGCATAGGCATCACCAGATGGTACAAATAGTTCTGCTGGTCGATGACTGCCTGGCTACTGGAGATGGTGGAAAGGTTAACCGTGTCCCGAATCCTGGGGCGGATGCGCGAACCAATCGGCACAGGGCTGACTCCAGGGCCTCCGATGTAAATATCGTCGTCTCCTAGCCAGATGATCTGCCCTTCGCGGAACCTTTTGATGGTTTGATGGCTGACACAACCCACACCTGACACGAATTGTCGGAAGTCATAAGTCTTTGGGGGACCTGCCGCATACCCAAGGTAGATTGAATTGGGCTTAAAGACCAGAAGAGATGAATTGCTGTAGTATAGCCCTGATACTGGAGCAGAGTCTTGGGCGAAATCGACATAGCCTGAGGATCCTCCACCTGTTCCTCCTCCCCAAACTTCGCCAAGAAGGAAATCCGACCAGGCCACACGATACGAAGTGAAGTTCGCGTTACTTCCATCTTGGCTGGTGCAACATCCAGCAATGAAAAGCCGACTGTCGCCGGCCACGACGATACGAGGCTTGTCAAAAATCTTAAATCTGGCGGTGCTTTGCAGCCCTTGCACGGCCGAAAGGGTTGTGCCGTCGAAACGGTACATGTCTCCAGCGCCCGTTGTAACCCACCAGTATCCTTTGAAGTTGCAAGAAGTAATGGGAATGTCCACATCACCGGCCAAACCTCCCAAAATAAGGGTCCAAGACGTAGTGTAAGCATACACGTTCAGGGTCGTAGGGGTCGGGCGAGTGACTGCCATCAGAGTCACATTGGCAGCAAAGTCCGTGTATAACGCCAAATGGCAGATGTCTCCTACAAATGGAGTGACGGGGGTGTAGATGGGCGCCAACCCCGGGCGGGCTCGCAGATACCCGTCGGCCCAAATCACGTTGTTGCAGGCCGCGCACCCTCCTGATGGGATGTCAAACAGGTTCACATCCGTGTGAAGGCCAGCACCGATGTTGCCCAAAGAGAATGTTTTAGACTTAGAGTCGTATTCAGCTCCGGGCGGCATTAGTAAATCGACCTACGCCAGTAGCGACTGAAATATTTTTCATGCATTGTCAGGTTGTCCGAAGAGCCGTATCGGCCAGAAGCCTGACGTTTCGACCTGTACAGGGTAGCTTTCTCCAGCTCAAACTGTGTTTGGCGCTTGGTGGTGTCATTTCGAAGAGTGTCGAGCAAGCCGATAGTGCTCTTTTTACCTCGAGCCAAATGTAAATTCGGGGGGTTGCCGAAAAGGGCTTCCTTGGCCTGAGCGGCGATGCCTGGTTCATCGAAGTATTGGGCGGCTTTGATGATGCCGTACTGAACCAGAGCTTCTGGAAGAACGTTAATGAACTTGTGCGTGTGAGAAGCCCCGCCATCCGTAGAGAAAATAGGGGTATTCGCTTCAGTGAAGCTGATAGCGTACAGGTAATAATCATCCGGCACGGGGTCAAATATGACTTGCGACCTGTTTTCCAACGTGCGCCACATTGCTTGAACAGGGCGACGATGAGTTTGAAACCCCATAAAGGTCAGAGCTGACACATCGTCCTGGATGTCTAAATCTTGAACGAAGTTGCCATCTTTGTCGAACTGATACACATACCGCACTTCCTGGCATTGTGCCAAGTGCCAGTTCGAGCTATCTGTAGGGGCCGCGTAGTACGCTGACTCACTGGTGGGGGCGTAGATGTCGTATACCTGAACGCCAGGACTGACCAGCAACCAACCGATGTCCACCCAGGCTCCGGCCTTGGGAGAAAGCGTGTTGAGGCCGGTTAGGGGAAAAGAGGCGCGCAAAAGTGTCCCAGGATTCGTAGTCAAAAACCACCAGGGGTATAACCGACATAGGTCGTCTAACCACGACTCCACGTTGGAAGTCGCGTAAGCGTCCCATGCCGATGATGCCCGCTGGAATCGCCCACGAACCTGGGACAAAACCAACTCAAGCGAGTTTGGCTGTAAATTTGCCACGCCTCTTTTCCGCTAGCCCTTCTTAGCCGCCCGACGACGGCGCACAGCCGGAGCATCCGCCACAGCCTGCAGTTCATCCATCTCGTCCGGGGCCAAGTCGCTCATGTCAGGAGGCTCAGGAACTTCCAGTTCCGTCTTTCGGCCGCCCAGGAGTTCTTTCTCCAGAGCAGTCAACTGTACGGGAGGACGTTCCACTTCAGGCTTGCGCAGGTGGAGTTCCACCTGAGCCGCCATTTCTACCTGAGTCTCCGCCAAGGCGGCTTCGATACGAGCCGTCTCTTCTTCCATCAACCGCTGGTTCTCACGCATGAGAGCATCCGATTGACGTTGAAGGGCGACACGCCGTTTCTCCTTGATGATGACTGCGCGGGCCTCGGGGGTGCAGGCGTAACCCTTCTTGTGCAGCCAGGTGATGAGATTTTCAGCAGTCTCATCGGCCATGAATGCAGCATCCAAAGAGTTCCCGTCTACGTCGTAGACACGGCCCTCCTGAATGTTGATGGGCTTTACGCCTCCCTCTCCGCCGAAATGGTAGGCTGGGGCTGTGGGGACATACATAGGCTAGTGCTCCTTTTATCCTTGGACGTTGCCCGGCATTTCACGGAAGTGGAACCACGGGCGCACGGATTGTGCCCCAGCTCCAGCCCCTTGCGTGGTCAGACGAATCTGAATCACGTCTCCGCGAACGGCCAGAGGCCAGTTACGAGTGGGAGGAGAGGAGCTAGCCCCAGCATTCAGTCCGCTCGCCGCATTGACCACCTGGAAACCATAGACCAGCTTGGAGCTGTCAAAGGTCAGAGTAGCCAAAGCGTTCAGGATAGCCGCCGTGCCGTTGTCCTTCGGCTGTTTCCAGAGCTGGATAATGCCAGCCGTAGACACAGCGCCAGGGGCAGTCATGATCTCCATACCGAACTGCGTGATGAGGATGAAGTCGTGGGTGACCGGAAAGCTCAAAAGAACGCCGGTAGACCCTTTCAAATCTTGGTCGGTAGGGGCGATTCGCTCATGAAGCGTCTGAAACCGACCATCTGCGGGTGCTGTCAACATGTTAAATAATTCTCCTTTTCCTAAAAATTACAGGCTGCCGAGACGGATGATGCGCAGCTCACTGTCGCTGGCATAGGTCCACGTACGGGTGTAGCCGCCACGCCAGATGTACCGCACATTGCGGAAACGGCCGTAGGGGTCCGCAACCGCTGCCTGCAACTCAAAGGGGTATACCTCGACGCCAACCACAGGGTCGTAGCCGAAGAACACCGCCTCGCCGAGCAGACCGCCGGCCAGAGAGTTGGAGAGAACGTTGGTCTCTTCAACCATGCGGAAGTTCTCGACCTTGCCGATCTCGCTGTTCAACAGCTTGTTCGGCATGGAGTACTTCATGATGTCGATGAAGTCCGCATCCTCGCGGATACCGCGCAGAGCCAGGGGGCTGGTCACGCAGATGTAGCTGCTGTCCTCCCAGAACGGAACGCGGTAGGTGGTGCGCATCATGTCGTTGATGTTACGCAGGTCCCACAGGGTTACGTTACGGGTGGCGGTGGCAGCCGGGGTGCCGGTGGTAGAGAATGCGTAGGTCTTACTGGCCATCGTGCCGGTGGGGGTGTAGATGGCGTCACAGTTTTTGAAGGGGGCGCCGGCCAGGAGGTCCAGGCTGGCGTTCGCTTCATTGACCAGATTGATGAGCCCGGCGTCGATGACACTCAGCTCGGAGAAGAGGTCAGCTTCCTGGGTCAGAGCAATCGAGTTGGTCAACCATTGACTGGTGACCTGGGTGTAGGTGGTGGTCCAATCAGAGACGGGAACGTTGCCGTACTCGCCGATGATCTGACCACGGCCCGACAGGTTCGATTGCTTGGTGATCTGATAAGTATCGCCTTCGTGAGGGCCGAACTCGTCTTGAATTCGGGCGAACTGCCGAAATCGCTGCTTGGTCTGAGACTGCACACGCACATTGCGCGACATCTTCAGGGTCCACCAGCCACCGGTTTGTGCTGTGACTGGAGAAAAGTTGGCTTTGTTCATCATGAGAAAAAAGATCCTCCTACTGAGATTCGCTAAGGATTACTCCTCGCGATACCTCGGCAGGGACCGGTCTGGCCGGTGTGGTCCTCCTACTACATGCGAGAACAGACTTAGGTTGGATATTAACTAAAATTCAAATTAACGTCCAGGGTTTGTACCAAAGAATTCGTGAGCGCGGTCCATACGAGACCGATTCATGTCTTCAGCCGCATCCTTGAAACGTTCATGCGGCGGGCGCATGTCGATGACCATGTTGGCATTGGGGTCTTTCTTGCCATTGCCTCCGGCGCCTGCCATGCCCATAGGAAACATGTACTGATGGCCAGGTACCAGTTGCTGCTGCTGATCCCCCTGAGCCTGCTGTTGCTGCTTCTGTTTTCGGGGGGAGTACTGAGCGCAGATGTGCGCCGCCTCTTGCATACAAGACGCCCACGCCTGCTCAGCAGGAACTCCTTGCGCCCGGAGGGCGGAATAAACTCGATCAGCTTCTGCAGTGAACGTGGGGTTGCCGGCCAAGTCCGGGTACTGCACTTTGAACTCGTTAGATTTCTGGACTAGAAACTGACGTTCCGAAGTTTGAGCGTTGATAGCGGCCCGATCTTCTTCGGCAATCACAGTGCGGACAGCCGCCTTCAGCGTGTCGGCCGTGAGGGGGGGCGCAGATTGCTGCCCAGTGGGAGCGGAAGTTTGACCGGCCAGGCTGTTCACGATGTCTGCCCAGTTGTCCGATGCTGGGGCCGAAGAAGGGGGCTGCGACTGCATCTGCGGGTGCTGCCGCGCAAGCTGCTGGTTGAGTAGCTCCCGGTTTAATCGCTGAGTCTCAGAGTGAGACTGGTTCAGTTGAAGCCACGCATCGCGTTGAGTTTTCTGTTGTTCCGTCAAAGCATTATTTTTTTCTTTGAGGACGGCGACTTCGCGCTCCAACTCCTCAACAGACTTCTTGTTCTCTTCAGCGGGCTTCTGTGAAAAAAGTCCTCCGCCGCCACTTGCGAATGCCATTTTCTATCTCCTTAAAGTGTGGCCAAGGAGAGTGTTCCCCCCTTGGATGGATTTCTGTCGGCGGTTCTCACGTTCCGTTTCGATCAGAATCCGGGTCTGTTTGAACTGTTCGCGTAAAACAGAAGCCTCCGCCCGAAGCAAGAGCATGGCTCCTAAATCAGGCGGGGCTTCTGCAAGGCGCTTCAGCAAACTTTCGCGCTGGTTAATGAGGGCCTGTACGAAGGCTTTCTCGCCCAGCTCTGAGGGCTGAAGGTCCAGGTCGAACTCACGCACGGGTTATCGCTGAGCCGTGGGAATCTTATTGAAGTTGTCCTCGCCCCGAGAGGCGGTCTCCTTCATAACCTGGGGGAAGTCCCGCTCTCCGGCGGTCTCGGGATACTTCACCTGAACGAACGTGGTATCCTGAGAAGCACCGCGCTTCGAGCTGTTGGTGAACGTCATAATCTCTCGTGCCATTAGCTTACTCCTTCTCGCTGTTGTACGGATTAAGGTCCGCCGAAAGAGTTGGCTCTTTGGCAGCCCACTTTTCACTGGTAGGCCCTCCCGGCACCTTCACAGGTACGTTCGGGTTCTGCCATTGTAGTTTAGTCCCCCGCGATAAATCTACTACCGGCGGGAACTTTTTATAGTCTTCCATCCTACCTCCTACATTGGGGGTGGGCCAGGGATGCCCGGGCTATCACTCACCGGCCCTCCTGGAAACACTCCACCAGAAATATTCATACTCGGCAAGGCCCCCCCGCTAACATCAGGCACAGAATCTCCATCATCTTCAAAGGGAACTCCGGGTTTGAGAGCCGTAGGGGTTGGGGTGTCTGGAGAAGGTGGCTCCAATCCAGCCTTCAGTAGAATCTTCTCGGGATCATACCCAAGGTCAATTACCATCTGACGAGTCCACTCATTCATATTGACAGTTTTTTCCAGTAGCCCTGGGATAACCGCCAAGTTTCGAATCAGGAACGCCCCCTTCTCGACACGGCCCTGGCGTTCCATCGTGTTCCCCAGGACGTGCACGGAGAAGTTAAAAGTAGACCCCAACTCGGCGTATACTTCCTCTTTGCTCATGTTGGCCAGAGCGTCGTAAGCTTGCTTCCACTTGGCCTTCTTTTCCGGGGTCAGGCTTTGGTCGTTACTGAGTAGCTGCTCGCACTTTGAAGTGACGTACTTCTTCCACAAGTCACGGGGGTAGGATTGCAAGAGCCGAAGGAATCCTAGCTGCAGAAGCGGAGACAGCCAGTTGTTTTGAATGTTTCTGAAGATGTTCCGCCACATCGTGTTGTCAGATGCCTGGCGAGCGTTGGTTTCCTGTGTGGTCATGCGCCCGCGTGGGCGGGGGCTACCTCCAAGAGACCCGGTAGCCAGAGCATTACTCTTCCGCATGTCCAAGGCCTGGCCAACCTGCCAAGCTGAGTTGGCCACTTCGCCCATCGGCAGGCGGCGCACAACAGGAGGAGATGTGGCCGCATCGCCGCCCTCGACGGGAATCATCATACGAGGGTGGAGTTTCAGATTGGTCCGCTGGGCTTCGTTGCGCATGCGGTCCTGGTCATACTCGTAAGCCCCGCAGAAGGCCTCATTCATGTAGTCCAACATCTGGTTCAGCATATTGGCCGACATGGTCAGGGTGTCTACGTTCTCAGACACCAGGCCTTTGCCATAAACTTCGTGGGCCAGCGCCATGAAGGGAGCGTCAATTAAAGTCCGTCCCCCATCCCACCAGGGGATCTCTGCCGGGCCGTATACGATCTCACATTCGTTGGCCATCACCATGTACTTATTTTCGTAGAGCAGAGCTCCAGTATCCAGGTCGGGAAGATGCCCCTCATGAAAAGTCAAACGCATCAGCCTGGAGTTGGCCTTATCCAAAGAGCGAGGGCGGTCCAAGCGAGCCGTGGTGACGAAAGATTCTACCGAGCCTGCGCCAAGATAGCCCTTATCCTTGGCCCGGATCAACGCATCCTTATCCCACCCCATTTTATCGGCGTTCAGGAACACCAGGCCAACGGGCACATCAATAGACCAGGTGTGGTATAGATTCTCCGAGCTGCTGTCTTTGTTAACGCACTCACTCGGGATGTTTCTGAAGTGCAGTAAGGGCAAGCGGTTGTTCGGAATAAACGGTTTATCAGAACCCTCTGGAGCTTTGTCGAACAAGCCGAAAAGGGCTGATTCCGGCTCAGTATCTTCGGGCTCATCATCTTTGGGCCCGCCCTGGCCTAACTGAAGAGTGTCTCCGTACTTCACAGCCACCATGGTATTGACGTGGCCGGTGATGATGAGGGACTGAAGGCCCTCTTCCACAATTTTCCAGAACTTGCAGCGGGGGTTGTCGATGTGGTCGTTGACCAAGTCTTTAACTAGATTCACGTAGCACTGTTTGCTGGGAATCTTAGTCTTGGCCTCCCACCAGTCTTGGGACTGTTCAAACATTGCCATGATGACGCCGGTCACCTGCTGCACGAGCATCAAGGCCTCAGGCAAGCGTAGATCAGAAAGATCAGGGTCCCCTGGATTAGCGTAGTTGTTATTAACTAGCTCCCAAGCCCTTCCAATCCGATCCCAGCGGTCAAAGTTTGCTACGCTTTCGTGGTCCCACACGCGCCGAAGGCAGGTCACTAAGTCCCGCTTATATTGTTCCTGGTCGCTTAAGTCCGGGGGGTCAGCGTGGTCCAACAACTCCGGGGTGGGAGACATATCCCGCAGAAGAGCATCCAGCCCGCCCGGTCCCGTTATGAAGTTGTTGTGGGGCGGAATTACAAATGCCACTAGCGTCGTCTCCTACTGTAGGGGTTGTTGTAGCTAACGCCGGACGACACAGACCTTTGCATGCTTGCAGCAGGCTGCGCGAAGATATTTGTACCATACCCGGCAACTGGGGTCCACTTTTCTTCAAAGGATTGGTAGTCCCCTGGCATGCGCAAAGTCAGCTCGCCGGCATCTCCGATGTCAAAGATGTGCGTCACGGGGTAGCGGATTGCGTCTACGCAGTGGTCATAAACCCCGTCTTTAATCGGTAGTCCTGTCTTGGGATCCTTACAGTAGCCGCCCTGGAAAGCCTGGATAAGCGTCTTGGCTCCCCAGGGGTCAAACACCACCCGCTGCCTGCCCATCTGCTGGGTGCGGAACATACGACTGAGGATTTCCAGGCCTTTGCTCACACTCATCGGCTTATGGCGGGGGCGCAGGCCGAAGGCTCGCATGATGTCCAGGCAACTCTTTTCAGAGTTTGCCGTGCGCTGCTTAGCGGCCGTGTCCACGAAATCTTCCCAGATGGCGCCAGGGAACAAGCGATTCAGTTCCGGCAGAACCTCGTCGAGGAATGACTCCAAGTAGGTATCCTGTACCAGCCGGCAGAAAAACACGCGGAGCTGCTTCAGCTCTGGGTCTTCCTGCATCACCACCATGCTCGTGCCTCGAGCTCCCGGGTCGCACCCCCTCTGCAAGGGGTAGAGTCGGTTCCATTTGAAAACCTTCCTGCCGTCAGGCCCCTCTATTCTCAGGTCCTGAATATGGTAATCATAGAACGAGTCCATGAAATACGGCACACCCTTAGGCACGATGCCGTATTCGCCTTCTCCCAGACGCTTTTGAAGAAACCGGTTACGGGCGAAGTCTTGCTCAATGCCCTTCAAGTAAGCCTCACCGACGTGTTTCACGTTGTCGCGAACGTCGAACTTCAGAGCTCGGTAGCGGCTCATCGGGTCGTTCGGGTCGTTGTCTGAGCTGAAGAACCACTTGTATAGCCAATGAAACTCGTCCGGCGGGTTGCAGATGTAGAAGAGAACCTTGCGGAAGTTGCCCACAGACTCACGCATACGGCCCGCCATCGTGATAGCGGTGGTTTCTCGGATAGAGTCAGCCTCTTCGAAGACCACGAAAGAGTAAGCCGTAGAGCCGAGAGAGTCGGCTTTGTCAGACCCAGACGGCGTCAGAGCAAGGTCAGAAGACATGACGATGCTGGAACCATTGGGCAACTTGATGGTCAGGTCACTCTCGTTCTTCTCAAACGGGATGCCATAAGTGTCCAGGAACTTTTTAACGTCTTTCCAGGCTGATTTCTTGATGTCTCCCAGCTTTTGTCGGACCCAGAGCGCCTGTACACCAGGGTAGTTCAGCAGTTGGCGAAGAACGTAGGCGATAACCCCGTAGCTTTTAGAACTACCGGTGGGGCCGTAGCACTGAACATGAATCGGTAGATTCGTACCATCAGATTCGGGAGGAACTTCGCTGTGGTCGCAGATGTCGAACAACTGCTGTTGCTTTGGGTTTGGCTTAAACCGCTCGGAGAAAATCTGGGCATACTGAGCGTTGTGCTTGAGCATCTCCCCCATCTTGGCAAAGAACACGCTTTGAATCGGAGGAATCTCCCCGCGAATCAGTTTAACCTGGTCCGCTTTACTCATGCTCAACGACCTGGGCCGGGTCAGCCTCTAACATGCCGGGCAGAAACCGCTCGGCTTGAATCGCAATCACACCTTTTTGCTCGGCGGAACAGTAGGGCAGAACACAGATGGCCAGAAACTTAGCCATCATATCCACCGTCTCTCGGTCGTATTGAACCTTCAGGGTCACACCATCGGACATGCGCTTGAATTTATCAGCCAGGTCCCCGATGGTTTTGAGGATGATGGTCATCGTCTTAGCCTGGTCACTGGTGATGCGGCTGACCTGCCCAAAGACTTCCTCGTATAAGAACGCAATCGGGTCGGCCAGACGCCGACGGATGGCATCGCACAGGCGTTTCAAGTTGGGGTTCGAGGCTCGGTCTTCCTGGGGGATACCCAGGGCGTGACCCACCGTGTCCCTCACCGCCTCGGCAACGACGTTCCCCACGCCCCCGATGAAGAAGCTGATTTTCTCCTGGCTCTGCGCCTCTACAGCTTCTCGGAACTCGACCAGCAGGGTACGAGCCTGGGCCAGCTCGTCAGCCATGCCGAAAGGGTCGGCTCTGTTTCTAAATTCTTCATACTCAAACTCAAGGGTTGGGTTTACAGCACGACTCATACTGGGCCAGTCTAGTTCATAAGTACCAAAAAGAAAAGACCCCGGGGGGTGAAGCCCAGGGTCGGGGAGGTTTTGACTGAGTTAACCACCATGTACCAAAATGGAGCGTAGGGTAAATGTCTGCCTGGGCTTTCTACCCGAGTTCGTCTGACTCCTCCTGAACCGTAGGGTGATCTCGAATATACCCCAGATGCTGGATGTGCGCCTCAATCCTGGCAAGCCGCTGGCCCTGCTCCACGGAAAGTTGCAGCAGTTGCTCCAACAGCTTGTTCATGATTCGGACTTCGTCCTTGAGATTAAGTGACTGGCTCAAGTTGCTTGCCCGTGTATTCGACCGGGTTGATCACTTCAGTGAGGTGGATGACGGGCCGGAATGAGCCGTCCCAGCTCTGCACCTTCCGGCCCAGGCTGTCCATCATACCTGATGTTTCGATGTTGGGGGCGTACCCCAGATCAATGGCAAAGGGCTTGCCGTTGATGACTTCCACATCCAGGAAGTTGCTCATGAGCATCGGGAGCACCATCGCCCCCTGCTGCTGCACCCACCGGGTCGCCTGCCGGATATTGTGCCGGATGGGTTCTGGGATGTACTCCGCCTTGAACTCGGTGGTGAGGTAGAACCCCATGAGCAGGTCCTTCATGAGCCGGCACAGGTCCTCGTGGCTCAGCAATGTGCCATTGATTTCGAGCGCCACCTCCGCCACTCCATTCTCTCGGCTCATGATGACCTGCATGTGCACATCGCCATCATTAATCTCCGTGGTGTAGGTGGGGTCTTTCTCCAGGTCGAGCATTCCAGTTTGAGGCATAACAAGTTCCCTTCATATTAACTAACTGAGCCAGGGTAGCACGAACGGCTCTTTGCGACAACGGCTGTTCATACTAAACTGTGAGCCATGAGCACTTATTATTACGTACAAGCCAAACTGACTCATGGGGGACACGTTCAAAAAACGAACAAGAGTGAGGACGGAGACCTCACTTTAAAAATATTTGAGGCCATGCAGGGCCGAGAGGGTTTATATCGCGAGGTGGAGTTAATAACTGTAACCAAAGAGGTCACCCGCAAGTGGACCGCTGGTGAGCCCCCCAAGGATACCTTGCCTGTGTATCACAAGGTGGGCATCGGTGATTACCTTTACTCCGAGACCTGGGGCCTGTCTCATATCGTTCAGATGGTTCCCGTTATGCAAACGAGCATCCCTCCTCTGCACAAGATGCAGCTCACACTGTGGTCCGAGGATAAGGAACAGGAATGGGCCATCACCGCCGACTGGGGGACCATTCACGAGATGCGGGACAAGGTCTTGAAAAA
>ERZ724505.1753-NODE-1753-length-11484-cov-6.149182_pt1 | contig 11484 bp, 13 predicted proteins | sample MGYA00376038_ERZ724505 | MGnify/ENA primary metagenome ERZ724505 (study PRJEB28724, sample SAMN07190884) | wastewater metagenome | isolation source: effluent of sewage treatment plant in Hong Hong | place: Hong Kong | collected 2016-03-17 ... | reverse complement strand
CCCACCGCCTCCAGATAAACCAGGCGGACTTGATCGTCCAGGGTATATCCAAGCAGATAAAGCTGGTTTTGCGAGCGGAATTTATGCACCCGCAGGGCAGCAAGGTCGCCTTTTTTCTGTTCGCCGAGCAGCGGGTTGTCAGCGACGTCGGCAACCGCCTGGTCCACATCGGCCGCTACATTGTCATGCAGTTTTTTGTACTGCCGGCCAAAGCGACGAGTCTGAACCACCGCATAACTCATGCTTTACGGCTTCTCGGGACAAACGGTGTAGCGTGTTCACGTGGCTCGGCCATCGACATAATCGATTCGGCAACAAAATCAATCGGCAGGTCGGGATTATCCAGTGCCGCACGGCCTACTTTTGCCCAGAACTCGATCTGTCCGGCAATGGTGCGATGTTCCGCATGGGCCTCGATTTTGGCCTGCTCATACAGGGTTTCATCAATTCGGACGGGCATGCCCATGATGCATCTCCAACTTACTACAAAAGTAGTAAAACTATACACCAGATAAGCTGCCATGCCCAAGAACCTCTCCCTTGCGATCAAGGTCGGCTTTGACGGCAGCGCCGTCGAGAAAGGACTGACGCGTCTGCAGTCACAGTATCGCGGCACGCTGGCCGAGATGCAGTCGGCCTCCGGCAGGCTGTCGGCTTTTGGGCAACTGAAGCGCGATACCGAAGAGGCACGCAAGGCATGGCAGCAGGCACAGGCCGAGGTGGCGCGGCTGGCGCGCGAGATGCGCGGCACGGAAGCGCCATCCAAAGCGCTGGCCGGCAGTTTTGCTGCGGCCAAACGCGAAGCCGCCAGCGCCAAGCAAGCCTTCACCCAGCAGCAGTCGGCGCTGGAAACCTTGCGCCGCGAGCTGAAGGCGGCGGGCAGCTCGGTCAACGAGCTGGGGGCGCAGCAAGCGAAGTTACGCGCCCATATCGCGGCGACACGCGATGCGCTGACCCGGCTCAAAGCCGCCGATTCGGCCCGGGCCACGCTGGGCATGCGTGGCAATGACACGATCGGCGGCGAAATCGAACAGGCGCGTGCCGCCTATGCCGCACTCAAGGTATCGGGCCTGGCGTCGGCAGGTGAACTGGCTCGGGCCAAACTGGCGCTGACCGAACGGGTGCGTGAACTGCGGGCGGAACTATCCGGGGTACCGGCGGCGTTCGAACGCATCCGTTCCGGCGTGCTCGGCCTGGCTGCTGCCGGTGCTGGTCTGACACTGGCCGCGCGCGAGGCGATCCGCTTTGAATCGGCGATGGCCGACGTCAAGAAAGTCGTCGACTTCGACACCCCGGACGGCTTCACCCAGCTGAGCAATGAATTGAAAGCCCTGTCGCGGGAGATTCCCCTGTCTGCCGCCGGCCTGGCCAAAATCGCCGAAGCCGGTGGCCAGATGGGCATCGCCAGCAAGGACATCAAGGGTTTCGTCGAGATTACCGCCAAACTGTCGTCCGCCTTCAAGCTGGGTCCGGACGAGGCCGGCACATCGATTGGCAAACTGATCAACCTGTTCTCGCTGTCGATCCCGCAGGTAGAAAAACTCGGCGATGCCATCAACCAGCTGGGCAACAAAACCAACGCCACCGAAAAAGACATCATCGAAGTCCTGGTTCGCACCGGCGGCATGGCCAACCAGTTCGGCCTGTCGGCCGAGCAGACCTCGGCGCTGGCCACGGCCATGCTGAGCCTGGGCAAGACACCGGAGATCGCCGCCACCGGCATCAATGCGCTCTTGCTGAAACTGCAGACCGGCAAGACGCAGGGCCAGGAGTTTCAGGATGCGCTGCAGAGTCTCGGGCTCTCCAGCCGCCAGTTGGCCAATGATATTGCCGCCAACCCACAAGCCGCGCTGGAGAAGTTTCTTGCCACGCTGGCCCGCCTGGACAAACAAAGCCGCGCCGAAACCCTGGCGCGGCTGTTTGGCCAGGAATACTCGGACGACATCGCCGCCCTGGTCGAAGGCCTGGGTCAGTACCAGAAGGCGGTCGGCATCGCCAGCGACAAAACCGCCAGTGCCGGCTCGATGAACCGAGAATTTGCCGAACGTATCAAGACCACCGAGGCGCAGTTGCAACTGGCCCGCAATGCGATTGCCGAAGCCGGCATTGCGCTGGGCTCGGCTTTCCTGCCGGCGATTACCCGGGCAGCGCAGGCGGTGGCGGCAATGGCGCAGTCGCTGACGGCGCTGATCGAGCGCTTTCCGCGCATCAGTGCCGCTGCGGCCACGGCCCTCACTGGGTTGGCCGGCTTTGTCGCACTGCGCGGGCTGTTTGGGCTGGGCACACTGGCGGTGGCCAAGTTGGGCGACAGCATGCTGGCGCTGGGCAGTGCCGCCGGTCTGGCGGCAAGCGGCGGTCTGGCGGGCCTCGGCGCGCGTCTTGCGGCGCTGGCCGGCCCGCTCACCGCCCTCACCGCTGCTTTTACTGCAGCCTATTGGGCCGGTGGCAAACTGGCAGAACGGTTGCTCGGCGAAAGCGAGGCGCAGCGCAAGGCACGCGAACAAGTGGCACAAACGGTGCAGATCTATCGCGAGTTCAACGCCCTGCAACAGCGACTGACGCAACTGGGCGCCCCGGCAGGTGCAGTGGAACAGGTGCGGCAAGCCAAACTGGCGGCGCTGGCCGATCGTGCCAGCTACCAGCAGAATCTGCAGGCTGCGCAGGATTACGTCAATAGCGCTGCGCAGCTGTTCCAGCAACTGGGCAACGAGCGCCTGCGATTGGCGCAATTACAGAAGAATCTGGCGCAGGCCGAAGCTGCGGAACAGAAACGGCTGGCCGAGGAAACCCTGCGCGACCGCATTGGCAAACTCGAGCAGCAGGCGCAGCAGCACAAGTCGGCGATGGAGGCGGCACTGAATGAGGAGCGCCAGTATCTCGACCGGGTTCGCGAACTGCGCGCCAAACTTTACGATGCGCAAGGCGCAACCGAAGATCGTCTGCGCGACATCCAGCGTCGCGGCATGAGCGAGGCTCAGCAGCAAGCCGATCTGCTGGTGCAGGCCAAGGAAAAGCAGGCCAAAGCGGCGCAACTGGCGGCGCTGGCGGAACAGGCTGCCATCGAGGGGCGCAGCAAGGATGCCGAAAGACTGGCCCAGTTGGCGCAGCGTGAGGCAGAGGGCTCGCAATCGCTGGCCGAACGGCTGAAAGACAATCGCCAGGCCTACTCGCTGGTGGCGGCCGGTGGCCAACTGGTGGAACGCGCGATCCGCGCCGAAATCGACGCCAATGGCGTGGCTGCGCAAATGGCCGCACAGCGTGCCGCCGCCGAACAAGCCGCGCAGCAGCAGACACTGGCGCTGGTTGCGCAACTGAATGCCGAACTCAAGCGCCTCACCACGGAAGACAAGCGCGTGGCAGTGCGCGCAGAAATCAGCGATGCCCAAGCCGCAATCAGCCGCATCCAGGATGAAATCGCCGCGCTCAAGGACAAAACCATCACCGTCACCGTACTCGAAAAATCCGTCGCCGCCCGCCAGCACGGCGGCCCGGTGGGCCTGGCCCGGGGTGGCGCCTTGCCCGGTTACGGCGGTGGCGATCGCATTCCGGCGATTCTCGAAGCCGGCGAGTTCGTGTTACGCAAGGAGGCCGTGCGCAAATACGGGCTGGGCCTGATCTGGCAACTCAATCAGTTGCGCTTCGACCCTGGCCGCTTGCCGCGCCTGGCGCTGGGTGGGCTGGTCGGTGCCGCCCTGCCGCTGGCCTCGATGCCGGCAGCGGCGCATCCGGTAACGCCGGCGGACAGCATCACCATCAATCTGCAACTGGCTGGCCAGCCGTTCCGCTTGCAGAGCGACCGTCAGCAGGCCAGGCAACTGCTGGCAACGCTCAAGTATCTGCAGCGAGGCAGCCCATGAGCATCGGCATCAAGACCTTGGGTGGGCTGCTGTTGCCCCGGCAACTGGAATGCCCGGAGCTGGATCAATCGCTATCGCGGGCCCAGACCCTTAAAACCACGCTGGCTGGCAATCCGGTGATCTACGCCCGGCAGCTGGCTTACCGGCCGCTGACCCTGATTGCGCGTGAGGGCGTGGCCTGGTTCAGCCGCCAGCAGGCCGATGCGCTGCTGGCGATGGCAGCCACGCCGGATGGGCAATTCGAACTGGATTGGGATGGGCGCCGCTGGCTGGTGGTCTTCCGCCACCACGACCCGCCAGCGGCAAGCTTCACCCCGGTTTATCCGTTTGCCGATCGCCTGTTTGGTGAAATCCGGCTGCTGGCCGGTGGTGCTACCTGACTTGGATAACTCGGCGCCCAAGCGTACAATTCAAATGTACACATGGAGGTTCGCATGCAATCCATTCCCTTCAGCCAGGCACGCGCCCATCTGGCCGAAACGCTGGACAAACTTGAAACCGTCGACGAGCCGGTGATGATCTCACGCCGTGGCCAAGCCACCGGGGTGCTGATGTCGTTGCAGCAGTTTCGCCAGTTGTCTGCCCCGGCGGCCAGTTTTACCGCCCGCCTGAACCAGTGGCGCAGCGAGCATCTGGCCGATATGGAGGATGAACCAAACCCATTCGATGCGGTGCGCGACCGCAGCGCAGGCCGGGATTTCGCCTGGTGAGCCAGATCGCCTTCCTGCTCGACACCAATGTGCTGTCGGAAGTCATGCGCCCCACCCCGGATGCCGGTTTACTCGACAACCTGGCCCGTTATGAAGGCGAGCTGGGCATTCCGGCGCCGGTGGCACACGAGTTACGCTTTGGCTGGTTGCGCATGCCGGCAGGCCGACGCAAGGACGCGATCGGCCATTATCTGCAGGATGTGGTCAGTCTGCTGCCGGTGATTGCCTATGACGCAGTGGCTGCGCGTGTGCATGCGGAACTGCGTGCCGAAGCCGAGCGCGACGGCCAGCCGCTGCCCTTTGTCGATGGCCAGATCGCGGCCATTGCCATGGCGCACGGACTGACGTTGATTACCCGTAATACCCGCGATTTTGCTGCAATCAAAGGCCTGCGCCTGGCTAACTGGTTTACCGCCGCAGCGTCCTGATCTTCCCTGCGTTTACACACGACCAACCCCGCCCCGTGCGGGGTTTTTGCATTTCTGGAGACCTTGAATGCCAATCCTGCCCACCGAGATCAAATGGATGCGTTCCACCACTGTCAGCGACACCGCCAGCAACGGCGGGCGCATCAGCAAGAACGAAATCCCCGATGGGGTAAAGAACAACATCTTCCCCGATGTGCCGCAGGCCGAGCGCATGGCCGGCTCGACCAAATACCGCAAGGTGTTCATCAAGTTCGCCAATCCAGACAATCTGCTGGCGATCGCGCCCAAGCTGTTCGTTGAAACCCACACGCCAGCGCAAGATACGGTAGTGATCTTCCCCGGCAGTTTCACCGACACGCAGGCGACGATCAGCGGTGCCGAGCGTCTGTACGGCGCGGGCAAGCTGCAGACTGCCGTGCTGGCGGGGTCGACCAGTCTCGAGGTGATGACCGAAGGTGCAGCATTCGACATCTTCCGCAGCGGCGACACGTTGCGCATCTCCAGCAAAAGCACGGTTTCCGACCCTGCCGGGGCAGAAGAATTCGTCACGCTGGCCGGCGCCCCGTCGTATAGCGGCGATCTGGCCCGTCTGTCGCTGAGCGCGCCATTGGCCAATGGTTTTGTGGCGGGTAGCAAGGTGGCCAGCTGTTATTTGCCCGGCGATATCGAAGCGCGCTGCAGTGCGCCGGTGGTGACATCGATCGCCGGCAGTTTCAACCACAGCGATTTCCCGCTGCGGGTCGACCATATCGGCGGCATCACCCAGAACTGGTTGCTGACCTTTGTGTCGGCCTCCTCGTTCAATGTCAGCGGCGACACCACCGGCAGCATCGGTGGCGGCACCATCAATGCCGACTTCGCTCCGGTGAACAGCGATTTCGCGCGGCCGTATTTCAGCATCGACTTTCATGCCTTTGCCGGTAGTTTCAGCAGCGGCGATACCATTGCCTTCACCACCCAGCCGGCGGCGATTCCCGTCTGGTACAAGCGGGTGGTGCCGGCTGGCGCGGCCTCGTACTCCGGCAATCAGGTGATTGTCGGCGTCGATTGCGAGTCGGCATGAGCAGCCTCAATACCACGCTGTCAGTCACTATCGAGCAGACCGACGCGGACAGCCTGCAGCTTGAAGCCGACACGCGTGACGGCGCGCTCAATCGTCCGGTGCAGGTCAATTACACCGATCCCCCCGCCTTGTTCTGGCAGGCGATGTGGTCGAGTTTCAGCGATCCGCCTACCCGTCCCGAACCCTGGGCGCGGCTACTGGAAGTAGTCGAGCCTGGGCAGGCGCATCTGCGGCTGTATTGCCAGCCGCAGGCAGCGTTCGAGTTGCATCTGTCCGAGCCGCCGCCGTTGATTGCGGCGGTGCCCGAGGTACGCTGGGCCGATACCGGGCGCAGCATCAACACTTTCGGTAAAACCGCCCCACCTTATTCGGTGTATCTGCCGGGTAAAGCGGCGGCATCGTCGCCGGCGTTCGAATCGCTGGGTGCGCGCGAGGCCACCGAGTTTGAAGTGCTGACGTTCAATTTCCAGCGCGAGGCGCGGCTGAAGCGACCGCATGTGGCGTCACCGGAATTGCTGTACGCCTCGATCTTCATCGATCGCCAGGGCAAGCCAGCCGCCCCGCCGCGCCCGGATCCCCAGCAACCGGGGCTGTTTCGCGCCGGGGAGGACGTCGCCGGCAGTCTGATCCTGCGCTACAACAGCCACTATCGCCTGCTGCGCGTCAACTATGGTCTGCCCGGCGGCGCCTTGCTGGATACCTTGCGCCATGCCTGGTTGCGCGGCGACATCACGCAAGTAGAGATGCCACCGCTGCTCGCCTTTGCCATGGCCGGCCGCAGCGCCGCGCAAGTACGGGTGGAGCGCAAAGTGTGGCCACCCGGCGTGGTGTGGAGCTACTTCAGCAACCAGGCCAAGGAAGAAACCGGCGAGAAGTTGCTGGCGGAAACCGGTCGCGTCACCGATACGGAAAAAATCGTCTCTGCCCAGGACCCGGCCAGCTATGTCGAGGTGGAACGCGCCCGCGAGATCAGCCTGCAGGATCAACAGGGGCGCCGCTGGACCATGCGGCTGGCGGGCAAGACATGAGCAGCTATCTCGATCCGTTCAGCAATGTCAGCAAAGCGGAGCTGGGATGCCCATCGAGGCCACCGTTCGTGATTCGCGGGCCTGGCGTGGCAGCCTTCATCAACACCGACACCGGCACGCTGGGCTTTGGCAATCAGCAGCCGGGTCTTGCGATTGGCGGGGTGGAGTTTCTCGCCCCCGGTTCGCCGTTTGAGGGGTTTACCGTCGAGGGCTGGCTGACCGCCAACAATCTACAGGGCTCAGGCTTCAAGACCTGCGCCTCGGGCAACGAGCAAACCGCGCGAACCCGTATCTGCTGTGACGGGCTGACGGTGGTGCACGTCTACCAGGCCATCGACCACGGCATACGCTGCACGGTGACGCTGATCAATACCAGCCAGCAGTCACATCATCTGCGCTACGCACGTTTCATCGATCCGGACCCGACCACCGATCCGCAAATGGACGGGGACAAGGTGGGCTGGGAAACCCGTCACCGCTTCAGCAGCAATCAAGTCTCGGCCAGCCATGCCAACGGCACCCTGCACATGCGCATCGACTGTGCCGGGTTTGCCACCGGCACCGGCAGCGACCAGTCCTGGCACACGAATTTCGCAACCTACTTCAATGGCCGGCACGACACGCCCGGGGACAACACTATCGGCGTGGCGGTGGATTTCGGGCGGGTTGATCCGGGTGACAGTGTGACGGCCGTGGTGACCTATTTCTGATACGTTTTGAGGAACAGCATGACCATCCGCTTCAACACCGACACCCGCAACCTGATCGTCGACAGCCTGACCGGCAACCTTGGCTATGCCACCTTGCGCGTCTACAGCGGCAGCCAGCCGGCCAGCGCCGGTTCGGCCCCGACTGGCACCTTGCTGGTGGAAATCCAGCTGCAGGGATTCAACGCCAGCGCCAATGGTTCCGCCGGCCTGGCCACCGGCACACAGGCCCAGGGCACAGCCATCGCGACCGGCACAGCGGGCTGGGCGCGGCTCACCGACGGTACACGCAATATCGACGGCTCGGTAGGTACGACCGGAACCGATTTCATCATCAATACCACCAGCATCGTCAGTGACGGCAATGTCACCCTCACCAACTGCACCATCACTCAGCCGGCCAACTGATCGGAGCGCGGCGCGATGGCGTGGAGCATTCCGAAACAAACCCTGACCGGCCTGCTGTCGAACAGCAATCTCAGCGGCACGATTGGCATTCCCAGCCAGCAACTGGCCGGCAATCTGTTGCTGGCGGTGCCGATCCAGCTCAATGCCGGCATTGGCATTCCGGCGCAACAGATCAGCCTCACGCTGAGCAACCCGCCACAACTGGTGGGGCAGATCGGCATTCCTGCGCCGGGCATCACCGGCGGGCTGCACTATGTGTTCATCGCCCGCCGGCGTCTGGCTGCCACGTGGTATCTGACGCAGCCGATCCGGGCCGATCATGCAACGCCGGCCGATCTCGGCATTTTTGCCAAGTCGCGTCAGCCATCACGCTGGTGGCTGACCCGGCCATTCAGCCGTCAGGCGATAGCTGCGCACGACATGGGGATATGGGCCAAGCCGCGCTTGAGTGCGCGCTACCCATTGCGACTGGCCACCCAGCATGGCGCACATTGGCGCTTACCGATCGGCAGCGCCCACCAGGCGCCGTATGGCTGGCGGGAATCGGCGGCACATGGCGGGATTTACGCCATGACCCATCCCGTCGCCTGCCAGCACGCTGGCCGTTACCGCCTGCAAACGGGAACGCCGGTCAGCGCCATGCACAGTGCCAGCGCGGATATTCGCCTGGCGCGGCAACATGGCGCCCCGCTACACCAAAGCCCGTATCTGCAGGCATGGCACCAGAGTCACTGGCAGACTTGTGCGCCCTGCCCATCGCGGCTGGCAATACGCTTCGCGCTGCGCGATGGTTTGCATCAGCAACATGCGGCAAACCACAGCCTGCGGTCCGCCGATCGCCAATGCCTGGCACACACAAGCCGCTATGGTCTGCGCTGTGCCGCCGAGCATGGCGCACGCTGGGAAGCCATGGCACACAGCCGCGTTACGCTGGCCAGCGACTACGCCTTGCGGCCGATCATCAGCGTCCGCCATGGTGAATGCCACGCGCTCACCGAACGGGTCAACAGTGACCTCGCCATCCACTTCGATCTGGCGCTGTTGAATCCGGTAGCACGGCAACACCGCTCGCTGTTCGAACCGCAGCAATCGCAGCTGCAACAACAGTCGCCGCTTGCCCGTCTGTGGCATGCCGGCGAGTGGCTCGATGTGCTGTCGGCCAGCATCAGCAGTGACGAGCATTCGCCCTACTGGCTGGCACGTATCGAACTGGCGGATTTACAGGCGATGCAGCGCCTGCAGTTGGGTGATGCGGTCGAACTGCAGCTGGGCGACTGCCACTATGCGCTTCGTGTCGACAGCCGATCGTTGAGTCGCCCTGCCCCGGCCGAGGTCACGCTGACGCTGAACGCCATCTCGCCGCTGGCGTGGCTGGCACCGCCCCATGCCGCGACGCTGACCCGGCAATGGAACGATCCGGTCTGGGCCAGTGCAGCCGTCGCGGCCTTGCTGCCCGGTATCCGGCTGGATTGGCAATTGTGCGACTGGCTGATTCCGGCCGGGCGGCTGGCCGCGTCGGCTGCCAATCCGGTCGAATTGGCCATGACCATCGCCCAGGCTGCCGGCGGGCTGCTCGAATCGCAAGCCGATGGCAGCGTCCGTGTCCGTGACGGCTTCCCGGTTCCCATCCCGCATTACCCGACAGCACAGGCAGATCGGCTGCTGGATGAAGTGCAGCATGTGTTCGAGCTGAGTGAGGCCGACGAACTACGCGCCGGCAGCAATCGGCTACGCATCAGCGATGGCCAGCAAACTGTAGGACAGGATCAACTGGTGTTCGTTGCCGATCCATCCGACCCGCTGGCCGGCACTCTGCGGGTGGTACCCGCCCCTTGGCGCGATGTCAGTCTGGCGCATAGCGGCGATGCCCGGGTACAGATCCAGCCGCAGGGGGTGGTTGAACGCGAAGAATCGGAGCTGATCGAGTTCAGGGCAGGCCAGGCCAGTTGCAGCTACCCGATCGTGCGCTTGTTGTCGCTGGATTGGCATTACGCCGATCTGGGCCCGGTCACGATCAATGCGGGCAGCGGCAACATGCAGGCCGACGGCGGTGGCTACAGTCTGGCGCGGGTCCGCTATCTGACCCGCGCCATCGAGTTCCGCATCCGGCATGAGCAACCGGACACCGTTCAGTTCTTGCTGCTGGAATAAGCACGTTTAACAGGACATCCCCATGAGTCAGGTCACCACCACCATTACCATCCAGTTTGGCGATAACGCAGCGGCGCAAGGTTATCTCAGCGCCGAAGTCGACAGCCGCCCGGATGGGCTGAACGGCGGGCGTAGCCAGTTTCAGCCGGAAGACGTCGTGTGGCTGCTGGTGTATGCCGGCCCGGGCGTCAGTTACGCCCCGCCGCAGCTATCCGATGGCCAGTTACTGCGTGGCAGCGCTGTCAGCGTGCCGCAAGACGAAATGCTCAGCTTTGCCAATAGCCGGGAGACCAAACTGGGCAAACCGGCCAGCAGCACACCGGCCATCAGCTGGTTTGGCAACAGTCTGGGCCAGGTCAAGCTGGGTAGCGATCAGATGAGCTTGCAGGCAGAACGTGCCGGGGTTGCCGCCGCACGGGTCAAATACACCGCTCAGGCCCAGTCCTGGGGCATCAAGGCCCCCAAAACCTCCGGTGGCAGCAGCAATTTTGCGATCACCGTGTTCATTCTCGGCAACAGCAACGAAAGTTGACCACCATGATCGATATCGTCGCCCAGCGCGCTGCGGGTGACCGCCCCGGCAGCGACATCGTCGACCCGCTGCTGGGCAGCGTGCCGGCGGCGCTGAGCCGTGGCCGTGCCGAAATCGATGCCGCCCACCCGGTGCGCAAGCTGCGGCTGACCACCACGTTTCAGGGCGACTTGCGCCTCGGGCAATTGATTGACGTACAGGACAGCCTGCGTGGCCAGATCAGCCGAGGCAAGCTGGTCGGGATCGAGCACATTGCGGCCGATGGCATGCTGCTCAGCCACCTGGATCTGGAGATACCCCTGCCATGACCACTCTGCACCAATTACGCGGCCTGCTCGATGGCAAGCCTGATCTGTTGCGTGGCCAGGTATTGCGCGTCGAGGGTGAATGGGCCGATGTCGCCACCGCCAACGGCCTGCAGAAGGTGCGCTGCACCCTGCCGGTCAAGCCGGGCGATTTGGTCGGTGTTCGGCAAGGCAATGTGGTTCAAGTAAGCGCACCAACTACGGCTGAAATCTGGTTCGTGTGAGGCCAGCATGGATATCCGCATCGATCTGAATCTGGCGGCACAGGTACGGCAGTTCCAGCAATGGGGCATAC
>ERZ724505.1750-NODE-1750-length-11511-cov-7.406774_pt1 | contig 11511 bp, 10 predicted proteins | sample MGYA00376038_ERZ724505 | MGnify/ENA primary metagenome ERZ724505 (study PRJEB28724, sample SAMN07190884) | wastewater metagenome | isolation source: effluent of sewage treatment plant in Hong Hong | place: Hong Kong | collected 2016-03-17 ... | reverse complement strand
ACGGTCGTCTGCCCTTCCTGCGTCCCGATGCCAAGAGCCAGGTGACCATGCGCTACGTGGATGGCAAGCCCCACAGCATCGACACCGTGGTGCTCTCGACCCAGCACAGCCCCGAGTGGAGCCTGGGCGACAAGATGAAGCCCGAGTTCAACGAGGCCATCATCGAAGAGATCATCAAGCCCGTGTTGCCCAAGGAATGGCTGCAAAACACCCGCTACCTGATCAACCCCACTGGTCGCTTCGTGATCGGTGGCCCGCAAGGTGACTGTGGTCTGACCGGCCGCAAGATCATCGTCGACACCTACGGCGGCGCTTGCCCCCACGGCGGTGGTGCCTTCTCGGGTAAAGACCCCTCCAAGGTCGACCGCTCGGCTGCTTATGCCGCTCGTTATGTGGCCAAGAACATCGTGGCCGCCGGTCTGGCCAAGCAGTGCCAGGTGCAAGTGGCCTATGCCATTGGCGTGGCCCAGCCCATGAACATCACGGTCTACACCGAAGGCACCGGCGTCATTCCTGACGAGAAGCTGTCGCAAATCGTGGCCGAAGCCGGCATCTTCGATCTGCGCCCGAAGGGCATCATCCAGATGCTGGACCTGTTGCGCCCGATCTACTCCAAGACCGCCGCCTATGGTCACTTCGGTCGCGAAGAGCCCGAGTTCACCTGGGAGCGCACCGACAAGGCTGCCGCGCTGCGTGCAGCGGCTGGCCTGTAATCCTCAGGCCTCACCGCCGGTCTTGTCCCGGCGGTCTGCCAAACCAGCGCTTGTAAGCGCGAATGAACGCCGCCGCTTCGCTGTAACCCAGCGCGGCGGCGATGTCGTTTAAAGGGGCCGTGCGGCTGAGCCACTGAGTGGCCCGTTGCGATCGAGCGGTGTCAGACAAGGTTTGAAAGTGCGCCCCTTCTTCTGCCAGGTGGCGGCGAAGTGTGCGCTCACTGCAGCGCAGTTTTTGGGCGATGTCGCCCGCTTCGGGCCAAGGCCCTTGATCGCCATGTTGGGCAAACGCGGTTTGCACACGGGCCGTCCAGTTCACCGGTTGACTGGCCACCACCTGAGCCTCGCGGGCTTCGCATTGGGGTTGCAGCATGCGCACCAGCAGGGCATTGGCCTCGGGCATGGCTTCGTCCAGGTGGCGTGGGTCCACATGCATTTCGGTTACCGGGGCGCCAAAGGTCACGGGCACGCCCAGGGCTTGTTCATAGCGACGCCCTGACTCGGGCGGCAGGGGGTAGTCAAAGCACACCCGCAGCAGGGGCACGGCACCGTCCTTGAAGAATTCGCGCACCAAGCCCACCGCGAAGGCCACATCCCGGTCCAGATAAAAACGGCGCAGCGGGCCCAGGTGCTCGCCGCCGCGCAAGGTCATCACCCCGGTGTGCAGATCAAAGTCGGGTGTGAAGTGGGTGTAGCTCAGATTGATGAAGCGCAGGAACAGCGCGATGGCGTCGCGCCGGGTGGCGGCGTGCGGCACGATCAGGCCCAGGTGGCCGAAATGCATCAGCCGGTAGCGGGCACCCACCTCCAGGCCGCAATCCGGGCGGCCGTCGCGTTGCAGCCAGTGCTGAAAGAAGGCCTGTTCCTGCAGCGGGGTAATCAGCGTCTCGGGGTTGTCCAGGTCGGCCTGGGTGATGCCGGTGCCTGCCAGCAGGGGGGCCGGGTCATGCCCCAGGCTGAGCTGCCAGGTCACCAGATCGGCCACGGCCAGGATCGACAAGGCGCGTTGGCGGGTCAGGGCGGGGGTGGACATGGGGGGAAGCATAGGGGCATTTGGCCGCAATGGTCAATTGCTTGCCGCATCGATCATTCCCGCAGCGGGGTCCGCTTCCTACGATGCGAAGCATGAATGACATGCTGCTTGAAGACGATTTGCTGGCCTGGCAGGACGCAGTCGACCGCTATGTGCGCCAAGAGCTGGCGCCCCTGTGCGCTCAGTCCGAGCGCCCTGTGCCCCAGGCCGACACGCGCCGCGTGATCGATGGTCTGGTCGAGCTGGGGGTGCTCAATCTCGCCGCTGAGTCCGCCATGGGCTTGTGGGACGACGACCGCGACCCCCTGCAGCGGCGGCTGGCTTTGCACGTGTTGCAGGCGCTGGCCACTTATGCGCCCGGCGTGGCCTATCAGGTGCACGGGCAAGCCCTGGCGGCGCGGCTGGACCGTTGGGCCGGTGTGGTGCCCGATGGGCAGACCCTGGTGTCCTTGCAGGGGTGGTTGGGCCTGGGGCGCGATGCCGTGGTGCCGGTCATTCAGGGCCGAGCCTTGTCAACGGGGCAGCAAGCCGTGCTGGCCGACAACTGGGGGTGGCCCACCCAAACCACGCCACGCCGCCTGCATGCCTTGCCCGATTGGCAGGCCGTGTGGGTGCCCACTTGGCAGGCCGACACGGGCTGGCAGTGGTGGCGGGTGCCCCGCTCGGCCTGGCAGGTGCGGGCCTGCCCCCACAGCCACGGGCTGGATGAATTGCTGACCCAAGAATGGTGGGGTGTGGGTGGCCAGGGCGATGCGGCCAAGCTTGCCACCGCCTGCCTGCAAGGTGAGGCAGCACAACAAGCCTGGCTGACCCTCCAGACCCTGAACACGCTGGGCTTGCAAGCCATGAGCCAGGCCGTGGTGCGCCAAGCCGGCGCGCGTGCGCAGGAACAGGCGCATCTGCGGCGGCAGGGCGGCCAGACCATCGTGCTCCACGTGGCGGTGCAGCAGTTGCTCAGCCAATGTCGCAGTGCGGTGCACGAGTCCGAACAAGTGCTGGCGGCGCTGGGCTCCGCCCAGGTAGCCTGGCCCGATCTGCTGACCCGTTGGCGCGATCGGGCGCGCTGCCAAGTGCGCTTGAGCGAAGGCGCCAGCGCGGCCCTGCAGGTGTTCGGCGGCATGGGCTATATGCGCGACAACGCGATGGAAAAGGCCCTGCGCGATGTCAACCACCTGCGCTTGTTGGGCGGCTCACCGGCCGAATTGCGCCTGTGTGTGGCCCATGCCGACGCGGAACTGGAGGTGGCCGTATGAGCGCCGTTTTGCCATCGACCCCTTTCCTGGAAGGGCACATTCAGGCCGATCACCCGCTGTCGCCGCGCTCCGCCGTGACCCGACTGGCCCCCCTGGTCAAACAGATCGTGGGCTACACGCCTCAATCGTTGTGGGACCTGGAAACGGCCCGTCTGCCCAAGCGCTTGCAAGCCTACCGGCGCAAGGCGCGGGCCTATGCCCAAACGCACCTGGCACCCGTGGCCTTGGAGATGGACGCGCTGCCGCATCCACCCGCCGGCCAGTGGCACCCGCAATTGCGCGCCATCGTGCAAGAGGCCGGCCGACAAGGCTGGCTGACCGACATCGTGCCTGCGCCTTTGGGCTCGTGCCCCTGGGGCGAGGCGCTGCACCCCATGGCCTGGCGCTGCGCCTTGAAGGTGGAAGAGTTTTCTCGCGCTTGCGGCGGCTTGATGCTCTTGCTCAGTGCCCACCTGCTCGGCATGGCGCCCATCCTCTTGTCTGGCCAGATCCCGCTGATGTGGCGCACCCTGGTGCCAGCCGCCAAGGCCAACCTGCGCGGCCAGCCGCATCTGTTTGCCTTTGCCATCACCGAGCCGGGGGCCGGCTCGGACGCCGAAGACGGCCACGGTGCTGCCGCCAACCAGCCCGGCCTGCGTGCCCGCCGAGCCCGCGATGGTTGGCTGCTCAATGGCCAAAAAGTCTTCATCAGCGGCGGCGACCTGGCCGAGCAGTTGACGGTGTTCGCCGCGCTGGAAGGCGAGGGCTTCGAGTCCTGGACCTGCTTCTTGGTGGACCGCACCGCACCCGGCTTCGAAGTGATGCGCACCGAGTTGAAGATGGGCATGCGCGCCTCCAGCGCCGCCCAGTTGTCCTTCCAGGACGTGTGGGTGAGCGATGCCAACGTGGTGGGCGGCCTGCGCCAGGGCTGGGCCCTGAACCGCGCCACGCTGAACCTGTCGCGCCTGCCGGTGGCCTCGATGGGCGTGGGCCTGGCCCAGGCGGCGGTGGATGTGGCCGTGGCCCATGCCTGCACCATTCGTCTGGGCGGCAAGCCCCTGATCGACTACCAAGACGTGCAGCTGACCCTGGCCCAGATGATGGCCGAGACCAGCACCATCCGGGCCCTGGTCTGGCAGGGCGCGCGCACCTGGGCGCCGCGCCAGGGCGTGGCCTCGATGGCCAAGTTCCACTGCACCGACACCGCCATGCGGGTGATCGAACAGGCCATGGACTTGGTGGGCGAGGGGGCGGTGCTGCACCGCACGCGGCTCGACAAGATCTACCGCGATGCCCGCCTGACCCAGATTTTTGAAGGCACCAACCAGATCAACCGCCTGTCCCTGATCGAAGACCTGCAGGAAGACCTCCTGTCCCAACTCAGCCCCGGAGCCCGCGCATGAGCACCATCTTGCCCTTTGTCTCTCAAGACCCGTTTTTCAACGTGCCCCGCACGGTGGCGACCACCAGCCAGGGGCCGGTGCAGTTGCCCATCCTGTACCACCGCACCCGCAACCTCAACGCCTTCTTTCTGGTCGACACCCAAGCCGCGCAGGCGGCGTTGGATGCGGCCGGGGCCGGCAGCCTGCAAGCCACCTGCAATTGGGGTGGCAAGACCCTGGTGGCCCTGGCCTGTTATGAATACCAGGACACCAGCATCGGGGTCTACAACGAGATTGGCCTGGCCGTGCCGGTGGTGCGGGCCGGGGTCAAACCCCGCCTGAGCCATTGGCTGCAACCCCTGCGTGATGTGGACGACCCGCGCCGCGAAGTCGGCTTTTACGTGCTGCACCTGCCTGTCGACACTGAAGCCGCTTGCGCTGCTGGCCGCGAAATCTGGGGGCTGCCCAAGTTCGTCACCCCCATCGACTACGGCCGGGTGGACCAACAAGTCGACATCGTGCTGTTCGACCCCGCACAGCCCCAACGTCGCGATCAGGCCATTTTGCGCCTGGCGGGCCGCCTGGGGGCCTCGGTGCCGGGCCCCACGCTGAGCCCATTGCTGTACTCGCAGGTGGGCGAGCGTTGGCTCAAGACCACAGTCAATGCCCGTGGCGGTGGTCGCGTGCATGCCGGCCATGGCCTCCAGCTGCGGCTGGGGCCCAGTCAACACCCGATGGCTCAGACCCTGCGTGCCCTGGGGCTGGAGGGTGCGCACCCCTGGCTGGTGCTGGACACAGACCGCTTCCAATCCCGTCTCAACGACGGGCAGGAAATGCCTGACCCCATCTGACACGATTTGCCGTGATATTTGACCTTCGCATCAGGCAAACCTTGCCGATAATTCCCTTGGGGAAATCACCTGACGGTCTGGTGGGCCCTTGGGCGCATCATCGGCAAGGGTCCAGTTGTTGTCATGCGAAAAAAAATCTCGGTCAGTCAGTTGCGAATTGGAATGTTCCTCGACGAGCTTTGCGGCTCGTGGTTGGACCATCCCTTTTGGAAGTCGGCTTTTTTGCTGACCGATCCCAAGCAACTCCAACAGATTCAAGACAGCCGCGTCAAAGAAGTCTGGATTGACATCCGCAAGGGGCTGGACGTCCTTGATGAAACGGCCGCCCCTCATCACACCGAGCGTTTCGATGACGTCGAGGTAGAAGAGACCGACCAGCCTCAAGCCGACGTGCCCATGCCTGCGGCCGTCGTAGCCAAGCCGCAGCCCAAGCCCTGCTCGGTCAGCGAAGAAATGGAGCGCGCCTCCAAGGTGCTGGCTGGCGCCATGCCCGCCATGCGCAGCATGTTCCAAGACGTGCGTCTGGGCAAAGCCATCGACACCGAGCACTGCTTGCCCATGGTGCAAGACATCGCCGATTCGGTGCATCGCAACCCTGGCGCCATCGTCAGCCTGGCGCGCCTCAAGACCAGCGACGACTACACCTATATGCATTCGGTGGCGGTGTGCGCCCTGATGGTGGCCTTGGCCAAGCAGTTGGGTTTGAACGAGGTCGACACCCGCGAAGCAGGCATGGCCGGCTTGGTGCACGACCTGGGCAAGGCGCTCATGCCCCTCGATGTGCTCAACAAACCCGGTGCTTTGACGAACGAAGAGTTCGCCATCATGAAAAAGCACCCCGAAGAAGGCCACCGCTTGCTGGTCGAGGGGCGTGGCGTCGGCCCGGTGCCGCTGGACGTCTGCTTGCACCACCACGAAAAAGTCAATGGCACGGGCTATCCGCACAAACTCAAAGGCGATGAAATCAGTCAGTTCGCCAAAATGGGCGCGGTGTGCGACGTGTACGACGCCATCACCTCCAACCGGCCCTACAAGGCGGGTTGGGATCCGGCCGAATCCATCCAGAAAATGGCCCAGTGGACCAAGGATGGCCACTTTGACGAGCGCATCTTCCAGGCCTTCGTCAAGAGCATCGGCATCTACCCCATCGGGTCGCTGGTCAAGCTCAAGTCGGGCCGCCTGGCCATCGTGATGGAGCCGGGCACCACCTCCTTGGTGTGCCCGATCGTGAAGGTGTTTTTCTCGACCAAGTCGAATGAACCCATTCCCCATTTGGTTCTGAATCTGGGCGATCCCAAGGCCAACGATCAGATCGTGGCGCGCGAGAACCCGGCCACGTGGGGGTTTCCAAATCTGGAAACTTTGTGGTCGAAGCCGGCTTGATCGGTTACTTAAGAACCGTTTGATAGATTTCAGCGTAACGATGGGCCATCGCACGGGACGAAAATTGAGCAATGACACGCTCACGTGCCAGTTGTCCCATGTTGTCCCTCGTGGAGGGTGTTTCTAGCCATTGTTCTATGGCGTCGGCTAGGCTTTCGTTATTGCCTGCCTGGGTCAGATAACCGACGGAGTCGGTGTGGATGATCCGGCTGATTTCGCCGACATTGCTGGCAATCACGGGCAGTCCGCATGACATTGCTTCTAGCAAAACCATGGGGAAGGCTTCTATCGTTGACGGTAGTACAAAGGCATCTAACGCGTGATACACGTTCAGTGTATCTCGCCGATAGCCTAACAAATGGACGCGATTCTGAAGGCCAAGCTTATTGATCAGTTGCTCAATATTTGCTCGTTCGGGGCCATCCCCGGCAATGGCCAAATGGACTGGTGACAAGCGCGGGCGCGTAAGCGCCAATAGCAAGTGCGGCAACCCTTTTTCGGGCGAGAGCCGTCCCACGAACCCTAGTAGTGGATGCTCGCTCGAAAGTCCCAGGGCTTGTCGGCGAGCGATCCGCTCCGGGCCAGGGCGAAACACTTGAATATCGATGCCGTTGTCAATCTGAGCTAGCCGGGCTTTTGATACAAAACGAGCCAGTTCTGACGTCACAGGGGTGGAAACTCCGATCGAAAAGTCATTCAGTCGCGCAAGATTCTTATCGATCAAGGCATAGGCTTTCAGCGCACGGGTGTGTGTCAGCCAATTGTGATAAGTCGTCACAAGGCGAAAACCTTGCCAGGGACGCAAGAGTCCGGCATAGAACGTTGTCTTGTAGCAATGACTGTGAATCACATCAATGCGTCGATCTTTGGCCCTTGTTGCCAGTTCGCTGAGCGTTTGAAGATCGAGTTGTCGATTGCACGGGATGCGATAACAAGCGGATGCCTGTTCCCCCACGACATTGAAAATCTCGTCATTCCCGGTCCCTGCGTTGTCAAGAACCGCGACATCAACTTCAAGGCCTTGAAAGCTCAGTTGACGGGACAATTCTGCAGCCATGGCTTCTGCACCATGGAAGCCAGTGCTGCTCAAAATTTGAAGTATGCGCATTCAGTGATCTTTGATCAACGGTGGCTCAAATCTAAAATCAGCCCATGAACCATAAAGCCACTCGGGTTGCCTATTTTGGGCCAGATGCAAGGGATGCCGCTATCAAGCGACGCATTCAGTCGATGCTTCACGTTGGATTTCGGGTCCGCGCCTACATGATGCGGCGTCAGGAAGACATGGAGCACGGATGGGATAACGTAGATCTGGGCTTTGTGCGACATGTTGCTTTCGTTCGCAGGCTGGGGGCTATCGCGCGTGCTGTGGTGATTTCCTTGCGAGATCGTGCTGAACTACGCCAAGCGGACGTCTGGATCGCCCGGAATCTGGATCTTCTTGTTGTTGCTTTTCTCGTGCGCAAGTTCTTGAGCGTGCGAGCGCCGTTGGTCTACGAATGTCTGGATATTCATCGCTTGATGACGCGTACGGATTGGGTGGGGCGAGTGGTTCGGCACGCAGAAAGGCGAATGCTCAAAGACTGCGCTGACGTGATCGTGAGCTCCCCAGGATTTGTTCGCGAATATTTCGCCTCCTATTATGGGGAGGGGCTTCACGCAACGATCATTGAAAACCGCATGCCCACTGGCGGGATCGCTGATCCCAGGCCTTCCGAGCTTGATTTTCAGGCCGGCGATCGGCCTTGGGTGTTGGGTTGGTATGGCGTCTTGCGCTGCCAACGCTCATTGGACCTAATGTGTGCTCTTGCCAGGGGGCTGCCTGATCGCATTCGAGTCCGTCTTCACGGCTTTACCAAGCCAGAAGATCTGCCTCGATTTGAGGAACAGATTTCTGGTTTGAATAATCTGGTGTTCAAAGGACGGTATCGATATCCAGATGACCTACCCGCTATTTACGGCGGCGTGGATCTTGTCTGGGCGGGAGACTTTCATGATGCGCTCTTCAACTCGAGGTGGTTGCTTCCAAATCGGTTGTATGAGGGCGGGTATTTTGGGGTGGTGCCCATTGCTCCAAAGAATTCGGAAACAGGGCGTTGGATTTACGAAAAAGACGTTGGCTTCGTTGTGGATGAGCCCATCGAGCAAACTTTGCCAAAACTCTTGTCTGAATTGACTGCGCAAGCTATTGCGAAAAAGAGAAAGAATTTGCTGGCGACGCCGATCGATGTTTTCATTCAACCGCGCGAAGAAATCGAAGACTACATCAATGGCCTGCTTGGTGCTCGTCAGCCTTTGTGACCCAGGCCTGTTTGGTTAAAAAGACCAGATGGCCGACGAGTTCATGTATGGATGATTCCGATTTGAGCAAGGCTGAACTTTGAGGGATCAGCGTGCGAAATTCATTCGTAGAGACGTAAATCGACGCAACCGGGACCGAGCAGACATTAAACCCTTGAGCTTCAAAAATGTCGCGTGCGCGGCCCATGTGTAAGGCTGATGTGACCAATGCGATATCGCGATGTTGGGGTAGCAACAGTTGCGCACTGTACAGAGCGTTTTCAACTGTGTTGGTTGAGTGAACTTCAGTTCTCAGCCGCTCGGGGGCGACACCCAACAAGATGGCTAGTTGCTCGAGTACTTTGCTTTCGGGAAGATCGTTCGGCTCTGCTGGCCCCCCCGAAATCAGCAGCAGGCGCTGTTTCGTCAGCAATCCAGTTTCCATCAAACCAAACATTCGTTGGGTGCTGTCTTGGGATAAAGCTCCGAAATCAGCAGGACTCAGTGCGTCACGATTGAGGCCGCCGCTTAGTAAGACAAGTGGTCGTTGTGCGTCATGTGCGCACAAGCCAGCTTGGGGGTGCGTGCCTTCGACCAGTTGAACCAGGTGGTTTGCCCCCCAAGGGGTCGATAGTAAGTAACTCAACCCCAAAAGCAACGCGACTAACCAATTCATGCGACGACGCCACCATTGCTTGACCAGACGGTCAATGATCAAAGCGAGCCAGAAGAGAGTCAGGGGCGATAGTAAAACTTGCAGCACGGTTACCGGCCAAATAGGAGTCCAGTCTGGGCGTCAAACAAAGACCGCGCCCACCGGTCAGGGTGGGCGCGGATGTCTAGAAGGTGTTGCCGGATTAATTACTTGATCAGGCTGAACCAGTTGTCGGGCAATGTCACTCGCATCACGTCACCTCGACCATCCTTGAAGCCCCAGTTGCCTGTTGTCCAGATGTTCTTGCCTGCGAAATCCAAGGCGCCAGAACCTTCACTGCGATAGTCATAGTAAAGATTGTAGGAAGAGCCGAGTCGAACAACCTTAGAGGGACGAGCGGGATAGGAGTTGATTTCAATCAGCAGATTCTCGTTATGAGCCCAGTAGTTGCTAGTAGGGTTATAGGTATTCATGTAAACCCAGCCCTTCTTGCTACGGTCATAGACCTTGCCGAAGTGAACACCAACTGTCCAGCCGCCGCCATCCAGGGAGGTCAAGGGGTAGAACTTGACGCCGCATGCATACGAATTACCGGAGATCAGAGTGCACTTTGCAGTGGAGGCGTTCGCAATGTCGACGGCTTCCATCCAGTCATTACGATTGTTCTGTGAAACAAACATTTCCTCGCCGTTCGGGCCCCATGCCCAGCCAGAGTGGGCTGCATCGGAACCGACGCGGATTGGGTCACTGAAGTTGGGCAGGAATGCCTTTGGCCCATCCGAAATCAAGCCGATGTCTGCATCATTGTGGCCGGTGTAAGCGCGGTCATAGTCAACCAGCACACGGGTGCCCAAGGGGGACATCTCAACCATGTTGGGGCGGGTGATGTAAGGCCGCGGCGCGCCAGTCTTGATCACAGTGCAAGGAACCACTGCACCAGTACAGGAGGCTTGAATACTGCCCTTAATCGTGTTGGCACCCTTGTCATAGCTGAAGATTGCCCAAGGCAGATAGCCGGCACCGCGAGCGGTGTCCATGACCATCCAGGCCCAATAACGCGAGTCGTTGGATGAGTCGCCCTCGACATCGTTCATGATTTCACCGGTGGTGAATGTCGGGAAGTCCTTGCTGAAATCGCGGATTACGACCGGGGTCGATTGAACGCCAGTATTAGGGTTGAAATCAGTGTAGTAGAAGGTCATGCCTGGCTTTTCGCCAGCGACGGCCTGCGATGAGGGCAACGACCGGCCCACGAAGTAGAGGCGGTAAGGATTGGCGCCACTGTAGTCCCAACGTAGCTCGTTGACTTCACCGAGAGAGCGAGCCGACGATTGTGGGCGCATCGTAGGCTTGAGTTTCAAGATGGTCATCATCTTGTTGTCGGCCACACGATAAATCCAGGCGCTTGTACTGTTGTCGCCGTGTACCAGCACGAACTCGCCCGTCGTGTTGGTTGGGGAGTAGCGGGAATACACGATGGCCGACAAAGAGCTCTTATAGCCGCCATAGTCGCCAACCAGTTCTGATTTGTCGGCTGTTCTTGTGACGGTGAAGCCGGTGATCGGGTCGGTTTGTGGTACGCCCTTGGTTGGATAGACGCCGGGGTTGGGTACCGGAATCATGCGGGTATCTTGAATCAGCGTGATATTGGTGGCGAAGGTTGCGGTCACCGATGTCGCTGCACTCAGAGTGACTGTGCAAGTCGACACGCCTGTACATGCGCCGGTCCAGCCGGTGAACTTGTAGAAAGTCGAAGCAGGAGTGGCTGTGAGTGTGACAGTTGTATTGGCCGTGAACGTGCTGTTGCAGGTTGTATTGGTGGCGCAATTGATTCCGGCGGGCGACGATGTAACCGAACCGTTCCCGACGCTAGAAACCGTCAATGTGTAGCTGGGGGCTGGTGCGGGGGCTGGCGCAGGAGCTGGTGCAGGAGCCGGTGCAGGAGCCGGTGCAGGAGCCGGTGCAGGAGCCGGTGCAGGAGC
>ERZ724505.1749-NODE-1749-length-11514-cov-12.345667_pt1 | contig 11514 bp, 15 predicted proteins | sample MGYA00376038_ERZ724505 | MGnify/ENA primary metagenome ERZ724505 (study PRJEB28724, sample SAMN07190884) | wastewater metagenome | isolation source: effluent of sewage treatment plant in Hong Hong | place: Hong Kong | collected 2016-03-17 ... | reverse complement strand
TCGGTTATTCCTGCTTGGAGAAAAACGCATAGCCACGGAGCGCCGGCGCCCTTAGTCGTTCGTACTCCACAAGACACCCCGGACAGTTCGCCACGTAAGCGTCTCCCGTGGCCGCCTCCAGGTTGCTCTCGGTCGCCAGGTGCGCCCGCTTGGGATCGCACGCCATGCGGTATCGCGCCCCGCCGCTGCCCCGAATACGTCCCTGAGGATCGTCCATCAGCAAATGCGTCAGCACCAGCACGCCCACGCGCGGCGGCGTATCGCAACCGCACTTGGGACACGCGAACTTGTCATGCTCCACACAAAATTCATATCGAGAATCCGCAGAGTCCTCCAGGCACGCCGGGTTGAGGCAATAGCCTCGCACCGGCTGCCGGGTCGTGCGGTCTCGGGGAATGGTGATTCCAGCCATGATTACGGGGTCGCGTCTATCAGCGCTTCGCACTGTATGTTCGCCGCGCCGTCCGCGGTCGTCACAAACAAGGCAGTGATATCCTCGGTGAACAAAAATGCGTTGTAGGAGTCGGTGTTCCAGACATAGGGAACGCCCGCCTTAAGGCTAATCGTGTCGTCCGGGGTGCTGCCGTCGTTCGTCTCCACCAGGCAATCCACATCCGATTGCAGGATGAACGATTTGACCGCCGACACGTCCAGCGCGAAGGACAACTGGAAGTTGGTCTGGTCGTCCGCCACCGTCTCGTTGAGGCTTACGCGGCTGGAAGCGGAATACTGCTTCGCAACCGGGGCAATCCCCGATTCGATGACTTGCTGTAGGGGAGTGTGCGTATAAGCCATGTGCGTTACTTGTGCGTGATGCGCCGCGCGCCGGTAAAACTCATCGTGCGGACCATGCCGACCTGAGGTTGCCCCGATTTCGCGCTGAACAACTCCCCGCCCACAATCCGAGGCCGGCGCTCAATCGACGAAAACTTGAGCGGCTCCACAAAACCCTGCTCCGAACCCGTCTCTTCCAAAATCAAAGCGTTCGCCAGTCGCATCAGCGGATAATCGCCGTCCTCGTCCGGCTCGCCGCCCCAATCCACTACCCGGTAAACCTTGTCTAGCTCCTCATCGAGACTATCGAGGTTGTGCAGGAATACGTTGCGCAATCGGTCTTTGGGAACGTTCGCCACGCGCTTGGCTACGCTCACGTCCACCGAATAAATCAAGTCGCTCACGCCTCCGCTGGTCCGGTGTCTCGGCCCCGGAGTCCAGCCGCCCGTCATCACCACCACGTATAGATTGCCCGCCACGGCGGGTGCGACTTCATCGTGCTCCACCTGGCATTGCTCATCCGTCCAGTCGTTCACGCTTCGCAAGCGGTCTCGCACGGCGATTAGCAGGTTTTTTTCCGCCGCTCTCATGCCGCCTCAAACAATCGCTTCGCGCCAATCGCCAAAGCTTGATTCGCCGCGTCCAGCCAGCGTTGCTCCCACGCGTCGGGGACCTGACCCACGGGAAGGAAGGGACGCGCCGGTAAGTTCCTTGCCGGGTCGCCGTTCTGGTGCGCCTCCGCGTAAGGAACCGTCGTTCCCACAATCACCCCGTTCGCCAAGGTTTGAAACACCTGCTGGTCGCCGCCGTCGCCCGAAGGCGGTCGGTAACTGAGGTTTCCATCGCCCCCTCCCAACTGCCCCGGCGAAAGGCTGTTGAGCAAAATGCTCGTGTCCCTCAAAATCTCATGCGGACGGTTGCCGAACACCTCCAGTTTCGTCTTAGCGCCCTCGGCTTTCAGTTTCGCCCAAGCGATCTGCGCCGCCCGCGCCTTCGCCGCCTTCTCCGGCATCGACGCCAATAGGCGATTCAGCACCCCGCCGTAAATCTTCCTCCAGCGCGTAAGCTGCTCCTTGGTCAACAGCCCCTTGGAGTCCCCCGGCCCATGCCGGTGATGCGGGCCTAATCCCGCCCCCCGTTTCAACCGCGCTTGTTCTCCCGGCCCGAAGCGTCGCGAATAAGCCAGCGTCTTGGGGGAAAGCGGCTTCCACTTCACCCCGTCCTCGCCCACGCCTCCGCGCGCCTTGCGTAAAAAGTCCTCTTGGATATCCGTCAACGCCGCGAAGCCAATCGTCGTATGCACTCCTTGTGCGATCCCCAGAGAATCCGGTTCGCGTCCGGTGAGCATGTTCACCAGGCGCTGCGCCACGCCCTTGGCCATCGCTCGGGAGCCGCGAAAGTAGACCCTAGCCATCCCAGTGCGTTTCTATCGTGTGGTCCTGACCCAATACGCTTGGCGAATCGCTGCTATTGGCTCGCACAACGCGCGTCTGGCTATTGGGGAACCGCCGGTCAATCCGCAGGTTGCTCCAACTCGGTCGCGGGTCGAACCCTAGCGCCACGCCCGGCAGGTTGTACTTGCCTTGCGCGAGACGCACTAACAACCCCTTGTCCGGGTCTAGCAGCCGGTCATAGGCGATCTGCAAGGAGTCAATCGGCGGATTGCCGCGGCGCAAGCAAAGAAAATAGCAGGCTAAGGTGGTCGCCCATTGCTGAATCAAGTTGCTGCCGGCCAGTCCCGCTTGCGTGTATCGCTGGCGCGCGTAACCGTCGATTTCCTCGGTCGCCTGATTGATGCAGTCGTGTAAAACGTCGCTGTCCAACGAACCGCTTTCTTCGTGGTCGGTGAACGCCTCCAGCCCCGCCGCGGAAAGGTACCGCGTCATGGCGGCTTCGCTCGTATAGACCACCGACAAGAGCGCCATTAGACCACCGCGACGTTTGCGCCTGTGTCAATCAGTTCGTACACCAGCGTCCACTTGACTTGCCCCGTATTGCTGGCGGCGCAGTCCAGCTCGATATCCCCCGGCCCGAGCGTCAATCCTTGCGCGGGAATGTCATCCGCCGGCGCCACAACCCACAGCGTCGTAGACTTCATCGCCGTGGCCAGCACGCCCACAATCGAGTAAATCTGCCCCACCGCGTCGTTTGCGATATCCAACACCGCGCACAAATCCACATCCGCGCCCACGCCGGCGGGGTTGAATTTGATCTTCGTGTTGTTGGCTTGATTCTGAATCGCCGTCGTGACTTCGCCGTAGATGCCGAGTACGCGCACCTTGCCGCCGGTGATGCGGAAGAGCGCGACGTCGGCGGTCTGCGGCAAGTTCGCCGCGGGCCGTTCGGCAATCTGCGGCGTGCGCCGCGTCCAAGGAGTCGCCATGATTAAATTCCGTGATTCCCGTGAGGTTTAGAAGCCGGTGACGGTGGCGATCGCCAAATCGTAGGGGTCGTGCGCCACGCCCAACGCGTTGTCGAGCACATAGACTTCCGTGGCCGTGGGGTTGCTGGTCTTTTTCGACCAACTCGACACGCCCACGCGCACCGTCTCCGGCCCGCCGTCGTATTCCGCGATCGGCTCCGAGCCTTGCGACAACGTATACTTGTCGGTGCCGATGGGTTCTCCCATAAACACCACCTTGTCGTTGCCCCAATGCGTCTGGAACGCATAGACGTCGTTCGCCGCGTCCCAGAGGTCCAAGCCTTCGTCGCTGATATGCCAATCCACGCCCGGCAGCGCGTTGAACTTGCCGACGTACTCGTGCAACGGAGAGCCGTCCGGGCGCTTGCCGACTTCGCGTTGATAGGTTGAAAAAGGCGGGTTAGCGATGCCGGCTTGCGCGGACAGGTAGTCGTTGCTGATGACGTGTTGCCAAATCTGACTGCCCAGATGGACGTGGCGCACCGGCCCCACGCCTTGAGCGCTTCGGGCTTGATTGATCTTGGTGAAGTGCAAGGGGATATTCGCCCCGCTGCTCGACCAAGGCACGTCAATAATGCTGCCGCCGTGGATCGACGTCCCGGAGCGGCTGGTCATGTTGAGTTGGCTTTTGTTGCCCGACGGCACGCCGAAGCTGATTTGAAACGCCGCGCCGCTGGACGTGTAGTTAAGCTGCCAGTCGTCCCCTTCCTGATGGACGTAGAGCGAATCGCGCAGCATGCCCACGGTCAAAGCAATGCGGAAGTTCGCCGCCTTGCGAATGATCGTGTTTGTCTGACGCATGATCATGTCTTTCCCCGCCTCGTCCCGCAGGCGCGGATCGTCAATCTTGCCGATGTTATGAAAGTATTCCGACGGCAAGGAGATGCTGTCGTGCATGCGCGGATAGACGAACGGCACCTGCTTCATGGGCTGCTTGCTGGAGCGCCCGGCGGCGGTGCCCGGCGCCCGCATCTTGCCCACGCGGCGGGTGTCGTCGAAGACGTGATACAGGCCCTCGCGTCCGTGGCCGTAGAATTTCTCGTTCGAGCCGCCAGGCTGAAAGCCCATAAAGGAAAGAATGGGGTCGGCGGACGCCACCACCTGCCGCACGACCTGCGTCAGTATTTGAGGTCGTAAGATGTCGAGATAACCGGCCATCGAGGAAAGTTCCTATTGCGTGGTTGAATCCAGACGGTTGACCCGTCTTAGGTGGCGATTGAGTAGGTCCAGGCGTCCAGGCCCACGCCCAAGGGGACGGTCACAATGTCCATGAGCCACTTGAGCGCCGTGCCGACGTAAATCGAGCGCACGCGAATCGTGCAGCCCAAATGCTCGCCCGCCGTGGTGAACGTGACCGAATCGGCGGACAGGTCATTGCCCGCGATGACGTTATCCCCTTCGCCCGATGCGACGATGAACTCTTCGTCGCCCGTGCGAATCAGGGTGTATTCCAGACCCGGCTTGATGGCCGGCAGCGTGACCGTGACCGAGGCCGCGTTGGAGTAGGCGATAAACGACCCGTTCTCCGCGGCGGTCAGCGTGTCCGTCACTCCCGTGACCGAGGCGAACCGAGGCACAAGCCCGGTCAGATAGCCGAAGGGATCGTCGTCCAGCACGAACCCGGCGTAATGCAGTTGGCGACGCGCCAAGTACTCATCGACGTGCCCCACCAAAGCCGCGCCTTGGATCAGGAGCTTACGCGCCTTGAGAGGCGCGCGGGCCACCATCACGGCGTACACGCGGTCCGCGTTCGTGGCGTTGAAGTCCTGCGCCCTCAGCTCCACGTCCAGCACGCCCGCCAGGTTTTGCGTGCCGTCCGCAGCGTCGGCGTCCCACTCTTCGTACTTGCCGTTAGAGTCGAGTTTCCCCACCAGCAAGCCGGGGCGAATCACGGTTGTCGGGGTGTTGCCTGCGTCTCGGATCGCTCCGCTAAACACGCCGCCTTGCGAGAGGACGGCGTTGCGCGCTTGCCCGGCGCCCCAGAGTAATTCCGATTCGGCAACGGAGATTTCGCTGCCAATGCCGGGGATGCCCCAGCCGCCCATTCCGGTGCTCATGGATCAAACCTCGAAAGGAAAGTGCTTGACTTACTTGCGGACGCCCAGCGCCCAGCCGGCCACGTCGTTGATTTCTTCGGGGGTCAAGTCGCCTCGCAAAGCCGCCGGAGGATTGACCACGGCGGACATGCGGGTGCGCGTCTCGGAACTCCAGAACGTCCCTTTGGGAACCGCCTCGCGCGACTTGATGAACTCTTCCACCTTGGAAGGCGTCGGCTCGCCGTTGGCGCCCAGGCTGAGCTTCACGGCTCGGGCCTGCTGCTCCCAGTCGCGATACTCGGCAGGCGTGCATTGCCCGGCTTCCAAAAGCGACTTGAGTTTCTTCTGGACGCCGCTGCGGTGCTGTCGGTCGGCGTAGTTGTAGGCGGCTTTCGCCTGGAGGCTCATTTGCGAAATGCCCATGGTGTCGTCCACGACTTTGGCGGGAGGTTGCTCGGGTTCTTCCGGCGGCGCTTGCTCCTGCTCCTTTTTGTGTGCGGAAGCCGTCAGCAAAGCCGCGTGCAAGCGGTCGAAGAAGTTGTTGGCGTCCGTGTCGCCGGGAAGGATGATGTTGTGCGACGCCAAAGCGGACAGCAGCCCGCGAATGTTCGGCGCGGCGACGTCGGGAACCGGCTCGGGAGGAGGGGCGTCCTCCATGACAATCACCTTGTCATCGTCGTCGTCGTCGTCTTCGTAGCCCCCTTCGAGGTCGGTTTCGTCCTCAAGTTCTTCATCAAGTTCGTCCTCATCGCGCCGGTCGCCGTCGGACATGCGAACCGCCTTTGGGTTGATAGACATGCGTTTCCCCTTGCGTTTCTTTTTCCCTTTGGCGCCCTTGAACTTCTTGCTCGGTTTGGCGGGCTGGTGGTCGTCGTCGAGGTATTCCTTGCCGCCAACCGTGATCGGAATTACCTTCCCGCCCTTGGTGAAAAATCCGTCGGCGGGATCGTCCGAACCCATCCTCACTGCTTGGCTATCGGACGCTTGACGTAGCGACATGGCGATGGTTCCTGGCTCCACGGGTTCAAACTCGCTCTGTGTATGATCCACCGGGTACACGACTAAATCCGCGTGCCCGATCAGGTCGTGATATTCATTTCCCGCCCCGTCGCGAAACGACGGCAGAATCACCGGCGAGACAAAGACGTTGTTCAGTTCGGCTTGCTCGATCGCCTTGGGCGTGCGCAGTTCGTGGTAGAACTCCACGCTCCGGCCATCCGGCGAGGGGCGCACGTCCACCAGTCGCCCCACGGTGTTTTGCGACGTGCGCTTTTTGAACTGCGAGAGTGAGACGGGGGACAGGTCTTCCATCCGCGAACCGTGGTCCCAATCAATCGGCACCACCAATCCCGCGTCTTTCATGCGCCGGAACTCGCGCGCCCAATGCCGGATGCGCGACGGGGTGACCTCCACTTCGCCATCAGGGGCTTTGTGAAGTCCGACGGATAGGATCGACTTCTTAAAGACCTTCGCCATACTTGCAAGATACAAGCGTATGGCGAAGTGAAAAGAAACAACCGCACTGAATGCGGTTGTTATGGCAAGAACGGAAGAAAGAGAAAAAAATTATTCGCTAGGACGCCTGAATCTCTCGCACGCTATCGTCCACGGCGATTCCGTTGGTATAGGTGATCGTTCTCTGAGGGTCGAAAATCCGCCCGCGCGCCTTGAGATTGGTTGTGGTGAACGTTCGACTGCTGGCGTCCGTCGAGCAATCGACCGCACCCGTGATGTTCGCCGTGGTCACGGTCCCCGAAGAACGGTAATAACATAGCCCATCCTCCTTGACGTTGAGCGTTGTCACCGCCCCCGATCCGTTCATCACCAGCACGCCGCCGGCGGAGACCGTCACCGTCGTGGCGGCGCTGTTGAGCGTGATCGAGCCGTCTCCGCGCACGGTCGTCAGCGTGCAGCCTTCCCCGCAATAGACCGAGGCGCCGGCCACCGCCGTCAGCGTGGCGACCGTCGAAACCTCCCCGCTAAACGCCGCCAACCCCACCGAGGACCCGCCTTGCACGTCCAGCACATTGCTGGCGTTCGTTCCCAAAAGCAGAATCGCCGGCGTTCCGGTTTCCGCGGAAGCGGCGCTTTTGCGAACCTCAATCGCCGCTTGCACGCTGCCCAGGTTGAGCTTGATTCGACCGGAGCCTTGCCCCTCGCCCACGCCAATCTTCACGGTCGAGGCGCTGATTTGCAGGTAATCGTCCCGGTATTCGGTGTATCCTGAAAATCGCGTTTTCGGCAGCCCGACCGTCTCGGTGAAGCTCGCCGCGATGGTCAAGCTGGCGAGCGTGACCGCGCTCTGGTCGAGTCCGTAGAGAATCGCCACCGGGGAGGAGATATACACATCGTCGCTATTGACGGGAACCGCACCGCCGCTCCAATTGCTGGCGTCGTCCCAATGATTCGGCCCCGTGGCGGCGGTCGTGGTCGAGGGATTGCCAATCGTTCCTGTACCGCCGCTTTCATCCGTCGTCACCGTGAACGGAACGCCCGCGGTGTCGTGTGTCAGGGTCACGGTGTCCGTGTTGGCCGATGCGGTGATTTCGGCGAACTCCGCTTCGGTCGCCGCATTCCAGGCGGAGGCCAACGCCGTGGCCGTGGCGTTCACGCTGCCCGCCGCAATCGCGGTCACGCTCTTGCCGTTCACGGTGATGATGTAGGTCGTGGCTGCGTCGTAAGCCGTAACCTGGATTGTCTGCACTTCGGCGCGAGCTTTCGCCCGCCCCAGCCATTCGCGAGTCGCCATGGTGAATCAATCGGCTAATGGATTGTGACGTCCAGGGCGGAGCCGCCCAAAAACTTATTGATTTCGCTCTTGCGCACCCCGCGCAAGCCGTTCGGCAGCGGCAGACAGCGCAAGAGTCCGTCTTGGCACCAACGCCCGATGGTTTGCGGGCTTTTGCCAATCATCCGCCCCACTTCGGAAAGATTCAAAATCGGATCGTCCTCGTGCGTCAAGGGATCGTCCGGCCCGTTCACTCGTCGTTTTTTCATCGCCTTATTCCTCGGTTGACCACAACTCCACCCCACGGCGCCAGCGCACGCCGGCAAACGAAGCTTGCGTAACTCGATACGTCAATCTGGTCGGCGGTCTCGTCCGGCAATCCGCTCCAGGTCGTAAGTTCGTTGACGTATTCCGCCTTCCAGTCCGCCTCTTCCGGCAAACGCAAGAGCCCGTCTTCAATCCGGCTTAATAGCCGACTCGCTACGGCGCGCTCCAGCTTGGCCCCACGGCTGCTATCGGTCATGCCCGGCAGAACCGGACCAATCAACTCGCATTGCACGCCCCGTAGTTCGTCCTTGAGCGCCGGCCCATGGTGCGCATTCTCGATATAGGCTCTCGGCACGCCCCAACCTTTCAGGACTTCGGGAATTCGCGACTTGAGTTCATTCCAGCCCACCCGGTCGCGCCAAACATGGCGCAGGAATAGCAAGTCTTTCGCGTGCCAGTAGTCCCACACCGCCAGCACGGACCATGAGGGAGGCTTGCCCTTTTTGTCTTCCGCCTTTTCCTTGGACGTGCCCGCCGTGTCAATCGTCGCCAGCCGCCGGCATTGATGGGAGTCGATAACGAGATGCTCCCCATGCAAGAGGACGCTGTAAATCTCGCCGCGAAGCGTGTAGGACCGAAGATGCGCCTTGTCGATTACCGTCTCTTCGGTGGCGAGCCAATTTCCCCCCAGCAATTGCTCTCGCTCCAATCGAGGCAGCGCCATTAAGTTGGCGAGGTAGCCAGGGTCTTTCTTTAGCAGCGTCGGATTGTCTTCTAACTTGGACGGGAAAAAGGCGAGCGACTTCGGCTCCTGACCAGGATGCCGCTGCTCCATTTCCTTGCGCGAATCGCCCCACGACAACCCGTCGCCATGCCGCACAAACCAGCGCACCTTTCCGGCGCGCTCGGGAATCGGAAAGCCGCTATCCTGGTCGATCCACCATGCAATCAGTTTCGCCACCCAGGACCGGGCGTCCGGGTTGCAGCTTGCCCGGACATACGGGCGCACGCCGCACAACGACCGATTGCGCGAGAGCATGTAAAAAAACTGGCTTTCGCTAAAGTGCGTCAATTCGTCGAACTCAATCAAGGGAATCTGCGTGCCCTGCCATTCCAGCTTCGTTTGCTCATGCTCCATATGGCGAAAGGAAACCTTGGCGCCGCTTGGAAACCGCGCCAGCATGTCCCCCGTCAGCATGCGCGCCCCGAACAACGGATACAGTTGACACGCCTCATCCCACAACCCGCCTTCGCCCGTAATCTGCGGATAGGACTTGCGGAAGATAACCGCGCCGAACTTGGGATTGCCTACATGACGCAACGGCTCGGCCAGCATCGCCCACGTCTTGCCGCCTCCCGCCGCCCCGCCGTAAATCGCAATATCCGCCGGAGAGCAAAAAAACTTCGCCTGCGGTCCTTCGTGCGGATTAATCTTCGGTTGTGCTAATGTCGCCGCGACCATTGTCAGGAAGCACCAAAATCACCCCGTTGCCCGTAACATTGTTGTTCGTGTCGATTTTGTCCGACTGCCCTAAGAGTTGCTTGCCCAGCCAAATCAGCATCGCCACGTTCCCACCCCTCGCCGCCCTTAATTGCCATCTGCGGATTCTAGTTTTGACGCTCTGCCTCCCTTTGTCGATTTCCGCGACAAAACGACGCTCCAAAGTTCTCTTTGTGCAGCCCACAACCGACGCAATCTCATCCATGGTGCAGCCCAAGGCGGCAAGCTTCTCCACCTGCCTTGGGTCAATTTCCTTGCGTGGCCGTCCCATATAAAAAATTGCAAAAAACCCAATGTTTTCATCGGCGGGTCAAAATGACCCACCGAAGAACCGCCGTGTCATCTGACATAGGTTTTCCCAATTTGGGAAAACTCAACCGGCTAAGATTGTCGCACTGTGCGACAATCTTAGCCCACCGAGAATTAGCTCCCGTGAAGGTTCGCCGCAGGCGATTTGAACACGTCCGCGATCACCACCCCGTTGCCCATGGTGAACACAACTTCAAACAGGTAGACGACTCCTCCTGTGGGTCTTAGCGAACCGGGGATAACCCAGCGAAAGTTGTAGCCGGTCCGGTCAACTTGCCAGCCTCTCGTTGTTTGGAGCGTGTCGTAAATCACTTCGGTTTTCGTGAGCGACCCTGTAGAAGTTTGAGTTGCGGCTGTGCTTCCTCCCGAGGATGCGAGGGAATAAACCTTATAGGCGATGCTCGACACGTCCGCTTGGACGATCGGATCGTCCTCTTCGTCTACGATGCGCGCCATGCGGACGATGGTTGCGCCTTCCCATGCGGTCATGCTTTGCACTGCGGTTCGCATCAGCAACACCCCACTTGTCCGGCGTCTGCGCCAGGGACGTGAATCGAGTAGGCTCTTGTTCCAGGTGTGAATATCTCGCCTGACGCAGAGCCGGGAATATGCAGTTGAGACGCCTCAATACAGTACGTTGCCAGCGAAACCCCTTCCCCAATCCCGTACCCCAGCGTCGGCAGCGTGCTTGTACCCGCTTGCAGCCCCCCGGCAATCGAATATCCGAGCGTGGCTAGGCTCATGTCGCCCTCGCTGCGCCGGTGGGGTTGTCCGCGTCGTCAAATGTCGCCGTGGCGGCGGTAGTCGTCTGGTCAAGTTCTTTAATCGTCCAGGTCACGCCCGCCCGGCTGGAATCGAATAGCGACTGGTGGACGAGATAGGCGAATTGCAATAAGGAAAACTCGGCGCCGGCTGCGGCGTAGTCCTCGGCCATGACCGTGGTCAAAACCGCTGCGGCGTTTTCGGCGGCGGTGGGTAAGGCGTTTAGCTGGTCGTCGAGGTTGGCGCTGGCAAGTCCTACGGCGGACCGCACCCCGGCGGCGTCCAGAGGCGAGGTGTAGGACGCGCTGGCCAGGCGTGTGCTAATCGCGGCGTCAATCCGTCCCGTGACCGTGGTCGTGAGTCCCACATCAGCGAGCGCCGCATCCACTTCGGCGTTGACTTGAGCGGCGGAGAGATTGTTCAGCGCGGCGATTTGTGCGGGTATCGTGGCGCCGGTGTCCTCCAAGATGGCGGCGATCTCGGTATCGAGGAACGCGGCGATTGTCGCCTGATTCGCCGCCGTGGCGTAGTCGGCGGCGACCAGCGTCCGCGCCTCCAGTTCGGCATTCGTGGGAGGGTCGTAGGCGTTGAGTGCGTCGGTGACTTCGCTTTGTACTTCCGCGTCCCAATCGGCGTTCCAGACCGTCGGACCAAAAGGCGTAATCTTGTACACGCTGGACGAGGCGGGGTTGACCGCCCAGGCAGGCGTTACCGT
>ERZ724505.1748-NODE-1748-length-11525-cov-38.414908_pt1 | contig 11525 bp, 9 predicted proteins | sample MGYA00376038_ERZ724505 | MGnify/ENA primary metagenome ERZ724505 (study PRJEB28724, sample SAMN07190884) | wastewater metagenome | isolation source: effluent of sewage treatment plant in Hong Hong | place: Hong Kong | collected 2016-03-17 ... | reverse complement strand
CGGCGCAGTGGGCCCGGGGCGCGGCAACCCGCGCGACGCCCGCGCGCGACGCCGTCGCGACCCGGACCTTCGTGCAAGCCTGGCTCTCGAAGCGCCTCAACGACGGCGCGATCGTGGCGAACAGCGCCGAGCACAGCTACTTCATCGAGCGCGGCCGGCGGGCCGGGAAGGGGCCGCCCATCAAGGCGATCGAGGCCTGGATCCGCGCGAAGGGCATCGCCCCCGAGGTCAAGCCGACCAGGATCTCGGGCGTCACCGGCGACGTCCACGGCGGCAAGCAGCGCGCGCGGATCAACGCGATCCGCCGGGAGCGGCAGTCGATCGCCAAGAGCCTCGCCAAGCACTCGGGCGTGTACCGCATGGCGATCGCGATCTCGCGCCTCATCGCCCGGCGCGGCACCCGGGGCCGGTTCATCCTCGGCAAGCTGCTGCCGCGGATCTCGGCGCGGATGATGCGGGATGCCCGGATGCGGCTGGCTCGGCTGGCCCAGAACCCGCCTCGGGGCTAGCCGCCTCGGCGCGCGCAGCCTCGAGGTCGCGCGCGGCCTTGGTGATGCCGCGGAGCCGCCGCTGCTTCTCGACCTTGCGCTTCGTCGCCGCGCGGCGGCGACGAAGCGCAAGGTCGTCCCGGACCCGCTGCATGATGTCGAGCGCGGTCAGCAGGTCGCGCTGGAGCTCGCCGCCGGCGCGGAGCCACGGCACCAGTTCGGCGGCGCGCTCGACGTCCACGACCCAGCAGGCCAGGCGCAGCGTGTCCCGGTCCCTGACCTCGGCCTGGACGCCGAACTCGGCGAGTTGCCGGGCGACCTGCTCGGCGCGGGCGGGCCGCTTCGGGCGCTCGCGCTTCTCCAAGCGCCGGAGCACCGCCAGCGTCCGGAGCTTCTGCTGCGACAGCGTCGCGAGCTTGTGCTCGCGCATGTGGGCGAGCAGCCGCGTCGCCGAGACGACCGAGAACAGGTCCCGGCCGATGGCGACGTGTGTGCCGTCCTCGCTCTCCTTCGGCTCGGTGAACCCGAGCGCGTGGAAGCCCGCGACCAGGGCGTCGATCCCCAGCGGCGGAAGCCCTCGGTCGGCCCGGCCCGCGTGGATGATGTCGTGCTCGTCGAGCTCGTCCTGCTCGGGCTCGGCGAACCGCTCGCGGGTCATGATCCAGCGCGCCAGGCTGGCGAGGTCGAGCGGGTCGAACTCCTCGCGCTCGAGGGCGCCGCGGATCGACGAGAGGTGCATCCCCACGGCCTTCGCGATCGACTCGTAGCCGAAGGCGAAGAGGACGCGCCCGGTCTCGCCCGGCAGCATGTGGACGTTGGCCCGGCGCATGTTCGGCCAGCGGGCGCGGCTGGCCCACTGAAATTTGCTCGGCGGACGCGTAGGCGGGGCAGCCCGCTCCGGCTTCGGGCAGGTCGGGCAGTACCAGCGGGGCGCCGTGAACTCCCCCTTGGCCCGGATGCACTGCCACCCGAGCCCCTTCAGGTCGCCGATGTACGGCGACCGCACCTCACAGACCGCGCAGTTCACTCGCAGGTTCTTCGCAGGCATCGTTCAAGCGGCTATCACGCCTCTCGCAGTCGAGCAAGCGGGCGCCGTGTAGGATGCAGGCCATGAAGCAGAAGCCCCCTCCCGAAGCACCGGAGATCGAGGACAAGTCCTTCGAGGCCGCACCGCCCATGACCGACGCCGCGCCCGAGCAGGCGATGGGGTCGTTGCTCGCCGCGCAGGTCGCCCTGATGCGGGTCGTCAAGGCGATCGAGGTCCACGTCGGCAGCTTCGAGCGCCTGATCGTCGAGCGCGGCGACTACGGCCCGACCAAGCCGATCCGGATCAACAACATCACGCTCGACATGCCGACCGCCGACGAGGAGATACAGCCCCTCAACGCGACGCTCATCGAGCGCGCGGACCAGATCTACGACGAGGACCATAGGCCCTACATCCGGGGGACCTGGCGCGGCTACCCGCTGCGCGTGCTCTCGAAGTCGCGGTGCTCGCTCGGCCTCGTCGCCTGGTTCGGACACAAGAACGACCGCCGGGCCTTCCGCACCGCCCTCGCCCGCGCGCTGCTGGCCGAGCCGATGAGCGAGCGCGGCTCCCGGGTCGTCGTCGTGCCCGAGTATTTCGACCAGACCGTGCGCCTGGTGCTCGACGCGCTGGGAAACGGCGACGAGCAGGGCAACCCGCAGGCGAACCACTGGCCGCTGCAGGCGACGATCACGGCCCATGTGGACGAGGTGGAAGCGGTCGGCATGCCGGCCACCATCAAGCCCTCGTTCAAGCTCCAAGTCGGCTAGCCGAGCGAGACGGCGTCCGGCCTGCCGGACATGTCCCGCAGGACAGCGCGCGTCGTGGATCAGCCGGCGCGCGCTGTCGTATGCTGCCGCCGTGTTCAAGCACATCGTCAAGGTACTCCCCACCGATGCTGAGCTGGATGCGATCGAGCAGATCGTGATCGTGGACGAGGTGCCCCCGGCGACCCCGCTCGGATCGGGGTCGCTATCGGTGTGCGTCGTCGGCGAGACCGAGCGCGGCCTGTTCACCCCGCAGCGGATCACCGGCGCCAGCGACTACGCCGCGAAGTACGGCACCCTCGGCTGGAACACGAGCGAGGGCAACTACCAGGGCGCCGTCGCCCGCCGCTCCGGCGGCACGGCGGTCTGGAACGGCAACACCTGGATGTGGCGCAAGGGCAAGCGCTTCGCCGGCCTGGTCGTGACCCGCGTCGACAACTCCGCGGGCTCGGTCCAGTTCTCCCGCCTCGCGGCGATCCGCGGTGGCAAGGGGCCGTTCAACATCGAGCCGGGCGACTTGGTCACGTTCCAGCGCAACGGCGCGATCAACGTGACCCACACCTTCGCCGCCGCCGCCGCCCAGATCGTGGGCACCGGCGGCACGTACCCGACCAACTTCATCGGCGGCGAGGACCTCCTGATCCAGGTGGACGACAACTCGCCGCTGACGGTCGTCTTCACCGCGGCGCACCAGGCCCTCGCCGACGTGTGGGCCTACATCAACCTGAAGGCCGCGGCGGACGTCGCCTCCGACGTCGGCGGCGAGCTCGCCCTGTCGAGCGTCATCCGCGGCACCGCTGGCCGGATCCAGATCCTCGGCGGCTCGGCCCTTGCGACCCTCGGCCTCGTCTCCACGCCCGTCCAGGACGTGTGGACGTACACGATGGTCAACGCGCAGGTCGGCAACTATACGCTCCGCGTCACCCGGTACGTGGACGGCGTGCTCGAGACCTACGATGCGACCTACGCGTCGGCGGACGCCGTCGAGGCCAACCTCAACAACGGTCTCTTCGCCGCGGCCCAGGCGCTCAACATCCCGGGGGCGACCTGGACGCAGCCTGGTGCGACGACTCTGCGCATCACCGGCGACGACAACGTGATCTTCACCGCGACCGTCCAGCTCGAGGTCTCGCCCGGCGACATCACCGTGACGAACACGACCCCCGGCCAGGTCAGCGACGCGCAGGGCACCGGCGACGTCCCGAACATCGACTCGATCGAGGCCGAGGACGCCGGGACCGTCTTCGGCGCGCTCGCCGGCCTGGACGCCTACGTCGACAGCGACGGGTACCTGTGGGTGGTCAACTCGGGCACGCCCGGGACCGGCAAGCTGCAGGCGACCGCCGGCGTCTTCGCAGACTTCGGCTTCGACGGCGAGCTCGTCGACGCTTCGGATGCGGATGAGGTGACGCTGCCGGCCGGCGTCCGGGTCAAGGACAACACCACCGGCTCGATCTGGGTCACGATGGAGGACGTCGAGACGACGACCGCCGGCGGCCCGTTCTCGGTCAAGGTGCGCCCCTGGGAGGACACCGATTCGACCCTGACCAGCGCCGCCGGCGACATCGACGAGGTCCTGGACGAGATGCCCGGCTTCTGGTCGGTCACGAACTCGAGCCAGGTCGCCCGCCTGAGCGCGAACCAGCTCGACGCCCGTTACAAGGAGGCCCTGGACCGGACGCTCGACGTGAGCTCCGAGGCGGCCAAGTGCTCGATGATCGCCGCTGCCAGGCACTCGACGAACATCAACCGCTGGCTCGGCGAGAACGCCAACAATGCCAGCGAGAACGGCTGCGCGGGCCGCACGGCGATCGTCTCGCCGGTGCCCGGCACGACCAAGGCGACGGCGCTCGGCGACAGCAACGGCGGCGTCGGGCACGTCGGCCGCGACGACCGGGTCATCTACGTGTACCCGAGCTGCCGGATCCTCTCCGAAGAGGTTCTCGCGGTCGGCGCCGCCGGCGGGATCGGCTTCTCCGACGACGGCCTGTTCGAGCAGGCCGCCGACTCCTGGTACGCGTTCATGCGGACCAAGATTCGCCCCGAGCAGAGCGCGGGCGAGGTCCCCAGCACGACCAACGCGGGCAAGCTCGGGCTCTCCAGCCTCGAGGAGCAGTTCGAGGCCTCGCTCGGCGGTATCGGGCTCGTCGAGGACGACTACAAGCTGTTCAAGGCGGGTGGCATCGTCGCCCTGCGCAATACCAGCGCCGGGTACCTGTTCCAGTCGGACGTGACCAGCGTGCTGCGGTCGATCCAGAAGGAGCGGGCGCCGGCGAACCGCCGCTTCATGGCGGACGCGATCGCCGACGCGCTCTACGACATCGCCCTGCTCTACAAGGACAAGCTCGGGTTCCCGACGACCCGCAACAGCCTCAAGCAGCGCGTCAGCGCGTTCCTCGAGACCCTGCGCAATCCGGCCAACCCGCGGATCATGGAGTTCTCGGTGGCGCTCGATTCGAGCAAGGCGCAGCTCGATGCTGGCATTCTGATCTTCATGGTCAAGGTCAAGCTCGCGCCGGTCATCCAGGCGATCGTGTTCCGCCTGCAGGTCGGCGCCGAGGGCGTCAACGTCGACGAGCAGAACGGCTGATTCCATCACCAGCACCTGAGAGAGGCCCACCATGAGCAATCGAATCACCGGCCAGGACGTGACGATCTCGCTATTCCGCGGCGACGAGCTCGCGGACGAGCTCAACCTGATCAAGGAATGCACCGTGACGTTCGAGCAGAGCGTGTCGCGCGAGGACTACCTCGGAGAGCGGCAGCAGCGCCCGGACGGCAAGTTCGACATCGCCAAGGTCGAGTTCGCCGCGCACCAGGAGAGCGCGGACTGGATCGACTTCGTCGACGCGATCGTGAAGCGCCAGATGCGGGAGCCCGGCGCCCCGACCTCGTTCTCGATGAGCTGCAACCTGCAGTACCCCAACGGCCAGATCCGCGCGATCGTGCTGACCGGCCTCGAGTTCGAGGGCATCTCCGTCGGCATCACCGGCCGCAAGGAGATGATCGAGAACGGCTTCACGGCCTACGCCGAGCGCCACCAGTTCGTCAACTAGCCCACCAGCCTGCGAGGAACCATGAGCACGAAAGACCCCGGCCTTCCCACCCCCGACGCGATCGACAACCGCCCCAAGCGCGTCGGCAAGGCCTTCACCCTGCCCCAGAAGATCATGGAGCTGCCGACCTGGACGGGGTCTGGCTTCACCAGCGACGACCTGACGTTCGTCCTCGTCGAGCCCTCGGTGGCCGACGAGGAGGAGGCGCGCAAGTTCGCCAAGGGCGATCCGATCAAGATGGCCGAGCGCCTCCAGGACCGCGTCACCGTGCGGATCGGCAAGACCGAGGTGCGGATGAACCACGGCCTGCTCGTCCGGTGGAAGGACGCGATCGGGCTCAAGGGCCGCAAGATCGTCGAGGCGAAGTTCCTCGAGTACTTCCAGGTCAGCGACGACGACATGGCGGAGGTCGACGCGTCGGGAAAGGACGTGGTGGTCTAGCTGTGGTCCTTAAGGAGTTGGACATCTTCCGGTTCTGGGCCTTCAGGGACCGCACCGACTGGATCGCCAACTGCATCACGCGCCGGCGCAACTGCTGGTACGTGTGCAAGTACGGCAACCCCGGCGTCTCGATCGACGAGGTGATGACCTGGCCGATCTCCAAGCTCCGGCTCGCATGCAGCGACGTCGGCTTCTGGCTCGACATGGAGAAGAAGAACAGCAAGGTGCAGTAGACCATGGCCGGGCCGCAGATCATCTACCGCGTCGCAGCGCACCTCGGGACCAAGGGGGACCTCGCCGGCGCGATGAAGTCGAAGGCGGCCGCGGTCTCCGGCCTCGGCGCCTCGCTCGACCAGGCCGCCGCAAAGGCTCAGGCCTGGGGCGCGTCGCAGGTCTCGGCGGTCGCCGGCGCCGGCATGCAGATCGCCAAGTTCTCTGCGGCGGTCGCCGGCGCCGGCGCCGGCGCGGCCGCGGCCTTCGTCGCCAAGAAGGGCCTCGAGTCGAACATCTCCTTCGAGAAGACGCAGAACACGATCGCCGGCACCCTGCAGCTCTACAACCACAGCGCGGGCGCGGCGGACCAGCTCGGGCAGAACATCAAGGTCGCCGGCGCGGCGATGCTCGAGCTCAACCGGATCGCCGACGCGGCTCCGGGCGAGCTCGCGGACATCACCCTGATGTTCCAGAACATGCTGCCCGGCGCCCGCTCGGTCACGGGCGAGATGTCGCGCATCATGGCGATGTCTCAGAACCTCGCCCTGTTCACGCCGACGCTGACCGGCGGCGACTTCATCACGAGCGGCGCCCAGATGTCGCGCATCCTGACCGGCAGCGCGGGCGCCGAGATGGACACGTGGAAGCGCCTGGCGCCCGTCGTGCTGAGCGTCGGCAAGGAGATGGACAAGATCTCCGGCTCGGGGAAGGTCTTCGGCAAGGACCTCAACGAGGCCGGCGAGAAGATGACGAAAGCGTTCAACAAGTTGGACGCGGAGACCCGGTTCCGGCTGATCGAAGAGAGCTTCAAGCGCGGCGGGCCGGCGCTCGCCAAGATGTACGAGACGAGCTTCGAGGGCGCGTCGAGCTCGTTCATCACCGGCTGGCGGAAGATCGCGGCCGAGTCGACGCGGCCCATGTACAACTCGCTCAAGGCCGCGCTGATCAAGGCCAACGGCGAGGGCGGGGCCTTCTCCAAGGAGAACCTCGCCAAGCTGATGACGGGCGCCTCGAAGATCGGCGGGGTGCTCAACAGGTCCTTCTCGCGGGTGCTCGACGCCGGCGCTCGCGGCATCGAGTACCTGGCGAACCACTGGGACCTGATCGCCAACAAGGTCTACCACGCGATGCAGATCGGCGCGGGCCTCATCAAGGCCGCGTTCGCCTTCGGCGTCGCCAGGATGCTCGTCGGCGCCGGCGTGCTGGCCGCGTCCACCGCGGCGCGCGCTGGCATCGGCGCCGCGAAGATGGGGATGGGCGCCGTCTCCGGCGTCGCCAAGCTGATCGAGGTCATGGGGTCGGTGACGGCCGCCTGGGTCGTCATGCTGCCCATGATGGCGGTCGCCTCGGTGGCGATCGTCGCGCTCGGCGGGGTGCTCGTCGCTGCCGCCGGCGTCGCGGCCTACCTCGCCGCGAACTGGCGCGAGCTGACGGCCTCGATCGCGCAGGGGTTCCGCACCGGCGAGATCACGCTCCGCCCCGTCGTGCTGGCGGCGATGATCCTCTGGGAGAAGCTCAAGGCCGTGGGTGAGGCCTTCCTCGGCGGCGTCACCGGGGCCTCCATGATGCAGGGGGCGATCAACATGATCGCCGATGGGATCTCGATGGTCACGGACGGCGTCGTGCTGATGATCGACGCCGCCGCCGGCTTCCTCGAGATGGCGGCCAACGTCGCCAGCTTCTTCGACGGCATCTTCTCCTCGGGCCGCAACATCGAGCTCGCCGGGCTGCAGCAGGAGAAGAACCGGCTGATCGCCGCCGGCGACTCGTCGTTCAACCCCTCGAAGCGGATGGAGGAGATCGACGCGCGGATCGAAGCGCTCGACCCCGAGCTGCGGCCGAGCATGATCTCTCGCGCGCGCGATGTCGCCTCCGGCTTGCGCAAGGCCTCGGCGGCGATGTCGGACGGCCGCCTGAAGGACATCAACTTCGGCGACGTGGACGACCTGACCGCCAAGGTCGACAAGATGGCGAAGGACCTCTTCTCCGGCGACACCGCGACCAAGCCGAAGGGCACGAACATCAACATCGGCACGCTGGTGCAGCAGTTCGACCTGCGCAACGAGGACCCCGACCGGGCGATGGTCGCCTGGGTCGAGCCGATCGAGCGCATCGCGCGGCAGCCTGGCGGCTCGTCGCTCGACATCGGAGGATTCTGACCGATGGCCGCGCCGCTGATCATCACCGAGAACAACGGGCTCAAGCGAACGATCGCGCTGCAGGGCCGCAGCCTGCCCTACAAGGGCGCCGTGCTCGTCGAGGACGAGCAGCGCGTCGAGATCACGTTCTTCCCAGGCAACCCCGTCGCCTACGCCCAGATCCTCGGGCCCCAGCTCACCCGGACGGTCTTCAACGGGACGTGGAAGGACAAGTATCTGCAGCTCGCCGAGAACGCGCCGCGGGTCCTCAACTTCCCGACCGTCAGCGCCGCGGGGCAGCCGCTGCAGCCGGGCTCCAATCTGATCACCGGCGCGACCTTCACCAGCGCCGGCGCCTTCCCAGGGACGCAGGACCTGCGACTCGCTAAGACCGTGCGCGACGCGTTCCGCCTGCTGTGCCGCTCCGGCGCGCACATGCGGGTCGAGTGGATGGACTGGGTCCGCTTCGGCTACATGACCCGGTTCAAGTGCTGGCCCGGGCCCGAGGACGAGTGGGAGTGGGAGTGCGAGTTCGCCTGGACCGGCGACACCGACAAGCAGCCGACCGCGCAGCTCGTCGAGCTCGACAACAAGAGCTTCCTGGACTCGCTGGTCAACCTGCTGAACAGCCTCAACGACCTGCTGTCGCTGCCGTCGCAGATCACGGCGACGTACCTGCAGCCGCTGCTCGGCAAGTTCGCCGACCTGATCAATCAGCTCACGCGCCTGGTCTCGTCGCTGCAGGGGTTCGTCTCGTTCAAGTTCCTGCCGCTGACACAGCTCGCCGCCATCAAGGCGGCCTGCTACGCGCTGCGGGCTCAGGTGCTCGATCTGCTCGCCGAACTGCAGGACAAGGACTCGCGGCTCGGCGGCGCGTCTCGGCGGAATACGGCCGAGACCTGGTACACCGAGCTGATCATCCGGAAGGTCCGCCGCATCCTCGAATTGATCGGCGAGGAGACCGCGGAGCGCCTTCGGCAGATCGAGGCCGCGACCGCGGGCCAGGTGGACCGCGTCTACCGCGTCGACAGCCTGACGTCGCTGCGGCACGTCTCGCGCGAGGTGTACGGGACGCAGGAGAACTGGCGCGACATCGCGGCCTTCAACGGCCTGGCGACGCAGGTCGTGGAGGCCGGCACCGTGCTGAAGATCCCGAAGCTGTAGTAGGGTCGGGGCGTGGTCGCTGACTTCCGCCCCGGGACAAAGCTCCGGCTCAAGCTCCGCCTCGAGGACTTCGGCATCGACCCGCCGCCGGCGAGCTGGTTCACGGGCCAGAACGGCGTCGAGGCCTTCGGCGCCGGCGGCCTGCAGGACGTGACGCCGAGCGACTACATCACGATCTTCGACATCGAGCCCTACGACTGGACGGTCGAGCTCAACAGCCCGCGGCGCGCCGACACGGCGAAGGTGACGTTCCCGCGCTCGAAGCTGCCGATCGATCCGCAGATCATCCGCTCCGCCGGCCTGCAGATCTTCTGCGGCGTGTTCACGCCCGCTGAGTACGCCGAGGCCTGCGGCGGCCCGGGCTCGAAGGGCCTGCGGATCCCCGACATCGTCCCCGCGGGCCGGCCCTTCGCCGGCGAGAGCAACGAGCTCTTCCGCGGCTTCATCGACGAGTGGACGGTCAAACTCGGGCGCGAGGGCAACGTCGTCGAGCTGGTCGCGCGCGATACGACCGGGTTCTTCATCGACGCGGAGATCTACGAGAACCCGTTGCGCCACCTGCCGGCCGACATGCCGATCGACCAGATCATCTACGGCATGCTGTCCGGCGACGGGCTCCCGCCCGACATCACGCGCCGCGGCGGCCTCGCCGGCGCCCGCGGGACCGCCGTCGTCGTCGAGACGACGCGGCCGATCCCCACCCTCGCGCAGATCAAGCCGCCGAACTGGTACGGCCCGAAGCGCACCGTCAAGCGCCCGAAGAAGAAAGCCGAGAAGGCCAAGCCGATGAAGTTCTGGGACTTCATCACCGACCTGGTCGTCAGCGCCGGCCTCAAGGCCTACATCCGTCCGGGCAAGAAGCCGGTATTCGACCCCGGCCTCGGGTACGTGCTGCCCGCCGCCGAGATCGTGATCTGCGACGCGCAGACCTACTACGCGAAGAAGCCCGGCGCCCTCGATGAGACCCCGATGTTCTCGGCCGGCCGCAACACCGAGGAGATCATGTGCCGCCGCGTCCTCGGCGGCGTCCCGCTGCCGACGATCGAGGTGCGGAGCTTCGACCGCCGCACGGGCTCGCAGATTCGCGCGAAGTACCCGCCGAACGCGTTCTCGCGCGTCAACAAGGCGACGCCCTCTGGGGTCGGCGACCGCGAGGAGGTCCGGGTCTACGAGATCAGCGAGCTGTCGGGCCCGAACGCGCAGGAGCAGGCCGAGGCCGCGGCGCGCTCGTTCTACGACCAGCTCGCGCGCGGCGAGTTCACGGTCCAGATCCGGACCAAGGCCCTCGCCGCGATCCCCGGCAACGAGGAGGACGGCCTTGCGCCCGACATGCTCTACCTGCGGCCCGGCGAGCCGATCCGCGTCGTGACCGACCCGGCGCGCGACGAGTACGGCCAGGTCTCCACCGAGGGCTCGTTCGCGGCCATGACCGAGGCCGAGTTCGCCGCGACGGTCCAGGCTGCCGCCGGCATCCCCGCCGGCGCCGCGAAGAAGATCGCGCGCGCGCAGTACGACCCGCGCGTCCAGAAGGTGTTCTACACGCAGACGAACGCGATCGCGTACAACCACAAGACCGGCCTCGAGTTCAACGTCACCGCGATCAACTACCTGGACGCGCGCGGCGCCATCTCGGATCCACAGGGCAACGAGCAATGAGCGGTATCGAGACACGCCTCCTCCGCAACGGCCCGGGCCTGTCGCCGCGCGGCGGCGCGACGACCCGCTACGACGACCCCGGCGAGACCCACATCGCCTGGGCGCGGGTCGGCAACCTCGAGGGCGACGACGACGAGCTCTGGGCGCGGGTCCAGGGCGACAAGGTCTTCGTGAACATCATCTTCGAGACGGGCATGCCCGGCGACGAGGCGGTCGCGGAGCTGCCGGTCTCGAAGCCGATCGAGCTCGCACCCGGCGACGTCGTCCTGGTCGCGCTCGCCAACGGCGACCCGAACAACGCGACGATCATCGCCCGCATGGACGTGTTCGAGAACGGGCTGCCGAACACGGTCGCCGGGGTCTCGACCGGCGCCGCGGCGGCCCACGAGATCAACGTCGAGCCGCCCCCGATCGCACCGGCGCCGGCCTGGATGTTCATGCGCACCCGGGCCGGGCGCCTGCTGGCGATCGAGTCGGGCGCCGGCGCCGACGTCGTGATCCACAGTGGCGCCGGCGTCGAGCTGAAGGGCGCCGCGATCCTGCTCGACGGCCAGGTCCAGGTCGGGCGCGGCTTC
>ERZ724505.1747-NODE-1747-length-11526-cov-6.469358_pt1 | contig 11526 bp, 12 predicted proteins | sample MGYA00376038_ERZ724505 | MGnify/ENA primary metagenome ERZ724505 (study PRJEB28724, sample SAMN07190884) | wastewater metagenome | isolation source: effluent of sewage treatment plant in Hong Hong | place: Hong Kong | collected 2016-03-17 ... | reverse complement strand
TGGCGGGTCGGGCGGGCGCCTGCATCGGCATCGTGAGCGCCGCGCCGGGGCGGTACTCGTCGCCGTAGAGCTTGCGCATCCCGCCCGCGTAGCGGTCGCGGAGATACTGCGTCGCGCCCTCGGCCGTCGAGACGTCCGCGGGGGCGGAGGTCTTCGGCGTCGAGGTCACGCCGGGAGCTCCCGCGCCGCCGCCGGGGACGCTCGCCGGGAGGAAGTGTTTCCCGTCGCTGTTCAGCCACTCCCCCAGCGAGTCCTTGATCGACTTCGCCGGGTCGGTCTTGAACACCACCTTCCCGTCCTTGATCTCGTACCGATCGCGCACGAGCTGGGCGACCTGCCCCCCGTTGAGCGCACGGTGCTCACCCGCGGCCGTGGCGATGGCGTGCTCGATCGCGAGCGCGTCACGCTCTTTCTGCGCGGCGGCGGCCTTGGCCTCGGCCTCGGCCACCTTCTTCGAGGCGGCTTCGGCCTCGCGGCGAGAGCGCTCCTCCGCGCGCTTCACCCGCTCCATCTCGGCGGGGTCGTGGTTCGTCGCGGGCTTCGCGCGCGCGGCGAGTGCCGCGGACAGCTTACGCAGGGCCATGGCTCAGGACGCCTTCTTCTCGCCCTCGGGGGGCGCGGCAGGGGTTGCGGGCTTGGCGGGCTCCGACTTGGGAGCGGGAGCCGCGGGCTTCTCGGCCGTCTTCTCGGCGGGCGCCGGGGCCTCCGCGTCGAGAAGGGCGGCGAGCTCGTCGCGAGACATCTCCGCCTCGTAGACCTCTCCCGTCTCGGGCGTGGCACGGAGTGTCACACCTTCGTCGCCGAAGTCGATCTGGAGGGACTTCAGGTTCGCGTCCATGCCGTCTGCGAGAGCGGCTTCGACGAGACCATTGACGATCCTGGAGAGCGTCTCTTCGGGTTCCATTGAAGCCTTACTGTGTCACATTGTGCCGACGACGCGCAAGGGCCGCGCGGGCGTCGTCGGCGATCTGCCGCACCCGGTTGGCGAGGATGCGCGCGTTGACCGGGAGGTGGTACAGGTCCGCGGCGTTCGCGGCGTCGTGGGGGGCCGCGTCGAGCACCACCGTGTAACGGCGCGCGCCCGGCAAGTTGTCGAGGTCGAAGGGCTCGATGAGCACCGTCGCCCCGAGGGCCGCGTACTTCATCAGGTCGCGCGCGTCGTCGTGCGTATGCACCATGCCGTCGTCGCGGGCCCACACGCGCGGGCGCTCCGGGGTCAGTCGCTCGGTCACGTCGAGGTCCACCGTCATCGAACCGTTCTCACTTTCGCGCGCGTCACCCGGCGCTTGAGGTCGCCCGTGTCGTCGCCGATCCGGCTGTGGCCCTTGGCCTTCACCGTGGCGTCTTTGAGCGGGGTCATCGCCACGTCGCCGCCGGAGGTCTTCAGGCGGCGGACGATCTCATCCTTGAACACCTTGACGGCCGCGGCGGCGGGGGCATCGACGCCCGCCTTCCCGACGAGCACGTCGTCGAGGGCCTTCGCGAACGCGCCCTCCATCTTCTTCTTCAGCGCGGGCGTGACCTTGCGGAAGTCACGGCCCGACCGCTCCAACCACCGCAGCTTATCGAGCGCCACGTCATCGACCGTCCACCCCGCGCCTTTCGCGCGCTGGAGGGCCTTCGCCGCGCCTTCGACGCGCGCCACGAGGTCGGCGAGACCGCGGCCCGGTACGTACGCCATCAGGTTGCCTCGGGCGCGCTGGCGGGCGGCGGAGGCTTCGACGGTGGCGACACTGCAAGGGCTGTGGTCTGGGCCTTCCACTGCGACACCGGCACCTGGCCCTTGCCGTCCGCCAGTGGCGCGAGTCCCTTGGTCGCGCGCGCCTCGTCCACGTAGACGATGCCCGCATCGTAGTCGTAGGCGAAGAGCTCTTTCTGTGGCGCCTCGGAAGGCTTCTCCATGCGGGCCCGGATCTCGTCGAGCACCTTGGCCATCTGCTCATCCGACAGGGACATCGCGGAGTCGAGCGCCTGACGGATGATCGCGAGCTTCCCTTCGGTCCCGAGCTCTGGCGCGATCTTCTCCAGGAGCTTGAGCGCCCCGTCGAGCGCCTCTGTGGAGTCGGGGAGCACGAAGCGCTTGGAGTAGGTGAGCGCGGGCTCTGCGGTGGCGCTGGTGAGGATCGCGCGGGCGAGGTCGAAGCACTGCCGCTCGTACGCCTCCATGTTGTCGGCGAAGCGCGTGCAACGCGACTCGAAGTCGCGGCTACGGATGCGCAGCGCCACGCCGCTCTGCGTCGGGCTCCCCTGGTCGGCGGTCACTTCGAGCCCCGTCGTGCGGAACGCGATCATCACCAGGAACACGATGTGGTTGCGGAGTTCCTGCGTGCTCTCGGCCGAGGGCTGCACCCACTCGGGCGAGCCCGCCTTGCCGTTGTAGCCGAGGGCCTTGTCCGGGCCGATCTGCTTGCGGGTCTTCGGGTCGAGGTCGCCCGCCGCGTCGGGCTCAGGCACCGCGAGGAAGGGGAAGCTTGTCTTGCGGTGGATCTCCTCAATCCACGAGAGCTCGTTGTAGATCTGCCTCGCCAGGTCCGCGGCGTCGCAGATGAGTGAGGTGCCGCGGGGGAACCGGATGGTGGTGTCCTCGCGGAAGAACGAGAACACCACCGGGCACCGGCCGCGGAGCCCCGGCGCGAGCGGGCCCCCGTCCTTGCGGGTCTTCTCGTTGAGCGAACCGCGGCACCATCCCCAGCCGCGCGCCACGTCGACCGCGAGCTCGTGCACCTCCCAGGTCTCGGTGGTGTACCGCCAGAACCGCACGACCTGGGTTGCGGGTGCAACGGCCTCGGCCACCTGGGGCTGATCGACGAACGCGAACTCGACGACGGCCCCGTCGTGGTCGATGCACACCCAGGCAATCGCGGTCGGATGCACGAGCGTCGCGCGCAGGCCGACGCGCAGCCGCTCCTCCTCCGCGCGGTTCTGCGCCGGGTTGACCTTGGGCGCGTCGATTACCGTCGCGAAGTAGCCGTAGACGGCCGTCCACCGTGCCACCTCCTGCACGTGCGCGGCCCACCCGCGGCCCCGGCCGTTGGTGTTGCCGAGCGCCCCGCCGAGTGCCCCGAGGTCTCGCACGACGTGACCTGTCACCGCGTCGGTGTAGGCGTCCACGATCATCGAGATGACGTTGATGTACGCCGCGAGCGAGCGCCGGATGGTGAACTCCGCGTCGAGCTCCCCCGGGTGCGGGACGAGGTACGTGCGGTACGCCCGCACCGCGCGCTGCTCGAAGTCGCCGGTCTCGCCCCCGTTCTCATCCACCATCGGCACCCACCGCGTCGTGCGGGTCGTGCCGATGGTGAGGGACGAGGGGTTGCGGTAGCTCTCGCCACCGCGGTAGCTGTCGGCGTAGAACGCGAGGTGGCCGCGCTCGGCGTCGTACGTCGCGATGGCGAGGGCTCCGTCCATGGGTCAGCTCTGGGGGGCGAGGAGGGTGTTGACGAGCTGCGCCGCGGCGCCGCCCGACGTGAGGAAGTCGCGCGCGCCCGCCAGCACGTTGCGCTTCTCGGGGACCTTCAGCTTCTCCCAGGGCTTCGCGTCGGGGTGGCCCGCGGTTTCGAGCAGGTACATCGCCCGCGCCACCTTCACGTCCTGGTCGGTGTACTGCGCGCTCGGGGCGGGGTCGTCGCCCTTCAGCAACCGCTCGATGTGCGCGAGGGAATCCGGTGTGGCCTGTGACACGCGCCTCTCCTCTTCGTCGATCGACTCGCGCGTGAGGGGCACCGTGCCTGTTGCGCTCGCCGAGTCGATGGTGCGGCGGATGGTTTCGGTGAGGCTCTCCGCGTCGCCGTCGAGGACCGCGCCGTTGATGTTGATGTGCAGCGTCTGCGGGTCTGCGGGGGCGGCCACAGCGGGCCCGAACTTCCACACCACCGGGTGCCAGTGACCGGGCTGCCCCGCGGGGCCACCCGGCACGTCCACCGCCACGTCGCAGGAGCCGTCCGGGTGGAACACCGCGAGGGTGGCGAGGTTGCCCTCCACCGAGAGCACCAGCGCGTTGAGCGGTCGCTCGCTCGCGTCGTAGAACTGCACGAACCGCGAGAGGTCGATCTCGCCGAGCACGCGCGCGATGGCCGCGCGCCAGTTGGCCTGCACCTTCTCGCCCGTCTCGGGCCACGGGGGGATGGGCTTCTTATCCCAGGTCAGTCCGCCCGCCTGGACGTTGTAGGCGGCGAACGCGTCGGCCGCGAGGCGCCCCACCTCGTCGCGCTCGACCTGGGCCGCGAGCTCGCGCGCGTTGGGGTGCATCTCGGGGGCCGGGGCGGGGTTCGTCGCGGCCACGGTCGTCTCATCGGTCTTCTTTGCCATGATGGTCTCAGCTCCTCGTGCTCATCGCCACGTACCGCACGCCATCGAGGGCGTGGTCGTGGTCATCCTCGGGGGTCTCGGTCAGCGAGCCGTCGCGCCCCTTCTTGTGCGTCCACGACTCGAACTCGTTGATGGCGTTCACGCACGCGTCCGACACGTAGAGCGCGGGGCGCGGCGGCGCCTTCGGGTTGCGCGCGCGATCGGCCGCGGCTTCCAGCCTCGCGGCGACGCGCCGGATGCCCTCGCCCATCTCGTTGTCCGCGGCGATGACGCGGGCCTGTCGCGTGCAGCCCTTTCGCAGCCCAACACGCAACGCCTGAAGGTGGCCGGGCGCGGAGGGGTCGCAGTAGAAGTCCGTCGCGGCGTGGACGTTCACCATCGTGCGCCCGAGCGGAATCCAGTGGCCGGGCTCGTCCGCGACGAGCTTCCCCGCGTGGTACTCCTCGGCGAAGACGTAGAGGTCGCCCAGGCCGTCCTCCCCGATCGCCATCATGGCCCCGGGCTTCGTGTAGCCCCAATCGGTCCCGACCTTGACCTTCTTCCACGCGCGGCCGACGAGCGACTCCGCACGCACCACGTGGATGTCTCGGCTGAAGCTCTCGTAGACCTGGCCCTCGACGCCGCCGAAGAGGGCGTGCAGCCATTGCGCGATCCACGCCCGCGTCACGCCGGGGCGCGCGAGCAGCTTCGGGAGGTAGTCTGCGGGGAGGAAGGGGTTGTCCTCGGTGCGGCACCGCACGACCGCGTGGTCGGCGCTGTGCCAGCGTTGCATGGTGCCGAAGTGCCCCGCGTCGGGGCCCGTGCCGAACTCCTTGGCCGTCCAGTGCGAGCGGGTCTGCGGTGGCCCCGCGATCGCGACGGGACGCTGGCGTCCGGGGTAGCCCGCGCGCAGACGCCCGTGCAGCACGTCGTACGACTCCCGGTTGCGCTCGCGCGGCGCCTCGTCGAACACGATCCACGCGGCGTTGATGCCCTCGTTCGACGCAGGGTCGGAGGTCGAGCGCAGCCACACGGTCGACTGTCCGTGCGCCGCGGTCTGGATGAGCAGGTGCGGCCCGAGGTACGGGTCCTTCTTCAACTGCCACCACGCCTGCGGAACGAACTCCCTCCACGCCTGAAACCACGCGCGAAAAAGCAAGCCGTACGTCGGCGCGGCCACGATGCCCTGGAAGCCCGGGTGATGCACCACGGCGTTCATCAGCGCCTCGATGACGAGGCTTTTGCTCTTCCCGCTGCCGTACCCGCCACAGAACCACCGCGACGACTGCGGCGCGGTGTGGAACGCCTCCTGCGCGTCGTGCGGGGTGTACTCAACGGTGGTGAGCGGGTCGGCGGTCATGTCACCCGTTCCAGGTGCCGCGGCCGCGCTGGTAGACCTGACGGAACCAAGCCGCATCGCGGGCGACCTGGGCGATACGGACGTCCTTCATGCGGCCCTTCACGTTTTCCTCCGAGGCCGCGGGGTTTCCGCCGAGGCACCACACGTCGTTAGTGCCGGACGTGTAGCCCATCGTGACCGAGCGCGAGAGCGATCCCACCTCCGTGCCGTCGAGGTAGAGGCGCAGCGTCGTCCCGTCGTAGGAGGCTCCGACGTGGTGCCACTCCCCGAGCGTCACGGGCTCCGTCACCGAGAGCGCGGCGCCCGTGCCCGACGACGCGCTGTTGACCTCGGCGGCGATCAGGCCGTTGTTGTCGATGGTGAGGGTGAAGCTCATGTACGGGTTGGAGTACCCGTTCACGGGCCTGCACACGAGGCGCGTATAGCTGGTGGGGATGCCGTCGGGGTAGCCGTAGAGGTGCACCCAGCACGAGACCGTCAGGGGGTAGGCAGGCTGCACGCTGGCCGCGCCCTTCGCGATCCCCCCGTAGAAGCGCCCCGAGCGCCCCCAGGGGCCTGCGCCACCGAGCGTCACGTTGCCCGAGGCCGTGAGGTTCGACGAGCTCGCGCTCCCGGTGTTTGTGACGGTGGTGCCCGAGGTGTCGTCGAGCGCCCAGACCGCGAGGTCATCGCTGTCCTTCGGGACGTTCGGCTCGTACGCGAGCACCTTCCACGCGCTCTCCACGTACCCGTAGAGGGCGTCCCGGTCGGTCGCGTAGTAGAGCTCCCCCGCCGCGGGCGATCCAGGGAGCGAGCTGTAGAGTCCTTCGCTGTACGGCATATCCGTGCCTCCTCCGAGCGCGCGCAGGAGCGCACGCAAGCGCCCCCGCCCGCGGATCACCGCAGCCTCGTGATGTAGATGGTCCCGGTCCCCGAGGTCATCAGGGCGCGCAACGCCTGCTCGCCTTCGACGACCAGCGAGCGCGGCACCCCCGGCGCGAGCCAGAAGCCCGTCTCGGCCGTGCTCCCGTCGCTGGGGAGCGTCGGGTTGGTGCCCCCGAGACGGCACATCGCCATCCCCGCGGACGCGTCGAGGTGCAGCTCGTAGAGGCCCGCGGCGAGCGTGAGGTTCGCGGCCGAGGTGGTGAGCGTGCGGCTCTGGGCGGTCGCCGCGTCACTCGCAGGGGCCATTGCTGCGAGTGACGCGTCACTGAGGTTCGGTGCTCCCATCGGGTTCCTTCTTCGGGGTGGTGGGCGACTCGCGGCGCTCTCGGATCAGGAACGCGGGGATCGCCATGGTGGGGGTGTTCGCGCCCGGAGCTCCGCCGCCCTTGCCGGGCACGTCACCCTTCTGCACGCTCGACAGGCCCGTGATGAGCTCCAAGAGCGTCGTGGGCGAGAGGTTCGCTTTGGGGTCCGCGAGGAGCGCGGAGAGGCGCAGGATGGCGCGTGTGAGGGCCTCGCCCGTGTGCGCCTGGAGTTGATCGACGACGGCCTTCCAGGCCGCGAGGCGCGCGCTCGTGAGCGTGTCGTCGGTGTCCACCTCGCCCGCGATGCGTCGGGCCGACTCGCGCGAGATGGTGTGCAGCCGGGCCGCGTGCGTCGCACCGACCAGCCGCACCGCGACCCACACGAGCACGCGCTCCTCGGTGCTCGCGATGTGGTGGCGGAACGGGGCGACCTTCGCAGGAGCTTCGTCGTCGGGCTTCTTCGCTACAGACCGCGCCATGGCGAGCCTCGCGCGTCGAGGTCGCGCAGGGAGGTGATGCGAACGAGACGCCGTCGCTCCTGTGGCGCAGAGAGGCACACGAGCGGCGCAAGGCCGGTGCGGAGGTCGGCGATGATCTGCTCACGTTCCGCCCGCAGAATCGCGTTCTGGCCGTCGCGGGTGTCCGCAAGCTCTTCGCTCGTCATGTGCCACATAGTGCCACGAGTGAGGCGGAAAGGACAACGCAAGCCCTCGCGCAATCCTCACTCCGCGTCCGTGCAGCGCCACCGCAGCCCGTCCAGTGCCCGAGAGCGCCCCCAAGGGCCGACGGGCGTCTCCCCCGTCGAACGCCCCCGGACGGGGCCACGACGGGGCAGGGCGGAACGGCGTAACCACCCCTCGCCCGAGCACCAACCGAAAGGTGATGGTGAGGATGTAGAGGATGGTGAGGATGTCTCTAGTTCGCGCCATATACGCACGCACGTGAGGGCTAACGGGAATCATCCTCGCCATCGTCACCATCCCCACCATCGGCCGCGGCGCGCTCCTCGGGCGTGAGTAGCCGCAACCCCACGTAGGAGATGAGCCCACCGAAGGGCTTTCGAACGGCCCTCCCGTTGGAGGTCATCGCGTCGCCGAGGGCCTTGGACGACAACGTCTCCTGGCCGTTGGCCTGCGCCCACCCGGTGTAGGCGTCGAGGAGTTCCTTCGCCATGACGCGGGCGACGCTCTTCCCGACGAGCGGCTTGGCGGTGGTGCGCTGCGCGAGGAAATCCCCGACCGGATCGCTCTCCGCCTTGTAGGTCGCCGTGGCGGCCTTCACCGCGTCGGGCGGATCCACCCCGCGGCGTTGCCACTCCAAGCACCCTTCTACGAGTCGGCGGAGGATGCCGGGCAGCTCCTGCGCGAGCTGCTCTTTGAGCTGGGTGTTCTGCCGTTCGAGCGGAATGATGACGTTCCAGGGAAAGAGCAGCACGCGACGCCACATCGCCGGGGAAAGCTCGCGGATGACGGGCTTGTGGTTGGTGCTCAACCACAGCTTGTGCGTCGGGAGAAAGGTCACGAAGTCCTGACGCATGTAGCGGGCGGTGATGGGGTCGCCGCCCGTCACGAGCTTCACCAGGGCTTCGTCGATCGCGCGGCCCTTCTGCGTCTCGCTGGCGCTCGCGAACCTCGCGCCCCTGAGCACCATCTTCTCGGTCGGGTGGACGTCGCCCTTATCCTTCGACATGAGCAGCGCAGCCGGAACCTCGGTCGCGTACTCCCCCAGCACGGCCAGCATGACGTCACGCAGCGTGCCCTTCCCGTTGCCGCCGCCGCCGTGGTGGATGGGGAAGATGTGCTCGCGCACGACCCCCGTCAGGCTGTAGCCCAGGATGCGCAGAAGGCAGGCGCGCACCTCGGGATCGGGCTGCACCTCCGTCAAGAACGCGTCGAAAACGGGGCACGTGGCGGCGGGGTCGTAGGCGACGGGCGCGAGCTTGGTACAGAGGGCCTCACGTCGGGGCGGCCCGAGCTGGCCGGTGCGGAGGTCGATGACCCCGTTCTGGACGTTCAAGAGCCACGGGTCCGCGTCGAGGTCTTCGGCCCGAACCGGGACGCCGGCCTCCGACTGCGCGAGGTTCACCATGGCCGTCAGGCGGGACGCTTTCTCCGACGCGAGTGAGTGAGCGAGAAGACCTCGACGGGACTCCTCATGGTCGCTCGTGGCGGCCTCGACGGCGATCGAACGCACGGTCTCTTTCGCCCGTCGCACCACCTCTCCGGTTTCGTCCTTCCCCCACCGGACGCCGTCCCAGGCCAGCCACCCGCCCAGCGAGGCGCAGAACCGGAGGTCATTCCCGTGGCGCCGTACCAGACGCTCCGCGTTGCCGTAGTCCGTGCGGGGGGTGGCGCCGCTCGGCAGGTTCGCCGCCGTCCAGGCCCGCCGCGCCTCGGCCGGATTCCTGACCATCTCCACGAGGTAGCCGGGGAGCGGGGCCACGTCGACGAAGAGGGGATGCACCGAGCGCTCCCAACGGAGGTCGACGTTGTCCTTCACGCTGGGGGGAAGCACCTCGCGCCCCGCGGCCAGCACGCTCACCCCCTCGACGGCCCCGTGCAGGTTGGCCGCCGTGGGGAGGTGGCTCACGCCCTCGGGCAGACGGAAGAACCACACGACGCGGCGATCGTCGCTCGAAGGATCGACGAAGCGGGGCGTCTTCGGCCACGCGCCGTGCGTGCCCTGGAGTCGCTTCGCGTGCGCCTCCCCGGCCTTGCCCGAGAGCACGAGGGCGACGACGTCGCCCAGCTCCACGGCCGTGTCATGGTCGCCGACGCGCAGCCCCTTCCAGCCCCGCGCGACGCAAGCCTTGAGCACGGCCTGGGGGTCCATCGTCGCAAAGGGATCGAGCTTCGAGTCGCCCGGAAGGGGTTGGCGCGCGGCGCTCATCGGTCAGTTCGCCCTCTTCTTCGACTTCGCCCCGATCGCGGTGACCTTCGCGCGCTCGTTCGTGACCTCGGGCGCTTTCGCCTCGGTCTTGCGGGCGAGGTCACCCATCTTGACCGGCGCGTCGTTGCCGACCTTGAAGGGCAGCTCGTGCGCCGCGAGCCGGGCGTACAACCCTTCGAGCGTCGCGCCCTCGGGCACGTGGGCGACGCGGAACTCCCCGCTCTCCTGCCACACGAGCCGCGTCCCGTGCGGGAGGGGCATCGACAGGTCTTCCTTCTCGTCTTCATCGGCGTTCGTCCACCACGCCGCGGAGATCCACACGAGCTCGCGCTTCGCGACGGCATCGAGCCCGAGCTGGCGCTCTTCGTCCGTGAGCACGCGCGTCCGCACCACTTCCTTCGTCGGCTCGAACACCAGCCGCGCCACCCCCTTCGTGTAGTCCTTCTCCCAGGTGCAGCCCGCTTCCATCTCTTCGGTCGTCGCCGGTCGATCTTCGACGACCACGCGCGTGTCGGTCCGCACGACGAGACGGCGGCGGTTCGTGCGGTCGATCACCACGCGCACTTCCACCTCGCGCTCTTCTTCCTTCGCCTCGACGATGCGGGCGCGCTCCCGGGCGCGCAGTCGCAGGGCCTGCACCTCGGCGTCGGCGGCTTTCGCCGCGGCCTTGGCCGCTTCCTTCGCCCCCTCGGCCCGCGTCTCGGCCTGCGCGATCTCCGACTGGAGCCGCACGACCTCATTCGCGCCCGCCGCGAGCTCCGGCTCCGTGAGCGCCACGGGGAGGCGCCGGAGGGTGCGCTCGGAGCGATCGAGCGCGGCCTGATCTTCGAACTTCGTCACGTCTTGCTGCATGGTCAGGGTCCTTTCGGGTGAACATCGTCGAGAGCTCCCGACGACAGAGAGAGCGGAGGTGTCGTGCCGACGGCATGAGCGACGGCGGGAAGGAAGCGAGGGACGGAACCGTCGCGCGGAGCTCCCGACGACGGTCGGGCGTCGAGAGCCGCTCTGGACGACAGTTCCTCCCAGGCCCGCGTCACAACCCCCGTGCCCGGGAAGAGGTCGATGAGTTGATCCCCCGGAGCCATCCCCAGGAGATCGAAGAGCCACGCACAGAAGGCCAACGGCTTGCGGCCGAGGAGCGTCTCGCCACCGAGGCGGGCGGGGAGCGCGCGCAGCCAGTCCCGTACGCCCGGCTGTCGCTGTCGGCCGCCAACGACGATCACGGGCTCCCACGTATTGTGAATCCCGCGCGTCGTGCTCGGGACGCCGTGGGGCTTCACCCAGGCACACACCCTCGCCTCGGGCGGGCAGAGCGGGAGGAGATCGCGGAGCGCCGCGGCCGACGTCGAGAGCGCCCACCCGGTGTAGCCCGAGGCCCTCAGCGACGCGATGAGGGCGACGTGGTCGACCTCCCCGGCGAAGGTGGGCTCGTGGCGGTAGTACCGCGCGGCCATGCCGGGATAGGGCGGATCCGCGTAGGCGAAGACCCCGGCCGCAGACGCAACCGTCGCAAGAGTACTTCGACGACGGAGCCTGAATGCCGCCTGACGGCATCGGCGCGAACAGAAGCGGGCCCTGTCGCTCAAGCCGTCGGCACGACACCAGCCGCAGGCACCCATCACACGAACCTCACGAGGTAACAGGTCGGGTCCATCGCCCACCCGTCGAGCTCTTCCGGCCCGACACTCGCGGACTCGTGCACGACCCCCTTCACCGTGCGCGTCGAGCGCTTCCAGCGCGCTTCCAGCACCGCCCACGGCA
>ERZ724505.1745-NODE-1745-length-11533-cov-3.807893_pt1 | contig 11533 bp, 19 predicted proteins | sample MGYA00376038_ERZ724505 | MGnify/ENA primary metagenome ERZ724505 (study PRJEB28724, sample SAMN07190884) | wastewater metagenome | isolation source: effluent of sewage treatment plant in Hong Hong | place: Hong Kong | collected 2016-03-17 ... | reverse complement strand
CATTGAGGCGTCATGTTCATATAATGCCATTACAGAGATCTCAAGGTCCCATGAGACATAGTTGAACTTGCTCATGCGTGCTTCTATTTCTGTTGTCAACTTCTCTCCAGCCAAGCTTCTTGTGGCCTGATCTTTCAAAGCACCACACACGTTTTCAATTGCGATGCTGATGTTAGGCGTCGACATTCTCCGCGTTCACGATGTGGGTTTTCTTGAAGTGCAAGGACCGCATGCTGAACTCCTCTGGCGGTGCGCTTTCCATCAAGTTCATTTTGTCCATCACTGATGATGCGAGTTGTTTATCCTTCTGGCTCAACACCGGGATTATGCTCGACATGTCAAGAGAGGTCTCTTTCCTTTGGTTTCCACCAAAGAGGTTCGATCCCGCTTGGCGAATGACCTCTTGTATCGTCGTGAATATGTGGCGGATTTTGAAAATCATGTTGATGCAGGTTAGAAGAACAGAGCCGCTTTTGGCGGCTCTGTTCTTGTGTTGTTTAGGTGTGGTCGTCGACTTGGTACTCCTGTTCGGACATCCCCCATGTGGCTGCCATTCCAGCCTTTGCTGTGGTGACGTTCGGGTCGCATCCCAGCAAGTAGTGGGTCTGTGTCGATGGACAGATGCACTCAACCCATGTAAGATGCTGGTTGTCGAGTTCCGGAAAGGTCTCTTCGGTCTTCCAGAGCTTGAGCGTCTCTCCGTTGTCGTAGCACGTATCGATCAGCTTTGCGCCCAGAAGTTTCATCACACCCTCCTGACCAAGGCGGGCATACATGCCAGCGCGGAATTCCGCATTGGTCTCTTGGATGAATCGCTCCTTGGTGATCTCCTCTTCGAAGATCCAAGCGGGCAGGGTGCGACCGTTGATGGCATAAAGCTTATAGCCGTCCTTCCAAGCGATCGCAGGGCCGTCCGTTGCGTGGTTACGCCCATTTACCTGTTTGATGAACATGGGCTTTTTGCATACGATCACCACGCTTTGCAAGGCGATGAAATCGTATTGCCCAGCCTTCAGGAACTCAACGAACTTGAAGAACTCTTCCTTCTTGGGGCCAAGGTCGATCCCGATGCGGTTCATGGCATCATAGAACGAAGCCCAGCCATAGTCGGACAGAGAGCTATAAGGAGTGAAGTTCTGCAAGGGCACCTTCTTCTTCAAGTCGATGCGCTTGTCCACCTCGGCCTGCATCTCATCAAGTGAGAAGTTGTTCTCAATGATGATGTTCGCGGCTGATTGCGCGGCCATGGGGGATTCCACCACAATGATGTGTGGAGCCGCAAAGCCGCACTTTTCGTACAGCCAAGTCACCCCTTTGCGGAACTCTTCCAGATGGAAGTCGTTCTCCTTGAGGCCACGGTCCAGCCACTCATCTCTGCACTCAATGATGAGGCGCGCTTGTGCAGGTGTGAGTGTTGCGATGGTCGTCTTAGTCGATGACGGTACGCATGGCTTTTTCGAACGGGTTGATCTCGTTCTGGATGACCACCATGTAGGCTTCATCCTCCTCCAGTGCGGGGACGACGATGTCCCTGTGGTCAGCCTGCTTGTCGGACGTCAGATGCTTGTGCAAAAGACGGGCTTCGGTCTGCATGTCCTTGCGGGGAATGACATAGCGAACATCATCTGCTCCGATGAATACATCGCAGCCTTCGATGACGTGTCCATGTCCGGAGACCTCACCAAGAGCAAGGATTTCCGAACCTTCCCCAGCGGGTTTCAGGTTCTCTGGACGCTTTACTCTTCTGAGCATTACGTCGCCCTGTATTAAGATGTTCTTTTTCATGTTCAATTCTGTTTGTGTAAGGCAAATATAGGATGTTTTGGTTGCCATCCATTACAAAATAGAAAGATTTGGATATTCAAGCTGATTATCAGTCGCTTACAATTTGGCAAAGAAGTTTGGTCACATACTTGTCTGAGTTATTGGCATTGCATCACACCTTCATGATCTGCGCCTCCTTTTCTTGGCCAATGGATTCGACCCTTTTGTTCCAAGATGCGGTGAGATTGTCAAGCTCTTTCTCGGCATCCTTCTGAAGGTCTTCTGGCATGCCTTGCGCTTTGATGTCATCCATACCATGATGACGTAGGTTGCGCAAGCTGACTCGGGCATGCTCAACCTCCTTGTGTACCAACTTGATGAGTTCCTTTCTTCGCTCTTCGGTGGGCGCTGGGACACTGATGATGACCATCACGCCATTGTTCGTTGGGTTGAACCCAAGGTTTTCGGCAATGATGGCCTTTTCAATGGCTGGGATCAGGGTCTTATCCCAAGGCTGTATCGTGATCGTTCTTGCGTCGGGGACACTGACACTTGAGATCTGGTGCAAGGGGGACATGGAGGTATACGCCTCGACGCGCACATCATCAAGGATCGATATGTCCGCCCTTCCTGTTGAAATGTGATGAAGCTTGTGTTCCAAATGCTCATGGGCCTTCTTCATCAGGCCATCGTTCTTCTGGATGATCTCTTTTGCCGGAGTAGCTGTTGCGTTGTTCATGTCGTCTTGTTTAGCTGTCATATGACTTTCCTCCATCATGATCGCCCTTTCCTGCTCTTCAAGCGTCATGATGGATGTTGGCGCTCCGCACGCACATTCAAATGCGGCGCTGAGCTTATCTCTGAACTCTTCCAGTTCTTGGGGTTCAAAGAAGTGAAAATCACCATCCAGCGTATAGGTGGATCCAAAAAGTCCGACGCTGGTATCGCTTTTCTCCTCAATGATGAAGCGTTTTGTGATTATCTCACCCCTTAGGATTATTGACCACTCTTCGAATTCGAAGAGGTACTTCATCTTATATGATGGGTCCCATTTCCACTTAAGGGCCTGAACATCATCGCAGATGCGCTTTACGATGTAGTGTTCCTGATCGCTGAGTCCTTGATAATGGGCGTAATAAAGCAGACTCGTTTCATGCTTTGCCTCTTGTATCAATAGGGGATGCTCAGTATTGCCTTCAGCATCAAGAGAAGAACATTTCCAAAGCTGGAACTTATAGAGCATGATGTTCGTCGGTTTATTCTCCCAACTGAAAGTTCTCATTGAATTCAACAAGACACACTCGTTTGGAGTGCTCTGGCTCAAAGAAAATGCCAGACCTGTCGATAACAACACTGTCATAGAAGGAGAATGAAATGCTGACGCAATCGAATTCCTCCATCATTCGTGTTGAGCCTCCACAAAGGGAAAAGAACTCTCCCTGACGGAAGTTCTTGAGCTTTTCCCCGATGATGGAGTGGACCTTCTTTTTCAGAGTCGCGTCATCCATCTTGTTGAGTCGTTTCAGAATGGACAACCCGATGTGCGATCGACGTATGGCGGCAGCAAGTGTTGAATCGGCTTCCAGCAGTTGGTTCAGAGGTACGATGCTGCACGTATGGAAACCGTCCTCGAATAAAAGGTCATCGCGACTGGGGAATACTACCGCCCATGGTGTTTTTTCATCATAGTCTTTTCCATGGGCCTTGGCCTGCTCCTTGTTCAACAACCATCCGAACCAGACGTCCTCATTGCGCTCAACATCATATAGATGGTCGCCCTTCATGTACATGGTTGTTATCTCTGGCATTGGAACAAGGTTGTATTCACTCCATTTTACGACGTAGAATGCTTTCTGTGAGCCCTTTTGACTTGAGGTTGTCGATGACCACTTGCTCACGCTCTTGTATCGTTCCCTTGGTTTTGACAAGGGCCAGAAGCTCCTCCAAACTAAGGGATGAAGTTTCTCCTCCAGCGGAAGCCTCTTCCGCATCAAGACGAGGGGATTTGATGACCTTCATTTTGGGCTTCATGGTACACGTTTTACGGCTAAGCGGGGGGAATGTTGCAACGACATCACATAAAAGGGTCATCCGCCAGATCAGCCAGTTCTGAAAGAACATCCCCGTGACAAGATAAAGGCTTGCACCAGCAGCCTAATGTCTTGTCTTTCAGTTCGTGAAGATCTTCCAAAAGATGCATTCCCTCACCTTCGGTTATCCATTTCCTGAACTCTGCGATGGCCTCTTCCCGTGAAGATACGAGGAATTTTGCCTGAGTTCCTTTTTTATGGGAGAATGGATTGCCCCATTTTGATGGACGACCTATGTACACATCAAAATTCTCACGCTTACAATGAACGACTTTGGTACTCATGGTGGATATCAAATTTAAGCAATAAGGGAGACTATTTATCAAGAAAGCTAGCATGAAAGACCTGACCGCCAGCATAAGAAGGCTGATAATGGCCCAATTAAGCGAAGCTCTCATTTTGAAGCATGACAAAGAAAGTGGAACTCTCGTCGTGTTCTCCAATGAGACCGACCCCAAAAAGGCGAGTCAAGAAACGTTCAGGAACAAGGAGAAGCTGAAAACAGATGGATTCAAGTGGAACTCGGACCTGAGGGCTTGGACCATACCTGCGGACAAGTTTGAACTGGCCAAGACCACATTGAGCACCATCAATAGAAGCAGCGAGTTCATCGATAGGCTTGAAACACTGGAGGACCTTGTAAGAAGCGCAGAGCCATTCCAAGGAAAGGAAAGCTTGATGGATCGCATCAACCTTTATGTCAATGACCTTGCGAACGCTACGGACGAGAGGGCAATGTCAGCGGAGATAAGAAGGTATTTGACCTTCTTTTCCGGCTTCAGAGGTCACAGCTTTTTCAACACCATGCTCATATGGTTGCAACGCCCAGATGCTACCAAGGTGGCTGGCTTCCGTCAGTGGGAGAAGAAATTCAGAAGAGTGAAGAAAGGAGCAAAGGGCATCATGATATTCGTCCCGATATTCCCCAAGGCGACTCAGAACGATACTGGAGAAGGGGACGACAAGGACCTTGACAAGGAAGCGAAAAAGGGCAGGGCAGTGAATTTCAAGCCCGGATATGTGTTCGATATCAGCGACACCGAAGCCATAGATGAACGCGGCTCTGTGCCAGAGGCGCCCAAGTGGTTCGAACAAACCGAGCCCACGCAGAGGACCATCGAGCTTCATCAATACCTCAATGAGGTCATCGACAATCTTGGCATCAACTTAAGTCATGATGGTCAGTTGGGTGGCGAGCAGGGGTATTCTACAGGGAATCACATCAATATGACATCAAGCGTGAAGGGTGCTGGAGAACTGTCAACGCTTGTCCATGAATTGGCCCACGAATTGATGCATTGGAAAAAGTCATCCCTGTTCTATCAGGGAGATGAGGTGAAGTTCTCCAAAGCAATGAAGGAGCTTCAGGCCGAAAGCGTGGCATACATCGTCATGAAGCATTACGAACTTCCAGTGCAACACCAACCCACTTACCTAGCGCTTTGGAAGGCCAATAAGGAAAGCATACTTGGCAACATCAGAGTGATATCCGAAGTGTCCAAGTTCATCATTGATGAAATTGAAAAGGTGGCATCAACGCACGCGAACAAAGAAGCTACTTGACCACCTCTTTTTAACGTGGCGGAACTCAGGCTATTCATTTCTCCAAGAAAACGAAGACCCAATCCATGTGCCATTTCCCCGTGTCCGATGCAACTGGGCGCCATGTAATGCCATGGTCATCAGAATAAAGAACAGTGCGGGGAAATCTATGATGTCTTGTGTAAACCTTGCGTATCTCATCATAGCCATATGTGCGTGCGTTGACTTTCATCTTTCTTCTTTGTTCATTACTTCGAAGCACAGCCGCACAAAGAGGCAGGAAATGGCCAATCCCAATATGATGTCTGAAAGTATGCTCATGGATTACAGTACTGTGAATAGAAGAGACTCTTCGAACCTATTGCATAGATCAACAATATCATCATGTCTTGCAAGTCCGGTTTTCCAATGAGAAGGGACATGATTCAATCCATACAGGATGCCTGCTAATCCTCCGGTGACAGCAGCCGTACTGTCGCTATCACCTCCGAGATTGACGGCCTTCAGCACAGCTTCCTCGTATGAGTCCGTCGTCATCAGGCACCAGATGCTGGATTCTAGCGTGTGAAGCACATAGCTGTCGCTCATGATGTGTTCTTCTGGAAGGTCATGGATATTCCCTTCAAGGAGCCTGCTCAGCATTTCCACATCTTCCACCTGTATGCTATCCTCGGACACGATGTTCTGTAAGAAGAAGTTGGTGATGGTCTCTTGCAAGGAGTTGTACAACTCGCTTCTAGGAACACCGTTCAGCAACCCGATCGCGAATTCAACATAGTAAAAGCAGCAAAGGCGGGCAAGAGGAGACCGATGTGTTATTGATGAGGCGCTCTCCACGATGGAATACCTATCGTAAATGGAGAAATCCTTGGCATAGAAAGCCAGCGGTAATATTCGCATCAGAGATCCGTTTCCGCTGTCCTTGTGTTCTATCGAGCCAGCGTTGGCAGCCTTGTGTCCCTCTCTGATCTTGGACAATGCTTTCCTTGTGGTTCCTCCGCTTCCGAATGCAACGCCCCCCGCTGACCAATAACCCTCATCGAACCAGCGAAGGAAATTCCTACCCATGAGTTCCACATCAAATCCGTTCATGAGGGACTCAGCCGTACAGAACGTCATGGACGCATCGTCAGACCATGTGCCCGAAGGTTGATTGTGGGCTTTGAAGCCAACCATGTCAATGACAGGATTCTCCGCGAGGGCCTTACGGCTGACAAGTTCGAAGGGAACACCCAAGGCATCGCCTATTGCGAGGCCCATGAAAGCATCTTGCACCTTGCTCATTTCACTGTGTTGATGTCTTTCCAAATGGCGCAACAGTACTTGATCTGGTGTTTGCAGTCATCCAGCGGTACATGAGGCTCTCCTTCGAACGGCATGTTCTTCTTTACATCAGGGCGGAAGGACACCAGCGTTCGCACATCACGCTCCATTCTTGGTTCAATGGGCATTTTGCGATTCAAAGCTTTGTATGCGCCTTCCAATATGCCAACATCGAACCTGACCCCATTTCCCCATACACACGCTGGACCAACACTGTTCATGAAGTTTACGAATTCACCAAGAACGAACTCCAAGCTATTGCCAGCATAAAATGAGGCCCTTCTAGCTTGTTCGCTTTGCTCCATCCACCACTTCATCGTAGAGGGGTCAATGGTCAATCCTGCATCAACACAGCTTTTGATATCGATACCCATGTTGAATGATTCTCCCAGTTCACCAGTGTTGATGTCGAACTCAACAGCGGATAGACTCAGTATGACACACCCCGGTGAAACACCCAAGGTCTCGATGTCCAGCATTACATGTCCTTTGCTCATGACCCAAAGATAGCGTTATTACGTCTTTTGTACTTACTTTGTGTATATGAATTTGGAGAAGTGGATATGGAACGAAGATCCGACCAAGGCTTGGATGAAGGAATATCAATGTGATGTTTTTCGTTCCTTTATGAAGGATACTGCCATACCCATCATTGAAAGGAACACGGCAAGATTGGGTAGTTATTTCTCGTTTGAAAAGAGAATCAACAGAAACCATCAGAGAGGGTTTTCATGCCTTTACATCTGGCTTCTTTTTGGGGACAGGGAGATCTTCAAGTGGGATGTTCGCTTGTGTTTTGTGGAAAGAGAGAAATTCACACTGCCGTTGTATTTGGGTGAGTATAACATTGTGGACAGAGAGGTGGAAACCCTAGGCTTGAACGATTGGTTTTTCAATGTCAGAGTACAGATGGCCAATGGAAATGAAGCAAACGCCTATTTTACTCCATATCACCTTGAGGAGGCATGTTGCATACTGTCCGCATATGAAAGCAGGCTCATGATAGGAACACAGGAATGGATCAGGTACATTGTTCAGGTAAATGACGATGGCTGGAAACGATTGGGGCCCATGAATCCTTTTTCAATGATCTACGTATAATAGGTTGTATATTTGCCGCATGATATGCATTTACCACAGTAAGGACCTTGATGGACAGAGTTCAGCGGCAATAGTCAAAAAGCGATTCAATGGCGTAGAGCTTATCGGGTACGATTATGGAGACCCGATACCGACCCCAAGACCGAACGAGCCGCTCATCATTGTTGATGTCAGTTTCCCGATGGACATCATGTTGAAGATGTCAGAGGAAAGGGGTATGGACCTTACTTGGATCGATCACCACATCAAGTCGATCAAGGAGTATGAAGGGTTCATGAAGCAACGCAAAGACACGTTCTGCGTAACCCACATTGAGGATGGTATAGCCGCTTGCGAGTTGACTTGGCAATTCCTTTACCCTGAAAGTGAAATGCCAAGGGCCATATCGCTCTTGGGGGTATATGATGTGGGCAGAAAGGGCGATAATTGGGATACGGAAGTTCTTCCCTTTCAGTTCGGAATGCGGGGGCTCTGTTCCTCTCCGAATGAATTCCCTATTGAACTGCTTGAGAACAGTGAAGCGACCGATCGGATGATCAATAGCATCATTGATAATGGAACCGCCATATTGGAGTACGTCAGCAAGACGGAAGCGATTTCCATGAACAGGCTTGCTTTTGAAGCGGAATTTCTTGGCATGAGGGCTTTGTGCCTCAATTCAGCGGCTTTCAACTTCCTGCCCTTCGCCTCTCAATGGGACAGCAGCAAGTATGACGTGGCTGTTGGCTTCAACTTCAATGGAAGTCGATGGATGGGTTCCATCTACACGGACAAAGAGCATGTTGACTGCAACGAGCTTGCACGTCAGCTTGGTGGCGGTGGCCACAAGCGGGCTTCAGGCTTCGTGGTGGATGATATTTTCCACCATCTGAAGAAGGTCAATCCCGCTTCTCCGTGTCCTTAAGGAATCCTTGGAGCTTATCATCCAACGTTCCTTTGGCTTCCTTGATGAAGGAGACTGCGCTCTTGCCAAGTTCTTCCGCCTTTTTTGCCCCCTTTCCGAGGCCTTCCTTCACTTCGTCGATGAAGGCTTCACGCTGCTCTCGGGCAAAGCCATAAAGGTCTTTATCGGCCTCTTTCCGGGCCCAATCGATGAACATCAGTCGATCATCAGGGGAAAGCATGGTAAATGCGTCCTTGGCGATCTGCATGTGGTTATTCTCTTCGGGAGGCATGGTGCTTGTTTGGTTTGGTTTGGTTTATACGAAGGTAAGCCGGAAATGTTTCAACGCCTGCTTTCCACGATAATGTGGTTGTATCGAGAGGTAATTACCCGATAATCATTGCTTGCTTTGGTGATGTTCAACTCGCTCAGCAAAGACACATCTCTGTATGTTTCCAATAGATTCTGAATGGATGGGTGTCGCCTGAGGTTCAGTTCATTAGAGGGCAACATTCTCAATTTTATGACATTGCCTACAAAGTTGATGAACTCAATGTCCCTTATTCTTTGGTTCATATGCTTTGTTCTGTGTACATAGATGAGCGGGTCGCCGAATTGGATCGGCGTACCGTACAGGTCTTTTGTTCCATGAAGATTTTTGACCTCCACATCATTCAACCTTGGCTCACAATCAGCCGTCTGCATGATAATATCAAAGTCACTGGTGAAAGCGCTGTTCTTCATACTAGCAAAATTAAGAAGTATTTGGTATCTTAGCCTACAACGGTCATATTTATGATTATGAACAAGGTGGACATAAAGACATGGCTGATCATCCTACTCGCCGGGATCATCGTGTTCATGGGTATATTTGGTAAGGGTGGTGATACGACCGCTCTTGAAACCTTGTTGAAAGAAAGGGAAGAAAGCAACAAGCAGCTTCAGGAACTGATCGACCAGAGAAATGACACGATAGACCTGTACAAGGATTCTGTTGAGTATTACATTGAAGAAGACAATTTGAAGTCAGAGATAATCCTTGCGCTGGAGGAATTGATAGAAAAGCAGAAGCGCGATATCGATTTCCTGAAGAAGAAACTGAAAGAAGTGCCAAACAAAGTGGATACGGCCTCCGATCAACAGCGAATGGAGTTCTGGCGTGAATACTTCAAAAGAAAAGGCATCAAACCATGAAGAGTTTCCTATTCGTACTGGCCATGTTGATGGCTGGAAATGTGCTTTGCCAAAGGGACACCACATTGACAATACGCGTATCAAGCATACGGGAGTTTCCACAGATAGGCCTTGACCTGAAGGGAAGAAAGTATTTCGTCATGTCGACACGACAGGACAAAGCGGCCATAACTGCTTTGATGCAGGGCTTATACGCCGATTCCATATTGACAAAATACGATGAGCTTCGCCTATCATGCGACAGTACAATAGCCCTCTTGCAAGGAAGGGTCTTGGACAGAGGAAAGACCATAGACATGCAAACCGTCATCATTCGTCAATTGGAAGAGAATCTTGCCGATATGCAAAGGCAAAGAGATGTGAACCAGCGTAGCATAGACGACCTTAAAAAACAGGTCAAGCGACAAAAGGTGCCAATGTGGATAGCTTATGCTGGAATAGCAGTAGGAGGACTTATATTGATAGACAATCTGACACATGACTGAAGAAGCACAAGAGATCAGAGATATCCTGAACTCGTCCCTGTTGGCCAATGCTAAGCTGGCCAAGGCGGTGGAAGTAATGGTTAATTGCCATATGACCACCAAAGAAAAGGAGTCGATCACCAAGCGCATTGACATGTGCAAGAACTTGGATGATCTTGACATCACCATGAAGCTGATCAATAACGGGCTTCAGAAAGGGTTTGTCGACGAGGAAACAGGGGAAAAGTGGTCGCCACAATTTGTGGAGGATATCAGGCAATACTATGAAAGCGGTTTCCCGTTCAACCCGATCAATAAGATAGGGGAGCTTTTCAACGTGATAAAGGAGTTCATGGTATTGCAGGAGATCGTCATCAAGTTACCGGATGATGATGAGAAGAAAAATGACCTGAAATCAGACTTGGATGATAGGCGAAAACTCTGTGTATCAGCCATTCGTGAGCTAGAGGAATTGCTCAAGGGTCTGGGAGCTTGACCCTTCCTATTTCTTGTCTCTAGTTATAGGTGAAGCTCAAATCCTATATCGCCTATGAGCATGCGCGAGATAATAAGGACTCTCATCATGGAGAGCATGTACGAACTCAGGTTTGAAGACGCTTTCGCTGATGAACTACTGAAGGGCATTTCACCAGATACGATATGTGCCAGTCCTCAAGAAGCCAAAAGGTTTGCTGAAGAGAATTTGAAGCACGATATACCCGAGCTACAAGGGTATTCAATGACGGAATACTTTCCTATCAATGAGTTCAAGGAGAAATGGATGTTCGAGGCTGAACCCAACAACAGGAATAGTTGGCGTGCAGACAAGAGGAGAGAAGACCCGAACGCCTCTCTTTTGAACATTGTTGTAATAAAGCATGTCATCAAAGACGGTCAATCATTCTGGAAATTCACATTCTCTCAGGCTGAACAAAGCATGGAGAGAATGGTTCAGAATATCGTCTATGAAACAGACCTTTTGCCCGACTATAAGCAAATGGTCAACAAGGTCAACGAAGATTGGCAGCAGTGGGGCTGATCAAGCCTTGGATTTCTCAAGCTCGAATTCTTCCAGCAGTTGAGGAGCTTTTTCTGCAACGAACTTCATGAACTCCTCATCAGAGCCGACCTTTTTATAGTCCACATCGCCACTCGTTGATTGGACCGCACCA
>ERZ724505.1744-NODE-1744-length-11534-cov-5.315184_pt1 | contig 11534 bp, 8 predicted proteins | sample MGYA00376038_ERZ724505 | MGnify/ENA primary metagenome ERZ724505 (study PRJEB28724, sample SAMN07190884) | wastewater metagenome | isolation source: effluent of sewage treatment plant in Hong Hong | place: Hong Kong | collected 2016-03-17 ... | reverse complement strand
CCTGCGCGCGCCGACGCGAAGCTCAGGTCCTGGCCACGACCGGTGATGTCCTGGCCGCGCAGCGTGGCCGCGGTCTGCATGTTGGCGATCTCGCGCCGGCTGGCGATCTCGTTCTCGGCGATGCGCTCGGCGCGTGTCGGCGCGCGGCTGCCACGCGAACCCTGGGCGCCGGCGATCTCGCGCACATTGTCGAACAGGGTGCCGGCACTGAAGCCGCCCGAGCCCGGGTTGCCATCGGCGTCGTGCATGCCCGGCCCATAGGCGTCGAGCTGGCGGCGCAGCACGCTGTTGTTCCGGTCGATGACGGCAGCCGCGAGCTCGATGTCGGCCGCGCTGCGGCCAGGCGGGGAGCCCGAAGGCGACAGGCCGTCGCGCAGCGTGCCCGTACTCCGGCCCATGCCGTCGACGATGGTGGCCCCCGAGCTGACGTTCCGGCCGCTGTACACGGTCTCGCCGTTTGCGCCGCGGGTCTTCAGCACGACACCAGGGCGGATGTCGCCAGGCAGCTCGGCAGGCACCGTGCCCAACTCGCGCGTGAAGTCGCGCGACGGACCAAGCGACATGCGGCCCGGGTCCATGTCGGTGCGCAGCGGATGATCGACCAGGCCGCGGCCGGCGCCGGCCGTGCTGGGGGTCATGCCAGGCGGGAGTGCCATGCGTGGGCCGGACGCTGCGGCGGGGCCAGCAGCCGGGGCGGAGCCGGCCGGACCGATCAGCTGGTCGCCGAACTGCCCGCGGAGGAAGTTGCCGTACGCCGTCTGAGCCGGCGTGCCAGGAAGGAAGAAGTCCGCTGTCTTGGCAGCGCTTGAGCCCAGATCCATACCGGCCTCGAGTGCGCCTTTGCTGAGACTGCGGCCGGCACCAGCAAAGTCACCCTGCCCCACGGCGCGCAGCGTCCCCATCGCCGAGGAATCCACTGACGGGTCGTCGATGCGGTAGTCGCCCAGGCCCGACGCAACAGCCGCGCCGCCTGCAGCCGGCCCGAGTGCGCGCAAGCCACGGCCGACGAGGTTACCCGCACGGCTCGCAATGCGGCCGGAGCGCGTTGCCTCTTCAGCACCAAGGACCGTGGTGGGTGAGACAGGTGCCTTTGGCGTCGGGGCAGCGCTTGCCGGCCCCGGGCCGAGCGGCTCCTTGGGCGGCATCGTCCAGTTCGGCTTGTACGGCGGGACAGCAGTCGTGGTGCCGTACGGGTTGGTAAGCGGGTAAGCCATGAGCGGTGCTCCTTGTGGGAAGCACCTTCACAGCCCAGGCTCCAGTGTGGTAGGGCGATTCTACTTTCCGGCGCAGATGTGCAACCACACGACCGCGCCCACGGTATCGGGCGGTACCGGCTTCCACGCGTCGTCGGGCGTGTCGACCGATTGTAGAACTCGGCCAGAGGCCTTGGAACCTGCATGCACTGAGGACACCAGGATTCGGTACGAGGTCCGAGGGCAGTCGGCCTCGAACATCATGCGCTGCGAGCGGTACCCACCGGGCTGGATTTGCGGGTAGTCGACCAAAGCCCATGCACCCGGTTTACCAGCTGGTGTCCGAGTGGTCTCGGCGCTGATTGTCATTTCGGCCGACTGCGACAAGACGGTCCAGTCTGCAGCCGCGGGCAGCGCGGCGACGGCGAGGATCAGGGCAAAGCGCTTCATGAGACTCCTTCGTGGCTGAAAGCTCCGGAGCCCGTACTGTAGCGTTAGCCGAACGATGGCATGGTCGGCTCGTCGCTGGTGTTGCCGCTGTAGTTGAAGTTGACGCCGGTCGAGTCGTTACCACTGATGCTGGCCTGGACGTGAGCCGTGCCGTAGGCCGAGGCCGCAAGCTGGGCGTTCACCTGGGCGGCCACCTTCGAAGCGTCGGCAACCAAGTTGCGCAGCGTGAAGTAGTTGTCGCTCATGAGCTTCACGCGCTGAATGCCCAGGGTCTTGTTCGACTCGTACAGCCCGACCAGCGCACGGTAGTGCTCGATGAGGGTGCTGTTGTTCGAGGTGTTCTGGTCGACCTGCGCCTTGAAGCCCTCGATCTGCAGCTGGCCCACGCCCAGCGCGACGCGCGCCTGCTCAGCAGCAGCGGACACTGCCGTGGCTTGGCTCTGCGTGCGCGCGGCGTAGCCGCGCACCGTGGCGTCGTAGATGTTCGCGCGGGCCTGGGCGGAATCGGTCAGCGCCTTGGCGCGCGAGCTCCACGCATCCACGGAGGACTTGTACACGTCGGTCAGGACCTGGTTCGACTGCACCTGGCTCTTGAACACTTCAGCGCGCACGGACTCAGCATTCAGCTCGGCCGTGTAGGCGCGGATGCGCTCGGCGAAAGCCTGCAGACGCACCTTGTCGATTTCGAGCGTCATCTGCGCGGCCTGAATCTCGCTCTTGTAGAGCTCGACCTGGGACGAGCGGACTTCGATCTGCGCGCGCTGCTGGTCGATGAGCGACTTGTTCACGTCGACCTTCATGCGCTCGGCTTCGACGCCGGCCCGGTAGGCATCGACCTTGGTTCGCTCGCCTTCCAGCAGCGTGCGGTACACGGTGGCCAGCGTGCTGTAGCGCTCCAACGCCGTGCGAAATGCTTGCACCTGGGCGTTGTAGAGATCAATGGCGTTCTGAGCCACGTACCGAGCCGCTTCGAACGCACGCTGTTCGATGTTGTTGGCGTATTCGATCAGCCGGCCTTCGAGCGCCACGCCTTGCTCGATGGCGTGTCGGGCATTGGTCTGCTCCAGGTCCGCCTGCTTGATCATGATGTCGCGCGAGATCTCGCTCGACTTTGCCAGCGCCCTGCGCTGTGTCTCGCGGAGCTCAGCGTGGAACGCACCAGTGGGCAGTGCGAAGCCAGTCGCCTCGAAGTTCCGCTGCAGCTCGACCAGGTCCTGGTTGCTGATGGCCGCCTCGCGGCTGCGGCCACGATCCCACAGCGCCTGCTCCACGGCCGGCGCCAGGCCGGTGCTGGTGCTCATCCGGCTACGCAGCTCGGCAGCCACGGCGTCGAGCAGCGCCGATGTGTACCGTGGCGTGCTTGGGGGCACAAACGCCGAGGGCGTGGTCAGCACCAGGTTGTCTGGTGCGGTGTCGAGCTTCGTCAGCCAGGCGTTGTGGTCGTCGATGCCGCCGAACGGCTGCACCGACACGTTCAACAGCGTCGGCGTCGCGGGCGGCACCCAGTCCTCGGGGCGGTCGGGCAGGGTGATCGGGGTCAACGTGCCGAAGTCCTCGGGCTTCACAGGCGCAGTGCCGGGGGTGTAGGTGAACGTCGGCAGCGTGGGCGACACCGGGGCATCAGGCAGCACCACGTTGGCGTCCGGCGGTGCCGGCGCATCGCCCACGCTGACGGGCGGAAAGGACACGGACGGTACGGTGAAAGCCAGCGTCAATGGCGAGGCCAGCGACGGGAACGCTGGGACCTGCAAGTCGACGTCAAGATTCGGCATCGTGACGCCACTGATCACTGCGTTGAGCGCGTTTACGAAGTTCTGCGCGTTGGTGCTGGCCTGAGTGGCATAGGTGTTCGCAAGAGCGAACTGGGAGTCGACTCGGGAGTAGGCGGACATCACATCCTCCGTGTGGTTGAGGCATCCGCCTCGAATTCGAGGCGGTCGATGATCGTCCCCTTCGTCCCGCCTCGCTGCACCTTGACGAACAGATAGTTGTCGCGCAGGCCCCGCCCCAGTACGAAGCGCGTCGCACGGTCGTGAGTCGATCCGTAATACTGGTAGCTCGTCCCACGCGTGTCGCTGGCCTCGACGACTGCATCGCCGAGGTTCATCCCGAAGAGGTACAGGTACCGCGGACGCTGTCGGAACGAACTGGTGTTCAGCGGGGCGCCGAGCTCAAAGCTCACCATCACTTTGGCACCATCGTCGCTATCGCCGCCCGCGAGGAACACGCCGTCATCTGAAGTCTCCAACGTCCCAGCCAAGCCTGTGCGCGGGACTGTGTGCTCCGTGACGGCGAGATTCTGCAGGTTCATCACCAGCGTATTCATATCAGCCCCATGACGCTGAAACCGGCGTCGCTGCGATGCCCGGCGAAGACGGGCCTGAGCTTGATTGTAAAGTCCTCGGCCCCCAGGGCGACCCACTCGTCGAGCACTGGCCGGAAGTCCACCGCGCCGTGCTTGTTGCCTACGAAGCTTACGAGCGAGCTGCGCCACAGGCCGCTGATGTGCTCGGTGTACCAGAACGATTCGGCCAGGAACCCGCCGCTCCGCGGGTCGTACTTGATGCTATCGAACGCGGACAGCTCGTTCATGAGCGGCGGCGCTACGCCCGACGTGTCAGGGGCCGCCGAAAAATTTACCCCCGCCCCGGTCGAAATCGACACCACGGCTGGAAGAGGCGGGTCGGGGATCGTCATTGAGACGCGGTCGGCGTATGGGTTACTCAGCTGCAGCGTGTCAAGGACGTACGGGCTCATCGCGCTCGGCGATTCGTGCGTCACTGTCAGTGCGTCGTGGAACTCCGTCGTGGTCCCACCCGGCGCCGCCACGGTATGAGTCGGCATAGGAAGGTCGCTCGGGTAGTGGGCATAGCCATACAGATCGAGCGAGGGACCGGTGAACCAGCCGTCCCACGTCTCCACAAAAGAGTCGGAGTTCAGTGGGGTTCCCGTGCCAATCGAATGAAGCACCTGGGACACGCCGTAGAGCGCGTACTGGCCGCCAGTGTGTGGGTAAGGTCCGGGGTCTCGGGTCGTCGTTACGGACCGGGTATCCGCCCAGGAAGGTGACGTAACGAACCGGGTTAGCGCGTCCGGCCAACTGACGAGTTCGGTGCCATCCGACCGGACAAGGGCAAACGACAAGCTCAGCGGGGAATAGGTCCGGACTTCCTGCGTGACGGGCAGTGTGTTGTAAGGACCGTCCGTGACCTCGACGTGGAACTCATTCAGTCGGGCAGGCAGCGAAATCGGTGCATACGTCACCAGCGTGCCTGTCCGAGCTGCCGAGCGCTTCCAAGCAAGCGTAGAGGATCCCGGCGTGTCTGCGTAGACCAGCGAGCGCTGCAGTACGGGGTCTGGCGGCAAGTCCGTTATCGTGGTCTCGACGTGGGAATACGCCTCAGTACGCGGCATGCTCGTGACTGTGGCTGCGCTCAACGAAACCTGCTGTGAGTAGGTCGTCGTGACGACGCGGGTGTCCGAGGTCTCACCGGTCGCGCTGCGCACGTCGCTGAAGTTGTACGTGAGTTCGAAGTTCGGAGACTCGATCCAACTCCCGGCGTCGAGTGCCGGGTCGTGGCTGAAGCCAGCCTCGTCAACCCGCTTCGTGATAGTTACGTTCCGCGTGTACCCGCCCGCAGAATAGCGCGGAAGTGCGCCGCCAAAGAATCGGTCCTGCACCAGCGGCATCGCTGCCCCTGACAGCGCGCCGGAATAAGAGAAGAACGACTCGCCGTGCTTAACCCCGATTGGCCACTCGATGATGTCGTACGTTTCTCCGTCAGGGACTCGAAACAAGCACGTGGTGTTGCGCGAGTAGATGTCGTAGCGCATCGACGTAGTAAAGGTAACCCGGTTCGGGGTAGCTTCAATGGTGCCGTCATGTGCAAGCGTAATCGTGCCGGAGAGCGCCAGCCCGCCGCCCGGGACCGGCGTGATGTCGACAGTGAAGCTGCTGCAAGCGCCGGCGCCGTTCGAGCCGTAGCAAGAGATTCGGCGCCCGCCCGAAGGGAGCGTCTCCGACATGAAGTCCGAGCCAAAGTCGTTGGCTCTTGTTAGCGCGTAGTCGAATGTCGCCGTTGCAAGCAATGACCACGCGGGAGACTCGGTCCGAGTGTTGATGGCGAACAGCTTCTTGTCGACCGCGACGATCACGACGCCGCGCGTACGTTCGGCCTTCATGAAAGACTCAGGGACGAAGTTGAACGTCCGGATGCGGGACAGCGTCCATGCTGTTTCGGGAAGAGTCAGCGGCAGCGGGGGAAGCGTCGCGATCTTCTTGCCGCACAGGTAGAACTCGCTGAAGTTCTGCTTGGCCGACAGCAAGTACGTCTCGGGCGTTTTGTTGCACTCAACCACGGGACCGAACTGCGGGTCGGCAATACGGAAGAACCTCACCGCGCCAGTCCGCACCGGCTCGCTGGCCAGGGGTTTTTTCGGGTCGACCTGCATCACCAGCCAGTCCGTCGCGACGTCGTTGGCAGTGCCAGGCACGGCCGGACGGCCGGGCTTGCCCGGCTCCTTGCCTGCCCGAGTAACGCTGTCAGCGACAAACCGCGGCGCGTTAAGGTTCGGCTCGTCGGGGCCGAAGACGTCCGTGAGGCTGGCGTAGTACGACGGGTGAATAAGGATGCCGCCGTAGAAAGGCTCTTTCTCGCGTTTCGGATTGGGAGGTGCCGTGACGGTCAGGACCGTTGTGCCGAAGAAGTGTGCGAACTCGACACTGGTGCCGTCAGCCAAGGTGATCTGGCGCCGCATCTGGTTGAGGCCTCCAAGCCGGACCTCCGTCAGGTACTGGTTCGCCAGCCGCGTGGCCGCCGTCGAGGCGCTCGGTGTGACCAAGCCGTTGAGCCGAAGTTCGATGGGGATCTTCCCGCCGAGCGGGGTGCCATCGGGGCCGAAGAAGAAGTCCTGGCTCATACCGGCGCGGCCAGGTACTGCAAGCACCCGTCGCGCAGGCGCGCTGTTGCATAGACTTCTTCTGCTCGCTGGTGATAGCGGCCGGCGCTGAGCGGGATGATCTGGCCGCCGCCATAGATCAGATGGACAGCCCCATCGAGCAGACAGATCGTCCCTTGCTGGAACCCGGAGGGGCGGACCTTCTCATTCAGGTAGCTGAGGTCGATCTCGACGCCCGAGCCGCGGGTGACGTAGCCGGAGGCGATGGACTGCGCCTTCAGCTTCGACAGGACTTGTCCAGCCAGGAAATACATGCCCTCAGTCGTACCGACGAACACCCCATCGCCGCTGCTGTAGAACAGCGTGATCTCGGCGGGCATCTGGATGAAGTCCCGCTGCATCGCGCAGAGCTCAGGGCGCATCGGCGAGGTGGCCCAGGCCACGGTGCCGTCAGCGATCAGGATGCGCGAATTCCATGCGTAGAGCAATGTGCCAGGCGGCGGCACGTCGAGCACGCCGCCGAGGTGCTGCGCCGTCAGCGCCGCGCCGTTGTGCTGGAACGAATCGGTCGCGGTGTTGCCAGCCAAGAACATCGCGCCGCCGTCAGGCGCGAAGTAGACATTCGTGGTATGGCCGGGGCGGACCGGCAAGCCGATGATCGCCTGGGCGGTGTCGATGTTCTCCGTGCCGTAAGTCGGGGGGCCTTCGAAGCCGTCCGCATCGCGCACATGGGTGACCATGTACGGCGTGCCACCGGGAATCCCAACGCCGGGGTCAATCGGCCGCTCCACACCCCATGAGTAAGTTGCGTCGGCCGTTGCGATGCCGTTGATGAGCCCGTTCGAGAACGCAACGCGCCCATCAGGCAACTGCACGTACCACACCCGTGTGTAGCCGATGGTGTCGTACACGACCCGCACCATGGCGCCGGCACGGTCCAACAACACCAGGTCGTTATCGGTGACGACCAGCAAGCCAAAGGGTGCTTCGAACGGCGAATGCGCGGCCCCGTTCTGGATCTTCGTGCGCCCCAACCGGCTGGCCATGTTCCCCGTCGACTCGATGTCGAGATTCACGGCTGAATGGAGTTCGCCCGGAGCAAGACGAGTGCGGTCGGCAACGTTGTTGATGCCGCGGAAAGCCGAGATCCTCATGCTGCTGTCCTCTCGCAGGCGTGATCACCGAAGTGCGTGCGGAAGTAGGCACTGCGTGTACGGACAGCGGTGTGCGCGGCGGCGGTCCCGAAGTTGGTGACCTGGAAGCCCGAGGCGGTCCTGACCGAAGGCGCGGCTGCTGCCGGCGTGCCGAACATCGTGCGGCTGAAGCCGGTTGCGATGACCTTGGACTGGGCGGCGGGCGTACCAAAGCGAGCGGCCTGGAACCCGCCCGCGCGCATGGCGTACTGGCCTGTGGGCGAGCCGAACTGGCTGACCTGGAAGCCGCTGGCGGCTACCGTGCGCGGGCTGGTCGGCGTACCGAACTGCGAGGTCAACCAGCCACTGGCTGACACGTTGATAGAAGCGGCCGCAGTAGGGGTGCCGAAGCGGGTCTGAGGTTCGCCCCACACCGCCCAGCGCGCAGAGTCAGGCGTCCAGTCCTTGTAGACCCACCCGCTGCCGAACTGCGTGACGGCCCCCATAGAGGACGCGCTGCAGGTCACGGGTGACGGCGTACCAACCGGCGTGCCGAAAGTCGCCGTGGGGCCAAGAGCGACCGCCACAGGCAGTAGGCTGGGTGTGCCGAAGTTCGTGACCTCGCCGATGGAATTGGCGCGGGGAGAGTTGCTGGGCGTGCCGAAATTCGTGACGACGCCCAATGAAGTGACAGCGTAGGACACGGTGGTTACGGCGATAGGGTCGATGAGGATGTGGCCCGTCAGGGCCGGCAGCGTCGGTGGCGAGCCGGCGGTGAACGACCCTGTGGACGCGCGAGTGTAGGTGGCACTGGCAAGCGATGCCGCTCCGGATACCAGGGTGAATGCGGCGGAGGCCTTGGAGTACGAGCCGTACGTACCGTCGTCCGCAGTGGAGCTGGAAGCCGTCACCAGAATCGCGCGATATTCGGACGGCGCGTCGACAAAGCCGAATTGAAATTCTGTCGCGCTCTCGCCAGCCGTGGTGATGCTCACCATGTCGTTCGTGCTGGGCGACAGAATGTAGAACACCGTCGCTCCACTGGAACCGCCGGCCGGAATGTAGACGTAGCCGTATCGCAGCTTCCCGGTCGTAGGGGCCGGGCCGAGATCGCAAGGGATGAACACGCCCGACGAGTTAGCCATGCCGCGTTCGGCATCGACGAACAGGAATGGGTCGCTACCCTGCGAGGTACCGGATTTGACGGCCACGTTCCACAGCGTGGTGCCGCTGGAATCCAGCTTTACGACAGGCAACTCGGGGCCGTTGGCGCCGCTGTACTGCGTACCCCACGCATAGATGTTGTCGCTCGGGTCAACGGCGATGCCGGTCTCGGAGTCGATGGGCCACACAATGGACCGACTCCAAACCACGGACCCGTCTGCGCCGCTCAGGCGCTGAATGTATGCCCGGAACGAGCCTGAGTGTGCATTGCCGAGCGGCGCAGCAACGATGTCGCCGCCAGAGAGCAGCGCGACGGGGCCAGTCCAGTCCACGCCCGTGCTGGCGCTGGTGTGCCGAGTGTTCACTGCCCAGGCGATGGCGCCCGTACTGCCGGCGATCTTCATGATCACCGAGTCGGCGCCCGTCTCGTCGAGGGCGGCGACAACGAGATTGTTGCTCGCGTCCATCGCCACCCGCCCGGGGACCAGGCCGCGCCCTAGCGTACCGATGGGCAACAGTGCCTGCCATACCAGCGAGCCGGCGCTGGTGTACAGGAACACATGGGTCTGGTACTTGCTCGTGCCGTAGTCGTAGTCCTCCAGTAGCAGCGCGACGTGCGTAGCGTTGCTGACCACCATCGGTGGCGGGGTACTCCCGGCCAGCGAGCTGATGTCGAGCGCCTTCTGCCAGCTGACAGCTCCGGCAGAGGTTGTGCGGACCAGGCACAAGGCGAACTCGACGCCAATTTCAAGCTCAGCCAAGTAGAAGCCGCCGCTCGGGGCGGCAGCGACGCCGACCTTTCCCTCTCCGACATCGCCGCCGGACCGGTACGCCCGAAGCAGCGTGAAGGGCATGGGCTACAGCGAGAAGATCTTGTAGGTCCCGTTGTCCCACTGCACGACAACGTCGCTGCCGTTCGTGGAAAGCGGGAACCCGGTGATCGTGTCGATGTACGCCAACAGCGGGCTGGTGGCCGAGCTGCCGGTGTCCTTGTAGAGCACGACAGCCTTCGCCGTGGAGCCCGTGGTCACCGCGGTGTAGGTGATGTCCGCGGCGTCGAACGCGCCTGCAGTCGTGGTCTTTGAGCCCAGCGTCTGCGCCGTGTTCAGCACGTACGCGCTGATCGTGCTCAGGAACTCGTCGGTTGACAAGTTCGGCGTGTAGGACGAGTTGACCAGGGCGGCCTTGATCGTGTCCGACCCGAAGTTGATGCTGCCGGCGAGGATCTTTTCCTTGCCTTTGGCGTAGAGGGCGTTGCTCATGAGGACCTCCAGAAGTGGCGGGATTGTAGATGGTCTACGTTAGAGCGTAGAGGCTCACACGTCCTTGATGCGGACGAGGATGTCCGCCTCCTTCGTGATCGGCACGCCTGCGTTCGTCGTCAGCCGCACCGTCACCTTGTAGGTCTGCCCTGGCGTACCGCCTCGCAGCACGACCCACACGACTTGGCCGACCAGGGACGAGGCAACCAGGTCGATGCCGGCAGATGCTTCGGCGGTGAATGTCGCGGGCGCATCTGAGCGGTTCTGGAACCAACGCTCGAAGCTGATCGGGTAGTCGATGGTCTCCGTCGACTGCTGTTCGCGGCGGGCAAGAATCTGGACCATGGGTCACTCCACGTAGATGTACTGGCCGCCCGGCGGTACGTCGACCTTGAGGGAGGCTGGCACGTAGACCGCTTCGGCAATCGAGCCGGTTGGCACATAACCGCCGAACTGGATGTAAGCCGACATCGCCGCCGAAGCGATGCGCCGGGCAAAGATGGCGGCATCTGCAGCGGCCGACACCGCGCGCTGCATGGCCACGGCGGCGTTCAGCCCCGCGGAGGCCGTGGTCACCACAGCGACAGCTGCCTGCACGGTGGACGAGGCCTGGGCGGCTGCGCGCACAGCAGCGTCGAGTGCCGCGACGGTGGTCGTCCCTGCCTGGACCTGCGCACTGAGGCCTGTCGTCGCGGCCTGGGCCGCCTGGACTGCAGCTGCCAACGATGCTGAAGCCGAGTTCGCTGCGGCGACGGCCGCGGCCAGGCTGGCAGTGGACGTACCCATGTCCTGCACCGCCACGCTCACGCTGGCAGTGGCCTGGGCCGCTGCTTGCACGGCCGCGTTCGCCGATGCGGCGAGGCTGCTGCCGGCCTGCACGTAAGCAGTCAGCGTAGCTGTCTGCTGGGCCGCGGCCTGCGCAGCCAGGTCGAGGGCTGCCGTCGCCGTGCGAGCTTGCTGGACCGCTGCCTGCAGGCCCGCGGTTTTGGAGGCAGCCGCCTGCACCGCCGTCTCCAAGGCGACTGTTGCCGCGCGAGTTTGCAGCACTGCTGCAGTGAGCTGCATCGTAGCGCTGTTGGCGGCTTGGGCAGCAGCGCCGACTGTGGCGGTAGCCGATGGCGTGATCTGCACAGCAGCGGAAGCTGAGGCGTTCAGCTGCTGGGCTACCTGAATAGCCGCAGACAGGCTCGCAGCGGCAGAAACGACGACCGTGCCAACAGTCACCGTGACGTTCTGAGAACCACGGTTGACCGCCGCGCTGTCGCCTGGGGTGAAGGTGTAGAGCGTGTACGGGATGACGTAGGTGCCATCGGCGGCACCGATAAGCGCCAGCGTGCCATCCGTCGAAACCGAGAGCGTGCCGCTGCTGGGCTGCGACGCGAAGACCGGGCAGAACTCGACGTTCGCGGCCTCGTCGCCAGCATCCACGTCGT
>ERZ724505.1743-NODE-1743-length-11534-cov-5.569300_pt1 | contig 11534 bp, 15 predicted proteins | sample MGYA00376038_ERZ724505 | MGnify/ENA primary metagenome ERZ724505 (study PRJEB28724, sample SAMN07190884) | wastewater metagenome | isolation source: effluent of sewage treatment plant in Hong Hong | place: Hong Kong | collected 2016-03-17 ... | reverse complement strand
TGGATCGAGCCGTTCCCGGAGACGCGGCGCAGCCAGATGGAGAAGGTGCCGCACCTGGCGTTCGCGCTCGGCGTGCGCGAGAGGCTGTTGATGCAGGTCGCGTTGGCGATGTCGCACATCACCCGCAGCGCCGTCGCGGTGCCGTCCGGCGCGGTCTCCGTCGAGGACAGGCGGATCAGGTCCGCGCTGTCGGTCCAGTTGTTGTCGGCCGGAGCCGCGCTGAACGTCTCGCTCCAGCACAGGTAGTTGGTGCGCTTACCCTCCATGTAGAGCCCGCGGCAGAGCAGCGTCGACGGGTCGAAGTCGAACCGGGCGACGTCCGTTCCGACGGTGGCGACCGTTCCCGACGAAGCGACGTAGGTCCCGTTTCCGGTGCGCGTCAGCGACCATCCGGACGGCAGCGTCCCGGTGGTGAAATCCGCGTCGACGACCGTGTCTCCGCCGGACATCGGCAGCACCCGGCCGCGCTGGCTGCGCGAGCCGAACGTGACGCCCGTGAAGGTGCGCTGCCGCTGGATCATGGGGCTACATCCCCGAGACGAATGCGTTGGCCGTGCTCGCGCTCGCGCAGGTCAGCCCGATCTCGACGTACTCGCAGCCCTGCGCGTCGATCAGCAGAGACGCGGGGGCCTTGTACGAGGTGCCGCTGACGACGCGCGTGTTCGTGCTGCCCTGGTTCACGACGTAGGAGATGGTCGCGAACATGCTGGCCGTGCCGTTGATCGTCGCCGACGTGCCCGTGTGCAGCGTCGCCGTCGCCTCGCACAGAAGCATCGGGACCCACGCCTTGATGGCGTCGCAGCGCCGCCAGCCGACGACGCGGACATCGACCGCCGTCGATCCGGTGGAGACCACCTGCACGACGACCTGGTTCGGGTACGAGTCGAGGACCGCGATCTCGTTCGCGACCCCCGTCGGGGCCAGCGGCATCGTGACGTTCTGCGAGGTCGAGTCGAACTGGAACGCCTGCGGAGTGCTGCGGTCCGTCTGCGTGGACCCCATCGTGATGTTCGTGCCGAAGGCGAGCGCCGCCTTGACCCGTCCGGTGTCGAGCTGCATCGCTTCTCCTTCGATGCCGGACGGGCGGGGACCCGAACTGGCGTCCCCGCCCGCTCCGACGTGGGGGGCTGGATCAGGTGTGGCCTTCGACGACCGCCCAGATGTAGTCCACGTTCGCCGCCTTCGCGGTCGAGCCGTTGGACATCGTCATGTCGAGGAACAGCGCCGCGTCGGGGATGGAGCTCCCCGTGATCGTGCTGCCGACCTTGACGCCGTCGAGGAAGAAGGTCACGCCGCTGCGGCCGTCGATGTAGATGCCGACGCGGTAGTAGGTGCTCGCCGCCGCGGTGGCGAGGGTCTGCGCCGTCGCGGTCGTCGACCCGTTCTGGCAGACCGTGAGGACCGCGCCGGACGGGGCGAACCCGACGCCGACGACGTCGATGTTCGAGGTCGCGGCGCCCGCGGCCGTGCAGGGCAGCGCCGGGGTCGTGCCGGTGCCCGCGGTGTCCTGGAGGCCGATGAAGAACGTGCCCGTGTTCGCCGCGATCGACGACACGCTGACGCGCGCCTCGATGTAGACGCGGCGGCCGGCGGCGATCGTCGCCAGCGGCGCCCACGACTGCATCTGCACGGACGCGCCGGTCGTGCCGGTGATCGTCCAGATGCCGCCGCTGACCGTCGTCGAGTGGACGATGGTCGTCGAGGAGCCGATGGTCTCGTTCCACTGCGCGGTGTCCGCGGACGCCGAGGAGTTGAACATGTGGTCGTAGAACAGGATGTTCTTCGCCGGCTGCCCGAAGGCCCCGAGGACGGGCGCGTTCGCGAGCGAGCCGTCGTTGTAGTTGGTGTATGCCTGTGCCATTGAGGTGCCTTGCCTTTCTCCGATCCGTGTGGATCAGCGGATCAGAACGCGGTGGTACCCGTGCCGAGGACGAACTGCTTGCGGCGGTCCGTGCAGCGCAGGTTCGCGGTGGTGTCGATGTGGACGTTGACGACGGTGTGCTGGTTGGGCGCGGTCACGACCTTCTCCTTGAGGAAGCGGCCCTGCATGACCACCCAGTTCATCTGGCTCCAGTCGATGCCGTACACGGGGTTGCCCGCGTTGGCGTCGAGCTGGTAGACGTACTCGACCGGGCGGCGCTGGAAGACCACCATCCCGTCCTTGCTGGCGAGGTCGTTGCCGAGGTTGTCGTTCTGCGCCTCGAGGACCTCCTCGAGCAGCTCGATCACCGTGTTGTTGGTGTAGAAGCCCATGTCCTTCGCGCCGCCGTAGGGCGCGCCGGGCGTCGGCGCCTTGAAGTTGGTGAGGCGGGCGGCGCGGCGCCACTTGCGGATGAGGTCCTGCTTCGTGACGCTGGTGTAGGAGCCCGTGTAGTTCTGCCACCGCGGGTAGGTCGCGCTCGCGAGGCCGCCCGCGCCGGCGGAGTAGCCGGACGGGTCGCCGCCGAGGAAGCCGCCGGTGCTCATGCCCGACGTGCCGCTGCCGGGGTAGCAGACCCAGTACGGGATGCCCACCGGGTCGTCCGAGGACACCGAGCCGGGATTGGTCCACGCCTGCTGCTCCATGAGCTCGGGGATCGCCGTGAGCGCGTCGTTGCGGCGCACGGAGACGAGATCGACGATCTTGGCGGCGCCGCCGCCCATCACGGGCTCGCGCTCGTCGAAGGAGTAGTTGCCGGTGATGTGGCGCCAGGGGATCGACGCCGTCTTCATCACGTCGGCGACGTTGGTCGCGTCGGGGGCGAACAGGCCCACGCTGCGGGCGCTGCCCGAGTTGCGGACGACGACGTTCCACTGGATCTCGTAGCCGCTGTCGATGACGACGCGCTCCTTCGTCATGAGCTGCTGGAACGCGACGAAGTTGACCTTGTCGGTGCCGAGGTCGGTGAACCGGAGACGACCCAGGTCCTTGAGGGTCGTGCTGACGATGTCTGCGATGTCTGCTGCCTGGATAGCCATGACTGGCTCCCTTTGTGCGGGGGGTGCGTGAGGAACTGCCCGATGTCAGGCGCGGACGGGATTTTCAGGACCGGATGCCCGCGAGCTTCTCGGCGACGTTCTTGACGGCGCGCTGCTTGGGCGTCATCGCGTCGGCGGGGGCGGAGCCGCCCGGCCGCGCGAGGAACTGACCCCTGCGCTCGTCGACCTTCGCCTGCGCGCGGCGCTCCTGGACCTGCCTCACCTTCTCGGGGTAGAGGTTCCCAAGCGCCTGCTGGAACGCCTCCTTGATGCCGGGCACCGCGCGCTTCTCGGCGCGGGCCTTCTCGCGGATGCGCTCCGTCTCCTCGACGACAAGACGCCGGGCCATCCGCTGCGGGCTGCGCTCTGCGAGCTCGCGGGCGGGAAGCTCGGGATCGCCGAACACGTCGGCGTAGTCCCGGCCCTGCGCGCCGACAAGCGCGTCGAGGGCTCCGTCGTCGGCCTTCGGTGCCTGCGGTGCCGCCGGGCGCTTCTGCTGGAGCAGCGCCTTGAGGGCGGTCGCGAGGACCTTGTTGGCCTTCGCGGTCTCCGGATCGATCGCATCGTCCGGGTTGGCCGCGATGATGGCGTCGAGGTCGACACCAGGCAGGCTCTCGCCTGCCGCATCGCCGGGGGCTTGCCCGGCGGGCGCGGGAGAGCCGTCGCCCTCCCGCGCAGTCGCCTCGGCGGCCTTCCGCCGGAGGACTGCATTTGCCTTCTCGAGCGCGGAAAGGTCGCCGATCTCGGCGATCTCCTCGTCGCTCATGCCCAGCGAGCGCGAGGCGGACTCCGCCTCCGAGCGCCTGCGGGCGTTCTCCTGCGCCTGCGAGTCGGCCGCCAGCGCGGCCTCGCGCGCGACCTGCTTCTCGATGCGCTCCATGCCGTCGAGCTCGTCGTCGAGGTCCACCACGTCCTTCGCCTCCGGCTTGGCCGCAGGCTGCGCGTCGGACTTCCCGAAGATTTCGTCGAGCTCGTCGGTCATGGGTCAGTTCTTGTCGTGGTAGCCGTAGGCGCGCATGTATCGGTCCTTGTGCGCCTTCGACGTCAGGATACAGCGCCCGTCCGGGGCGAAGTCGGTCGGAACTCCCCTTTTCCGCGAATCCTCCGAAAACTCCGCGGCCTGCTCGGGGTGGACCGCCAGCGCGTCCGAGGCCATCGGCCAGCCCTTCGAGGCCGGGGTCCCGACGCCGGACCACTCGAGGTCCTGCGCCCGGCGGAGGACCTTCCCCTCGTGCTCCAGGGTGCCGTCGGGGCGCTCCCGGCGCTCCATCTCGGCGACGGTCATGGCGATCTCGACGGGGTTCCCGTCCGCGTCCCGGTAGCAGTAGATCATGCGTCGTTGCTCCTGCCCATCGCGAGGAGGTCCATCGCGGCGGAGTCCTGCCCCGCCCGGCCCGTGCCGCCGACGTTCTCGCGGACGTTGCGGCGCACCGTCACCGGGCTCTGGAGGGGGCGGTCCCCTCCGGGCGCCGGCGCCGCGGACGACGCCTTCTCCTGCGGGGTCATGTCCCGCACGATCTGGCGCAGCTCGGGCATGTTGTTGTAGCGGCTGACGAGGTCGACGAACTGCACGAAGTCCACGGTCTTGCCCTGCGCGGCGAGCTGGGGCGCCATCGGGATGACGAAGTTGGTCATCAGCTCGCCCATCGCGGCGACGCGCTCGGACGGGGTCCGGCTCTGCATGGAGTACGGCTCGATGCACACCTGGTAGTCGTCGATGGTGCCCTCGCGCGTGTCCGGCCCGGTCTCGTGGACGTAGACGTGGTCGGTGCCGGGGACGGTCTTTCGGACCTTCGTGCGCGTGACGGGGTCCTCGAGGACGTAGACGGCGATCTGCTCGAGGACGCGGCGCGCGAAGCGCATCGTCGTCTCCTGCATGTCGGCGATCTGCATGTTGCTCGCGCGGGCGATCATCGACTCCTGCCCGACGGTGTTGGCGACGCGCGACAGGCCGCCGATGGCGTCGAGGTTGCCGCCCACCCACGATGCGAGGTCCTTCGCCTGCATGAAGAACGCGAGGCTCGGGCCGTCCGCGCCGCCGAAGCGGTGCTCGTCGATCTCGGTCTCGACGCGCAGGATGTCGCCGTCGTTGGCGTCGCGCACGCGCTCGGCGTCGGCCTGCCCGTCGCCCTGGTAGGTCGTCACGGTCTTCTGCCGCTTGACCTGGTTGGCGAGCTTCACGAACGCGCCGTTGAGGATCTCGTGCAGGTCGGAGAGCGACGCGACGGGCGCGACGGGCATGAGGTTGCTCGGCGGCGTCTCGAACGCGAGGACGTGGTACGGCCCGAAGCGCGGCCCCTTCCAGTCGACGACGCGCACGATGCGGGCCGACGCGAAGCCGCCGGAGTCGTCGGCGAGGAACGTCACGACCTTGCGGTCCAGCGGGCACCACACGTCCCACAGGCGGGCGACGTCGACGTAGCCGCGCTGCGCCGCCCACTGCTGGGTCTGGAGCGAGGACGCCTTCTCGTCGCCGTACTCGGTGATCGGCAGGCCGCGGTAGGGAGTCGCATCCTCGATGCCCAGCTCCGCGAGCGCGTCGAGCGGCAGCTCGTAGGAGTCCCCGATGAACTGCACCTTGTCCCACGAGTCCGCGCGCATGTCCCACACGGCGTTGTCGATGTCGACGCAGTCCGCGAACGGCTGGCCGGGGTCGCGCCGGAACCCCGCGGCGTCGCGCAGCGCGTCGCCCTTCGGGTGGATCCCGACCTTGAGGATGCCCGGCCCGAACATCGACTGCGTCACCACCTGCGCGAGCGTGGTCTCGAAGTCGATGCGGCGCAGCAGCTCGTTGATCTCGAGGCCGAGGTCCTCGGCGGCGGGCGCGAGGCGGTCGTCGTAGGGGACCACGAGCGCCTGCGGCGCGCGGGCCGCGACCTGCCTGCGGTAGATCGTCGTCGCCAGCCGCATGAGGTTGACGGGCGTGCGCCGGCGCTGGTTGACGTCGCCGTACTCCTGCCCGACGAACTGCCGCACCATCGCGGTGCGCTGCCGGCGGAACGGCTGCATGAGGTAGCGCGAGTGGTGCAGCGCGAGGCGCAGCCTCCCGGCGCGGTCGGTCTCGATGCCTTCCGCGTCCGGCGGCGCGAGCCTCGACGATCCCGGCATCTTCCGCTTGCTCAAGTCCATTCCTCCTCGCGCTCGCGCGACCGTTCAAGGCGGTCCTGCTCGATGCGCCACGCGAGGGAGCCTGGACGGATCTCGGGGGGCGGAGCGGGCAGCCCCGCCGAGCCGCCCATCGCCTTCCATGATAGCGCGTCGGCCGTCGGACGGTCCCCGTGGTTGTCCTTCGCGCCCGTGGGATCCTGCTTTCCCGACGACGCGCTGTTGATGACGATGCCGTTGGGGCCGTAGCTGATCTGGAGGCACTCCTCCAGCGCCGCCTTCGAGTAGTTGACGTACTTCCTCTCCTTGAGGGCCTGGCGGTACTCGTAGTAGACGCTCTGGCGGGCCTCCTTGTTGTTGGGGCTCCAGCCGGGGATGCGCTGGGAGGGCGCCTTCCCGAAGGGGCGGGGGCGGTCCACCCCGGCGAGGGTCTTCTCGTTGCGCTCGTACCAGATGTTGCGGTAGGAGGTCCGCACGACGGCGATCCCGAAGTTTCGGCCCGGCCCGGCGTTCTCCCAGATCAGGAGCGCGTTCCAGAACCACCGGGCCAGCGCGACCGCGTAGACCCCGGCCTCGTGGGGCTGGATGTTGGGGTCGACGAGCTCGGCCATCTTGCGCCCGGTGGCGGCGCAGCCGACGGAGATGGCGGTGTTGCTGGCCCCGGTCCCGGTGGCGACGTCGCAGCCGACGGCGTACCGCTGGTGCTCGGGCGGCAGCCCGCCCATGTCGGGCCGGAACCACAGGTGGAGCCTGCCGCCGGGGCGCTCGACGAAGTGGTCGAAGTCCCCGGTCTGCGGGTCGTGGGCCAGCTCCCCGACCATGTCCGGCGGGCGGGCGTGGTCGCGGATCAGCTCCGACACCATCTGCGGCTCGAAGAAGGTGTAGGTCGCGCCGATCTCGTCCATGTCGATCTCGCGGGCGAGCTCGACGCGGTTGGCGCAGACCTTCTCCTCGCCGTCGTACCAGGGCGAGCGGACCTTCCCGTCGGCGACGAACTTGTAGTCGGGCGGATGCCGGTAGCCGCCGTCGATCAGCTCCGGGGTCCCTCCGGGCGGGCAGCGGTACAGCCCGGCGCGCTTCTGCGGGTGCGCGTGCCAGGGCATGACGATCTCCTTCATCGGCATCTTGAGGACCTGCGCGTAGGCGCCGTCGGGGTCCCCCAGCGTCGAGTTGAAGATCCGCATGCGGGTCGCGTCGCGGGTCGCGGCGAGGGCGCGGAAGCCGTTGGCGGCGCTCTCCTGCGCGGCGAACTCGTCGAGCATGATGGCGGTGAAGCGGGCGCCGCGGGCGACGTTGCCCGTGGTGGACTCGCCGACGATGCTCGCGCCGTTCTGCGCGTTGCCCAGCCGCAGCTTCGTGCGGTCGTAGTCCGGGCGCAGGAAGCCCGGCAGGCGCGAGAGCATGTAGTCGAGCTTCCAGAACAGGCACGACGGGTCGCCGGGGCTGTCGACGTAGTCCTCGTTGCGCGAGACGAGCAGGAAGGAGACGTTGTCGTCGAACATCCATCGGTGCATGAGGAACGCGAGGCAGATCCACGACGCGCCCATGTCGCGCGACTTCTTGATGCGGCAGTCGGCGCGTCCGTCGCGCGATGCGTCGTACCGCTCCTGGAGGTCCGCGAAGGCGTCCACCTGGTATTCCCACGGCACGAAGGGGCGCTCGGTGATCTCGAGGTCGCGCTGGTCGACGGTCCACCCGAAGGCCGCGAGCATGAAGCACACGTCCTTCGAGCACATGTGCAGAAGCGTCTCCTTCATCCCCGGCACGGTGCGCGCCATGCGGATGAGGTCGAGCCGGAACTCGAGGTTGCGCGTCCACTGGCGCGGGACCTCGGCGAAGTAGGGGAAGCGCGCGCTCACTTCCTGCCGGCGCGGGCGCGCGCCGCCTTGAGCACCTTCTCGACGAGCGCCTCGTCCTCGTGCATCTCGCTCTTGCGGCGCGACGCGCGCTCGATCTCCTGCTTGCTCGGCAGGATCTCCGGGTAGATGTCCTTCCAGAACACGTTGGGGTTCTTCGTCGCCCACTCCAGCAGCGCGCGGGCGCGCGGCGACGGCGGCTCGGCGACGATGCGGTCCGCGTCGTCGGAGCCGAGCATGTCCGCGACCCAGCGGATGCCGTCGATCTCGACGGTCCCGAGGGAGACCCCTAGCCCCTGTTCCGGCTTGCCGGCCACTGGCCCTCCCTGCCGACGAGCGACGCGATGCCGGCGCAGTCGACGGCGATCTCCTCGCAGTCCGGCGCGACGCGGCCCTCGACGATCTCGCGGGCGGCGGTCAGCGCGGCGCGCAGGGTCCGGCACTCCCACAGCGACGAGACAGGCGATCCGTCCACCGTCAGCACGGTGATGCTGGGCTCTCCGGGCGGATCCGGCTGGAGCGACATGACGGCGTCGAGCCTGGACTCGTGGTGGACGGAGACGCCGGAGACGCCCTTCCTGTCCGAGTAGGTGGCGACGTACCAGCTCATTTCTTCTTCCTCTCCTTCGCCAGCTTCTCCTTCTCCTTCGCGATGGCGGCGGCGGGGTCGAAGGGAGGCTGGAGCTCGTCCGGGTGGGCCGGGTGTGGGATGCTCATGGGACGCCCGCCGTGGACGAGCATGGCGGCCTTCTGCGCCTGCGCCATCTCGAGGGGCGGGTTGTCGGGAGCGACGCGCTCGCCGGCGCGCGTGGGCAGGTCCTTCGCCCGGCGGCGCTCCCAGTCGCGCTTCTCGCAGTCCATGCGGTTGCCGCGCAGGACGTGCATCGCCGCCTCGTATGGCATGATGTCGCGCTCGAGCGCTGCGGAGTAGGACTTCTCCTCCTCCAGCGCGCGCTTCGTGTCCGCGTGGGCCGACGCCTCCCTGCGGAGCTCGTCCTGCGCCTTCTGCACGTGTCCGCGCAGGACCTCGACCTCGCCCTTCCATCGGTCGCGCTCGTCCTCGAGCTGCTCGATGTACCTGTCCTCTGCTTCCCTCGCCATGACCGGATCATACCCCTTGCATACAGCGACTTCAAGGTGTATACTCCCGGTATGCCCCCCGAGCCCAAGAAGAAGAAGGAGCCCGCCTCGCGCACCCGCCGCATGGTGGCGCTGGACGAGCAGACCCACCGCGACCTGCGGGCCCTCGCGCAGTCGCAGAAGCGCACCATGAGCAACGCCGTCGCCTGGCTGGTCCACGGATTCTGCAAGAAGTCGGAAAAATCCCGCGTGTAGACACTTGACATACACGCGGGGCCGCGCCATCATGCGCGGACCATGAGGACGGCGGCACAGCACAACCGGATCATGCGCGACGCGGGCGGGCTCCGATGGGCCGCCAGCCAGCGCTTCCTCGAGACCTGCACCGGATTCGCGTCATGGAGCACGTCGCAGGACCCCGACCTCGCCCGCGAGCTCGCGGCGTGGATCAGCGGGATGCTCGGCTCCAAGATGTACGACCGCGAGGAGGAGGACCACCTCTCCGTCCTCTACGCCGAGCTCGACTCGTTCCTGCGCCTTCGCGACCGCGACGGAGGCGACCTCTTCCCCGGCCCTGCGGAGGCCATGCCCTGGAGCCCTGAATGACCCTGTACGAGCTGTCCGAGGACATCCGCGCGCTCGACGACCTGCTGGCGGAGGCGGGCGGCGACATCACCGATCCCGCCGTCGACGCCGCCGTGACGAAGTGGTTCGAGGAGCTGCGCGCCGCGCTGGAGACGAAGGCCGACGGCTGCTGCGCCTGGATCAAGGAGATGGAGGGCCGCGCCGAGATGCGGAAGATGGAGGCGCAGCGCCTCTCCGCGCTGGCGAAGGCCGACCTCGCCGCCGCCGAGCGCCTCAAGGCGCGGCTCAAGGAGGCGATGGAGGCCAGTGGGACCCCCAAGCTCGACACGCCGCGGTTCTCCATCAAGATCACGAACAACGGCGGCGCCACGCCCATCGACCTGCGCGCCGCGCCCGAGGAGCTGCCCCGCTGGGCGCAGCGCATCACCGTGGAGGCCGACAAGGAGGCCATCCGCAAGGTGCTGGAGAAGGGCGACGCCCTCGAGTTCGCCTCCTTCGCGCCCCGCGGGACGCACCTTCGGATCCGCTGACATGGCGCGCAGCATCGAGATCCACGACGGCCCGCCGCCCCCGAAGGCGCGCCCGGAGTTCATCTCGCGGCAGGAGCGCCGCGAGGTCGTGTCGGCGATGAGGCCGGGACAGTGGTTCCGCCGCGCCGCCGACGAGCGCGACCGAGTCATCTGGCTCCAGGCTTCCGTCGAGGCCGGCGTCCGCATCTCGACCTGGCGCCACAACCGCAGCTTCATCTACAGGAGGGACTCGTGAGCGAGAGCGCAATCGTCAGGCATGAAGGAAGCGTCCTCGACATCGGGACGCAGATCGCCGCCAGCGGGTACTTCCCGAAGGCGACGACCGCCGCCCGCGCCATCACCTGCCTCATCATCGGACGCGGCATGGGCCTGTCCGACTTCGAGAGCATGAGCGGCCTGAACATCATCAACGGGAAGCCGTCGCTCTCGGCGGGGCTCATGGCGACGCTCATCAAGCGCAGCGGGCGCTACCGCTACGAGGTCATCCGCCTCGACGACGAGGGATGCGCCCTGCACTTCTTCGAGAAGAAGGAAGGCAAGTGGGAGAGCTGCGGCCCGCTGGCGACGTTCACGAAGGCGGACGCGGCGAAGGCCGGGCTCGACCGCAACAACCCGACCTACGCGAAGTACCCGCAGGACATGATGTTCGCCCGCGCCCTGTCGCGTGGATACCGCCGCTACGCGCCCGACGCCATCGGCGGCACGGTCTACGTCGAGGGCGAGGTCATCGACGACGACGCGCCGGAGCCCGCCGCCGCTCCCGCGCCGCCGGGAGACATCGACATCACGGAACATCCTCTCGTCGAGACGGCCAAGAAGCTGTTCGACGCGGAGGTCGTCAGCGTCGACGGGGTGCCCGTCGCGAAGCCGGAGGCGCAGAACGCGGACGCGCCACCGGACATCGACATCTGATCCGCAGCATCAACAACCAGGAGACACACGACCATGTCATACGACTGGAGCGCACCCGCGCAGAGCCCCAACGCGCCGAAGATGAAGGCGGGCGCACACGAGGCCGTCATCTCGCGCGTCGTCAGCACGAAGCAGGACGGCAGCGAGTTCTTCACGAAGGCCGGCGAGCCGCAGATCATGCTCGTCTTCACCAACGCGCAGGGCGAGGAGGCGACGCTGTTCTGCATCCTCTCCGACGACCCGAACAAGTCCTGGGCGCTGCGGGCCGTCCTGCACGCCATCGGCGCGAAGACCGAGCTGCTCATGCAGCACGGCATCAAGCCCGAGCACTTCCGCAACAAGGAGTGGGCCGAGAAGCAGCTCAAGGGCCGCAAGCTGCGCGTCGACGTCGGCTACCGCAAGAACCCCAACAGCCCCGAGAATCCCTACATGGACGTCATCCCCATGCGCCCGGCGCTGACGCCCGAGCAGATCGCGCGCTGCATCGCCGAGACCGGCGTGGGCTTCA
>ERZ724505.1742-NODE-1742-length-11537-cov-12.279916_pt1 | contig 11537 bp, 13 predicted proteins | sample MGYA00376038_ERZ724505 | MGnify/ENA primary metagenome ERZ724505 (study PRJEB28724, sample SAMN07190884) | wastewater metagenome | isolation source: effluent of sewage treatment plant in Hong Hong | place: Hong Kong | collected 2016-03-17 ... | reverse complement strand
CGAACATCGTATTTTCCAACCGGAACCTGCACCCGCGCTGTTCCGCGAACAACGGATGTCCGCGCCGCCGAGACCGAGATAAGAGCAAAACTTGTCCACGTCCCAGCCCCAACCGGAGAATAAGCAAACTCCAAATCAACTTCGCCAGTCGAAAGAGCCCCGTTATCCGACAAATAATAAAGGCCGTTTGGAAAAACATAGTCACACTGAATCTCGTTGACATTATCGGGCGTGGTCTGAACCTGCCACCCGCCCACATAAGTCAGGGCAATCGACAAATCGCTTTGGGTTGTGCTTTGCGGATAGATGGAAAAAACCGGAGCCTCGTCCGCATCATCTCCCGAAGAGCTTTCGATCTCAACATCCTGAAAATCGGAAATAAGCGTATCCCCTATTTTCCGCTCAGACACATCAAGCTCGCCATACCCAAAATTAAACAACTGACGAACGTATTGGTCATCTCCATTTATTTCCGAATAATTCTTGGCCGCGAGCTTTGGAAAAACCCGTACAAATCCCAAGACCCGCGACACGGGCGCATAAAGATACATTTCGTTTCGCGCCCCGTTGATATAAAGCGCAGGAGATGATCTCGTATTCGCGTATCCGAGGGATTGTTCCTTCGGCTTAGATGGCGGTGCAATGGCAGAAACTGCCAATTTCCCGACTACAGAAGCCGCCGCCGTCCAGATGGTGGCGGCCTCAATAAACTTGGACCCCACCCAGAATCCCCCGCCAATAGCTCCACCCAGAATCCCCCCCACATACGGAGCGGCAATAGTGACCGCAAGGGAAAGAATCGTGGCCAAAGGGCTTTTGCCAGACCCTTTGCCTGGCAGTATCCGAATATTGACAAGAGCCCCCATCTTGGGCCGAATAGAATCCCATTTATGGACTGGAACAAAATCAGCCCCGATATAGACGATAACTCGCCCCCTTAAATGGTCTTTTGGCTGGATGCGCTTGACGATTTCAGCCAAGGTCAAACCAAACGGAACCTCGATGTCAACACTTGCCATCCGAAGCGGATGAGGGGCCGCATGAACGGTAAGAGATTGCCCCATCACACAACCCCCGCCGGAACAGAAAGAGACTTGTGTCTAAAAATACCGTGGATTGACCGATTCCATGCAGGCCGTTCATAGGATTCCAACACTGTTTCGCGCTGCGGATAAGCGTGCAGCATCCACCCTTTGGAAACGACAAGCGCAACATGGCAGGGAAGGCCCAAATGGCGCGTAATAATTAAATCACCTTCGCGCTCCCACCCCAAAAGAATCTCGTCCCAATCATCCTCTTGGCTTGTATCTTGGATATGAGATTGAACGGATGGTCTATCAAGAGCCGAAGAATAAGAAGACAAATAGGACGGTAAAGAAATCCCATAAATATTTTGGTACACAAGACAAACCAGCCCCCAACAATCAGTGCCAGCAACGTCCCGCCCAAAATCAACAAAGGGAATGCCGACATAGTTGTTCACCCAATCTGGAACCCCCTTCATTGTCAAGAAACCCCCGGGTAAAGGCTAGGGGAATAGCCGTCCTTCGGATACCGCTCCAGCTCCATGCGGTTTCCAGACAGCTCTGCCGAGATGGATAAAACATCTCCGGCGACATCTCTCATGTACAAATCAGGAAAAGACATCTCCACAACATCAGGGGCTGCGGCCATGACGAGCTCAACAATAGCCGTAGGCGGCGAAGTGATGTTGCGAAGGGCTACCGTAATTTCACGGTCAACATTTTCAATCCTGATCTGAACACGGTTGTCCCCCTCGCCCTGCCCAGCCATCGTGAATTCGAACGGGATATAAATAAACCTATCGCCACGGCTATCCAACCCATAAATCTCATCGTCAAATTTTTGAACAGGAGAATCCGTCACGCGAATAGGCTCAGACAATGTCTCATGGTTGATCGTCAAAAGCACAACAATCTCCACATCAGAGGATTCGCGATTTAGCGCGGATCTCAAAGTTGGCGAAATACTCATCGAAGAACCTTAACTTTCAAAGAAATTCTGAACACCCCCAAAGACCGGACAGGGGTTTTTGTGTACGACCCGACTATTCTGGCCCGCACTGTCGCGCCAGTGATGGGGTGGACAAACGTAAAGGGAAGGGAGCCATACGCTAAATCATTGGTATAAAAATCTTCAAACACCGTGACATCAGCCGCCGACCATTGATAAACAAGACTGAGGTCCGAAACAGACGCAACCGAACGGATTCTAACCTTCCCCGGGCCCGTCTCGGTTTGAGAGACAATAGATGTCTCCGCCCGCACTTCTTCACACCCATCCAGTAACGGGGGGCGCAAGGTAGATGGCCAAACAGACATGGTTACCGCCGAATAATATTGTCAGAGGAAAGAGCAGATAGAGCCGACCGAGTGGCGGAAGAACTGGAGCGAAGATTTGAGGCCACAGCTTGGTCAATCATAAGCAAGATCTCCTTACCACCAGAATTTTGTGCCGTCCTCGTAGTGACTTGGGCAGGTGTGTTGTTGACAACATTGATAACAACATTTCCGCCACCACCCAGTTTCGAGGTCGGAACCATTTGCCCAGACACGTTGGGAACAAAAACCTCATCTTGAATTTCGCGAATACGGTACACATTCCCAGCACTGACAGGACCACCCGCAGCCCTCCCCGAAGAAACTGAAGGTTTCCCCATGCCAAACGCTCCAAGAATCCCCTCGGCCAAAGAGCTGGTTAATCCCCCCTCACCTGTGATTCCCTGAAGCCTCAACATCTGGTTGGCAACATCTTGCACGATTTTCAGGGCGAAATTTCCCCAATCATCCCACGTCTTCATATTGCCTTGCAGGGCATCATTTAATCCCCCATCGAGGCTGCTCGTCAGGGAATTTACCGCAGAGTTATAATTTTCAACGGCTTTTTTCCCGTCATAGATTTCAAGCGCAAGCTGCCGCACAGCTTCTTTCTGCTCCATTGTGGCGGCAGAACCCAAATCTTGCTCGGCCCGCAAAACAGCTTGGGCCCGCGCACTCATCCCAATGAGGACCAATTCTTCTTTTTGGGCCTCTATTTTCTTTTTGATCTCGTCCGCCTGTTTGGCCGATTCCGATTCCGCTGCCTTGTCGGAACGATAACTGCGCCCACCCCGACCACCAGAAGACCTTGAAACCCGAGGTACAACAGGCACAACAGGGGCAACCTTGCTCCGAGGAGAAACCCAATTTTCAGGGACATTTGGGCCCTGCTTCTCATCAAACATCTGGACAGAATCCGTGGGAACGCCAATTTCTGTTAAAAAAGCGTTTTTCCTATGAACCGCCGACATCTTGGCGTTGAAAGCACTAGCCGCATCAATCGGGTGAGACATAACAGATTGAAGGCTATTATATTTTTCTAATTCTTCATTTGCCGACTTGAGATCATCTCGTATTTCTTTGATCCTTTGCATCGGGGATTTTTCAAGAAGACCAATCGCCTCGGCCAAATCCTCAAGTTTTTGAATCGCCGATGGAAGTGTACGAATAATTCCATCGGCGAAATCATAAATAACATCGGCGTTTTCGATGAAAACAGCATAGAATCTGACCTTTAAGATTTCACCAAGGGCCGCCAGCCTGTCGCCCGCATCATCCGCCTTAGCAATCATTTCCTCTGAGAGTACAAACCCCATCTGCCGCGCCTCGGCGCGAAGCAGGGCAATGTGAGAGGCCGAGTCTTGGATCATACGGACGAAAGCCTTACCCCCCTCTTTGCCAAAAAATTTATTGGCCAGATCAATTTGAGAGGCAACATCTCCCGTTTCTCGAATTTTCTGGATAACATCTAAAAAGAGAGCCTCGCTATCCTCTAACCCTTTATTAACCTGACTCTGGCTTAATCCCAGACGCTCAAATCCATCAGCGGCCCCACCGCCACCGCTTGTCGCAAATTCATCAGCTAACCCAATAAACTTATTAAGCGACCCCGCCATTTTCTCGGTATCAATTCCAAACTGAAGCCCGACATAGCTCAGCTCTTGAAACGCCTCTACGGAAATTCCCGCCGTCTGAGACAAATCTTGCAAATTTCCTGCGTAATCAAGGGCCTGTTTTCCCGCATAGACCATGCCGCCAGCTACGGCAGAGACCCCAAGAAAAACGTTTTTAATACTATTCAGCGCACCTTTAACCGCATCCAGCTTAGCAAACTTCTTGGCCGCTTCCGAAACCCTGTCACCAAGGCTTTTCATAGATTTTTCGCCAACTTTGGCTATATCAAGCAGCTCGGCCTTAACAACATTCCCCCCCTTCAAGTCAAACCGAAGGGAATAGGTGCGTTTTTCGTCACTCATTTCTTAACCTTCTCAGCAAAAGAATCGCTGGCCTCAAGTAACAAATCTAGTATCGCACGAGTTTTCAGACCTTTTTCTTGGGCCATGTGATAAGCAAGTCCCAAATCAAACCCACTCACCCCCCCCATGCCCACGCTGACAGTTCGCGTCAGAACATTCAGAATCCGCCACGCCGAAGATTCCTCTTCGCTTAAAAGAGCGTTTTCTTCATAGGGGCAAAGCTCTCCGTTCTCGTTTTTCTCGCCATTGGCACAGCTTAGTCCTTGTTCGCGGCATTCGGAGCAATACTCGGGTCCGCCGCCGAAGTGCCAGTCACAGCGGGCCCGAAATCTTTTTTTATTAAAATCTGTTCCAACTGTTTCATGTTGAACATTTGTAAAAATCTGGGGCCGATGAGAGCATTACCCATCAAGGCCACCAAACCCGCACGCGATAACGGAGCAGGTTTCCCTCGGTATTCAACCCCCTCCCAAGCAATGACATGGCGAATGGCCATCTCCTCAGCTAAGAACTTCAGCCGCAGCCCCTCTTGCGTGTCCTTGTCCGACAAATCAGGAGCAACTCCCTCCTCAAGAAGTCCAGCTTCCTTCACCTCCGATAAAGAATCTAGCAAAGTTTGAACGCGGCGATTGGCAGATTCTTGGGCGGATAAAACAGAGGCAGAATCCCCAGGGCGAACCGTGAGAACAATCCCGCGAAGGGGTTCGATTGTGAACACCTCCGCCGTATTGGCAAGATCAATCATGCATACACCGTATTTAGGACATCGTTATAAAGCTCAACCTGCATCATGCATCCAAGGGTCGTGTTTTTCGCCCCTTGAAAATCAAAGCTCAAATCAACCCCACCCGGACCAGAGACTTCCAGTTTAGGTTTTGGCAAATAAACTTCTGGGCAGGTGATAATCAACTTTTGCGTGGCCGAAATGACGTAAGAAAACTCCAGATCAACCGCCGTGTTGTTAATCCCCGCCGTAATCAGAGTATCGTCTGAAAACCGCGCCTTAAGCTGACCACTTAAAGAGGCTTGCGTGGGATCAACCCCATCAATTTTACCGTCAGCGCGAATTGTCTCAACGCGCTCATAGTTGTTTGAAAACCGCAGGGATGCGTCAAGAAGGTTGGCAACCGATGATCCGGCACGTTTCACAGCCCCTTGAAAGCGGTTGAACGGCAGGTAAGCCAGCTCGCTAACTGTTCCCCCCGAGGTTGTGGCATTCGGGCCCTCTTCCCCTTGAGCGATAAGCTGGAGGGTGGCACTGGCAAAACCGCTTCGGGAGAAGCTCATATCCAATGAATCCACCACCACCCCAACATTCGGATAAAACTGTCCGACCTTTGTGTGACCAACTTCAAGTGAACAAGAAGGAAGCGAGGCCGCCCCTGATTTGAACGTATGCTTCCAGTTTGTCGTCTGATCGACCGAAACAGGGGCCCCTAACAGCCCGCGCAGCCAATGCCCAAAGTTGCGCAAATCGACTGGAACCGTGATAGATCCATCAACTGTGACAGGGCCTTGTTGAGGAGCATAAGGGTCACGTCCCTGCCCAAGGACCGGATCACGCAGCAGCTCACGCGATGACCCCAAACTCACCGCCGAAAACGGCATTTTCGCCCAGTTTCCAGTTGGCTTGGTCCCATAGGTTGTTTCTTTCTTGAGGGCCACAAGGACATCGGACCCATAACCACGAATGGCTGGATTTGGCATTTTTTATCTCCTAAAATGAGGGTTAAGACAGAAAAGAGTTGGTGGTGTAGTGAAAAGAGACATCAAGAGCCGCAGCCTTGACACCAGAGGTTCCGTTTTGGCTTTGCACAGATGAATCAGGACGGCGAAACTCCATCCCCCCAATCAACCCGCCCAAACTAGGATTAGCAAGCAAGGCGGATTCAATTGCCGTCAACAAACTATCATAAGCAGCGTCTCGGGCATCGGGGTCAGCCGTGGCGCAAACCAGAATAATTTTAATCTGATGCTCGTGTTCTGTACTTTGAAACCCCATAGGGGTAAAAGCAGCCGTCTCTTGGCCATCCTCAATGATAACCAGATTACCGCTTTCAAGCTCTTGTGGAACATCCGTATTTCTTTCGACAATACGGCTTGGGTTGGTAAGAGCCACCTTAAAAGCATCCATGATCTGTTCAAACTTGCTCATGTGACCAATCCCATTTTTTGGACTTCGCTATCAAAAATTTCTGGATATTTTGCGGCCCATTTTTGACCAACTGACGGGATGTCAAATTTGTCAGGCATCAGAACACTTTTAACCAAAATAAACATAGGAACTTTTTCAGTCTTCCCCTTAAATCTGGCCCCCGCTTTTTTATATCCGCGAAATTCTTTTGTCTTTTGAGAAAAAGACTTCCGCAGACCGCGCACCACAAGCATGGCGTTATGGCCGTTTCGCTCTGGAACAAACTCTAGTTTTCCTAAACCCAAATCCTTAAATATTGCGGGTGTCATTCGCTTTCTAAAACTACCAGACTTAGCCCCCCGCCCTTTCTTCGGAGCAAACTTGGTGGGAATCGCCAAATATTTTCTATTCCGCGCATCAATCTTTTCCCCTCGGTCAAAGGCCCGCATGATTTTAGGGGCCTCTGCATAAACAAATCCGGCTGGTTCAAAAGATTTTTTCTTCGAGGGATAAACCTTAGACCGAACCGAGTTCGAAAAGCTTTTACTCATTCCGGCGGACGTAACCTGATTTCGCCAATCCAGCTTGGCCCCCACAGCCACCGCATTGGCTGCATTCATGGCCGCTGTTTCAAATTTAAGAATGTCACGATCAATGTCTTTTTGCAGATCGCCCAAAATCCTCATCCGAAAATCCATGAACGGCCCCCATCAAACCACAGAAAGAGTCAGAATAGCGCGATCACTATCCCGCCGTGTCCAGCTTCTGATTTTATAGATAGTGCCATCGACCGTCAGCGTGTCTCCCTTACTTGGGGAGGGAATCCCAGAAGCAGGCGTATCAAAAAACCGAGAAGATTGGACGATTTCAAGCCCTTCAACGCCAATAATCTCATCAGGCATAATGGCAATCACTTGAACAGCCACATCAGGATGACCTGTCTTTTTATAGACAGCAGATTTTGCCAACTGTCCAGAAAACAGAGTCAAGATGAGGTGGTCAAAAATTGACATTAGCCAATCGCTTTCGCGGGAACAATCCGGACATACCCTGTCTCGCCAGAGTTTACAGCAATGGCCGCCATTTTCTTGTCTCCTGTGCTCAAAAACTCATGCCACACAGAGCCATAAGGACTAAAATCAGACCCCGCCAGACCAACCGTTGCAACAGGAGCCGCGCCAAAAGTGAAGCAGCAATCCACATTGCACGAAAGCCGATACAGACCGCTTGGCAAAAGGGGAGTCGCCGTAGAGTTAGCTCCAACAGCAAGAATCAAGGCGGACCCGTAATCATATTCAACCGCCGGAAGCGGGGAATAGTCTGGCCCTGACACCGGAGCTTTAACACGAACATCTGGCATGATTTTTTCCTTCAAAAAATAAGTTCAAAAAGAATGGACCCGATTTCTCGGGTCCATCAAGTTTCTCATACAAAGGAGGGTAGAACTAAGAGGTCGTCAGACGAATAGAGGTGAGCGGTTTGGCCCAGAACGGCAGAGAATCTGTCTCGGCAACCAAGTCCAGCTTCCCGTTTTTCAGGTCAATATCGGACCAAGAATAAAGAGGAAGCCCGTTGGTGTTGGCAAACTCAATATGATCTGCCGGAGCCAAGAACTCAATCCCCAAACCTGCCCCAACCGGAACCAGAACAGCTTCCGTGTCAGGAACAAACAGTTTGGTTGTGACCGAACCATCTGCCGCAACCACAGTCGCCTTATTGGGAACGTTGATCCACTCAACATCACCATGAACAAAACCAGACCGAACATCGTTGCGCAAAGGTTGTTGGACACTTTCAAAATACTTATAAGCGTCCTTGACATTTGCGTGTTCCACAAAGCTGCGGAAGAAGGTGGGTGAACAATAGGCGCGGTACATAGCAACCGGAGAGCCTGTTGATTTTTCATCCACATAGTCCTTAGCTTCCATCATTTTGGAACTGATAAGGGTCGTTGCTGTCCCCAAATCAAAACTGATAGCCTTGCGGGTCAGCCCAAGCTCTGTAAAGGAGTCGTAAAGCGTATCACCATCTGGATCCACGATTTTGCCTTGCAGAGCTTGCATTTTCAAATAGAGCCGAGTGGATTGGAGGGCCATCGCCATTTTAATTTGGCGTTTGATGACAACCGTTTCCAAAGTTTCAAGGTCGGAAACCCCTAGTTGACGTTTGTTTTGAATGTCAACTGCGGCGACACTATCCTCAATGCGACGCGAAGGAACGTCAATGAAACGACTTCCTCGCGTGGACTGACGGGCTTTGACCGCCTTACCGCCGCCACGAGCCCCTTTAGGAACCAGATTGATTTCCATCGTCTCAACGTCCATTTGCGCAACCGTCGTACTGATCGGTTCCTCGGCAAACATATCGTCAATCGGCAGGGCTGGGAACTGATTAGGAACCTCCAAAATCGCCTTGGTCAGCGATGCCGAAGAAAAACTATCAGACCCGAAAAGGTTGATAACAGGATTAGCCATGATTAAGCTCCTTTCACAGTGTTGACAAACACCGCAGCAAGTTGGGTGAGTTTGGTATTTTTCTTGGTCCCATCGTCCACGCTGGAATGGTACGTCAAGTAAGACGCATCAACCAAAGCTGGACCACGGACAACCGCCATAGCCGCCGCATCAGCCGAAGTGGCATCAACAGAATCGACCAAAATAGCCACCGCCGTTTGAGACCCATCGGACCCCGTATTCGGAGAGGGCTGGTATTTACCGCTTGCGGTAATTTTTCCCAAGACCGTCCCGGGTACAAGTTTTCCCGCGCCCGACACAATCGTAATCGGCGAACGGGTGTAGTCCTTGTTAGTTTCCCAGAAAAGAGCCGCTGAGATCGGCTTTGTTTCAGTAGAGGTTTTCATGTTAATTCCCTTTCTTCCCTAAAGTTTTACGCATCAATCCGGCCATGCGATCAGCTCCATCTCCAGATTGTCCTTGGTGCTGACCTAGCACATCAGTTTTGGCTGATGTTTTTTGCAAAGCCAGAAAATGGCTACGGGCTGTTTCCGCCGTGGCCCCTTTTTGTAAAAGCTTGACCGCAGATTTGACGGAGTGACCCGCCAAGGCTGTGATTTCCACCACGGCCAAAGCTTCCGCATACCCCGCTTGACGGGCTTCCGCGATGACATCACCCTCTTCAGGCTCTTCTTCGTCTTCTTCTTCAGAACCATCTGAATCCGTTTCATCTTCCTGATCGTCCTCAAGAGCTTCTTCAGATTCAGCACAGTTCTCATCATCATCTGTAGATTCAGCCTCAACTGCTTCTACATCTTCTTCTTCCGTTTCAGCGGGATTATTCTCCGCCCGCTTTCCCAGACCAAACAGCTTCATTGGCATGACTTTTTCCTTTCCATGGTTGGCTGCGTTTTTCTGGGCGGAGGGCCCAGAACCTTTATTTGCGGCATTGATCTCCGCAAAAATCTCTTCAATAACCCCATCAAAACTTGAAACAGCGTCCACCAGCCCCAAGCGCATGGCATCGGCAGGGATAAAACACCCAGCCTCCGTGTCTCTCACGGACTGTTCAGAAATCCCCCGCCCCTTAGCGACGAGGGAAACAAATTTTTGATAGGTCGCATCAATGCTGTGCTGATAATCAGCCTTGGCAGACTCCGACAAAGGAGCATGAGACCACCCATCGACCTTTTTCGCCCCCGCATAAATCGGGGTGACAACAATTCCAGCCTTGCTGTTCGCGCCAGATTGATCCACATGGGCGCAGACCACGCCAACAGACCCGACCTCTCCCGTTTGGGCAACGTACAGCTTCCGCGCTGTACAGGCGATCGCATAAGCCGCCGAAAAAGCGTAGTCGTGGGCAAAGGCGTAAATGGGTTTTTTCTCCCCTTGCGCCATGATCCAATCACACAAATCAAAAAGCCCTGCACATTCGCCGCCGCCGGAATCAATATCCAAAAGAATGGCGGAGACATTGACATTCGTCAGAGCTTCTTCGATGTCTTCCCGAATAGCGTCATAGGACCGAATCCCACATCCTTCCATCCACCCGCCCCGCTGAACCAACGCGCCGTGGACTTGAATAAGCGCGATAGCCCCAGGGACCGACACATCCCTTTCAATTTCATCGGAATGCGCTCCGCCTGCAAACTGAGCAGGATTCAAAACATCCAGATCAAGCCCCAGACGATTTCCAAGGCCATTGAGAATGGACGACAAATAAGCGGGATGAATCAGGTGAGGGCGTGTAAAAAGCCGCTCTTGAATTTTGTAGTAAGACAAACTTGGCATTATTTGTCCTCTTCTTGAGGGGGTTGAGTTTGATTCGAGTTCCCCGCACGACTGACCTTGCGCGGATCGGTGTCATAGACCAGATCAAGCTGATCGGCGCGATCCAAATCACGGCGTTGTTGACGATCGATTTCGTCCACGTCATAACCTTTTTCGGCAGCAACATTGGCGCGAGATTCCGTACCGCCACGAATAGCTGCTTGCGCCGCAGCCTCTTCCTGTTGTGGATTGACGAAAGGCCACCCGGGGGAAACAAAATGAACCCTAAGCCAAGGACGGGGATTATCAAGATACCCCTTCGGCATAGCAATCGCCCCAGAGAGAATGGCTTGCTGAACAAACTCTTTCCAAACCGGAACGCAAAGCTGAGGTTTCAAAACAAATTCTTGTGTCTGTTCATGGATCCGGCGGATCGTATTCAGCCCCACCCGCGCCGAGGTGAAATTGACCGTGGACAGATCACCTGTGAACTCTTCGTAAGTTGTGTCACTCCCCGCCGCAAGGGCGCGATGGTTTTGCCGGATAAACGGTTCATATGATCCGCCCACATCAGCGGCAGGCGTGAACGTAACGGTTTCCCCTGCTCCCAAGCGTTGCACTGTCCCCGATTCAAGAATGGCTTCTTCTTCTCCATCCTCGTTCAACTCAGAGCCAAACATAGTTTTCAAAGCTTCAGCATCATCAGATAGGGTTTGCACGAAGGCGACAAACATCGCCGCAAACTTTTTGCGTGTCAGCTCGGCCTCTTCATACTCAAGCACATCCATGATCTTGAGCAAAATAGAAGCCAGCTCAGTAACCCCGCGAACCTGACCCGGACGATCAACAAGCTTTTGATGCA
>ERZ724505.1740-NODE-1740-length-11542-cov-12.379298_pt1 | contig 11542 bp, 12 predicted proteins | sample MGYA00376038_ERZ724505 | MGnify/ENA primary metagenome ERZ724505 (study PRJEB28724, sample SAMN07190884) | wastewater metagenome | isolation source: effluent of sewage treatment plant in Hong Hong | place: Hong Kong | collected 2016-03-17 ... | reverse complement strand
GCGATCCAGGCGTACAGCCCGCTGATGTGGGTGCGCGCGGCGAACGTGCCGCTGCATCACCCGACTCGCGGTGAGGTGCGCTTTGTCCCGTACCCCTATCAGGCGCGTCTCCTGGCCGATAGGTCGCGGATGCGGATAGTACTGAAGTCGCGGCAGACGGGCATCAGTCAGGCGTTGGCCGTTGAGACGGCGCACGCGGCCATCCACCAGGCTAACTCGACGCACTTGTGGCTGTCGAAAGACCAGGAGAGCGCGGCGCAGGTGCTGGGCTACGTCAAGACGGTGCTCTACGGCCTCGGCATGAAGCTGGTCAAGGACCAGGAGACGAGCGTCAAGTTGGCGAATGGCAGCCGCGTGGTGAGCTTGCCCGCGTCGCCATCGTCGGGACGGTCATTCGCGGCGACGAGCGTCTACCTGGACGAATTCGCGTTCGCGCACTACCACCAGCAGCTTTACACCGCTGTCGGGCCAACCACAAGCCACGGCGGAAGGCTGACGGTCATCAGCACGCCCAACGGACGCGCCAATACCTTCTTCCTATTGTGGAGCGGGCAGGCGGGCGGCGATTGGAGTCGGCACACGATCCACTGGCGCGACTGCCCGGCGTATGATGAGGCGTGGTACGCGGTCGAGCGGCCAAAGTACACAGCAGCGCAGTGGGCGCAAGAGTTTGAGTGCGACTTCGTGACGAGCGGCATGGCGCGGTTCAATCCCGTTGACCTTGAGCGAGCGCACGACGGCGCCGCAGGGCTACAGGAACCGGCGGACGGCGCGTATTACGTGACGGCGTGGGACATTGGCCGGCGGCGGGATGCGACGGTGGGGATCACATTCTCAATAGCCGAGCCATTCCAGGTGGTCGCGTTCGACCGCTTTGACGGAATAAGCTACCCGCGCATCCAGCAGGCGATTGAGGCGCGGGCCACGCGCTACCCTGGCATCACATACGTCGAAAGTAACGGCGTGGGCGATCCCGTAATCGAGAACCTGACCGTGCCTGTCGCGCCCTGGGTGACGACGGCGCGGTCGAAGCTCCAGGCGCTGGATGCATTGACGCTGCTCCTGGAGAACGGCGCGGTCAAGTGGCCGCAGATTGCGCAGTTGGATGCCGAGATGATGGTCTACCAGGACGACGACAAAGACCTTGTACAAGACTGCGTGATGGCGCTGGCGATTGGCGCGGCGAACCTGCCGCGAACAGGCGGAATGTCAATGTTTGCGTGGGGCAGCGATACTTATGACTAATTCACCCTTCATCATCATGGAGCGTTCGGGCAGCCGCGACGCGCTCAAGTCGGTGCCGCTGTCGGCGGTCACGCCCGATATGCTCTTTGGCGGCGCACAGCCGGACGCGCTGACCACGGCGGGCGCGTATCAGGCGGTGGCCTGGATGTACCGCTGCGTCCAGTATCGCGCCGATGGCGTCGCGGGCATCCCCTGGACGCTGGAGGGACGCGCCAAGAACGTTGACGTGAAGATGCTACAGCAGGCTATCCCGGACCTGCTGCGCCGCATCGAGGGGAGCCTGTGCCTCGACGGGGGCGCGTACCTGTTCAAGGTGCGCAACAAGGTGCGGCTGTTGGACGTGCGGTGGCTGACATTCCGCAGTATTCAGCCGCAGTACGATAGCGCCGTTGGCTTGCCACGTCCACCGGGTATTGCGTTCAAGCGCAACATGGGCAGCGCTGAGCCGCTGCCGCTGACGACAGACGACGTGGTGTACGTCTGGCCCGCCGACCCGCTGGTCGAGATCGGGCCGGGCCTGCCGCCAGCGCAAGTGGCATTGCGGGCGGCGGGCATCGTGGCGAGCGCGAACGAGTACGCGGCGCAATTCTTTTCACGCGGCGGCATGAACGCGACGCTTCTGGTCGTTGACCCGACCACGAGCGACGCCGACCTGAGGCGCCTAGAGTCATGGTGGAAGCGCCTGATGGCCGGCGTGCGGCAGGCATGGCAGACGGTCGCCATGCGGCGGAATGTCGACGTGAAACAGCTTGGCTATGAGCCTGAGAAGCTGGCGATGCCGCAACTCAAGGCGGAAGCCCGAAGCGAGATCGTCGCCGCGTTCGGTCTGAGTGAGGACGTGGTCGCATCCAACGCCGCCAACTTCGCGACGGCCACGGCGCACAAGATGACGACGATTGAGCAGACGCTTTTGCCAGAAGCGAAGATTATCAGCGCCGCGCTGAATGAGCAACTATTCAATCCGCTAGGGCTGGAGCTTGTCTGGCATCCCGACCAGATGGAAGCGATGCAGCAGGCGAACGCGCTCCAGGCCGACGCCATTGTCAAGCTCTACGCGGCCGGCCTCATCAGCCGCGAGGAAGCCCGCACCCAGGTCGGCTTCACGCCGGTTGAGGAGAACGCGCCGGTCGTGTCAAGTGAGGGCATGACGGCAGAGACGACCGGCGACGGCGCACCGCCCCCGGCAGACACGCCGCCGGTGCGCGTCCTCAAGGCGGTGGCGTCTGATGGCGCGGATGCGGCGCGGCGGAAGATCGAGCGAGCGCACACAACGCCCATAGCGCGGGCGCTGAATGGGCAGATGGACACGGCGCTCAACGGAGACGTTAGCGACCCAAAAGCGTCGCGGGGCGCGTGACGGATGACGACGCCCCGCTTCGTAAGGCGCTGGCAACGATGCTGACCCAGGCGGCCGCGCTCGGCGTAGACGAGGGGCAAGCCGCCCTCGGCAACGCGGGTATCGGCATTGACTGGCATCTCGTCAACAAGGACGCGCTGGCGTGGGCGCAGGACTACAGCTATGACCTGGTGAGCCAGGTGAACGACACGACGCGAACGGTGCTGCAAGAGAAGGTCAGCCGGTGGATCGAGAGCGGCGAACCGCTAGACGCGCTCAAGGAGTCGCTATCGCCCTGGTTCGGGGAGGAACGGGCAAGCAACATTGCGCAGACGGAGACGACGCGCAGCTTTGCCGAAGGCAACCGCACGGCGTGGCAAGCGAGCGATGTCGTCACAGGCCGGACGTGGCAGACGGCTAACGACGAATTGGTCTGTGACATCTGCGGGCCGCTGGATGGCACCGAGCACGAGATAGACGATGACATGCCGCCCGCGCATCCGCGTTGCCGCTGTTGGGCGTCGCCGACAGTGGACGAAGGGTGAAATGCCGCTGTTCTGTAAACGAAACGACAGTGCGTTGTGAACGTTCACAACGCACGAAATGGGTTTAGTAAATGACGGTCTTCTTACGCTATCCGGGGTGGTAAATGGCCGCGACACTTGAGCTAAAAGGTCTAAGCGACGCAGAGAAAGCGCTGCATATTGACGTAGCAGCTATCGTTGATCCTGTGATGGAGAAAGCGGCGCGGCGGATGCAGGCGGAGCTGATGGACTACCCCGCACCTCCGCCGTCGTCAACCTACGTGCGGACAGGAACGCTCGGCAGGAGTTGGCAAGTCGAGGGCGGCAACATGACGTGGCGCATCGGCAACAATACAGTGTACGCGCCGGAGGTGCAGGGCGAATTGCAGACGGCGACCCACGAGCGCACGGGCTGGAAGACGGCGGAGAGTGTGCTGGCCGATGCTGAGGACGACCTGGTCAGCGACATTGACGCGGCGCTACAGAAGGCGGCCGGCAGTGGCGATTAACGTCCCGGTCGATTGGGTGGAGGTGCGCAGCCCGCGCGGGCATCTCATCTGCCGTATTGACCGCGAGCGCGGCCTGCTGGAATGGCGGCGCGCCGATGAAAAGGTGATAGTTGGGTGGCGCTCTTTTTTGTTTGTATGGAGGTGAGCATGGGCAAAGCAACGAAGATCGGACGGCGGAACGCGGAGGCGGACCTGGCGCGCATCCAGCAGGCCCATGACCTCATGAGCGAGTTAGGCGCGGCGTGCGCGGCGGATGCGCAAGGCAAGTCGGTCAAGCAGTTGAGTCTGGACGAGCAAGTCGGCGAAGTGACCGAGAGCCTGATGGAGCTACTGACGGGCGGCCTGGTGACAGGTGACGTGCCGTGGATGCCGGGCGGCGATGACATGCCGTGCGTGTGCGCCGTCTACCCGGCCTACGCCATCGTCCTGGTGGATGACCAGCACTACCAGGCGCCCTACGTCATGGAGGGCGACGAGGCGGTCATCGCGCCCTTCGACCAGTGGACGCGGGTCGAACAGGCGTGGGTCGCGCAGAAGACGGCTGAGGCGGTCACGAAGGCGGGGAAGACGCGCGCCGTCACGGTCAAGGCGATCACGCCGGACACAATCACCGTCGGCGGCTACGGCGTCGTGTTCGGCGGCGTAGACCTGACGGGCGACACGTTCACGAAGTCCACCAACTTCTGGCTATCGCAGATGCCCGGACCGCGCCCGGTGCTGTATGAACACGGGTTCGACGACGCGATTGATCTCGCGGTCCTGGGCAGCACCGTCAAGGTGGAAGCCGACGACGAGGGGCTGTGGGTCGAAGCGGAGTTGTCGCGCCACAGCCGCTACATGAAGGAAGTCGAGAAGCTCCTGGCCCAGGGCGTCCTGGGCTGGAGCAGCGGAAGCGCGGGCCATCTGGTGCGACGCGACGTAGACGCGGACAAGGCGCTCATTACGTCTTGGCCGATCCTGGAGTTCAGCCTGACGCCGACACCGGCGGAGCCGCGAACCCTCGGCGTGCAGGCGGTCAGAAGTCTGGCAGCGGCGCTACCGGCAGTCAAGGCCATTATCGGTGACAACCTCCCGGACGGGGGTGTCAATACTACGGAGGATGAGATGGACGAACAGAAGAATACGGTGGTGGAGGCTGCCCCCGTCCCTGTGGACGTGGCGGCCATTGCGCGGCAAGCGGCAGAGGAGGCGGTCAAGATGTACCGCGACAACGAGCCGCCCCTCAAAACGGCGGGCGTCGCCGTCCCGAACATCATCTTCGGCAAGCGCGACGACGACCCGTTCAAGACGTGGCTGCACCTGGGCGATCGCGCGCCGGAGAGCGTCAAGACGGCTCTCGTCGAAGGGACGGGCGCGAACGGCGGCTACCTCGTCCCGGCGCTCTACAGCCAGGACATCATCACGCCGCTGGCGAACATGAGCTACCTGCGGCGCGCGGGCGCGCGGGTCATCAACATCAACGGGACGAACAGTTTCAACATCCCGGCGTTGACCTACTCGGCGGCTGCGGCGCTCATTGCCGAGGCCGGTACGTTCAGCGAGAGCGACCCGACCCTGGCGCAGGTGACGTTCGTTCCCTACAAGTTTGGGAAACTCAGCCAGGCATCCGAGGAAGTCGTCGCCGACTCGCGCTTCGACGTATGGGGCGAAATTCTCCAGCCCGATTACGTCCAGGCATTCGCCGAAGCGGAGAATACCTACTTCACGACCGGCACCGGCAGCAGCCAGCCGCAGGGCGTGGTCACCGGCGCAACGACGGGCGTCACGGCGGCATCGAAGACGGCGTTCACAGCAGACGAGCTGATCAGCACGTTCTTTGCGCTCGACTACAAGTACCGGCCCAACGGGACGTGGATGATGCACGACACGGTCCTGGCCTACATCCGCAAGATGAAGGACGCCGAGGGCCGCTACCTGTGGGAGCCGGGGCTGAATGGCGAGACGAACGGGACGCTCATGGGGCGCCCGATCATCACGAACAACAGCATGGACAGCGCGTTTACCACGGGCAAGAAGCTCGTTTTGTTCGGCAACTTCAACTACTACTACATCGGCGACTTCGCCGGCTTCACGATCCAGCGGTTGGTCGAACTGTACGCGGCCACCGGGCAGATCGGCTTCCGCGCTCACAAGCGGTTTGACGGCCACGTGATGCTGAGCACGGCGTTCCAGCTTCTGGTCCTCGGCTAACAGGAGGCCAATCATGGCTAACGCAACGGTCTTGAAAAAGACGCGCGTCGCGTGGGGAACCCTCGGCGCGTTGGACACCGCTGGCGGCGTCATCTCGTGGCAGAACAACGAGGGGCAAACGATCATCATCACCCGCGTTGTCATCTACACCACGACGAAGGCAACCGGCGCCTGCACGATTGACGTGGGGACGACCGCGACGAACGGCACGACCAGCAGCAACAACCTGCTGACGGGCCTGGATGTGGGAACGGCAGCCGGCGTCTTCGACAACATCAACGAGGCCGGCGCAAGCGGCAAGGCGCGGCAGACCCTGGCGAACGGCAAGTGGGTCACAGGGTCTATGGCCAGCGGCGCGGCCGCCGGCCTCGTCGGGAACTTCTATATCGAGTACATCCTGGTCTAAGGGGGTGCTATGGCGATTGGCCTGAACCTCAACCGACAGGGTGAACTCACAACGCTCCAGAACGCGGCGGCGGGCGCGGCCAATGGCACGGCGCTCGATGTGACGAACGCCGTCGGCGTCGTGTTCGAGGTGAGCGGGACATTCACGAACCTGACTGTCAACTGGGAAGGCTCAGTTGACGGCGGCTCGACTTACTGGTCTATCGGCGTCGCGCCGCTGACGACCAAGACGCTGGCGACCACGGCGACGGCGACGGGCCTGTACCTGTTCGCCAACGTCGCCGGCCTGACGCACGCGCGCGCCCGCATCACGGCGGGCGCGGCGACAGGCAGTATCACCGTCAAGGCCGCGCGCACCGAGGTGCTGGCATGAGCTACGCATCAACCGCCGAACTCAAGAGCTATCTTGGCATCAGCGGCACGGCGGATGATGGCTTGCTCGGCTTGCTCATCGGACAGGCGCAAGCCTACATCGAGTCGAGCACCAACCGCGTGTTTGAGTGCGCGGCGGACACGACGCGCACCCTCGACGCCTGGCAGGATGTGGGCAACACGCGGCATCTCGGCCATCGGTCGCCCTGGTACGTAGACACGGCGGGCATCACCGCCTACCCGAACTACGCGCCGGAGCGCATCGGCGGCCTCGGCTTCATGCGAACGCTGTACCTCGACAAGGACTTGTGTGCGATCACGACAGTCGTCAACGGCGACGGCTCAACCGTGAGCGCCGCGTCCTACGTCACGGAGCCGCGCAACGAGCCGCCCTACTTCGCACTCACGCTCAAGGGGTCAAGCGGCCTCGTCTGGACGTGGGGCGCGGACGTGGAGAACGCCATCGCCATCACGGGCCGCTGGGCCTACAGCATCAGCCCACCGAACGACGTGAAGATGGCGTGCCTTGAGTTGGCGTCGTACCTCTACCGACGGCGCGGGCTAGAAGGCATGACGCTCGATCAGCCGCAAGTGTCGCCAAGCGGCGTGACACTCTATCCGCCGGGGATGCCCGTGTTGGTACAGAGCGTCATCGGCCAGTATCAGAAGCTGGGTGGCGTATGAGCCAGGCGCGCACGCTGTACTCGACGCTCGCGGCCACTTCGATCACGTTCGCGCGCGAGTCGGGGGCCAGCGTCACGGTCACGGCCAAAGACCTGCACCAACTCCCCAGCGCGGTGCAGGCGGCGGACGCGCCGGTGCGGCTGCTCCTGCCCTACAGCGTGACGACGAAGGCGGACGGCCAATTCCTGACGGTAGACACGATCCTGGCCGCGACGTGGGTCATCACCGACCTGCTGTTGTGGAAGCCGGGGACGCTCGGCGCGGGCATCGCCGACAGCGCGGCCGACCTGGTCCGTTACCAGGCGGCTTACCTGGAGGCGATGCGGAGCCTGGCGAGCATGGGCGGGCTGGCCGGCGTGGAGTTGCTGTCCGTTCAGCTACAGCCGGGCCTCTACGACTGGCCCATTGGCTCTAACACCTGGTGGCAGGGCGTCATGGCAAGTATCACGGTACTAGAGGAGCTAAGCTCGTGAGGACGCTCGTCGTCACGGCGCTTTGGCACCGCTGGCCGCAGAGCCTGGCGTCCATTCTGGCGCTGGAGTCGGATGGCCCGCTTGACTTCCTGATGCTGGCGAATGACGACCCGCACATGGGCGAGGGGCCGATGAGTGGCTATCGCAACCTATGCGGGAAGCTCAATCACGCGCGGGACGTGGCCCTCGCGGGCGACTTCGACCAGATGCTACTCGTCGAGGACGACATGATTGTCCCGAAGGACGCGCTGACGCGGCTCACGGCGGCCGACGCGGATGTCGCCTACGGCCTCACCTGCTGGCGGCACGGGAAGCCGGGGTGGAGCGCGCGTCTCTCACTCAAGGGGAACGGCGACGTGGCGAACCTCTCCGACCGACCGGACCTGGCGCGCGCCGCATGGGGGAAGGTGATGGACGTGGCTGGCGTGGGGACGTTCTGCACGCTTATTCAGCGGCGGGTGATGGAGCGAATGGCGTTTCGTCTGTCCGACTCCTTACCCGTCTGCTGTGACTGGTGGCTGGCGGTGGACTGCCAGCGATACGGATTGACTCAACGGGCTGACCTCGGCGTCGTGTGCGGCCACATCAAGCCCGACCCCACGCCGCGCGTCATCTGGCCCGACGCAGAAGAGAGGCGATTATGGCGAGTGGAGTTGTTGCCATCTACATCGGCGCGGGCGACTACCTGGCCGGCGTGCCTGCCCGCGACATGACGATTGAGGAATGGGAGACGCTTTCGCCGGAAGACCAGGCGACGGCGCTCAAGTTGGACCTGTACCAGGTGGCGGCGGTCGTCGAGACACCCGCGCCTGTCGCGCCGCCGCAGTCGGCGGTAGAGGAGGAGTAAATGCCTGTTCGCGCTTTAACCCAGTGGCAGGCGGCGACCGAAGTCACCTGGGGGACGCCGGTCTCGCCGACCGTGCGCCTCATGGGTGTCTCGAAGTCGGCCAAGATGATGGCCGGCAACAAGACCGGCATCTATGAGGACGTGCGGAACGGCTTCCAGGGCAGCGACCTCGTGGGGCTTGAGGAGATGGGCGGCAAGGCCGACCTGCCGCTCATGGCAACGTTCGAGGACCTGCCCTACTACTTCGACAACGCCTTCGGCCAGGCGTCGCCGACCGGCACCGGGCCATACGTGCGCACGTATCAGCTTCCCGTCGGAAGCCTCACCGCGCCGCGTATCCTGACCCTGGTGCATGGCAACTCGCAGACCGGCGGCGGCGTGTACACCCTGACCGGCGTCCTCATCACGCAGCTCAAGTTCTCGGTCAAGCTCGGCGGCCCGGCGCAGCTGACCGCGTCGTTCATCGGGAAACAGGTGGACACCAGTCAGAGCCTGCAAAGCCTGTCTGACCGCAGCGTGACCACGATCATGGGGCAGCCGTGGGCTGTCTACATGGACACGTGGGGCGGCACAATCGGGACGACGCAGCTCACGGCAACCGTCGTCGGCTTTGACCTGACGATTGACCTGGCGCGCCAGGTGGTGCGGTCGGTGGACGCGGTCGCGCCGGACACGTGGGAGCAGACGGGCCACAAGGTGAGCCTCGACTTGACGCTCCGCTTTAACGCGACGGCTAAGACGCAGGTGGACGCCTACGTCGCGCAGACGGCAGCCATCCAGAAGCAAATCCGCTTGAAGCAGACGAACAGCACGCAGATTTGCCAGTTGGACGTGGCCGGGACGATGACCAAGAACAACAACATCTATGACGACCAAAACGGCGTGCTGACGACCACGATGGGATTCGAAGGCACTTACAACTCGTCACTGGCGAACCAGTTCAAGGCGAGCATCACCAACAGCGTCAGCACCCTGGCGTAACGACAGAAAGAGCATCCCAATGCCAGACCTGGTGACACAAGAAGAATTCGACCGCCTGCTGTCGGAGGAAGAGCCAGACCTTGCGCCGTACCCGGTGTTTGTGCAGCCGAAGCGGACAGACCGCGGCTACTTCAACCGACGCGAGACGCTGATGCGCTTCCAGGCAGCGTATGGACGGCTCGGCACGGACATTCAGGACATTCAGCGCACCGCCGCGAAACTGGCGACACACCGGACGGTGGTGCGCGAGAACCTGGACGGCCTGACGGCGGCGCGCGACGAGGCGGAAGAGGGCGCGGATACAACCGACCTCGACCGCCAGATCGCCAACCTGAGTGATGAGCTGAGCCAGGCAGACGATGAGGCGATCCAGCTTGACGCGAAAGCCCTGGCGCTCCTGGAGCAGTTCACGAAGGCGCAGGAGGGGCAGATTGACATCATTCTGCCCTACATCCGGGCCATCAAGTACCCGCAAGCCGACGGGACGGCGACGTTCTGGATGCGTCCGGCGGGCGGCGATGACCTGGCGCGGTTCGAGACGGATGTGCGGGCGCTGCTCAAGGACATCTCGGAAGAGGACTTCACGACGATGACCAACGCCATCACGGGGACCGCCGACGGCGCAAGGTCGGTCCCTACGCGGAACGGCAGCAGGTAGACGACTATTTCGCCGACCTGACGGACGATCTTCCAGAATGGTCGGCGGTGGTCGAGCTTGCTGCCGCGTTCGGGCAACTACCCGACACAGTTGCGGCGGGCATGAGCGAGCTGTGGTTCTGGCGGAGCATCATGTATCTGCGGGCTAAGGGACGCAACCAGCGCAAGCCGCGGGAGCATGATGCCGCAGACCTTCCTGAGCCGGCGGGGGTGGACGAAAGCGGCGCGTGGATACTGACGGAATAGGGGGCGCGGGTGGCTAAAGTCGAGATCATCCTGCAAGGCACGAACAACGCCAGCAGCGCCATTGACGAGACGAGTAACGCGCTCAAGGGATTGGGCGGGGTCGCGGATTCGGTCGGCGGCGCGCTGGGCGGTTTGGGCGGCATTGCTCAGACCGCCCTCGGCGTGTTCACCGGCGGCGCGCTCCTCCAGGGCGCAACGGCCATCGTCGGGAAGCTCGGCGAGTTGGCCGGGTCGCCGCTAGATGCGTGGCGCAACCTCGACGAGGCCGCCGACACCTTGACGCTGAAACTCGGCGCGACCGGCCCGGCGCTGGACACGATGACCGCGAGCGTCCAGGCCATCTATAACAGTAGCGCGGGCCTCGGCGAAAACATGGGGCAGATCGCCTCGACGATGGGCACGCTCGGCCAGATCACCGGCGCGACGGGCGACACGCTCCAGGGCCTGACAAGTCAGCTTGGCTACATGAAGCAGGTCCAGGGCGAAGGCGCGGTCGGCGCGGAAGAGTTCGCCCGCACGCTACAGGCGTGGAATGTCCCGGCGGAACAGGGCGGCGCGCTCCTTGACCAGATGGCCGTGGCGACACAGAAATTCGGCATCTCCTCGGCGGATATGTCGAGCGGGTTGCTTAAGGCAGCGGGCGCCTTTCAGGGCATGGGCCTAAGCGTTGATCAGAGCATGGGCCTCATGGCCGGGTTCTACGCTGGCGGCCTCAACACTGAGAAGGCGATCATGGCGATGTCCACCGCTGCCGGCAAGTTTGCCAAAGACGGCGTGGACATGCGGACCGGGCTGGAGGGCGCGGTCGAAGCGATCAAGAATGCGGGCAGCGCGACGGAAGCGACAAAGATCGCGGTTGAGACGTTCGGCGCAAAGGCGGGGCCGGGCCTGGCAACGGCGATTCAGCAGGGGAAGTTCAGCCTGGACGGGCTGTCGGGCGCGCTCGGCGACACGACGGGGGCGCTCCAGAAGACCGCCGAAGCGACGATGGACTTCCCAGAGAAGCTCGAATTGATGAGGCGCAAAGTCGAGACGAGCCTCGCGCCGCTGGGTGCGGCCATCGCCAGTGGTCT
>ERZ724505.1739-NODE-1739-length-11542-cov-62.644816_pt1 | contig 11542 bp, 13 predicted proteins | sample MGYA00376038_ERZ724505 | MGnify/ENA primary metagenome ERZ724505 (study PRJEB28724, sample SAMN07190884) | wastewater metagenome | isolation source: effluent of sewage treatment plant in Hong Hong | place: Hong Kong | collected 2016-03-17 ... | reverse complement strand
AATTCCAGCATTGCCGTTAGCTCGGGGATCACGCCTCAGTTCGCTGCGAACGCGCTCGTAATAAGTGAATCCTGAGTCGCCATGTTTGAACGCTTGCTGAACCTTCTTGGGAAACCGCTGTATTACTGCTCAGAGTGCGGTAAGGCAGTCAAGGTCATTGGTACAGAGCAACCCATCATCAAGCGTTCGTGTGGGCACTCTGGGATGGTCATTGCGCCACGCAGGGCCATCCTGACCGGTGACGGAACACTCGGGTCATTGCCCATCGGCAAGCGCATCGCATGGCAATTCCGTAGCTGGCTCTCTAACGTGACAGGCAGGTGCGTATGACTCCGACCCGTGAAGAGATCGAGAAGCAAGAGCAAAACCCGCTTGCGACATGTGCAGAGTGCGGGGCGGCTGTCATTGTTCACGATGGGCATTACTTCCGTACTTGTGAACATGCCGAAGCCGGAATCCTGGCCAACATGACAGCTTTGATTCAGGGCATGGGTGGGGTGGTTCCGTAATGGGTTTTTCCGGTGTCCGCGAATTCGCAACCGAACAGGAGACAGTCGGCAAAGAGTGGATGAGCTATTTCCACAAGACCGGCTCGCCTGCACTCACGGCGGCAGGGTTCTGGGCCGACCTTTCAATGGCTGCCGGTACGCCGAAGTACAACGCTTACGTTGGAACGCAAGCCGAAGGTACGCCGTTCATCGGCGCGGGGAACTTCGGCATCTATGTGCCAACCCCTGGGAGCGGTGAAACGCTGCACATTGCAGACCTGAACATTGGCACGCCTTCGGCAACGTTTGCCCCGGCGACGTTTTTGCTCTGTGATTACCTCTATGCCTATCCACTGATGGACATGGATTCGACGGACGTGCAGGCGATGGATAACTCTGTCGCTCCGGTTCCGCGTTATGCCGATGGCAAGGGCGTGCGGGCGATGATTGTTACGACAACACCCCAGACGGCATCGGCGCAGGTCAATGTCAGCTACACCAACGACCAAGGGGTAGCGGGTCAAGTCTCTACGGTGTACACCAACACCAGTAACGTGGGGATGATCCAGGGTGGCTATAAGTCTGGTGGTGCAGCGAGTACCCAAGGCCCGTTTGTCCCGTTGGCATCAGGCGACCAGGGCATGCGCCAGATCGACAGTATTCAGCTTCTGGCTTCTGCCGGGGGGTTTGCTGCGGTGGTGCTGGTTCGGCCCATCGCAGAGATCAAGGTTCGAGAGAATAACACGGTAGCGGAAATCAGCTACCTCATCAACAAGCGCGAGTTGCCAAAGGTACTGAACGGCGCGTACTTGAATTTCATTTTTCAATCGGGCGCGACCGCAATCAGTTCCGTGATCCGTGGTTTTGTTCGGTTCGCCTGGAGTTAAACATGGGTTTCAGCAGTACGGATGATTGGGTGAACGAAGTCACTACCAACGGTAAAACGACCGGGGTGATTATCTCCAATAAGATTACTGGTGCATCGGCTTACACGGCAGGCCGTTGGTATGACATGAGTAACCTGAACGGTTTCCCGGTTGCCAACGCATGGGCAGGCACTGCGCTGGCTTGGAAAACATGCGATGAGACAACCGGCAACGGTACGCAGATATTTGGCTTGCCCAATGGCGGGGCTGTATCAACCGACACCAAGCACATGGCGCTGGCTTCGGTCTGCACGGCGGTGGCCACGGGTGTACCGGCCTTCATTCAGTGGGTGGACCTGCAAGGCTACTGGCCCGGTATCTCGCTCAACTCAGCAGTAGCACAAACGCTGACCGGCACACCCACACTGCGCTATGCCAGTGGTGCGGGTTGCAGGCTGTACGGGGTTGTCACGACCGCATCGGGCGCGACGGCGCACAACATCGCTGTCAGCTACACCGACCAGGGCGGCGCTACGGGCAACACCTTGCCGGTAACGGTAGCCATGACCGCTTCGGCCATCGCAGGCCACATTGGGCACACCGGTACTGCGGCCAACAACTACGGGCCGTTTCTCCCATTGGCCAACGGTGATACAGGCGTGCAGAACGTGGCATCGGTCACGATGTCAGCCGCGTCAGGCTCGGGCGTGATGGCGTTGTGCCTGGCCCGCCCGTTGGGGTTGCCGATCCCGATTACGACGCTTGGTGTTCTTGGGGAACGTGAATTCTTCACCCAAGCGCCAAGCCTGCCGCGTGTGGTCGATGGTGCGTGTCTGGTTCCGTTGATCTTTGCCGGTGCAGCGGTGGCGGCTTCGACAAACTTTTATCTGTTCAACGAATTCCAATGGGGCTGATATGGCCCTGCTGCACAACACGGTAATCCGCTCGGCATTGCTGGGCAGGCAGTTGACAGGGCTTGAATCTCCCTTGTCGCTGTCGCCGTTGAACCGGATGGAGGGCAAGAACTTCTATTGCGGGGACCACACTCCCAACAAGACCAGCGGCATGCCCAACGGGCACTTGCATCCGTCAAGCTGGAAGATGCCCATGCAGTCGGGTGGTTTGTCGTGCTACACCACGGTAGCAGGCTCGGGTGCAGTGTCTGCCACGGGGCAGGCGGGCCTGAACATGGACGCCACCTTGACCGGATCGGGTGATATTTCATCGGCGCTGGCTTCGCTGATTGTGTCTATGGCGGCATCGATCAGTGGCAGCGGAACGATCAGCAGCGCGGATGCGCGTGCATTCCTCGACATGGTTGCGACCATCACGGGGTCTGGCTCGATCAGCGCTGCCCCCTTGACCGGGCTGGGTGAGTTGGCGGCTAGTCTGACGGGTTCTGGTACAGCGACCGGTAGCACGCTGACCGGGACCGGAGCGATGTCCGCGACGATTCGGGGCTATGGTGATCTGACGCCCGAGGGCATTCGTGATGCGGTGTGGAATGCCTTGGCTGCCAGCTACAACACGTCCGGCACCATGGGCGCAAAACTCAACACGGCCAGCAGTGGTGGGGTGGACCTGAACGCCTTGGCTCAGGCTGTATGGGCTGCGCTGGCGGCAGATCAGGTTACATCGGCGTCCATGGGCGAATTGCTCAAGAACGTGCCCGATAACGTCTGGAACAAGACGTTGCCATGAACACCGGGCAGCGGTTGGTTGCCTTGTCTGGATTGTCCGGGGTCAGTGCAGCGCAACATCTTCTGCACATCGGAACAGGCGCAACGGCTGGGGCTTTACTGGTATCGCGCTCGTCGTTGCCCAGTGCCACGGCGATACAGCATTTGATGGACGGTGGAGGTTCTGCCACGGTCCTGTGGGACTTGATACGTGCCAGGCGGCTAGGCCGCAGGTAACACAGCCGCTTGATGCGGCTTTTTTTACGACTAAACGATGCATCCTCAAAAGTACCTTAACAGCGACGCTCCCCAAGAGCCGACCATTTCTGACGGCGAGAAAGCCGACAGGCTGGAAGCGCTGGGGATTGCCATTGCCGAAAAGCGCAAGGAAGCGGTAGACGCCCGCAAGAACTCGGGCATTGAGGATATCTGGCTGTACTGCGAGGAAGCCTATCTTGGCATTGACGACGCCAACCGCGCCGAATTCTCAGCAGCAAAGTGGGCCAAGCCGACTTCCATGCAAGGCCCGGTCACGACCAACCAGACCCGCAAGACCGATGCCCGGTCTACCGCGTTTGTACGGCTGACATCGCGCTATGTGGATGCCGCATCGGCCAAGCTCTCAGAAATCATCCTGCCTATTGACGACAAGGCATTCAGTCTCAAGCCAAGTCCCATGCAAGACCCATTGCCAGGGATGCAACTTGCCTTGCAGGGACAACCAGGCCAACCTATGCCGCAGGGGCAGCAACCGCCATCGGCAGACGATCAGGCAGCAGCAGCAGCAAAGAAGGCCGAGACGCGCATCTATGACTGGATGGTAGAGGCGAACTATCCCGCCGAAGCACGCAAAGTCATCAAGGACGCAGCGCGGATTGGTACGGGTGTCCTGAAAGCGCCATTCCCGGAGCAGCAACGGTCCAAGTCCGTCAAGAAACTGAACGGGGCGATTGCCATCGAAATGGTGGAAAAGATCGTGCCCGGCATGAAGTGGCGCGATCCGTGGGACATTTTCCCGGCAGATGGATGTGGAGAAAACATCCACGATGGCGACTACATCCTGGAGCGCGATTACCTGTCGCCCAAGAACCTCAAGAGTCTCAGAGGTCAACCCGGCTACATGGATGACCAGATTGACAAGGTTCTGGAAGAAGGCCCAGGCAAGGTTTACCTTGAGGACAAGGCCGACAAGAAATCCAGCAACCGCTATGAAGTCTGGTACTTCTACGGGGGTATTTCCAAGTCGGACCTGTCACTAACCAATGCTGTTGGCAAAGAAAGCGTCAAGGAAGACACCATTCCGGCAATCATCACGCTGGTCAATGACACGGTAATTCGGGCCATCATCAACCCAAACGAAGATGGCGCATTCCCGTATCGGGTGGTTCCCTGGAGCCGCAGGGCAGGGCATTGGGCTGGCGTTGGGGTGGGAGAACAAATCTCCATGCCGCAACGCATGGTCAATGCGGCCACACGCGCATTGCTGAACAATGCTGGTGTCAGCTCAGGGCCGCAGATCATTCTGGATCAGGTTGGGATTGTTCCGGCTGATGGTTCATGGGTTCTGACGCCCAACAAGATCTGGTACAGGACCGCCGAATCAACGACCAACAACGTGCGCGATGCGTTTGTGGCGGTTGTGATTCCCAGTGTTCAGCAAGAAATGATGGCCATCATCATGTACGGCATGAAGCTGGCCGAGGAAGCGAGTGGTATTCCTCTGGTCACTCAAGGTCAAGACGGTGCCACGACGCCCCAGACCTTCGGCCAGGCTGAATTGCAGAACAACAACGCCCATGCATGGCTGCGCAATGTGGGGGCAAGTTACGACGATTGCATTACCGAACCCTTGGTCAAGGCGCTATATGACTGGCTACTGCAAGACCCTGAAATACCCGACGATGAGAAAGGCGATTTTCAGGTAGACGCAAAAGGCTCCACGGCGATGGTGGAGCGGGCCATTCAAGAGCAGGTCATGATGGGCCTGCTGCAAGCGGCAGCAAACCCGGCATTCCAACTCGACCCGGCCAAGCTGATGCAGGAGTACCTGCGCAGCAAACGTATTGACCCGCGCTCGGTCAAGCTCACCGATGAACAGATCAAGACCATGCAGCAGCAGCCCCAGCAACCGCCGTTGCCCATCATGGTTGAACAGATCAAATCCGAACGTGCCAAGATGCAGTTGCAGCAAAAGGATGCGTCCGAGGAAAAAGACCGTGCACTAGAGCGCGAGATTGCTGGGGTTGATGCAAACGTAACGATGCAAAAGATTCATGCAGATACAGACCGCGACACGATTTATGTCAACGCACAGACAGCACGCGACCAGACAAATGCGCAACTGAAAATTCAGGAACTGGATCGCAGAGAGCGTATTGCTTTGCTTGAATTTGCCAATCGAGAAAAGATCAGCATCAATGATGCCAAGGTGCAACTTGCAAAGGCAACCATGGCAGAACAAACAAAGAGGCAATTGGCCCAAGCGCAGGTTGATTTGAATCTGCGTGAAAACTATGAAGATCGCATGTTGGACCTTCATAAGCATCACACATCGCTTAAGAATGTGCCAGCGCCATTAGAGCCTATTGGCCGCGCTGAACCCGGACAGGCGTTCAGTCAATGAACCTCACGATTGAAGAACGGCGCTCTCCTTTGTGGAGAAAGCTGAACGAACACTTTGAACGTCGTCTATCGGAGATGCGCAAGCAAAACGATGGCGACAAGTCGGAAACCGACACAGCGAATTTACGCGGGCGCATTGCCGAACTGAAGCTACTGATTCAGCTAGGAAGTGACCCCGCGAAAGAACATTCCTGACCCTTCAAGGCTCAGGATGTAGGTGACAGGCCCCGTGATGGTGACTGTCGATTGAAGGCACCCGCGAGGTGCTTTTGTTTTTTGGAGTAGCACATGGAAGAAGGAACGAACGAACTTGACGCCGGATATGAAGGCACGCCCGCTGAAAAGCCGGTAGAGGAAAAGCCTGTTGAAGAAGTCAAAGCCGTAGAACCTGAATCCCAGGAACCTGCACCCGATCCGCTCAAGGAAATCAAAGCGCAGTTTGAGCAATTCGAACGACGCATCCGAAACGCGGAAGGGCACATTGGCGGACTGAACCACAACCAGAAACTTCTACAGGAAACATTGGCCGCGTCACGCGAGGCCAAGGCAACCGAAAAGCCCAGCCAGCAACAGGTGAAAGAAGCCATGACCAATCCCAAGGAATGGGATGAACTCAAGGCCGATTACCCCGAGTGGGCCGCGGCAACAGAGAAGCTACTGGAATCCAAGTTGGGTTCTGCCAAGGCAGACATTGATATTGAGGCATTGCAACGAGAAGTCGCACAGCGCGTCCGGTTTGAAACCGAAGCGTCCGTCCGCAAGGAAATCATCAGTTCATCCCTGAACGCGGTATTTCCCGAGTGGGAAGACGAGGTACGCAAACCCGAATTTGGTAAGTGGTTGGAAAGCCAGACCGAGGATATCCGCAACCTTGCAGGATCGAACCGCGTCGGTGATGCAGCACGTTTACTGAAACTGTACGACGCACGCAAGCCCGTATCAAAGCCAAACACAAGACAAGAGCTCATCAAGGCTGCAATCACCCCGAAAGGTAATGGCGGCTCGCCCGTCAACCGGACGGAAATTGACGACTTTGAGGCTGGATACAACAGCCGATGAGAGAACCAACATAGGCAAGACACCCGCAGATGCGGGTTTTTTTACGCCTGAAATCGAAAGGAATCGATCATGACTATGCAAACTTTTGCCTTAACCCCCGGACGCATAAACAAGTTCAAGGGTGAAATCCTTGCCCACGCCAAGCCGTTTGAAGTGCTTGCCAAGGCGGGCCGACAAGTCCAGATGCCGCAGAACAATAGCGATACCTACGTAGCGCGCAAGTTCCTGCCCTATGGCGCAACGTCATCCAGCCCTAACATCTTCTTTGCCAACGGCACAGGGGACCGTGGCAATGCGATTGTGCAAGCCCACCTGACTTCGGAAGGTGTGACACCTACACCCGACTCGATCACGCCGTTTGACGTGACGGAAGTCGTTCAGCAGTACTCCTGCCTGTACGGTTTTTCTGACAAGACCTACAACCTGTACGAAGACGACATCCCCGCTCAGATGAAAATCCAGATTGGTGAGCGTGTGGGTCTGGTCAACGAAATGATCGTGTACGGCAAACTGAAGTCGTGCACCAATCAGTTCTATGGCGGCGCAGGTACTTCCCGCGCAACCGTGGCCGGTCCCATGACGTTGAGCCTGCAATCGGCTGTGGTGCGTTCTCTGATCGCCAACCACGCAATGCCGGTGACTTCGCTGCTCAAGGCATCGGGTTCGTTTGACACTAGCGCCGTGGCTCCGGGCTACTTTGCCTATACCCATTCGGACCTGGAGCGTCAAATCCGTGACCTGCCTAACTTTGTGCCTGCCGAGAAGTACGCATCCGGCACGCCAGAGATGGGCGAAATCGGCAAGTGCGAACGGTTCCGCTACATCCTCTCGCCCGATCTGCCTTCGTTCCAAGACGCAGGCGCAGCAGTGGCTTCTTGGACCGGTACGGGTTCTGCCTACTCGACCACCGGCACCAACATGGACGTGTACCCCGTGATTGTGCTGGGCGCGGATGCGTTTTCGCAGATCGCCGTGCGCGGCCTCAAGGCGATGGACCCGACCTTCTTGCCTCCCGGCGAGAAGAGCAAATCCGATCCTCTGGGCCAGCGTGGGTATGCAGGCACATCCTGGTGGAAGGCGGTGATGGTAGAGAATAATTTATGGATGAGTGTCGTTAACGTTGCTCGTGCAGCCTGATAACTGCCGGTCTTTTCGTTAAGGATCAACCATGCTTAATACTCTCTCTCAAACACTGGCAGGCGTTCCTGGCGATCAGGCCCGGACCAACCTGTCCAATCTGCTGCGACCCATCGCAGACCGCCTATCTTCGCAAATCACCTCTACCGGTGGTCTTGCCATCAAGACGGGCGGCTCTGCCTTGGCGAAGACTGCCAACACCGTGACGTATGTTGCCGGTGGTGTTCATGGTTCCCTGGCTGCGGCAGACATGCCTGCACTCACGGGCCTGAATATCTCCGCTGGCTACTACAACGTCGCGGTTTTCTACGTCAACTCCGCTGGCACCACGTCAGTCAAGTTTGGCGTTCAGGGTTCAACTGCGGCCCTGGTCAAGTTCCCGACACCGCCCGAAGGTGCTGCATGCATTGGTTATCTCCTGATTACCTACGCATCAGCCTTTACAGGCGGCACCACGGCACTTGATACCGCCACGACTGTGTATGTAAACACGGTCGGACCCTTCGACCCCTCAATTCTCTTGTAAGGAAACGCAAAATGGACATGCTTCAAGCCATTCCCCTGACCCTGAACCTGGCCAACGCTGGCGCGGTTGCAGGAACCACCAACACCTTTACCACGACCGCTGCAACTGTCAGTGTCAGCAAAGGCAAATTCGTAACCGCCATTGGCGTCCTTACGAACAGTGCAACTACCCCGACCACAGACTACAACACTGGCTCTGCGTTTCCGGCGATTCTGCCTAATACGTGTGCAGCTGTTGTTTTTGGTAACGTCGGCGGTAGTTTGAAGGCCGTGCAGGGCACGGCAGTTGCTACTGAAACCGGCGTTACTACGACCGTTGGTAATTTCATCAACGCACCTCAGTTCCCTGCCATCCCTGACGGGTTCGTTCCGTTCGCCTATACGGTGATTCGTGCAGCCCCATCATTGACTGCAGGGTTCACATTGGGGACTACATCTTGGGCCGCATCTGGCGCATCTTGCACAACGTTCCAAAACGTGTGTACGTTGCCGGATCGTCCGCAGATCAGTTAAAGGGGTAACACCCTCCTGCCAAGCCCGGTTCATCACCGGGCTTTTTTTTTGTCCAAAAACCAGGAATCACCATGGAACCAGTCGTCACACGCAAGTACAAGCGTTCGATTCACACGGAGGATTTGCCCATCGCGCAAAAGTCCGATATTGATCTGGATAGCCCCATCATTCACGGCGAAGCGCTGGCAAATATTGTCAACGATGCCAAGAGCGATTACATGGCAGCACTCGCTTTCAACGAGGAACCTGTCACGATTCTGATTGAAGAGAACACCCGCACGGATTTCCCCGAAACCCACGTTGCCGTGGCCGTTCAGGGCAAAGGTGCCGAGATCTTCGAAAACGGCAAATGGCTTGAGATTGGCTGGCTACCGATTGGCCGAGAAATCATCACCAAGCGCAAATACGTCGAAGTCTTGGCCCGCTCCAAATCCGACGCCGTCAAGACCGTGCACGACGACGCCACGGTAGCCAATCCGCGCAACACACTGCAACGTCGCACCAGCGCCAATTACCCGCTGTCGATCCTGCAAGACGCCAACCCCAAAGGCCGTGAGTGGCTGACTTCGATTCGCATGAGTCACTGAGATGGCGACTTACCTCCAGTTGTGCAATAGCCTGATATCGAAGTGTGGAATATCAGGCGGGTCGATTGCGTCTGTTTCCAATCAAACGGGCGAGGCGGGGCGGGTGGTGAACTGGATCAATGAAGCCTACACCCAGATTCAGCTTGCGTTCCCGGATTGGTACTGGATGCGGTCGAATGTATCGTTTTCCACCACTGCCAATCAAGGTGCCTACACCCCGGCCCAGGCAGGCATTACCGACCTTGCCAACTGGAAGACGGATTCATTTCGTTGCTACGTCACATCGACTGGCGTGCGCAGCGAAATGTTTCTGGAAAAGATGGACTATGACACGTTCCGCGATACATACCTGTTTGGGAATCTGAGACTGTCGTACTCCCGGCCCACGGTCATTTCCTTTGCGCCGAACTATTCCATCAATCTGGGGATGGCCCCGGACTCGACAGATTACACGATTGTGGGCGAGTATTTCAAACAGCCGACGACGCTGGTCAACAGTACCGACACCCCGGCCATGCCCTCGCAGTTCCACAACATCATTGTCTACAAGGCCATGATGATGTACGGCATGTACGAGGCCGCGCAGGAAGTTGTGATTGAAGGGACCAATCTCTACAACCAGATGTTGCGCCGACTGGTACGCGATCAGTTGCCGGATTCCGAATTGGTGGGGGCGCTTGCATGACAACCTTGCCAAAGGTGTCCCAAGAATACTTCCCCCTTGGTGGAGGACTTGATCTACTGACTCCCGCGATTGCTCTAAAGCCTGGACTGTGTATTGATGCGCAGAACTTTGAACCCGAGATTTCTGGCGGGTACAAACGCTATGCAGGCTATGAGCGCTACGACGGTCATGCAAGCCCATCTTCTGCAAGCTACTACATCATCACGGCGAACATTACCGGAACGATTGCAGTAGGTAACACAATCACAGGTGGGACTTCGGGAGCGACTGGGAAAGTCCTCTACGTGTCTGGGTCTACTATCGTCTTTGGCCGACTAACAGGGACTTGGGTTGTTAATGAAACAATCCTTGTGTCTGCCGTGTCGCAAGGGCTGACAACATCTGCAGCACAACAAAACGCCGCAGCGATGCCCAGTGACGATGCAGACTACACGTTACTAGCTGCGAACGATCTCAGAAACGACATTGGGCAAGTCCCAGGATCTGGCTCCATTCGTGGGGTGTGGGTATATAACGACGTTGTTTATGCCTTCCGTGACAACGTAGGCGCGACTGCTGGCCTGATGTACAAGGCAACTGCATCGGGTTGGCAGCTTGTCACGTTTGGCACTGAGATTCTGTTTTCTAGCACGATGGGCGGTACTACTCCGATTGCAATCGGAGACACGATTGGTAACGCAGCATCTCCAACCAAAACAGCTACGGTTGTCGCTGTGCTGTGGAGAAAAGGAACGTGGGGAACGGATGCCGTTGGATCGCTAATCATCACACCGGTAACGGGTTCATTTGCGAACTCAGACCCTATCTATGTTGGAGCGACACAGAAGGCCGTAGCAACATCTGCAGCGACAACTATCACACGTCTACCAGGGGGAAGGCTGGAGTTTGTCAATGCGAATTTTTCCAGCTCCACCAGTAGCACAAAGATGTATGGAGTTGATGGAGCAAACCCGGCATTTGAGTTTGACGGTACTAACTACATCCCGATTCACACAGGGATGGCGTCAGACAACCCGCTGCATGTCATGTTCCACAAGTTCTATCTGTTTTTGAGCTTCAAGGGATCTGTGCAGTTCTCGGGGATTGCCAATCCGTACTCTTGGACCGTTATTACAGGTGCTGGCGAAATCGCGTGCGGTGACGATGTGACCGGGTTTGTACCGCAGGGTGGTTCTAGTGCTGGATCGTCCATGGCGATCTTCACCAAGAATAAGACCCACATTCTCTACGGATCGTCGTCGGCTGACTTCAAGCTGGTTACATCCATCTACGAGCTGGGTTATTACCCGTACACCATGCAGCCGGTGTCTAACAACACCTACGGGCTTACACCTCGCGGCATTCAATCCCTGATCACCACGCTGACCTACGGCGACTTCGA
>ERZ724505.1738-NODE-1738-length-11545-cov-4.788338_pt1 | contig 11545 bp, 18 predicted proteins | sample MGYA00376038_ERZ724505 | MGnify/ENA primary metagenome ERZ724505 (study PRJEB28724, sample SAMN07190884) | wastewater metagenome | isolation source: effluent of sewage treatment plant in Hong Hong | place: Hong Kong | collected 2016-03-17 ... | reverse complement strand
TGTTCAGCGCCGGGATGAGCCGCGAAACCGGCAAGGAGATTGTCAGACGTCACACGGCAAACGGTGTGACGAACTGGCAGACGGCGCAGGCCAACCTGATTTTCCGCATCACGCTCAATCAACTCAATCTGGGCAACGACGTGGCGCAGGCGGTGTTGAAACAGGCGGGCAACGATTTCGAGTTAGCGACGCGACTGCTCAAAGAGCAATTCCAGCAACAGGCAGCGGCTTAAAGATTGAGTCCGGCCTAATCGGGGCGAGAGGGCTGGACTCAAGGCGCGCCGGGAACCGTGACGTTCTTGGGGGAGGCGTCACGATTCCCGGCCAAAGCGGTAGGAACGATATGCAGCAAGTCGAAGCGCAAAATTTGCTTGAGGACGTACGGCTCGCGATTGGCCGGCTGCGCCAGATCGAAGAGCGATTGCAGCTCGTCGTGGCGCAAACAGCGGCGGACCCGCACGAGCAACCGTTTGGCCGCATCGAGTGGATTATGGAGCAGATGCCGGGCATCCCTCGGCACAAGATTTATGACCTGGCGCGCGCGGGCGCTCTGCCTGGGCTGCTGCGGCGGCAAAAGGGCGGGACGCTGATCGTCAACAAAAACGCGTTTCGCGCTGGGATGGCGAATTTGCACACTGCGGTCAACGGGTCGCAGTAGAGACCGCGACGGGACGGTGAGAACCTTGGAAAGTGATCACTGATCAGATTGCGGTACGGGAGCAGCGCGCTGGCATCGAGCGCTGCTCCCTGGCAATGCAGGCGATGCCGGTCTTTGAATTCTGGGCGCGTTCAGCCTCCTACCTTCTTCATCTAGGGACACGGAGCAGGTATCTGACTGAGCACCAACGCGCCCTGCCAGTTTGTGGTTGCGGTGGCGTTAATGGGAAACGCGGCCTGGGCAGTACAGCTCGTTGCACTCCGACTGCCTCCGCCAGTTTTGGCTAAAGAAGGAGCAACACGTGAGCCGGTTCGATTCCGGCCCGCAATCACAATCCGATTGCCGCTCGAAGGCTTCCGGCGTGTGCCGGGCAAGTCATTCTCTAAAAACAAGAGCGGCAATTCATTTCGCCGCAACCTGCCGCAACGACGCACACCGCGTGCGCACGGGCGGGCAACAATCCGAGTCTTAGTACTTCCTGGGTTGCGGCAACCCTTTCGCGCGCCGCTCGGCAATACCCTGGCTGGGATTGCGACAGCCGGGCGGCGCAGGGGCAAGGAAAGACCAGTCCCTGATTCATACGACCTACATAGACGGCCCAAGCCTCACCGCTGACCGGGCCGCGATTTCCTGGAGAAGTGCGTTTTATTGAAAATTGAATTGGTAGGGCGAAGCGCGCCTTACCCTCTGGCACTGATAGCCTATAGCGAATAGGCCGTTGAATTGATCTGGCACGCAGAGGCCAGACGTGACGAACTACACACACCATGAACAACGTCGAACGCAAACTAAAACAGCAACACACGCGGCTGGACCTGCGCGATCGCCAGCGCGCGCTGAACGAGCGGCACTGGCGGCAGGGCGTCGAGAGCGAGGACTGGATCGGCGAGGACGGTCAGCGGGTGAAGCCGAAGGTGCAACGACCGCAGCAGACACGGCGGCGGTACAGATTGATTTAAGAAGGAGGGAGAGATGTCAGTAATTTTTGAGTACCGCGCATTCGGCGGACTTCCCGAAATGGACGCGCAGGAATTGATCGGTCGCTTGGAAGACGACGCCGAGATGCTCCGCTATTCGATCAGTAAAGGATACCTGACCTCAACCAAAACGTTTGCGCAATCCTGCTTTCGCCTCGCGCGTGAGCTTGAGCACCGAGGCGTGGACTTAATCCAGGAGCAAGCTTAATGGCCAGTTTTAACAAAATCATTATCGTCGGTTATCTGGGCCGCGATCCAGAAATTCGTTACACGCCGCAAGGTGACGCGGTGTGCAACTTCTCGATGGCGACCACCGAGCGCCGCAAGGTCAACGGCGAAGCGGTCGAAGAAACGACCTGGTTCCGTGTCACCGTGTGGCGCAAGCTCGCCGAAATCGCCAATCAATACCTCTCCAAAGGCAAACAGGTTTACGTCGAGGGCAAGCTGCGTCAGGCCAGCTACGAAGACCGTGAGGGCAACACCCGCACGACACTCGAAGTCACGGCCAGCGATCTGCAATTCCTGGGCACGAAAGGCGAGGGTGAATACGACCAGCGCGATGCTAGCGAGCGCTCGCGCGCAGCCTCGGCGCTTGGCTCAGGTGGGCAACCGCGTCGGAGTCGTGGCGCGGCTGAACAGCCAGCGTTCGCGGGAATGGAGGACGCCAATAAAGAGGTTCTCCCTATCGAAGACGACGAGATCCCCTTTTAGTCTATGGAGGCAACATTGAACAACACCATCCTCACTCCCGCGCTGCGCGCCGAACTCACACGCCTTTTTAACAGCACGACCAAATACGCCGTGATGGCGTTGCACGTGTTTCTGACCAAAGAGAAACCTGAGCCAGAACCCGGCTTGATGGAAGCAGGCTGGATCAACGAGACGCTGAATCACTGGCGGCGCGCGGGCTTTTACAGTCTGGCCGACGGCATTGCCGAGACGCAGTTGATCAGCAAGTTTCCGGCGCTGGCCGGATTGCTGACCCAGATTCGCGCCGGCGAGTTTGACAACGCAGAGCGGCGGGCAGCGCCTGCGATCGTCTTACCTACCAACGCTGCCCCGATTCCACAACCCAAGGAGATAACAACGATGAACCAACAATGCACGAAACGACCAAACTGCACGCGTACAGCGGGTCACCCGGGCTGGTGCAACAACCAACAGGCGAAAGTCGCAGAGGCCAAACCCGCAGCGATTGGCCAGCCTGCCGAACCGAAACCAGAACTAGCCAAGGCGGCGCTGACGCACAAGCCAAAGGCAGAGATGGTCTACACCAATCCGCTGCTACGCACCGCGCCCGTGTCACTCGCCGAAGCGGGCGACGTGCAAGAAAACGTGCGGCTCGAAATCGTGCGCCAGGCGCTGACGATCACCAGCCGGGCGCTGGATTTGTTGGCGTAGGAGAGAGAGGGAGGTACACCGTGGCCAAGGGCACCGCAAACACGACACTGCTGCCGCAGCGCGCTGATTTCAAAACCTACCAGGAATATCGGCGCGCCTGTCTGGCCGCAAAAGCCGCAATGTTTGGCAACGCGAGCATGCGGTTCAACAGCAAAATCAAAACTGGACTGGCGGAGCGGGCAAAAACTCGCTCCGCAAAACACGAGGAGCAGTAACGATGGCTTTGGAATTTTGCGAACCGACTGAAGATCTGCGCCGGATGGCGAACAAGCTGATCAACGATCACTTTACGCACCTTTCGACAAAGCGCGTGGAGATTGTGTTTGTGCAGGAGAGCGACAAAGACGGTTGCGTTACTCCGCCTAAATCCAAAGGCAAATTCATTTGGGCGCGCGCCACTGTGGTGACAGGCTTGAAAGCCTATCTGGCTACACCGGAAGAAAGCCGCCCGACTGTCGAGGAGCCGCTTGAGGCGGCCAAGTTTTTCGTGATCGAAGTCGCGAAGCCAATTTGGGAGAGCCTGAAGGATTCGCCAAAGGTGCGGGAGGCGTTACTTCATCACGAACTGATGCACTGCGAGCTGGATGAGCGCGGCAACCCGACGATTCGTCATCACGACGTCGAGGAGTTTAACGCGACGGTGCGACGGTATGGCCTCTGGAAAGACGACGTGCAGTTGTTTCTGGAAGCAGCAACAGAGCAGATGTCGCTGTTGCGACTGATGAAAACTCAAGCAAAGGACGATAGCGAGATGTTTGACACGGTCGAGGTCGAACTAGGCGGTCGCAAGCATCTGGTGACGCGGGCCGAAATCATGACCTGGTGGCGACAGATCGAGTTGCAGGCCGAGGATCGCCGCTCTGTTGCTGGCGCGCGCGAGCAATCTCAAAAACTCAAAAAGCGACTCGCGCAAAGCCTGCGGAATATCCCTGGCGTTGATGGCGTCACGATTGAATACATCGGCAGGGAAATCGAGGTCTGATGAAGGGCTTTGGCGACAACGAGGCAGCAGTGCGGGAATGGCAGGCGAGAACCGGCAGAAACGTGCGCGGTCTCGACCTGCCAGCGTCTTCGCCTGCCAAGCGTCAGCGCCAGCCGCAGCTCATCCGCCAGCAGCAATCCGATAAACGCAACCGGGCCGAACAGGCGTTCGAGGCTGAGGTGCTTTGCGCTCGTCAACTGCGCGGCGAGATCGTCACCTATTACGAGCACGAAGCCATCCCGCTGCGGCTGGCCAACGGCCTCAAATACAACCCGGACTATCCCGCGATCGAAATCAACCCCGCCGGTGGCGTGCGCCTGGTGTTTTTTGAAGTCAAAGGTGAGCAGCGCCAGGGCCGAGTGCGGGCGCGTGACGACGCCGTCGTGAAGATTAAACAGGCGGCGGCCAAATTCACGCATTTCCGTTTTGTGTTGGTTTGGAAGAATCCGGCCACCGGTGAGTGGTTGGAGCAGGAAGTGAAGGCATAGAGAAAGCATGGAAGATAGACTGCGGTTTTATTCAATCTCACCTGTTGATCTGCTTTTTGAGGCTGATCAGCTTTTGCTTTCCCCTGATCTCCAGAATGGCTTTATTCGATTTGCGCTGGTTTGTCTGAAAGACGGCGGCTGTCTGGATGCACCAAAGGCGATCGCTCGTGCTGCACGTTTGAATATCGAAGACGCCGGAACTCTGCGCGCGGAAATGGAAGACGTGTGTGAAGTGCGCGAGGGCAAGATCGCGCCTAAATTGGTGTGGGGATTGATTGAGCACGCTGAAATGAAGTCGCAAAAGGCGCGAAACAGCGCACTGGCAAAAGCTTCCAATCCTGCGCAAACGCAAGCGGACGCTAGCGATAGCAATGCGAACGGTAAACGAAAGAAAGCGAACGCAAGCGAACGCAAGCGAACGCAAGCGAACGCAAGCGAACGCGTGCTAAGTGAAGTGAAGTTAAGTGAAGTGAATAATTCCGGTGCTAACGCACCGGGCGCTGACGCGCCGGACGCTGACGCGCCGGACGCGGCGGAAACTTCGCCTGACTATCCTGCGCAATCAGACCCGCCGGCTGATCCGACTCCCAGCCCTTCCGTGGCGTTCAAGAACACGGTCGTTGCCGCTTTCGTGCAAGTGTTATCCGAACTGGACCCGGACGCGCCGCCTTACACGGTGACCTCGGTGGATTGCATCCAGGTCGAGGCGTTGCGCAAACGGTGCTTGAAGGGCAAGGACGGCAAACCGTGGGAGATGACGCCGGAGAACCTGGCGCGCGCGTTGACGAATTACCGCGCCTCTCCGATCGGAGAGCGCACGTTGGCGGACTTTGCAGCCAGGTTCAGCACGTTTTACCGCAACGCGTTGGACCGCTACTCGAAACCAGTATCACCGGAGGGCAAAGCAGATGGGCGAATTCACGGCAGTGGGAACGGGACTGAGATCGTTGCAGGCTCGCTTCCTAGCGAAAGCGGAGACGGCGGAAAGTGGGCCTATCGTGAAATTTGAGTGCGACGAGTGCCAGGACCTGCAATGGGTGAACGGCAAGCCGTGCGCCTGCCAGACCCGCAAACGCCAGCGGCGCTTGTTTGCCGAACTCGTGCGCAATCTGGGCGCGATTTACGCCCCACACTCGCTCGAATCGCTGCAACCGCAACTCTCCCGGCACTGGAAACAGGCACAGCTCATCGAGGCAATGCGGGCGCAACCCGAAGCGAGCTGGGCGTTCTTTGGCGAAAAAGGGATTGGCAAAACCCTGTTTGCCTTTGTCCTGGCGCGCCACGCGATTGAGCGCGGGCGGTTTGTCGTGGCCGTGCGGCTGCGCACACTGCTCGAACAATTGCGGGAGTGGGAATTTAACAACGGCGCGCGCCCCGCCATCGTGGCCAGCACACTGCGCGAGGCCGAGACCTCGTGGTGCATCGTGCTGGATGAGATCGGCGCCATCTCGCCTACGCCCTATGCCGGGCAGGAGCTGCTCGACATCGTGGATGCGATTTACACGAGCGGGCGCCATCAGTTGATCGTGACCGCGATGAGCGACGAGGAGTCGCTCAGGCAGCATTACGAGCGGGCTGGCGACGGACTAGGCGGCGCAATTCTGCGGCGGATACTCGATTCGCCGAATGTCATCAAACCCAGAGACTTATTCGAGTTAAAAGCGCCGCTGCGCGTGGCGTAAAGACTTCAACTTTTCGAGGAGGTTCAGATGTTAGACCAAGAAACAACCGCTGCCATTGCCGTCGGGCAACCCGGGCAAGCGGCGCTGTTCAATTACGACGAACTGGAGGCAGAGGCGCAGGATTTCGTCCGCGATTCCACTCAGCGCATTCTCACGATCGCCAAGCGCATGACGCGCGAAATGGTCGAGATCGGCGGACTGTTGGTCGCGGTGAAAGACCGGATCACGCCGACGCAGTTTGACGCCTGGGTAAGCGCGAAACTGCACTGGTCGCCGCGCACGGTCTACAACCTGATGAGCGTGCATTTGAAGTTCAAGGACGCAGATTTTGCGCTGGAAAACGTCGCGGCCTCGGCGCTGTACCTGCTGGCCGCGCCGTCCACGCCCGCTGAAGCCGTCGAGGCCGTCAAGGAGATGGCCAACGCGGGCCCGGTGTCGCACGCGGCGGTCAAGGAGATCGTCGAGCAGGCCAAAGAGACGCAAGAGGCGGCACTGCGTCCGGGGCTGTTTACCGAACCAGACGCAGAGACTTGTCGCTGCGGCCACTCCGACAAACAGCACGACGACGTCAGCGGCTGTCTCGCGTGTGAATGTGAAGGGCTTGTCCCTGTGACGCCAGCCGAAGAGCCCGAGGCGGAAGACGTTGAGGAGGCCGAGGAGCTGGACGAAGCGCCCGCCGCCATCATCCCCGAACCCGAACCCACACTGAAACCCGCGCAGGCCGCGCCGCCGGTGGCCACACCGAAACCAGAGAACCCGACGCCGGCTGCACAACCGGCCAAAACCGCACCGACGACGGACGAAATGAAGCTGGCCGCAGCGCAGGATGCCTGCTGGCGGCAGGTGACTGTGCGGCTGGGGGTGTCGCTGCTACCGGTCAAAGGCGATGGCCCGCGCACGGCGATGGTGAACGTGAGCCTGCCCGATCACATGGATCTAACGAAAGCGGCGCAGGTGCCAGAGGACCAGGCGCCCGCAAAACTGGAGGAGTTGACCGGGCTGGTTAAAGCGGCGCTTTACGAGAAATCGCAAAAAGGAAAACCCGCCGCCAAGCCCGCGACGAAACCCGCCGCCAAAACCGCCGCGAAGAAGAAAGCGGCCAAGAAATAGATTTAACAAGGAGGCTGACTGTGGAACCAACCGGAGAAAAAACAACCTTACGCGAAGGACGCAACGACGAAAAACGTTTTTACGTATGCAATCAACCGCATGCGGATCAGACCGCCGCTCAGGCGGCACTGCTGGCCTTCATCGCGGATGTGGAAGTTGCTCGCCTGAAAAACAACATCGCCAATGTCGCCTTTGTGGTGAAGGATTCAGCCTGGCATGGCGACGAAATCGGCTCTTTTGTTGTGCCTGGATTCTTCGGCAATTTGCTTGAAGAAGAGGGAATGCTGGCATTCGCACTAGGCCAGGCTTCAGCGGAGCGGCAGGCGCGGATTGCCAAAATGCTATCGGCTAACTCGATCACAAAACCCAAGAAGTCACGCTAAACTACCTACAAGGAGAACACCGATGAAAGTACAAATGCCCGACGGACAAAGCTTTGAGCTCGACGATTCCATCGCCGGTGATGACAAGCTGCTGCGCGAAGCCCTTTGCGCCGCCTATCCCGATGCGGCCAACGCTACCTTTGACCGCAAAACCGCCGGCGTCGTGAAGGTGGTCAAAAAGGCGGGTGACAAGGGCGGCGTGGTCGCCGAGCTGCTCGCCGCGCCCGAACAACTCAACCCGGCGATCGTGATGCAGCAACGCGTCGCGCAGATCCAACAGCAACCGAACGCCACCATCACGGTCTTGCGGATGGCGGGCGAAATTGAACGCGCGGTCGAGCTGGGCCGCGCGGAAATCGGCGACGTCGAGAAGGCGCAGAAAGTGTTGCGCAAGGCGGAGCCGCAGGCTGGCAGCTTCATTCCCGTGGGGTTCTAACGATGCGTGTGGTATCGGCAAAACAAGCGATTGCTGGTCTGAATGCGCTCACACTGCGGGCGAGCGATGCGCTGGATGGGCTGTCGAGGCTGGGCGCGCGGCTCGAATTCTGCGAGACCGTGCGCCAGGTCCGGCCCAGCTTGTACCGCCAGCACCAGCGCGATTGCTTTGCCAGCCCTGAGCGATTCCACGCCCTGATCGAAGCCTTTTACCAGCACCTCGAAACCCTGTTCCCCACCGTTTGGCATGGCTTGGAGGAGGAGTGCTACGAAGACCACGCGCTGAGCTACATCGAGATCTTTCCGCAGGGCGAGATGTGGCATGAGTGGGACCCGGAGCAGATCGGGCTGGCCGTGTGCGGCGCGCTGGTCATCACGGGAGAGGTGGACCCGCCGCGTAAGCTGGCAGGCTGGAAACCGCGCCCCGGACTGTGGAACGAAGACAAGCTCGCGGCGCTGTGCAAGAAGCAGCGCGGGCCGCTGCGATACGCCGTGCAGGCCGTGCGGTACGCGTTTCACGATACGGGAAACCTGTGGCTCGACACGACGGTCGAGATGCTGGAGGGCAGTTATTTGCCGGAGATGTCAACGGCAGACATCCGCTTTTGGGCTGCCGAGTGGCGCAAGGCGGAACGGATTTTCCGGCAAATCAAAACGCTGGAAAACTGGCTCGAAGCCGACCCCGCAAACCGTCTGCCGCAGTTGTATCGGCTGTACCAACAGGCGCGCGTGGCCGACGCTGACGTAAACCGCGTGCGGGTGGGAGTGATGAGCAGCGCGGACTTTGTGGCAGGGAATCGTCCGCTGGTCGAGACGCTGCCGCTCGACGATAACGATGATGAGCATGAAGAGGGAGGCTTTTGAGATGAAAAGTGATTCCAAAACACCGATTTTACCGATTGAGCAAGAGATTGTTGAGTTTCTTTCTGGAATGAGAGTCCAGTGGCCGCCTTTTGAGCGTGGATTGATTGATACGTTGTCAAAAGCTCAGCAAATTTCAGTTAAACAGCGAGTGGCATTGTGGCGTATTCCAGGCAAATTCAATTTCCCGCCTGATTTAGTGTTTCCACACGCTGACACCGTCATGCTGATAAGTCTGTTAATTGATGCGCTTGACTCTGTTCACAAGGGGTACTGGGCAGACAAGCAAGCAGATGAAATGAAAGAAGTCATCCTTACAACGATGAGGCAACTAACTAAAAAGCGTGCTGATTGGATTAATACAAAGCTTATGGATGCGTGCTAAGCAGGAGGACAGGCAGATTATGGTCACCAAACAAATTTTACCGACCACCATTCCCACCGGCGCAGAGGCAGCCCTGTTTTGGATCGGCGATCAGTTGCTGTTTCAAACCCGCAAGGACGATGCCCAGATCAGCAAATTCGTCAGCTCGGCGGCGGTGCGGCAGGCCTTCGTCAACGAGCCGATTGATTCGGGCTGGCTTCCGCCGAACGTCAGCCGCTGCGGCCAGTCGAGTCGCGGTACCTGGATGGTGCGCATCCTGCCGCCGGCGCAATACAACCTGCGGATGGCCGGGCAGCAACGGGCGCTGCGCGTTCCGCTTCCAGGCCTCGTCTGGTTCGGCCAGGCCAATCACTATTACATCTTTGCGATGAAGGCGCGTGAGTGCGGGAAACCGAGCGGCGAAATCTTCCACGCCCCACTGCCCAACGTGAACGGCTTCGGGCTGATCTGCTTTGGCCAGAACGATCACCCGAACGTTGCCGACGGCGGATTCGATAAAGCCTGGCGCACGTTCTGGGAAGCGCCGTTCAATGACGACCACAGCTCCGGTAAGAGCAAGCAGAATTCTAACAATATCAACGACTTGTTACGCAGTCTGGCGCGGCAAAAGATGCAAGTTTACCCCGAGAGCGACCTCGTTTCCACGCGTTACACGCTCGACGGCCTGATTGAAACCTTGACCCGCAGAGGAGGGCACGACGAATGAGCTTAATCGGTCACGTCACCAGTTCACCCGTCACGCCCTGGCACGGAGCGCTGTACACCTATGTATGGGCGGGCAATGGCGTCTTCATCCACGGTCGCCGCGATCACCTGGAGGTTCGCTTTCAGTTGTCACCCGCCAAGGTGCGCGGCCTCGAAGAAGTCACCGAGTTGTTTGAGTTCAAGTTGCCGCGCGTGCCGGTGCAAATTCTGCAACAGCTCTGGACGATGGCGCGGGCGCAGGCCATTGGCAACCTGGAGGAGCTGTACCACCTGCTCTGGACGGGCGAGACCTGGGAACTGGTCCGCCCCAAACAATCACAGACCAGCGCGACTTGCCGACCGCTGGAGGATGGACCCGACAGCAGCCACGCGCGCGCCGTGATCGAGATCCACTCACACCACGAAATGCAACCGCGGTTCAGCCGACAGGATGACGCCGACGAAACCGGTTTTCGCTTGTACGGCGTGATCGGCAAGGTGCTGAGCGATCCGCACATCCGGCTGCGCGTCGGGCTGTACGGTCACTTCTATGAAATTCCTGCCGCGTGGGTGTTCGAGCTGCCCGGCGGATTGCAGGATTGCGTCGCATATCGAATGGAGAATTGTGTCGCCATCACAGGAGGAAACAATGCCGAAGAAGTCTAAGCAACTCATTGCCGCGCCTGACCTGTCGCACCTGAATGCCGCCACGCTGATGATCGGCGACACCAGCCGCGTGCGAATGATCCTGGTCGGTTGCGGCGGTACGGGAAGCTGGTTGGCTCCCTCGGTCGCCCGTTTTGCTCGCGTATTGCAGGATGAGGGTAAAAACGTCCAGGTGCTCTTTTACGACCATGACCACGTCGAGCCGAAGAACATTCCGCGCCAGAATTTCTGCCAGGCCGAACTCGGTCTGAATAAGGCGGTCACGTTGGCCGCGCGCTACTCGACGGCCTGGGGAATTGAGATCGCCGCATACCCGGAACGCTTCAAAGGTCATACCACCTATTACAACGGCCTGGAGATCCTGATCGGCTGTGTGGATAACGCGGCAGCACGTAAGTGTATGCACAACAACGTGGACGCCGAAAACCGCACCTGGTGGCTGGATTGCGGCAACACGGAATCGGCGGGGCAGGTGCTGTTGGGCAACACGTCAGACAAGGCGGATCTTAAGAAAGCCTTTCTCTCACCCAAAACCTGTCAGTTCCTGCCTTCGCCCGGGCTGCAAGCGCCCGACCTGCTCGTCGTGCAACCTGCGCCGAAACCCAGCAACCGCCAATCGTGCGCCGAGATCCAGCTCGCGAACACGCAAAGCCTAGCCGTCAATCAGATGGTGGCCAGCATCGCGACCGATTACCTGCTGCGGATGCTCACCGGCGGGCTGCGGAAATATGCGACGTATTTCGACCTGGTCAGCGGCTCGATGCGGAGCAATTACATTTTGCTGGACAACATCAAATAAGGAGATCACCGATGGAACAAACTGAACAACCACC
>ERZ724505.1736-NODE-1736-length-11556-cov-9.192244_pt1 | contig 11556 bp, 13 predicted proteins | sample MGYA00376038_ERZ724505 | MGnify/ENA primary metagenome ERZ724505 (study PRJEB28724, sample SAMN07190884) | wastewater metagenome | isolation source: effluent of sewage treatment plant in Hong Hong | place: Hong Kong | collected 2016-03-17 ... | reverse complement strand
ATAGTTAATTAAAGGATTATTCATGTTTCGACTCGATGATCAATTCCTGAAAGATATCGGCCTGGATGGGCTGCCGGAAGAGCAAAAAAAGCCGTTTTTGCAGCATATTTATAGTGAACTGGAGCTACGAGTCGGCACGAAGCTGTCTGACGGACTAAGTGACGCGCAGCTGGAGGAATTTGAAGAAATTATCGACCGTAAGCAAGATAAGATTAATGATTGGCTGGCGGGTCACGCACCAAACTATGTTCAGGATCCTGCTTTTACAAAACTCCAGCAGGCAACACAGCTACCAGCTGGTGACCCACGACTTGTCGCAGAGTTTACCGCAACGAAGTGGCTGGAAGTGAACCGCCCTGACTATCGTGATGTGGTGGCGCAAGTGCTTGAGGAATTGAAACAGGAAATTGTATCGAATCGTGATGCTATCCTTGGTGGCATACAACAGCAATCTGAGCAGCCACAGCCACCAGCCGAGAACCAACAGCAGCCACCAATGGCCGCCTAGATGTTTACTATAAACGAAATGCCCGCCAGAAACAGCGGGTGTTCTTTATTTTAACGTTGAAAATTCTGTATTCTAGCGCAGCAGCTGCTATCCAAGCGGCTTCAGAACACTGGCAAATATGAATGCTGTCAGCGGTCGCTGCGGAACTCCCTACGGTCGGTCGATTTCATTTCCATTAACTAATGGAAATCAACTCGTCCTTGCGAATGATTCCGTTGTCATCATCCACACTTGCGGCAGGTTCTTCAGATGCTTGTCTGACAGGCCTACGCGCCACGGTCCTTCATCTCCCGCCTGGCTGGGATGTTTGTAAAACCAACAATCTAACTAAACCGATAGCTGTCTGAAGCAAGCCCTCTATGCCGGTGGCATAGAGGTTGCGCTGAGTTCTATCGGTGATTGTTGGGCTTTACAACAGACCACCAAGCGAGGAGGTGCTGGACTTGAACTTTTTGGTTCTTTTTAGTTCAAGCTAAAAAGAAACGTCTTTGGTACTTTGGACGTCGAAAGTACATTAGGGAAGTTCTTTATTTGCAAGAACAACCATTAAATTCTGTGTTTGTAACCAGCAAGAAATGCCCGTGCAGGCATTTCTTTTTTGCCTGCAGGTTTCAGGGTATCGATGACTAAGTAGTTACCATCGCCGCAACGTTTTGAGAGTTCACTTTCAGCTGGTGAAACGTGTGCGCTGGTGATGATAACGTCTATAGAACCGAGCGTCGTGCGTGAACCCGGCCAGCCGAGAAAGGCGCGGATTTTACGCTCGATGGCGACTGCAGGTTCGTTCCAGTCGATGAGGCTATCAGCTTTTGTAAGTTTTCTTGAATAGGTGGCTCTATTTGGGTGAGGCTGGTTCTTCGGCTGCAGTTCGCTTGAGAGATAGGCTGGCACGTATTCCTGTAGCAACTCGTCACTAAGGCTTATCAAACGATCGGTAAGCTCGGGGGTGGTTTCATTTTCGGTGATATGAAGTGTACGGTAGCTAAGGAGTTTGCCGGTGTCCATACCTTCATCGATGAGCATCAGACTGACGCCGGTTGTTTCATCGCCATTCGCGATGGCCCAAGTGATAGGGTCGGCACCTCGCAAGTGGGGAAGTAGTGAAAAATGACTGTTGATAATGCCGAGTTCAAAGATATCAATAACCTTTTTTGAAACGATGATGCCGAAATCGATCAGAACGGCGTAGCGGCTGGTGAACGTTTCTTTGCTAAGAACCGCTTCGAGTTCACGTTTCGTGCTGGCCTCGATAACCCGTAATCCGTGACTGTGTGAGATATCGAGCACCGGTACGGTACCTCGGTGATGCGGTGGCCGCGGCTTGGTGACGACAGCTTCAACGGAAGTGTGTTTCAGTAGTAGCTGTAAACATTTTGCCGCGACTGGTCCGCTGCCGAAAAAAACGGTCGGTTCGCTAGTCCCAGAGCTCATGATTGTCCTTGATATGCTCGTCGTAACCAAGCGGCTGTAGTTCTCCGTTGTCATCAAGCTTGAAGAACGCGTTTGTATCGTCTTTGATGTGATCGATGAATACCACGCCGTTGGTGTGGTCAATCTCATGCTGCAAGAGCATGGCCATGAAACCTTCGGCCTTGATGCGTATTTCGTTTCCGCCAATATCAAGCGCTTTGACTCGCACTTTCGGATAGCGAGGCACATTGCCGTAGACGTGTTTGACGCTAAGGCAGCCTTCGGCCTGAACGATGACAGGCTTGCCTTCGGTTTTGACGATTTCCGGATTGATAAGTGGCACGAATTCGGTGTTGTCTTTGTCGTCGAAGTCGGCACGAACAATAACAACGCGTTCCAGGCGGTCGATTTGAACGGCGGCGAGCGCGGCGCTGATCTCGTGCGGGCGTGAATTTTCCCAGTCGAGCGCGGCCGAGGTCATATCTTCGATTAGTTGCTTGGTTTCATCAGTAATCACATGCACGCGGACAGATTTTTGGCGCAAGTGAGGATTCGGCAGCGTGATAATATCTTCTTTTTTCATTGACACTAGTATAACAGATAACACCCAGGGGCTATAACAGGCTAATAGGGTCGAGTTCGAACTGCCAATTGGCGGGGGGAAGATGACCCAGGGCCTCGAGCAGATACTCGCGTTTGGGTGATTTCAACACCAGTTGCCAGCGGAACGTATCTCTTGAGCGCTCGTAAAAGGCGGGCGTAGGGCCAAGTATCTCAACTTCGGCAGGTAGTGTCCGTTTTAGGGTTTCAGCGAGTGCCTGAGAGTTTTTGATACTGGTGGATTCGGTCTTGTAGCTACAGATTAATTTTAAAAGATAACAATAGGGCGGAAAGTAGCCGCGTTTTCGTTCGGCTAGAGTGCGTTCATAAAGCCTGGCATAATTTTGAGATAAGCCGAATTGCACGATAGGATGGGTAGGCTGGTAGCTTTGCACGATAACGTTTGTTTCATGCTGGGAGCGTCCGACACGCCCGACTGCTTGAGCGAGCAGTTGGAAGGTGCGCTCACCGGATGAAAAGTCAGGCAGGCTGAGGCCGGCGTCTGCCTGCACGATACAAACGGTGTGAAGATGGGGTAAATCGAGCCCTTTGGCGATGACCTGCGTGCCGATAATGAGCTGAATTGAGCCGTCGTAGAGCTCTTTATATTTGGCCTCCACTGTATCTTCGCTGGCGCTGTCTCCATCAAAACGTGCGATACGCACCTCGGGGAAGAGCTTTGTAAGCTCCGATTCAATAAGTTTGGTGCCGATGCCTTTGTGGATGATAGAGGTGTGGCTGCACTCGGGGCAACTGGTAGGCACCTGGCTCTTTAATCCACAGATATGGCAGCGTAGTTCATGAAGATCGGCGTGCAGCGTGAGGGGAATGAAACAGCGAGGACAACCTGCTTGCCACCCGCAGTTCTCGCACAACGTAACAGCCGTACTGCCACGACGATTGTGAAATATCATGGCCTGTTTGTCGGTGGCGAAATCTTCTTCTAAGCGATTTAGAAGGGTATCTGACAGAAAGCGGTGGCGTTTGAACCCGGTACGTTTCGTCATATCTATCAGCTCAAGCTGCGGTTTGACGGTACCTTGCTGTGCAGGAACGGGCATCTCGATAATTGGGCGTTTGGTAACCTCGGCTAAGTAATAATCTTGCACCGAAGGCGTGGCGCTGCCGAGCACCAGTTTGGCGCCATGGGCATGGGCGAGCACATGAGCAGTGCGAGCGGCATGATAGCGAGGAGACTGCTCTTGCTTGTAGCTGGGTTCGTGAGATTCATCTATAACGATAAGACCGATGTTAGGAAGGGGGAGAAACAACGCCGAACGTGGCCCGATAGCTACTTTGGGATGCTCACTTTGAAGGGCGTCGAGCCATGCTAAATGGCGTTCTGCTTCTGTTTGGCGCGAGTGAGTCAGGATGATGTCAGAAAAATGCTGCGAAAACTCATCGACCAGTTGTGAGGTAAGAGCGATTTCCGGCACTAATATAAGTACTGATTTCCCTTCGGCTATCACTTGCTTTGCAAGTTCTATGTAGACGGCAGTCTTACCAGAACCAGTGACACCGTGTAGAATGAAGGTGCCTGCCGAACCGTTTTTAACAGATGAAACAGCCGCAGACTGATCTTTATTGAGTACAAAATTTGTTCGTTTTCTGGTTGGGTAAGATTCGGTAGATTGGCGAACTCGCCGTTTCTTTTCAAGCCCGCGCGGCAGCATGGTCTGCAGCACGGTGGCGAGTGGAGTGGCGTAATATTCGCTGAGCCAGGAGGCGAGCTTCACATAGGCCTCAGGAAGGGAAACATCTGCAAGTGGAGCCGCAATTTCCTTTACGGCATACTCAGGCTTCGTGACTTTACTAAGAATAATTCCATTGGCATGCTTCGAGCCAACAGGAATACGTACGAGCTGGCCTATCGAAAAACGCTCAGTCGAACAGTATGTGAACGTTCGCTGACCACCGCGGAATATCTGATTTGGCGCCACCTCGTAATAGTGCATAGTACCAGTATAGCTCGACAGCACCTGATTGAACCATTAGAATGTAACCATATGTATTTTGAATCGAGAATGCAAGCCGGAGCCATTTTAGCCCGAGAATTGGTAGAAAAGTATCGATATGAAAACTGTGCAGTGGTAGCATTGAGTGATGGTGCTGTCCTTGTGGGTGAGCAGATTGCCGAAGCGCTTCACTGTATACTAACGCTGCTGCTGGTCGAGGAAATAGAAGTACCCGGTGAAAATATGAAATTTGGCGGTGTGTCTGAAAGCGGTGGCTTTACGTATAATGGCATGTTCTCGGCTGGTGAGGTAGAAGAATATACCAGCGAGTTTCACGGGTATTTAGATGAGCAAAAACGGGAAGCTTTCCAACGCATCAACCGATTACTTGGCGACGGCGGGCTGATAGATCATGACATGTTACGAGATCACACTGTAATACTAGTGGCGGATGGCATAGATAGTGGTGCCGCCATCGATGTTTCTATAGATTTCCTGAAACCTATTCGTATCGCGCGACTTGTTGTAGCTACACCTGTTGCAACTGTACCTGCGGTTGATAAATTACACCTAGCCGCTGACGAACTACATATTTTGGATGTAAAAGAAAACTTTATGGGAACAGATCATTACTATGAGAACAATGATATTCCGACTCATGAAGAAACAGTCGCGAAAATAAACCAAATAGTGCTAAATTGGCGCTAAAAGGCCTTGATGACTGTTGTAAGATTGTGCTACGATAAAAGATAACAAAACAAAGCAGGGCTAATAAAAGGGAGAATATGCTAGACGTTTTTATTACTTCTCGTGTGCGCCGCAAGATAGTGGTGGTATATGCGAAATATCCGGACTTTCACACGCATGTTAGAGGCCTTGCAAAACTTATCAAGGAAGACCCGGGTAACATCCAGCGCGAACTGAAGCGACTTGAAAAGGTTGGTTTCCTAAAGAGTGAGAAACAGGGAAATACCAAGATATACGCAACCAACAAGCAATTCCCTATTTTCAAAGAACTTCAAAGCATCGTGATAAAAAGTCAGCAGCACCAAGCAGGCCGAAAGCGCACTAGCTCTGACATCCAACCCGTATAGTCGGTTGCATGAACGCACAAGAAATTTTCGAACGAATACTAAAAGCCCGCGGCCTTGATGATGTAGTAAAACGCGCGGCTTTTTTGAATCCTGAATATGAGATACGTCATGACCCGTTTCTATTACCCGACATGGAAAAGGCAATAAAGCGTTTAGTGAAAGCACATGCCGCACAAGAGAAAATAACGATTTATGGTGACTACGATATTGATGGTTTAACTGCGACAGCAGTGCTGCTAGACGCACTGAGCAGCTTTGGTTTTAAGCATGTAGAGGCATTCATTCCGAATCGCTTTGTGGAAGGCTATGGCATGACGGTTGAGGCGGTCGAGAAAATCGCGGCTACCGGTGCGAACCTGATTATTACGGTAGATTGCGGCAGCTTGAGTCACGAGCCGATTACGCGCGCCAAGGAGCTTGGCGTTGATGTAATCGTGACAGACCATCACAACGTAGCGCCTGAACAGCCGCCTGCTGTGGCTGTGATAAATCCGAAGCGGCTTTTGCAGGACTATCCTGATGAATACAAGAACTTTCTGCTAGTTAGTTCAGCGACAACTTTTTCAGATGCAACTATTGCACGCCATGATAATTTGGTGAACGAACTTCTGTCATCTGCGGAACTCCCTACGGTCGGGTCTAAAGACCGGTCCTCGATGAGTCAGGGATCGTCCACAAAACCATCTGGGCTTAATAGAGCATCTAAAAAAGTCATCACTGAACCAGTGCTATATCCATTCCTTGATTTACCTGGTGTCGGCGTAGCATTCAAGCTAGTACAGGCTTTGCAAACGAAACTCGATGGCTTGAAACCTGGCCAAGAAAAATGGCTGCTCGACCTAGTAGCACTTGGTACTGTATGCGATGTGGTGACGCTCGTAGATGAAAATAGAATGCACGTACATTGGGGATTGAAGGTGCTTGCAAAGACTCGTCGGCCTGGCTTGAAAGCACTGATGGCTGTTTCGCGAGTGGTGCCGGAAAAAGTAAACGCACGTAGTTTAGGTTTTGCGCTAGGGCCACGTATGAATGCCGCCGGGCGTTTAGAAACCGCGCAAATTGCGCTAGATATGCTAACGGCAACTGACGGAATGATGGCTTTAGAAAAAGCGCAGCAACTCGATATGATGAACAGCGAACGCCGAGCCGAACAGGATACAATTTATAAAGAAGCTATCAAGCAGGCGGAAACATACGAAAAAGATAACGTGCTTGTTGTGAGCGATCCGAACTGGAATCATGGCATTATTGGTATTGTGGCGGCGAAACTGCTGGAGAAATTTAAAAAGCCGACGTTTGTACTGCAGGAACTTGGCGAGGAAAGTAAAGGTAGTGCGCGAAGCTATGGCGACTTTTCAGCGGCTGATGCCATTCGTGCAGCGGACGATTTAATCACCAAGGGCGGCGGGCATAAACTTGCAGCTGGCGTAACGCTACCTACGAAAAATATTCAGGCATTTAGGGAACGAGTGAATAAGTATTACCGTGATTTGAAACTAAAAAATCAGGCTGATTTGTTGCTACCGAAAGCCGATACGAGCGCGCAACTTGCACACGTCAGTGAAGAGCTTGTAAATTTGCTTTCGAGCCTCGAACCGTTTGGAAATGGTAATTACCAACCGGTACTCAAAACGGACAATCTAACAGTAGTAAATATCCGAAAAATGGGAAGTGAAGGACAACACGTGAAATTGGAACTTCGGCCTGAAAGTGGTACAGCCATGTACTTCATTGCTTTCAATGCGCCGGAACATTTCTTCGTTGAAACAGGACAGATCATTTCAGTATGGTACCAACCGGATATTAACGAGTGGCAAGGTCGACGCAGCGTTGAAGGCATGCTGCTGAATATTCAAACTGCCTAAGCTTGCAGACAGCATCTTCTAGGAGTAGCGTAAATGTAATGATTAGACAAAACTACAGAGGCACCCGCTTTAATGCAAAAGATGTTCCGCTACTGAGAACAACTTGGGAGGCTTTAGATAACTTTGATGAAGAGAGAGTTATCGTCAACTTAGAAGTACTATCGGGTAAAAATTATCAAAGACAAATTATTACGGAGCATTACGGAAGAAGGATGGGGCAAACAGCGTATCTCCTCCAGGTGCTTATTACTTCAAAGGTTGATAGTAACATGAACTGGTCACAAGTTACTGATGCGATGAATTCGCCTATAGAACTACTGCGTAAGCGAGTAGAAGGCATTGTTCCGGATTTGGATGTATATACAACCGAAGGAATTACTTTGCCTCCGCGTAACGCAGGTGCATTTGGCAGTGAAAGCACTGAGGATGGGGTTGTACATATACATCAACCATTGCTACAGGTAACACATCAACAAGACGATGGAAGGCTTGTAGAGCTAAGGGCGGCGGGGGTGGCGCCAATAAATCACTTCATGGTTGATGTTCATCCAGTTAGTTTTGATGATAGCAATAATCATACTATCAAGGCTGCTCGCAAAGGTTGGGTTGTAATTCCGAGTCCAGAGCAATTGCAAGAAGAATCTTAATCTGTTACAATACTACCGATATGGTACAAGTTACACGTAAAGACGAACGCGAAGCGAACGAGAATATTATTCGTCGTTTTAATCGCAAGGTTCTGCAAAGCGGTGTGCTTTCAACTGCGAAAGCAAGCATGCGTTTTAGCAAAGATGTCAGCAAAACCGAACGCCGTAAGAAAGCAATTTTACGCCGTGAACGTAAAGCCGATAAACTGGCGAAAATGCGCCTCGGAGTCCGCTAGCAGATGGGTCTAAAGGACCAGTTAAGAAACGATATGAAAGCCGCCTTGTTGGGCGGCAGTCGTTTTGAAGGTGAAACGTTGCGCAACCTGATGGCGGCTATTCTGAATGAAGAAGTGGCTCAGAATAAGCGTGATGAGGGGCTGGAGGAAGCGGAAATCGATAAGTTGATTGCCCGTGAAGTAAAGAAGCGCCGCGAGAGTATTGCGATGTATGAACAGAATGATCGTATTGATTTGGCTGAAAATGAGCAGAAAGAAATTGACGTTCTAAAAAAATATTTGCCGGAACAACTGAGCGAAGATGATATTAGTACAAAAGTAGATGAAGTAATTGCCGGCATGGGTGACGTAACTATGCAACAAATGGGCCAGGTAATAGGTGCTGTGAAAGGCCAACTTGGCTCTGCCGCCGATGGCGCCATTATCGCGAAAGTCGTAAAAGAACAACTAACGAAATAGGGGAAAATAAATGATACTACTGTTTGGTCCGACAGGCGCCGGAAAAAGCATGCAGGGGCAAATGTTAGCTGTGCGGATGGGATGGAAATGGCTCTCAACAGGCGAGATGCTACGCCATAGCCACGATCCAGAAGTGATACATATACTTAAGAGCGGTGATTTGGTAAGTAATGAGCTGACCTATGAAGTGTTTGATAAAGCCGTGCAACAAGCCATTCATGAGAAGTATCCAAAAATAATTGTGGATGGATTTCCACGCACCAAAGCACAGGCTGAATGGTTGGCACATTACTTGCGACGGACAGGAAAGAAAATTCAACAAGTCATCGTTTTAGAGGTTCCGCAAAGCGAAATAATGAAGCGCCTTGAAAAGCGTGGCCGTATGGAAGATACACCGGAAACCATCGAGAAGCGCATGACGATATATCGACAAAAGATGTACCCGGTGCTAGGAATTTTTGCTGAACAAGGTATTAAAATTGTTCACCTGGATGGAACCGGTACGGCTGGCGAAGTGCATGATCGACTTTTTGCTGAAGTGGTTGGAGATTGAGATTCTGTGGTGAATCATACGGCCGCTACCGTTTTTTATTCAGGCACACTCTACAGGGAAGCTGCGCTTCGCCTGTGGCGTTGGGCTAATGGGGCTACGCGCCCATTACACGCCTTCATAAAAAAGGTAGCAGCCGCATGATTCAGCCCGTGAAAAGTGATGCACAAATTCAAGCAATGCGTGAGTGCGGTAAGATACTCGCAACTATTTTTGATGGTTTGAAGCAGCAACTATACGTAGGTATGACAGGTCTTGAGGCTGATGCGTGGGTAGAAGCGGAAATAAGAAAACTCGGTGCTGTCGCGACGTACAAAACACCTGAAGTGAAGTTCCCGAACGTAATATGCATTAGTGTGAACGACGCGATAGTACACGGCGTGCCAACGGATGTTCCATTCAAAGAAGGCGATGTAGTAGGGTTTGATCTGGTGATTACCTACAAGGGCATGAAGACCGATGCGGCTTTTACCACAGTTATTGGTGAGGAGCCGAAAGGTGCTGTGAAACATTTGGTGAAAAATACCGAGCGTAGTTTATACGCGGGTATTGATGCGATAAAGGGCCGCGGTACGCACATCGGTGACATTTCAGCTGCTGTAGAAGAAGTGCTGGAGGGGGCAAAACTTGGAATTATTAAGAATCTGGTAGGGCACGGCGTGGGTACAGAAATGCATATGCCACCAGAAATACCGAACTACGGTACCGCTGGCACAGGATTGCTTTTAAGCCCAGGCGACACGATTGCTATTGAGCCAATGGCAACGCTCGGTAGTGCGAAGAATAGTACCGATGAAGCTGATGGCTGGACCATCTCAACGAACGATGGAAGCTTGGCGGCACACTTTGAACACACGGTGCTTATTACTGAAAACGGCGCAGAAATCTTGACGATTTTGTAGAAATCAACCATAGGCGCTATAATAAAGCCCATGCAAGAAGTATCCAGGTACGCAGTCGGTATCGACATTGGTACGACGACTGTTCGATGTGTGGTGGGTCATATTAACTCTGAAACAGGTTCCCCCACAATCGTAGGGGTTGGCAAGGCAGCCAACCACGGTATGCGTAAAGGCGTAGTTGCGAATTTGCAGGGTCCGGCATCGTCTATCGACGATGCGCTTGGTGAAGCCGAGCGTATGAGTGGCTATCAAGTAGACTTCGCTACCGTGAGTATTAATGGCTCACATATCTTAAGCACGAAAACTGATGGCATGATAGCAGTGGGTGCAGTTGATCACGAAATTACGCGTGAAGATTTACGCCGCATTGAAGACGTGGCTACAACCGGCAAAGTACCGGCAAATCGCGAAATCGTGGAAGTGGTGCCACATAGCTATAGTTTGGATGGGCAGGAAAATATTAAGGATCCATTAGGGATGACCGGTACTCGATTAGAAATTAACGCTAATGTTGTTTCAGCTTTAGCTCCTCATTTACACAATCTGCAAAAGTCTGCCGAGCTAGCAAAAGTTGATGCACGCACCATCGTACCCAGTGTACTAGCCGGTGCACGAGCTGTGCTGGACGAACAACAGATAGAAAATGGGGTCGCCGTAGTAGATATGGGTGGTGCCACGACATCCGTGGCGGTGTTTGAAGAAGGTGATCTGCAATATGTTGGCGTCATTCCGATAGGTGGTATGAATATCACAAATGATCTTGCGATCGGTTTAAAAACAGACCCTTCGATAGCGGAAGAGGTGAAGCTAAAACACGCAAGCGCAGTTTCAAGAAGTGAGAACAGCGGTATTAGTATGAAGGACGGCGATGAGATATTGTCATTTAGTAGTTCAGATATAGATGAGATTATAGATGCTCGTTTAGAAGAGATATTTGAAGCCGTACAGCATGAATTGAAAAAAGCAGGTCGTGCAGGCAAGCTGCCAAGCGGCGTAGTGCTTACGGGCGGTGCGGCAAACATGAAGCATATGGTGGAATATGCGAAGGAAAAATTGGGGCTTGCAGTTCGCGTGGGTAAGCCAAAAGGCTTCGGTGGAGTGAGTGATGAAGTTGAACAACCTGAGTATGCGGCTGTTGCTGGACTCATGCTTATTGATGCCGAAAATGGTATGAACAACAGAGGTTCAGGACGTTCTGGTAGTCATAAAGTAGATACTATGGCTGCAAAAAAGTCATTGAAAAAAGCCAGCGGAGTAGTGTCAAATTTCCTTGGAAGATTCAAGGTTTAAATTTTGTATTCATAGGTGGTATACTTAAATGAGTAAATTA
>ERZ724505.1734-NODE-1734-length-11562-cov-3.317459_pt1 | contig 11562 bp, 10 predicted proteins | sample MGYA00376038_ERZ724505 | MGnify/ENA primary metagenome ERZ724505 (study PRJEB28724, sample SAMN07190884) | wastewater metagenome | isolation source: effluent of sewage treatment plant in Hong Hong | place: Hong Kong | collected 2016-03-17 ... | reverse complement strand
ACCGTAGCCCACATCCGCGCCGCGCAGGCCGGGAGCATACTCATCGGCCACGATCAGCGCCTGTTGGAACCGAGTGCCACCGATGACGCCCCAGTATGGGTCGCGCTCAGCTTGCACCAATTGCTTGCCTTCGAGGACAGCACGGATCCCTGCCGTCACGCCCTTGGTCGTGATGATCAGATCCGGGCTTTGCGAACCCACCGTCGGGCCGTTATAGCCGCCCGTGTACATCGCTTCGAGTTCCTCGTAAGTGAGCCGCCGCGTGCCACCGCCAGCTTCACCCATCCAGCGCGGGATGGAATTAAGCGCGCGCCCGACTTCCGAACGGCTTTGACCACCGTAGGTAGTCCAAACGTTCGCGTCGTAACCCGGCGTGACACCATCGTTCAGCGCTTCCGGCATGCCATTGATATGGAGGGAGCGGTCTTCAACCGTAGCAGTGAAGTTGCCCGCTGCCGTAACATTCTGACCGTGGAGGTAGCCCATGACACCCAGGCGGGCCGAGAGCGAGCTAATCGCCGCGCCAACCTGCACGTCCAGGGTATTCGCCACATTCAGGCTGGAATCGCCTTGAACCACTTCCAAGTTTTCCAAGAGATCCATCAACAGCGCCACATAGAACTTCGGATAGAAGTTGTTCGAGGCGATGATCTGACGGCGAATCGGTGTGAATTCCGAACCGGCACGGTAAGCATCAGTCTGCACCGCATCGAACAGGAATTGCTGTTGGATAGTCGTACCGCCTTTGAAGGCACGAATCATGCCCTTCGCGCGCATATACGCGAGCAAGGGAGAATTTCCCAGGAAGAAATTGTCGCGGATCTTATTCGGAAAGATCAACCGACGAGTAACAATACTAAGTTCGTCTAACATCTTAAACGGCTCCTTGTTTAATAGGGGGAGAGCCGTCAGGGGAGTTGGGGGAGATTAGTAGCACTAAGTCCGCCAAACCTACACCTGACCGGGAACTCCTAAAGGTCGAGTTGGATCAAACCGGCCATTGGCATAGGTGCCCGCTGCTAAAGCTTGCGCCGCTGCTGTAACACCGCCCTGCTCTGTTGGATTAGGGGGTGGGGTAGCCGGTAGTTGTTGGGGTGTTGCAGCTGGAGCCGCCTGGGGTGTCGGCGGTTGACCAGGGGTATTTGAAGATGGTTGAGTTTGTGACCACGCTTGGCGCAAACCATTGGGCTTGGCCGCAAGTGCGTCAAAGAGTGGGGTGCTGCCGTTTGGTGCGGGCACTCCCAAGCGTGTCGAACCCGCTGCAGTGAGTTCGGCAATCTTTTGAGCAGCTACTTCGGTAGCCTTGGCGGTAACTGCCGCTTCAAAGTCCGCTTGCCGACGAGCTTCCCGAGCTTCGGATAAGTTATATTTCTCTTCGAGGAATTGATCGAATTGCTTACCGGAAGCAATAAATTCTCGGTTTAGTACCGTAGGATCAATTGTTTCTCCTTTCAACGCCTGCCATTCATTGGCAAATCGTTGCACCTCGAGCGAGGTTTGGGAAGCCGCTCCATAGACCTGGGCCATTGCCGGGGCCAGGATCTCGTTGAGCTTGGCTTCAATCAGCGCCTGGATGTCAACGGGCGGCGCTGCCGGAGTTGGAGCTGACGCGGGGGCAAACTGTTGCGGTGCGGGCGGCACAGCAGGCGTGGGCGCAGTAGGGGCCGCTGCCGCTGGGATATACCATTGACCGTTAATCCACTGCGGAGCAGGCGGGGTTACCGGTTGATTCGGATTTGTCGGGGTTGCAGGTTCAGGCATAACTGATTCTCCTAAAGTGCGAAATTCTGATAGCTCGTCCGGATCCAGGACTAACTCCAGCATATCCATTGCTTCGAGCTTTTCGCGTATGGTGCCTACCCAGTCAGCCTGTTGGCGCACTTGAGTAAGCTGTTGTTGCAGGAATTCATAGTCCGCGCGACTAATGCTGTTAGCTTGGAGCTGTTGCAGATATTGCTCGCGGGCTGCTAAGTCGGCGGCTTGTTGTTGCAGTTGAGCCGCCTCAGACCGGTGATCATTGACCAGCCGGGAGTAGTCGCGGTGGAACATTACGTTGCGCGAGGTTTCGGTGTCAAGCACAGAAATTGCTTCAGAGGGCAAATTTTCGAGCAGCCCTCCAAAAGTTTGCGTAAATTGTTGCTGAATCCCCGGGTCAGAGATTTTAGCAACCGCCGAAGAGATGAACTCTTGAAAAGTTGTAGGGGTTGTTGCAGGTTTCGGCATGGCTTAGACAATGCTCCTAGGCAAGCCTCCTTGTGAGAATTGGGCGGCGATGCTCTGCATAACTTGCATAACCAAGGCAGCCGCTTGTTGGAGTTGTTCATTACCTTCCGGGTATTTTTGTCCAAGCTGAACGAGTTGTTGTAGCACGGGAGTAAATTCCTGCCCGATGGATTGCTGCTGTTGCTGCACTAAGTCTGGGCGTACTACGGAATTGGGTAATGTAGGCGATCCCATCGGCGCTTGCGGAAGGTAATTAGGGGGTGTAGTTGGCGCCGGAGCTGCCCGAGGGGGCACTGACTGAGGCGCGGTTTGCGGTGCCCCAGCAGGATCGGGATTGGCTGCGGCGGTTAGAGAATTGTAGCGCTGCATATAGTTATCCATCGTTTAAGCTCCTGATTCACTTACTACCTGACGCTGGGTGCCGTCTGGATTGGTTTTGTTAATAAGCTGCGGGGCTTCCTGCCCAGAACTGGGGCGGCCAGGGCCGCGCCCCGAACCGCCTCCAGCGAGCATACCGCCGCCACCCGCACTTGAGCCGCCCTCACCGCCTGCTCCAGTCATCTGCTGAAGTGCCATTGCGATTTGCTGTTCTGGCCCCATTGCGCCTTCAGATTGCAGCTGTTGGGCAGTGATCCCTTGAGCGGCCTGAGCCTGAACCAACGCCACTGCTTGCGCAACGATCTGCTTTTGCATCGCCGCAATTTGAATATCCGTGGTAACTTGCGCGGTGGCTTGTTGCTCAGCCAGCCATTCTGCCAAGTGCGTAGCACCTTCAAAGCTGCCATAGCCTTCAATACCGAATACCTTGGCAACATAGCTGCTGGGGATTTTCATATTCGGTTCACGAAACAGCTGCAAAACGGCCATCTTACGCTTCCAGTCGGTTAGGTTGAAGATAGACTGGGGCGTGATACTGAAGGAGACGCGCCGTGCAATATAGCGCAGCCGCCGGAAGAAGCTGGAATTATCGAAGTCCGAAGCTCCAGGGATCCGGGCTGGAACGAGATTACCCGGTTGCCAGTCTACCTCACTGTCGAGCATCTTCTTGGGGCCTTGCACTCGAACACGCCGCGCGGTTGTGTCAAATTGCATCCAGAGCCAGAGGCATTGATAACCGAGTTGAGTTAGAGCTTTTTCCAGGCTGGCCGCATAATCTGACATCAGCGGCCCCATTGCCTGCATGAGCTTCTCAATTCCATCTGCATCGGGTACTTGGTTGAGCTTGGCAAGGGAGCTGAAATCCTCGGCGCCGATATTGTGATTCATGAAATCACGAATGAATTGCGCAGCTTCCAAGGATTCTCGGGAGACTTCGTAGCTTTGATAGGAAGATATTGGGGAGAGCACATCATCCCCGTACTTGGCATCGTACTCTACCAATTCACCAGGATTGCGAAAGTCTTTACTGGCTAGTTGCCCAGGACTAAATGCTCCGCGTTTTACCTTCATCGGAGGCTTGAGCCGGAGGTTGATTGCGTCAATCCAGCCCCGCAGGATGCTGGTTAGCCCAGCCTGAGCTTCACGGTTCTCTTCTACGATGCTCGAAGGCATGTAGCTCCACACCCACGGATCTAGTTCTACTTTGATTAAAGGCACTTGACCGTGGTGCCAGAAGCTCGGGCCGTCGTAGAGGATGCTGTTTTGGGTCCAGATAATCATCCGCCGCGAGGGATAGAGCATGCAGTCATTGTAGCTGTATTTACGCGGAGGCTCTGGAGAGTTTGGTTCGAGCTTTACTTCCACACCTAGCGGCGGTACTACGTAATCTCGTACTTCAGTAGGGAGATGCTCTATATCAGTATCGGTGAATTGCTTGGCAAAGAGGGGCTTATCGTAGAGATTGCAGGTGCCATCCATAATATACGTGATGTAGAGATCCGTATATTGGAAGCTGTTGACATTCATCTTGCCTGCTAAGGCTTTGGCACCGGAACCCGCTTGCTTATCAGATTCCAAGCCCGAGTAGCCCGAGAGCATGCTAAATACGGCAGATTGTGCTTGGCCGATCCAGGCTCGGATCCCTTGGGGAGAGGTGCCTGTACCCCGCACGGAGTTGTCCGTTAAGGCAGGGGTGTTAGGCAGAATCCGATCCGCTTGCTGCCACCAGAGTTGGCGCAAGCGCAGTGTAGGGATCCGCTCGTAGCAATGCACTGCGTAAGCCTTTTGCAGATCCCAGTCATCGGTGATTTGATCAGGTAGAACATCGCCCGGGCCGTAGATCTTAAGTTGAATATCTGCTTCGTTGCTACCGAAGATTTCATCCTGCCAGATTGGGTTGATGTAACCTAAGGAGGTAGCTGCATGTTGCAAGGCTTGCTTGATTTGCCCAGCTGGAAAGGTGTTACCCTTCCACCAAATTTCCCAGCGCTGATTTAATGTATCCACCAGCTCATCAAAGAATCCTTCGATTTCCGAGTTGTTGGTGAATTTACATTCGGGATTCATGTTTTGCATCGTAGCGATAACTTCACGCACGATGCGCTTGATTTGGTTGATCCGAATGCGAGCGCGGCGCGAGGTTGGCTTGCCATCGGTTTGGGTGATGCCGCCCGAGCCTTCAGCTTCCATTCCTTGTAGGATACGTGCTGCGATGTCTATAAAAGGGAAAGCAGGCTGTGAGGCTAGGAATGCCCGACCCCGCGCCGCCGATTGCAACAACCACGCCACCCGCTCAGACTCAGGGGAGGTAACAGGGGGGCAAGTCTGGAGCGGGTTAGGCGGGTTTGTTGTATTGGTGGGCAGTCCTGTCACGCGCGTCGTATGTGACGGTAGGTCGTGATAGTTCTGCAGCGGCATGCTGGGGGAGATGTTGTTTGGGGGAGTCATAATTTACTTACTTAGTTGCTTACTTGCTACATTCGTCATAATGCAGGGCACCTAAATGCACCCCCGTGTCAATGGGTTTCCAACGATCTGTTTGCTGTTTATAAAGCTGCTCACTCGCCTGCTTGGCCAGATCCTTAGCTAATCTAGCGCGGGCTGCGTCATCCTGGATCTTAGGCACGTAGGTGGAGGCGCCGAATTCTTCTAGCTCCGCTTCGATTCGATTATTACGCTCGCGGCGGGCATGCGCTTCTAACTGGTCCACCTCCTGACGCCAAACACTGCGCTCGTAGGATTCCTGCAGCTCGCTCATCGCTTGAATTTGTTCGCGGCTGCGCGCGGATAATTCGTAATCTTGATTTTGTAAGGATTTTTCTAGTAGTTGAGTTTCTCTGTAGGTGGTAGTTTCACGGCGTACCCAGCCTTGCGGTGGCCGCGCGTGGGTAGATCCAGCAACCATGCGCTGACCGGTCTTGGGGTTTTCAAAGTAAACTACGCTGATGGATTGTTCTGCGGCGCGGCGCATGCCTCCCCAAGCAAAAGAGATCTTAGCTGTGCAGGTTGGGGTACCACACTTGCAGGGAATAACTTCGGGAATCCCGTCCCAGAAGATTTCTTCCCAGGTTGTTCCACATTTTCCTATTAGGTCATGGCGTGCTGCCATAAGGTTGTTCCTCCTTTAGTAACTTATAACGAATCAGCTGCTTTGGTCAAGTTAATATAATGGATTCGCTAATTCATCCCCATCCGAGCTTTCGTATACCGACCCCGCCGGAGCATATTGACTCCAGCCTAACCCAGCAGTTGTATCTTCCCAGGTTAAGGAGCGCGTGTGATCTGGTAATTCTATTTGCTTTTGGGCGTGCTCAGCTACGCCAATCCAATGCGGATCTTCCACATCTCGATAAACATCCAATTCGTGGCCGGTTACCAGCCCGATACCCAATGACATAATCCGATCATCATGCGCATCGCGGCCCGCTTCGATTTTAATCTTAGCCTGCCCGCCGGTGCGCGATTGGGTAACGTGGGTAACGAAATCCCGCAGCTCGTCCAGTAGCCAGGGAGAATTTATCAAAACCTGATGACGTTTGATGAAGTTTTGTAGCCAGCTGATTATAACAGGCCGGGTGGCGGCAGTGGTTTCCCAGCCTAGATTGGGCTGTTCATACGGCACCGCCTTACGTTGTTCGGGTTTTTGCCGGATGTAGATGTTCGGCCAGCCTCGTTTGAAGATCTCATTCTGGCAAGCGCGGCCATCCTTGGCCATTTCAATGCTGCATAGGGCATGCTGGCGGGTACCGTCGTATTTACGAGTGGTGTACCATTCGAGCAGTAATAGAGTAATCGGCCAAGCTTCAAAGGCATTGATTAGATCCGAGGCATATTCAGCTACCTGTGCGGCTGGCTGGTAAGGATTACCCAAGCGGATTACTTGAATAACCGTGCGATCCTGCCCGACACCTTCACCGCAGTCTACTGAAACCACGTATTTTTGATTGGGTTGAGGTTCTTCCCAAACCCAGAGCTTGTGTAGGGGATCTAGTTCGTCCTCATAATTGGTAAAGGGTAGGGCGTAAAGATCCCATTTATAGCGCTGCGCAGAGCCTGGAACCGGGTAAATTACCCGCCGAATCGGCTGATCGGAGGGTTCCAGAATAGGTTCAGAGATTCCCGGGATTTCAGGGCCGACAAACATCATGGGTGGCAGGCAGGGCTGCCGCAATTGCCGCTGGTAGTCCATCATCAATTGAATGGGGAAGATGCTACGCTGCCAGGATTGGAAGGCTTCCTTGGCATTTGAAGGGCATTCCGCAAGGAAACCAGCAAGGCGCTTGGGATCTTTCTCGGCCTTGGTGTATTCGCGGTAGTACCAGTACATTTGCGCGAGATCCATCCGCCAATCGGCAGGCATGATCTGACTTAATACGGGACTGGTGCGCGCGTACTCCTCGCAGCTAGCCGCGTGCTCTCGCACAAACTCTGGAGGATCCCAGCCCGCCGGGACTGGAATTGCACGCTCCTCGCCAGGACTAGGGTAGATGTCACGGCCCACGAAATACGGCAGGAATACCGGGCGGATTTTAGTTAGTTGCTGAGGGTAATCCCGCTCGGTTTCTTCCCAATAGCGATGAAAGTCGTGCCCGCGCGGGGAGGCGGTAGTTTCTTCCACGCCGAAGGTCCGCTCGGTATCATGGATAGCGCGATTGAAGCCTTGCTCAACCAGCCCTGCGTAATCATTCCATTCGAGTAACTCAGAGAAATGGTAGGTATTGGTGGTGTCACCGCGCGCGATGCCGAGTTTTTGGCGCCCGTGTTGAACTACTAATAAGCTGCCCGCTGAGCGAACCTCCATGAACTCATCACCTGAATGGCGGAAGGTTACATCTGTGCGCACCAGCCACCAAGGTAACATTTGAAAGCGCTTCTCGATCATCTTCTCAACCAGCTTGCGGGTCTTTTCCTCGTCGCCGGAAGCTACGATAGAGGTAGTAGACGGCATGAATAGCATGCGATGGAGGATGATCAGCTGGAAGAGGGTGCTTACACCGAGCTGGCGCGCTTTGAGGAAGAGCATCCGAATCGGAACGCCCTGCTGCTGCATCTGGCCGATGATTATTAACGCAGCCTTTTGGGCTAGGTTAAGCTTGAATAGAACCATTTCGCCGGTTAATACATCTTCGATGAAGCAGTAGCGCTCGACAAAATAGATGAAGCTGCGAGCGCAGTATTCACGTTCGTTCGTGATGTAGAGGACTTCATCGGCGGCTAGTGGGCGAATGAATCCCTTGGGCCGGTCTTTTTCATCGTAGCGAGTTATTGAATCGAAGTGCTTGGTGTAATAGCGCGCCGCGTCAATTGGGTATTCCTTGAGCGGTGCGGTTGGATTGCGCCGGTTGTATTCTTCGATACTAGCTACGATTAGATTGGGATGGTACATATTTTGTGTAGCTGTCAGAATTTTCGTAAGCTAATAAAAATGGTTTTTCAGGGTCTGCATCTACGTGTCCTATCCAACAGTCACTATGAGCTTGCATAAACTCCGGTAATTTATCAAACACGTTAGATTCATACCAATCCATTCCCATAGTTTTGATTATGGTTAACCCTTCTCCACATGCTGCACATACTAAGGCTGCGCGATTATTTGCCAATCAATACCTCCTGGCTTTCTGGCACTAGCTCCCCCTCAATTACATTATCCAATCGCGCCGGGGGTAAAGCTGCTTGTGTGCCTTCGTGTCGTTGCAGTCCCGGCCATGCAGGTAATCCTTCAGCCTGCCCAGGGAAGGAATTATTAACCGTAACCGAGCGCTGATCCACATTTACCAGCGGCCCAGCGGGTTTGATAATCTCAGCCGCTTCAAGCAGCATTCTTCGATCAGCCGCGCCACCTTTACCTTCAATCTTTGCGGAGATGATCGCAGCTTTTACCACCTCCGGGGCTGCTACTTTTACTAATAACTCCGCCTGTTGAAGTCCATAGTGATGCAACGCTGCATAGCAAGCACCGAGGAATTCGCTAGGATCCACGCCTGCGTACTGACAGATCTCATCCTCGGTAGGCATGCGCCAGTTGCCAAACTCATCTTTTAGCTCCGGGAATAGATCAGCTGCTAGAGGGTTGGTTAAGATCGAAAAAGCATCGAGGTACTTAGCTACGATTTTAGATTTATAAGCATAAGCACGCAGGGCTTGGATTAGCAACTCCGGGCCTTGGAGGTAGAATGGTTCAGCATCATCCGGCTGCCCCACTTCGATTCGGACATTTTGCAGAATTGGGGATAGGTTTCCTGCGACTATGCGGGATTTGCTAGGGATAAACTTTTTTGGTTGCTTCAGCATGGTCGTGACTAGATTACCTTGGATTCGTGCTGTATGGGGGTAGCTTCCTCGATGGAGGACGAGTTGGGTAGCGGTGAATTCACTGGTATAACAACTACGTTTGATACTCGGCCTGAAAATGAAGTTGGACCTATCCATAACCAAGCTTCGCCTAATCCTGCCACGTCGGATGGCAGCTCGATCTGGTATTCTTTCTTTAGTTTTCTGACTCCCAAGGAGTCTTCGCCGCAGATACGGATCTGCAGGAAGAGCTTTTCGTTCATGCCGATGGGTTGGTGCGATAAAGGGGGATTGGTCATAGGCGCCCACTTCGTAATTACCTGATCCACTATTTGATTGATCTGTTGTAGTTCCGCTTCGATCTCTGGGTTTTTCATTCATAGTCCTTTCTAGATTGTAGCGCACGCGCTTTATCTAACCACTTCTGCCGCTCTGCAGGAGTTGCGATACCCCACCACTCTCCAGCAGTAGCCTGCGCCTGTAATACCTCAGCCATCTCGCGCTCTGCTAATAAATCCTCATACATGCGCTCCGAGTTAAATTCCAAAGGATCCAACTCTTCCAGCGCACGAAATTCCTCTACTAATTCCACATCTTCAGCCCGGTATAAAGGAAGGGAAGGTCGTATCTTCGTCGCTTCGATCAAAGCTATCTGCCGCAGCTGTAGCTCCTTCAGGTACATATCCCCTTTGGGAGGCAGCGACAGCTGGATAAATGGCTCGGGCTTGAGCCACCAGTGCAGCACCGAGCTTATACAATTCCACAGGATTTTGAGAAAGTTTGACAAGGTGATCATCGGATTCAACCTGTAGTTGCATTAGGATATTCATTAACACCGGCATTTAGTTATCCTCCAAGGCCGCTGATACGTAAATCCAGCCCGCCTAAAGCAGCTTGGGTATCCTTGACCAGCTCAGGGCCAATTTGGCGCAAGTGCTCCAGTACCTGCTTTGTCGGCTGTTGGCGAAATTCTACCACTGAACCGCTGCTTACTGCACGACCTTCATGCCATAGGCCAATGCCTGATTCAGCCCGGAGGTAGTCCACGTTGGCGATACTCAGATCCAGCTGGAGTTCCTTAGCCGCCTGCATCACGATCCTGTCATTGGCGTCTGAAGGGTCAATAATTTCAGCCCAGATCTGAAAACGAACCTTATGCTTGCCGAATGCGCTGATTTCAGACATCCGACCATTGTTGGCAAAGTCCCGCGCGAGTAATTCAGCGATTTTGTAGACCACAATCGCCGCCAATTCCTGCCCATTCAAGGGGCGGGGTTGCTTGGAAATGGTAACTCCAGTGACTTCCCCTGCTCCAGGGACTTGCACAGGCGCCGCCACCGTTGGTTGGGTGGATAACGCCGGTTGGAGCGGAGTCTGCGGCTGTAGTTCCGGGGTAGAATTAGGTTGCGGAGGCCGTTGGATACCCCCACGGTTAGGTTGTTGAGCCATATTCTTTAGCCTTTCGTCGTAATTCTCTGCGTTTTTCAGGACTTGCCAATGAAAGTATGTGACAAGCGATCAATACATCCGAACTAGGGGTCAAGCGGCCCGATTTTAGCCGAGTTACAGAGTGCCTGCCCAGCTGAACCGCTAAATTTTGATTTTGATAGATCATTAAGTTGGCGAACAGTTGATTTGTAGCTCGATAACGGCGTATTTGCAACCATGCAAACCAATATTGGAAGGCAATTCGCCAATCCGAGCGCTGATCAGCAGCGTGCGCGTGGATGTTAGTTACGAGTTCTCCAACTTCGGCAGGGGTAAGTTCCTCCCAGATCGAATAATCTGCCCTTCCTAAGTCAATAAATGTAGGTATGCGGGGCTTGTTGGATAGAAATTCCGTAATTTTAGCCTTGAGTTGCATTGTCCTGCTCAGTTTCAGGTGATTGCCAGTCGAGATTCTCCGCGATTACATAGTCCATCCACTGTTTGAAGTTCATATTTCGGTCGTAGCCATTGCCTTCGAGGAGGTAACCGTGCTTGCCGAACAACGCATCGCGGTAATATTTGGATAATCGGTAATCTTCGGGGTCGGTTGGGTAGTAGGTGCCGGATTGGATCGCCTTTTCGGTTAGGATTGCCTTGCTACCACCGGCATTGCCAGCAAAAAATAGGCCATTCCACCACCAGAATTCCTCAGTGAAGTAGTTATTTAGGTCGTCAACGTAGACCGCTTCAGCAATTGTGGGGGAGGTGCCCGCCTGGATAGCTGCGGTGGTTAGGTCGTCCTTTTCGGATTGGGTTAGGAAGCGGATGTTGCCGACTGGGAAGACGCCGCTGCCCGTGCCTAGGACGAGTTTTTGGATGTCCAAGGGAGTTGGGAGGGCTTTTTCTTTGCGAGGTCGGCCCGGTTTAGTTGGGGGATTCGAGTTGGTGACCGGTTCTGGAAACTTAGTAGGCACGCGCTCGGGATCCGGGCTGGGAATGTTGCGTACTTTGGGGATATTCCTGCGACCTGCAGGGCGCCCAACTAAGCCGCTAGGTTTTAATTCAGGCTCAGATTCGGTGGTTTCGTTAAGAGATTTTAAGAATTCGTAGATTAGGTGGTTGACTATTGAACCAGCGGTTACTCCACGAGCAGCGGCTACTCGGAGGAAGTCGGCTTTTAGGGATTCGGAAGTGAAGTTGAATGACCAGATCCGAGCTGGTTTGGGTTGGTTGTTTGGGTCT
>ERZ724505.1733-NODE-1733-length-11564-cov-3.712051_pt1 | contig 11564 bp, 12 predicted proteins | sample MGYA00376038_ERZ724505 | MGnify/ENA primary metagenome ERZ724505 (study PRJEB28724, sample SAMN07190884) | wastewater metagenome | isolation source: effluent of sewage treatment plant in Hong Hong | place: Hong Kong | collected 2016-03-17 ... | reverse complement strand
TACGTCACTTATCTAAAGTAAAATAAATCACAATAACCCTGGTTGGCACTGCACCAGCCAGGGTTATTTTTAGCAGCGGTACACGGCTGTTTTTATTTTGCTAAAATCTATTGACGTTCAAAATAAAAGGAGTATAACAGGTATATAAATATTTAAAACTCCAAAAGGACCCTCGAGATATTGTTATGAGTATCGATCAATTGCGAATAGAAGGCGACAGTGATAAGGCAGAAGAACACAACAGGGTGCGTGAAAGATTTAACACTATTGTGACACAGTGTGTTTCGGGCAAGTCGCTGGAAGATGTTTTGAAAGAAATTAAGACACAAGAGCTTGATCGTACTCCTGGGGTAGGCCAGGAAGTATCACTATAACTTGGCTGCCGCTACGCGTACCGCTTCGCTCCAGCTAAGGAATGCATGTGGAGTTGCGGCAACATCTTGAGCAGTAAGACCGTGCTTTATAGCAAGCGCAAGCTCATGAATAATTTCGGCGGCGTGGGGCGCAACAACCGTAGCCCCCAGCAATACACCGTTTTTATCGGCAAGTAGTTTTACGAATCCATCGCGGAAATCACTGGTATTCGAACGTGCCACCATATTAAGTGGCGCCATTGACGTTTGGATGGATAAATCACGTTTAACACAGTCGTCCTCGCTTAATCCTACAGAGGCAATACCAGGGTAGGTGAAGGTAAGTCGCGGGGAAGCGGTATAGTCAGGCGAAACCTTTTGTTTGTTAAGCAAGTTATGGGCAGCCACGCGGCTTTCGAGCAAGGCAGAGTGAGTATGAAGATTATGACCTAGTACATCACCAGCGGCATAAATATGGCGTGAGCTAGTTTGTAAATGCGCGTTTACCTCAATACCTTTAGGCGTATATTTAACACTGGCATTTTCAAGGCCAAGATCAACTGATGGGCTACGGCCAGTGGCAACCAATACTTCGTCTACCTGAATGGCTTTTTCTACGCCCCCACGGGTATAGGTAATTTTTTTGCGTAGTGATTGGGATTGCACTGCTAAAACCCTGGTTTGCGTTAAAACAGATACGCCTTTGGTTTCTGTAAGTAACCGTTCCATGAGAATGCCAACTTCTTCATCTTCTTTAGGTAAAATTCGTGAAGCGATATCGGCAAGGTATACTTTGGTGCCAAAAATCGCCATCATCTGGGCAATCTCCACGCCAATCGTGCCACCACCAATTATAAATAAGCTCTTTGGCGGTCGAATTGCTTGCAAAATTGTACGGGGCGTTAAGAAGCCAACATCAGCCAGGCCGGGAATGTCTGGCGTGACCCAGTGCGAGCCCGTCGCTACCAAGAAATTCTCGGCCGATAAGTGCCGGCGGTTGACGGTAATCTCGTTGGGGCTCAAAAAGTGGGCAGGGGAGTTGAACGTCGCAATACCCTCGTTTTCGTAAAACTTGCGATTTCCACCAGCGCCAGTCCGCTTAACAGCCAAATCTTTCCAGGCACGGAGCGACGGATAGTTATAGCCGAGCGTGCTTGAACGCAGCCCGAATCGTGAGCCGTGCCGGGCTTCATCGTATAAATGCGCGGCGTGTAGCAATGCTTTAGTAGGAACATCACTCCAGTTCGGCGAGTCACCGCCGAACGTATCGGCTTCTACGATGGCGACTTTTTTGCCTTTTCTCGCAATAATACTAGCCGCTGCGCTGCCACCGGCGCCGCTACCAATAACGATGAGGTCAAAATCAAATTGAGGTTTTCTTGCCATTTCTTTTCTCCTATAACACGAGCCGGTGATGTTTATATAAATATGCCGCTTCGGGGTGAATAATGGTCAAGTGCTCGGCCGCAACTCGCCGAACATCATCAGAGGTAATTTCAGGTTTATTGGTACACCAGTTGGCAATAGTCTTGCACACCGAATCAGCCGCAGATTCCGCCATGGCTTCAGGACTTCGCACGCTCAAACAAGCAGCCAGTACGCTGGCGCGTAGCTTATCGTGATTAAATCGTTCGGTAGGCCGGGCGCCGCCGCGTTTTACCACATCTATAATTGGTGCTTTGGATGACATGGTGTTACATGCCCCCGGCGGCTGCCATAACAGTTGGCGTGAGTACTTGATCGACGTACAGGTAAAATCCAAGTGCTACCAGGCTACTCCCGGCTATAAACTGCAAGAACGATTTATTTTGTTCGCGCCAGCGCTGGATATGGCTGATTTTGTGGCCGCTTCCAATTAAGCCATTCACGATGAGCAAGGGGAGTAGGGAAATCAGCGTATAGAGCACCACGCCTACTAGCTGCCAAACAGGCGCGAGCTGCACGAGCACAATGGCGCTAACAAGAAGTGGCGCAATAATGAACAGTAACTCCGCCAGTACGCTGGAGGTTCCGAGCCCAAACGCCTCTGCAGTGTGCTTAGTAGCTTTGGTGCGGTCGGAAAGGTAGCGGGCGAGGCTGCGGGGAAGCCATAGGGTAGTCCCCTGCTCTTTTCTGTAGTAAAAAATCCATACTGCAATACCTACGCCAAACATCAGTCCACAGGTGGCAATCCATGCAATAAGGTTAGCGTGCTCAGTAAGACTTAACTGCATGGTTAACGATATAGTTGATAAAACCAGAACCGTCATAAGCATGACACCAAACGTAAAAGCGTTTGTAAGCCCAAGTAGCCTAGCGTGCGATTGCTTGGCGCCTATCGTGTGGCTTGAAAGCATGGTTAGCATGCTAACACTAAGTTGAAAACTGGCATGTATCAACGCAGCGACTGCGACGATAATGAATGCATTGAGTATTGTCATATGTTTAATTTTTTAGGTATAATCCTACACTATTTATACCATAAGCGTATCTGTAAAGGCAAAAAAGATACACAAAATAGTAAAAAGGTATTGCTTTTTTATCAAGTTTATGCTTAAATAGTATCACTAGCAAATAAAACAAACATAAAGTAAAGAAAGCACCTTAAAAAAATCATGGAAGCAATTAACGATTCAGTTGTAGCAAGTTGGAACATGGAGCGTAGCTCAGATCACTTGCAGAACTTTGTTGCAAGTCGCCTAGCCGGCTTGACCGACGTAGACATTGAACTATAAAAGTGTCAAATATATATTTAACCAAATAGTTAAATGACATAAAACAAGCAGGGTATTACCTTATTATTACCAACTAAATTACTCAGCTAACACCTAGCGTGCTTGGTAAATTAATATTGCATCACTCCCCTGTCGAATCTACATCATAGCTCATATATATTCGCCACTTGCTTTATACTTGACTCTAGAACAGGAGCAAGTGCATGGCAGGCAAGAGTGAGATTAAGGCTAAATGGAAAATCTATAGCGTACTTATTCTTTTGGTTGCTGCGGTTTCACTCGGTTTTACAGCTTTGACTGCTTTTGTAATGTACCCAACAAGTGAGCATCGCCAGGTTGGGCAAGAGCTCGCAGCGCTCGACACAAAATCGATCTCATCAGGTGACTACAAGGCTGTAGCTAACTCTGATAAGTACAAAGAACTCGCAAGCTCATACGAAAACACTTATACCACGCGTATGGGTATTGGCAGCAGCATACTGAACGCGATTATTAGCGTTTCGATTGTGGTCGCGCTGTACCGCTACTTACGCCGTAACCGCATAACACCAAGGCCAATACGAACTACGGTGTTTGTTGATAGCGCTGCGATGGCGTTAATGATTATTCCTAGCATGTACATTGGGCAGCTGATTACGGGCATACAAACCGAACCATTTTTGATGGTAATGCTACTGATTTCGGCACCTTTTGCGGTGGCGTTTAATGCGCTTATTGCCTTTGTGATAGCCAGGTTCGCAGAGTGGCACTATAACCGTTCGCTTGATTCTGCTGAATAACAACTGGTTCACCCCTAGAAATACGCTGCCAAATTTGTTACAATTTACCGAGTAGCAATTGTGGCAGCGTAGCTCAGTTGGTTAGAGCGCAGGACTCATAAGCCTGAGGTCACAGGATCATTCCCTGTCGCTGCTACCAAAAGTGAATATCAAACTCCCCAAAACACGGGGAGTTTTTGATTGCTATACTAGATGAGATGAAACATATAATTCTGGCGAGCCAATCACCGCGTCGCAAACAGCTACTTACAGCAATGAGAGTTGAATTTGAAACAATTCCGAGTGAATTTAACGAATATTTAGATGATAACCGTGACCCTGAACTAGTTGCGAACGAGTTGGCACTAGGTAAAGCATTGGATGTTGCCAAAAAGTACCCCGAGGCCTATGTAATTGGAAGCGATACAATTGTAACAATTGACGGCCACCAGCTGGCTAAGCCTAGGTCTGATGACGAAGCCTACGATATGCTAAAGACTTTAGCTGGTAAGCCTAATTATGTAACAACCGGTGTTGCGGTGGTATGTATAAACGATAACGTTAGGCTAACGCAGGCAGCCACGGCAGCGGTGTATTTTAAAGAGTACGACGAACAAAAAGCGGAGGCTTACGTGGCTACGGGTGATCCGTTTGATAAAGCCGGTGGGTACGCAATTCAACACCCATTATGTAAGGTAATGATTGAAAAAATTGACGGTGACGACGATATTATTATGGGATTTCCAACCAAAGTTGTTAGTTCCCTACTGAACCAGTGTGGGATTGAGGCAAGGGCGGTAGTGGGGGCTGCGGAGGATTCTCGGTAGGCGGTTCAGCCTGGGTAGTGCGGTGCTTTTTTAGCTGCGCAAACGTAATCCAGCTGATTAGACTGATAACAAGCGGGATGGCGGCAATAACGAGCAAGGCCCACGCGAATGCCAGGATGAGTTCGGTAACAAACTTAGCCATAATCGGCGCCAAGGCCCCGGCTTTCGGCAAGGCCGCTTCAATTGGCAGGCCGCGCAGCTTGTCAAATATGATGATTGCTCCGCTGAGTAGGACTGCCAGGGCCATACTAGAAAAGACAGTACGCGATATTTTATTAAATAAGCTGAGTCTGGTGCCAGGCATGGCTAAAAGCCAAACGCCAAATGCAGTGACAATAAAGAGGACTGGCAAAATCCATAAGAGAAGTGTGACGGCTCGGCGTAATACTGGAAGTTGAGATAATGACGAGCGTTCACTAGCAGATGTAGCTGAAGAAAAAGTCTTTTCGGTGATAGGGGTTTGCATGAAATCTGAAGTCGCAAATGAATCGGTTACAAGCTGGCGCGTAAAATCGGCCGGGGCAACATTTGCGGGCCGACATAGGGTATGGGTATATGGTGAGCAGAGTGGTAGAGCGGCTACCGTCGGCTCGACTTCTTTGATGAGTTCGTTTATAAAAGTTTGGCGTTTGGCATCAATCGGCACCAAGAAAGAAAAGTGGGTGCTCTTCCCTTCCATCCAGTTGTAGCTTTCGTCAATCACGCCATTAAAATACTGCTTGAGCAGCGGGGTTGGGAACGTACGCACCAAAGCTTGTTTAATGGCATCCGTGGTAATAACATCTTGTTCGGTTACTACAGCATTGGTTGAAGCCTGGGCATCGGGTGGCTGAGCAAACATGGCGGAAATCAGCGCGCCGTCTTTGTATACGCCGCTGGCGCCAACCCACTCTTTAACGTCATGGCGATCAAGCAGCGTGGTAGAAATTGTGACGAGATATATAGTGCCCGACACAGCCATGACGCAGAGCACGCGTAGGAGCCAGACTGAGAACACGCGAAAAGTATGCATAAGTACATTTAGTATACTACTTCTTTTTTCGGGGGCGTATAATAGTAGTATCTCCCTATGACACACACTGGCCAACACAGGCAAAGCGTCCCTCTAGGTGAAGTTAATTCATATCGTCTTCGGATTTATAACGGCAAACGAAACGGGCCGGGCTAAAAACGGGCGAACAATCCTACAATAATCCGTTTCTTCAAATAATTTTTGGGGATTGTTAGCTATGAATGATGAAATCTTTTTGAACGAACAGGTAGAAGTTGTGGCGCGGTTTCGGCCAGGCCGCACTATGTGTGAGCCTGTAAAGTTCCGCCGTAAAAACGGGCGGGTAATAGAGATTACCGAAATAGGCTTACGTCATCCTGTTAGCCATGGTAAACGCATGGTGCATATCTTTGATGTAACAGACGGAGGCGCAGACTATAGGCTAGAGTTTGATGCAGAACATTTAACCTGGAAGTTAACAATAGAGGCAGATAAGGTATGAAGCCAGGCTATAACACTGCACGCCCGTTAGTAATGCACATTGACCTCAATAGCTGCTTTGCTACCGTTGAACAGCAAGCTCGCCCACGGCTTCGTGGCCGGCCTGTAGCAATCGTGAATCGCCGAACCGAAAATACCATGATTATAACGGCGAGTTATGAGGCGAAGGCAAAAGGGGTAACGCTGGGAATGCGCTTAAAAGACGCCAAGAAACTTTGCCCCGACTTGGTGGGCATTGAAAGCGACCCGCCAAAATATAAGTTCGTGTACCACCAGCTTATGCGAATTATGAACGATTATTCGGCACATGTTCGCATGAAGAGCATTGATGAGGGAATAATTGATTTTAGCGAAACAACCGAAACTACCAAGAACCGTGATTTAGTAGAGATTGGGCATGAAATAAAACAGCGGCTGTGGGATGAAGTTGGGGTGGCGATGAACTGTAATGTTGGCATAGGTACAAACCGTTTTTTGGCTAAGACTGCTGCTGGGCTTCATAAGCCAAACGGGCTTGACGAGATTACACACGAGAATTTACGAGAGGTGATGGCAAGTCTGAAATTAACGGATTTAACTGGCATTGCGGGCCGATACGAGAAGCGCTTGAACGCTGTGGGAATATATACGCCAATTGATTTTTTAGATGCAGACATTGGGACCTTACGCGACGTAGTGTTTAAAGGCGTAAACGGCACGCATTGGTATAACAGGCTGCGCGGCTGGGAAGTTGATAAGCGGGATTTCTCGTTAAAAAGTGCTGGTAGGCAATTTGTGATGGATGGTTACCGGTTGCCGCAAAAGGATGTATTGAAGCGGTTGCATCATTTGTGTGAGGAAACAGGTGCGAAAGTTCGGTCTCAACATATGGTTGCCAGGGGTGTAATGGTATATGCCCGAACGTACGATTATGGTGGGTGGCATGCAAAATATATGGCACCCCTCCCCTTCTTTTCGAATGAAGCAATTTACACTCAAGCACGCAAACTATTCGAACGAGCACCCGACGGCATTAAAATGATTGCCGTGACGTGCTATGGGCTACAACCAGCTGATGTGCATTCGCGGCAACTGCAATTATTTGGCGACGAACTCATGCGCGAACAGGCAATCACATCGGCAGTTGATGAAATTAATGAACGCTACGGCAAGCGCGTGATTCATTCAGCCGATACACTTGGCAGCGACACGTATTTGAAAGAAAAAATTCCGTTTGGAAGTACGCGTTACATGAACTAATAAAGTGCTACAATAAATTTATGAAGAAAAACATAAGCGGTTTTACTATTGTTGAACTACTTATTGTGATTGTGGTGATTGCTATTTTAGCCGCAATTACAATAGTTGCTTACAACGGAATTCAAGCACGAGCAAAAAATTCGGCAGCACAATCTGCTGCCACGACAGTCGTTAAAAAAGCAGAACTTTACAATACAGAAATAGGCTATTACCCGTTAGGTATGTCAGCCCTTACAGGGGCGGCCTCAACTGAATCATATAGTGTAAGTGGCATTGTGTATGTAGGGACCCAGACTGATAGCACCCCGACAAACGCGGTTGTCTTTTACGTGTGTGGTAGCGGTAGCCCGGCGAATGCGGCGGCGATAACATCCGCCAATGTTACAGGCGGCCGGATTTACTATCGTAACTATCAGACATCCACTAACTTAAACGCTACCTATGGAGATGTAAGTAGCGCTGGTGTTGCATGTTACGGTAGAAATTAACGTGAATTAGTGACTGCTCTTCGCGGCTGTAAATTAGTGAACTGAAGTATACTATAAACATGATAGACAAACGCATTGTTACAATGGGGGCCATAATCGGCATGACTGCTGGTGGTGCAATGCCGTTGCTTTGGGGTGATAACGACATTTTTGGTGTTGCGAGTATTTTGCTAGGGTTAGTTGGTGGAATAGCTGGTATTTGGCTGGCGGTATGGATAAGTAAACAGCTGAGCTAATGAAGTATGTAGTGGCAGTAAGTGGCGGGGTGGACTCGGTGGTACTGCTTGATATGCTAGTAAAAAGCACAGACAACGAAGTCATTATAGCTCATTTTGAGCATGGAATTCGGGGCGAATCATCAGAGGCCGATGCAAGATTTGTTGAAGCGCTTGGCGCTAAATATGCAGTTGTTTGTGAAGTAGGTTTTGGTGATCTAGGCAAAAAAGCATCAGAAGAAACAGCCCGTATGAAGCGTTACGAGTTTTTAAAATCGGTTGCTAGTAAACATAAGGGTCAGTTAGTGACAGCTCATCATCAGAATGACCTGGTTGAGTCGATTGCGATTAATCTTTCGCGTGGCACTGGCTGGCGAGGCTTAGCTGTATTTGGCGATACTTCAATTGAGCGACCACTACTGCATATGACAAAAAATGAAATTTATGACTATGCACTTAAGCATAAGTTGGAGTGGGTTGAAGACGAAACCAACACTACTGACATGTATTTACGCAATCGGCTACGTCGTAAGCTAGCTTTACTCAGTAGCGCAAAACGGCAGCGGCTTGTTGAGCTATACGAGCGGCAAATAGAGATTAAACAGCTCGTTACTGAACAGGCAAACCAATTTCCCGTTACCTCACGCTACTTTTTAACAATGGTTGAAGAGCAAGTGGCGCTCGAGCTTCTATTCACGCTACTGGCGCGCGAGGGAATGTCGCTTACCAGGCCCCAACGTAAGCGGTTACTTTTGGCAATAAAGACCGCCAAAGTGGGTGATACTTTTCAAGCAGGGGGCAACATATCGGTTCGATTTACACTGCGTGAATTCATTGTCAATTCACCCCTATAACTGGTATATTTATAGGAGTGACTTTTAATGACTTACAGTTTGCTGATAGAGCGAGAAAGGATAAACGCATAATTTATGGCCGCAAAGAAACCATCACCTGGTAAGAAAAAAATGGGAAATATGGTGCGATTAGCACTATTTTGGATTATTTTAGTTGTTGGTACATTAGGCGTAATTGCGCTAACAACTCCGCAACAAAATCTAAAAGAAGTTCCGCTTTCGGACGTAACTGAGCGGGCTAACAAGGGTGAAATTTCCAAACTTGAAATTGAGGGCAACAACATTAAGGTAACCCCTGATGGAAAAGACGAGCCAACCGAAAAAACCACCAAAGAGCCTGGCTCAAGTATTTATGAGCAGGGGCTTAAGACTGACGCTGATGTTGAAGTAACAGTTAAAGAACCATCTGGGACCGGTGGTGCAATTTGGTCGGTAGCGAGTATTTTACTGCCTGTTATTTTAATCGGCGCGTTGTTTGTATACATGATGCGCCAGGCACAGGGGCAAAACAACCAAGCTATGGGCTTTGGTAAGAGTAAAGCAAAACTATACGGTCTGGATAAAGAAAAGGTATTATTCGCTGATATTGCTGGTAATGAGGCAGCAAAGCAAGACCTGGAAGAAGTCGTTGATTTCTTGAAACACCCGAAAAAATACCAACAACTTGGTGCTAAGATTCCAAAAGGCGTACTACTGGTAGGTAATCCTGGTACAGGTAAAACAATGCTGGCACGAGCAGTAGCTGGTGAAGCGAATGTGCCTTTCTTTAGTATTTCTGGTTCAGAGTTCGTAGAAATGTTCGTAGGTGTAGGTGCGAGCCGTGTGCGAGATTTGTTCGCGAAGGCAAAAAAGAACGCACCAGCCATTATTTTCATTGATGAAATTGACGCTGTTGGCCGTAAGCGTGGTAGCGGTATGGGCGGGGGCCACGATGAACGTGAGCAAACATTAAACCAAATTTTGGTTGAAATGGATGGATTCGAAACTGGCACAAATGTTATTGTGCTGGCCGCAACCAACCGTGCTGACGTGCTTGACCCAGCATTATTACGGCCTGGCCGTTTCGATCGCCGCACGAATATCATGCTACCAGAGCGGCTTGATCGTGAAAAAATCTTAAAAGTACACTTTAAAAACAAGCCGATTGATCCTACCGTTAACCTTGATAAAATGGCCGCGAAAACTGCGGGTAGTAGCGGTGCTGATTTGGCAAATATTGCGAACGAAGCGGCAATTATTGCTGCGCGTCGCAACGCAAAGATGATTTCTAATAAAGATCTTACCGAAGCGTTTGAAAAAGTAGCGATAGGGCCTGAGCGCAAAACTAAAATTATGAACGAGAAGGAGAAAGAGCTTACTGCTTACCACGAAGCTGGACATGCTATTGTTGGACATATTCTTCCTGATTCTGACCCAGTACACAAAGTGACAATCATTCCACGTGGTGGAACAGGCGGAGTCACATGGTTCTTGCCACCAGAAGATAAAAGTTATACGAATGTTTTTGAATTCAAAGATATTCTTGCTCGTGCCATGGGTGGCCGAATTGCCGAAAAAATAAAGTACGGCGAAGATGGTATTACAACCGGTGCCGGTAGTGACCTGCGTAAGGCGACCGAAATTGCCCGCGACATGGTGATTGAGCAGGGAATGGGTAAATCGCTCCGTGACCAGGTGTTCCACGAAGATAATGGCGGAATGGTATTTGACAAAATTACCCACGAACGGCCATACAGTGACGATACAGCCAAGCAAATTGATAAAGAGGTGGAGCAACTTATTAAAGAAGCCGCCACTCGAGCAGAATCGGTTATTAGAAATAACATGCAGTATCTAGATGCGCTGGCCGCCGAGCTATTGAAGCAAGAAACGATTGAAGAAAACGTTGTTAACGAGGTTTTGAAAGACGCAAGGCTTCCTAAAGAGGCAATGCTTCACGCATAGGAAACCATATGGGCAAAGTCCAGAGTGTCGTAGCTAGGGCAAACCGAAAACTAACCGTTCGTTTTGCCGCCATACTGATTGCCAGTTCAACCATGGCATCAATGTTGTTTGGCTTTTTGCGTGAGCGCATGCTTAACAGCTACTACTACGACACTTATAAGGTGGGGCTTGACGCATATACGGCGGCGTTCATCCTGCCTGATTTCATGTATTTTATTTTAGTGTCGGGCGCACTAAGCGTTACATTTATCCCGGTATTTAACCAGCGTCTGGCTGGCGGCAACAAGAAGTCTGCCTGGGAACTTTCAACCAGCATGATAAACCTAATGGCCCTCGCTACGCTGGTGGCCAGTATACTGATAATTATTTTTGCAGAGCCGTTGATTCGCTACATTATTGCACCTGGGCTGTCAGAAACCGGTACGGCACTAGCGGTGAGTATGATGCGCGTAATTGCCATTAACCCTTTCTTGTTTGCAATCGCGACTGTAATTGCGAGTATTCAGCAGGCACTCGGTAAATTTACGTTTTTCGCATTAGCACCGAGTATTTATAACCTCGGTATCATCATTGGTATCGTCTTCTTTACGAATGGAATTAATATCTTTGGATGGCAGGTTTTTGAAGGTGGCATTATGGGCGTGGCACTTGGTGTGGTGTTGGGTTCAATAATGCAACTT
>ERZ724505.1732-NODE-1732-length-11565-cov-4.025804_pt1 | contig 11565 bp, 12 predicted proteins | sample MGYA00376038_ERZ724505 | MGnify/ENA primary metagenome ERZ724505 (study PRJEB28724, sample SAMN07190884) | wastewater metagenome | isolation source: effluent of sewage treatment plant in Hong Hong | place: Hong Kong | collected 2016-03-17 ... | reverse complement strand
CGCGGTTTAGCTCGTCAATTCGGATGACTTTGGTGCTTGGAGTAATGATGCCATCAATTTCGCGTGTCGCTGTTTCAACAGTTTTTTCACCGTCTTCATCTATATCTGTCCGTGTAACGATTCGACCACCGACAAGTTGGGTAGCCTTGATATCGTGTTGAGCTGGAACCAAGACGACGTCTTCGCGAGGAATATCGCTTACAAGATGGTGAGCATTACGAGCTAACGTACTCTTACCACCACCCGGCAGACCTGAGAGGATTAGGTCAGACCCTAAGACCAGAGAGGCAAGCACAGCCTCTTTAGCGTGCTCTTCACCGTACAATACATTACCGAGCTGCTCCATACCACGATTGTGGTAGTTAATTGCATCGCCAGCAGCTATTGATGCTTCACCGTTTATAATTCCACTCATTTACATTCCTCCCGGGCGTGTGCCCAATGCATAATTTTTACGTCGACGGAAATAGCCTATTCCGGCTATCAGGCTCAAGCCACCTAGAATTTTCAACAAATCTTTGCCCGGTACTTCTGCGGTTGGGGTCTCAGGCGCCAAGGTGTTGGTTACTTCTTTAATAACCTTATCTACGTTAAGTTCGTTAGCTGCCCAGTATCGGCCGTGCGTATGACGTGCAATTTGCTGCAGATCAGCTACCTTTTTAGGGTTGTTTTTTCCCTGTTTCTCGACGTTTACGATAAATATGGGGGTTTCATTGTCACGAGCAGTTTTAGTTAGGTGCTGGGAACTGCCGATTGTGTTGCCATTTGTAATGACTACAACCCCTGAATTAGCCTTGGTGCTGGTGCTGTTTGAAGCATCGACTCGTGCGGCACGGTCAAGAGCTAAACCGGTGGCTTGACTCAGTGGCGCGTCGCCAAAGGGCTTGTCTTTGCTGACTTTGGCAAATGTGAAACTACGCACTGTGCCTGATCCAGCAACCAATGCCTCGCCTTTTACTTTACGATCACCGATAGCTCTTACTAAACCATCGACCTGCTCAACAGCCGGCTTGGCTCCAAAGTCAAGTTGAGTTGCGCCAGAGTGGTCGACAACGACTTCAAGGCCTGGAGTGGTTGGCTTGGCAGGCTCGGATTTAGTCCAGCCCAATGCTGAGGTACCGGCTGCCACGGCGCCTGTTAAAGCTAAGGGCGCCAACACGTAACGACCAGCCAAATGTGCAACATTTGATAAACGAGATGAAACACCCTGTTCGGCAGCTGGCGAAAGCATAGCACTGTCAGATAGACGAGCTTGTTTTTCGGCAGCCTTGTGGCTAGCTATTTGCTCGGCCATCAGGCCAACCCCGTAGCCAGCTACGGTGGCGAGTTCTGCAATTTCTACAGGTGAAGGTGACATAAAAGGTATTCTACATTAAAAGTGTAGATTTGTCAATTACCTTTTATGGTTATTTTTGGTCGGCTTCTTTTGTGGCGGTTTCGGCTTTTTCGGCTTCAGCCTTGGCTTCAGTATCGGGTTTTTTAACTTCAGTTTCCGCTGGGGTGGCCCCTGGTGCCACATCCTTGGGTTTCTCAGGTACATAACCGGCGGGCACTGCCATTTTGGCCTTACTAAAGACAAAACCAAACGTGCTGCCCTTGTTTTCTTTGGTTTCAAAAATCAGGGCGCCACCTTGGGCAATAATCACCTTTTTAGCCATAAATAGTCCAAGCCCAGTGCCGTCGGGTCGAGCTTGGCGAGCATTGCCGGCGCGATAAAACTTGGTAAACAGATGCGGCCGTTCGCTCTTGGGCACGCCGATTCCATTGTCAACCACCCGCAGCTCAACAGTGGTCGGCAAATCAATCAGCTTAATATCGATCTTGCCGCCGGCAGGGGTGTAATAGATGGCGTTATCTGAAAAGTTCATCACAATCTGACGAATCTTAGTCTCGTCTAGCATTAACTCAGGGAAATCTTTCGGCTTATCATAAGTCAGGGTCAAATTGCGGCTGGCAGCGGTTTCTTTAAGCTGAGCAATTTCTTCTTCTACCAGATTAGCTAGATTAACAGGGGCGTTATTGATGACGAATTTACCGGTACGCAGGCGGGACACGTTTAACAGATCAGCGATCAGATAGACCATCCGCTGGGAACTGTAATAAGACTGCGTCAACAGCTTGCGCTGGGCTTCATTAATCTTGCCGGCGTCGCCCTCCAGCACCATTGAAACATAGCCTTTAACAGAGGTCAACGGAGTGCGCAGCTGGTGCGAAGCCATACTAACGAAGTCATCCTTGGCCTCATCAAGCTCGCGTAGCTTGTTATTTGAAACGCGCAGCTGACGCACGATGTGCTGGTTTTCCTCAAACAGCAATTTGTTATCTAGCGCCACGCCGATACTCTCACTCAAACGGTCAATTAATAGCGTCTGAGCTTCACCAACCTGAGCAGCAGGCTCATAAAAACCCACCACCAAGACGCCTACAAGATGCCGTCGCACCACCAGTTTTACCTCATATAAAGTCTTGAGTGGCATCTTATGCATGACGCGCTGGATGCTTTCTTCGGGGTAATCCACGTATTGGGTTAACTCCTTAGGGGTCAGCTCCTCGAGTGATAAAAGCCGTTTGCTGTCAGGGTGGTGCAGCCACTCATCAGATAGCGCCAGATGAATCGGCCGCCTAATCAATAAGGCCAAGTTGTGCCCCAAGAAGTCTTTACCACTCCAGCCATTTAGCACCAACTCTTCTCGATCATGGTTTGACTTGGTAAATAAACCAACAAAAGCATACTCAGCCGCTTGCGTGATCGCCTCTGTTATATGCTCACAAACATCCTTAAGATTAGCGTGCGATTCCAGCACAATCGCATCGATCGTCTGTAGCAGTGATAGTGTCCGGTTAGTATCAGCCAACTCCTTATTGCGCCGATACATCTCCTCGGTAACATGCTCAATATCCTTCTCGAGCTGTTTGCGCTTAGTAAAAGGATTAGCCGACTTAGCAGCCGGAGCCGGTTTGGTTTCGACGTCTTCAGGCATCTAGCCCACCCTCCTGGCCTATTTCAGCACTTCTTGTAGAGTATTAGCCGGCAATTGCGCCATTAGTCCGGCAGCAGCCTGTTTAGAAACTTCGACCGAGATTTGGCCAAACAACTCTTTGTACTTATTAATCAGATCTTCGATGACTTTTACCTTATTGCCACCGACTTCAACTTCTTTTTTGTCCCAATTAACTTTAAGATTAGAAACCCGCTGAGCCTGCTCAACAGCCACAGGGCCAATAATTGCCTCTTGCCCAGAAATGATCTTAACAGCAATCTGCTCATAGACATCCATGCTCATGCCTCTTTCTCCGAGCTAGCTTCATCCTTCTCAGCAGGTTTTTCAGATGCTTCAGCGGAAACCGCAGTCTTAGCTTTCAAACCAGTATAGATGCTCAGGAATTTAATCATCGCCGTAGCCATCAGAAAATACGATGTCAGATAAAGCAGATCAACGAACTTACCTGGAACATATGTACCCCTGTGAACTGTGTAAATAAAAGAGAAGTCAGAAATGTATTGAACGGCGAGAGCAAAAATAACAAGTAGAATTCCAGCCTTCATATAACCGCCAAGTAGCTTCCGTGATAAAAGATATGCGGTGATGGCAATAGATATATATATCGCTTGCCCAACAGGATAACCAATATCCAAAACTACTGTCATAGCGTGGGAAGTATCATAACTATAGCCCTTTAGAAGAACCGTGTAAGATATTGCGAGCAGCACAACTGGCACAAAAATTGCTATTAATTTCCCCTTCGTTTCCTTAAGTGAGAACTTTGCGCCCGACACTTTTGTTAGATAGAGCGCAGCAATAATATAGAGGATCACACTTCCAAAATACGCGATGTCTCCAACAGAAGGATAAGGCAAATCTGTATGCGCGATTTGCGTATAGTAACTCGATATTAACTGCCCCGCCTCTTGAGCCAATAGACCTAGCGAAAAGAAAAACAATGCTTTTCCTAGAACTGTCTTGAGACCACCCCACTTTTTCATAGCAATAAAGCCGATAATTGCTCCAGTAAGTGCCACTAGGCCATAGGTATTTTCAAACCAGTTAACTGATGAGCCCTGAGCTTCAACGACGCTTTGGAAGCTAATCCACCAGCCAAGAAAACCAAAATATACTAACGTGACAGCAATTTGAAGTTTGTTTTTTTGTATCATGATGTTTAATTCAATTATCCATTAAGGATTCTACATGTCAATATTAACACAAGCTTTGTCTGACATGAATATAGGGGTCTTGTTTTATACTTGGGGTGTATGTTGCCAGACTTTCCAGAATTTATTCCTCTCACGATTGAACTCAAGGATCCGTATAACCAGGCTATTAGCCCATATACCCCTTATTCAGACATATCTTTTGCCACCTTACAGATCTGGTGGAATGTGAGTGAAAAACTCTCGGTTTCATTATTAAATGGAAATTTAGTAATTGATTACAATCTATTCCACGATGAAGATAATTCTGGCTTAAGCCTTGTAGGTAAAACCAACGTGGATGATGCAATTCAAAAACTCTTTGAGTATCTTAAAGATAACCAGCGTAAGCAAAAGCTCGTACATATTCCTGAGTTTGTGGTTATCGAGATCAAAGATAGGTCCGGACTAGAAATTATCGAAGAGACTGATTACAACGAATATATTTTAGATAGCTCGGCCTTTGCGGCCCTTGAAGGCCCTGAATATAAGACTCTGCGCAAAAAGATCAAACGTTTCCACAGAACTGTCGAAAATAGACAGTTGGAAATTAGAGAACTTGACCTGTCACTGGGTGATATTCAAGATCAGCTATTTAAGTCTATCTCCGAGTGGCAGACCAAAAACAAACCAGAGAACGATCCCGAGAACACCGAGCACGAAGCGCTTACTCAAACTTTCAGTAATGCAAGTCAATTGGACATTAAAAACTTGGCCGTATATGTGGACAAAGAGCTTCATGGTTTCATGGTTTATCACCGCCCACTAAACAAAGAATATTACGTGTTGCACCACCTCAAAGCAAACTATGAATTACCCTATATCTCTGACTTTTTACATCATGAGGTTGCAAAAAAAGCAGTTAGCGAAGATGTTAAAAAATTAAATATTGAGATGGATTTAGGAATTGAGAAACTTCGAGAGCATAAGATGACATTGCGACCTTCTGAAGTTTTGAAAAAGTATACGATTACCCCTGTAAATAAATAGTTGAAATCTCAAAATTTGTGGTATAGTGTCTTTTAGTACAAATAAAAACAAAAATGCACGCATTAAGGAAGAATCAATGAATATACAGTTATCCGGTGGGCTCGGTATCGGTCCTACGGAATTATCAGCTTTTGACCAGGCACTAGTTCATGCCGGTGTGGCAAACTTTAACTTAATTTATTTGAGTTCAGTATTGCCGCCAAATAGTAAAGTTTCTATTGCAGATAAACCTGAAAAACCAGAGGGCGAATGGGGTGATCGCCTCTATGTCGTGATGGCGCAAAAGCGTACTTCTCAGCGTAATCAAGAAGTTTGGGCAGGGATTGGTTGGATCCAAGACCCTAAGACTAAGGCCGGCTTGTTGGTTGAGCATGAGGGGCATAGCGAAGCTGAGGTGCGGGCTGATATTCGACATTCTTTGATGGCTTTGGCTGCTAACCGTGGTATTGAAATGAGCGCTCCACGAATGCATGTCGTCGGCGGAAAATGCGCAGATTTACCAACTTGCGCTTTGGCTGTAGCCGTATTTGAATCAACCTCTTGGCGCACCGCCAAAAAGGACAAACTACCTGCTTTTAAACTAGCCCGCGCCGCCCGTTAGAGCGTATACTACAACTATGCCAAAAATCGCAATCATCGAAGATGACCAAGCCATAAGCCAGATGTACCGCTTCAAGTTTGAAGGCGAAGGCTACACGGTAGAAACAGCTGATAATGGCAAAATCGGCCTAGAGCTAGCCGAGCACATGAAGCCCGATATCATTTTGCTCGATATCATGATGCCCGAGATGACGGGCGATGTCATGTTGGGTGAACTCCGCAAACAGCCTTGGGGCAAAGATATCAAAGTTATTATCCTGACCAATATGGGTGAGCAAGAAATCCCACCTGTCGTAAAAGAACTTGGCTTTAGTGTCGTGATTTTGAAGGCTGACATGACTCCTAAGCAAGTTGCCGAAATCGTCAAAAAACAACTCGCCTAGTTTTAAACACTGATCTGTCATAATAGGCTTATGAAAATTGCTATTTTGGGGTATGACGTCGAGGGAAAGGCTTCTTACGATTACTTTGCTAAGGGCGATCATGAGATAACAATTTGCGATCGTAACCCTGATATCGAAGTACCGGAGGGAGTGGATTCGGTGCTTGGTGATGGCTATCTAGATAATTTGGATCGTTTTGATCTGTTGGTGCGCACCGCTGGCCTCCAACCGCGTAAGATATTAGAAAAAAACCCTAATGTTGCTGATAAAATTTCTTCGCATATAAATGAATTTTTACGGGTTTCGCTGACTAAAAACATCATTGGCGTCACTGGCACTAAGGGTAAGGGGACAACAAGTGCGCTTATTACCAACATGCTCGAGGCGACTGGCCACACAGCACATCTTGGCGGCAACATTGGACTGCCACCCCTAACCTTTTTAAACGAATTAAACGAGTCTGCTTGGGTCGTGTTGGAATTATCAAGTTTTCAATTAATTGATCTACAGTCTTCGCCTCATATCGCTGTCTGCGTGATGGTCGTGCCCGAACACCTCGACTGGCACCCAGATGTCGATGAGTACACTCAAGCTAAAGCCCAAATGTTTGCCCATCAAACGCCTCAAGATATTGCCGTCTACTTCGCTGATAATGAAACCTCTAGGCAAGTCGCCTCGGCCAGTCCAGGTCAAAAAATCCCATATTTTGCTAAACCAGGCGCCGTTGTCGAGCACGGCGCGATCACTATTGATGGTCATGAAATATGCAAAACTAAAGAGTTGCGCCTGCTAGGTGAGCATAACTGGCAAAATGTCTGCGCCGCCATCACGGCAGTATGGCAAATTACACAGGATGTTGAGCGAATCCGTTTTGTCTTAACCAATTTTACTGGCCTGCCACATCGTCTCGAACTGGTACGCGAGCTAGAGGGAGTACGCTACTACGATGATAGTTTTGGCACAACGCCTCAAACTGCCTTAGTCGCTTTGCAAGCTTTTGACGAACCAATCATCGCGATCTTAGGTGGCCGCTCAAAAGGCATCCCGTTTGATGAGCTCGGCAAAGCTGCTGCTCAAATTAAAAATCTCAAGCATGTTATCGCGATCGGCGAAACCGGTCCAGAAATTGCAGCTGCGCTGCGGGCCAATGGTTTTGATAAGATCACCGTCGGCGCCGACAATATCGAGGAAATCGTCAATCAAGCGCATGAGCTAGCTTCATCTGGCGATATTGTATTGCTGTCAGCCGCTTCAACCAGCTTCGACATGTTTAAAAATTATAAAGAACGCGGCGAAAAGTTTACTGCAGCTGTGCAAGCACTCGTTTAAGCTGCTCGATAATTGCCTCAGTTGGCTGAATCACGGTAGCTTTGCCCTTCGCGATCTCGTTTATCTCGTCTTCAATCCAATGAAAATGCGTGCAGGCTAATACGATAACGTCGGCATTTTGATCAAGTGTGTGGCTGATGCGCTGGCTGATCTCGTGCTCGTTAACCGCGTTTTCTTCGATCATTAGCGGCCAGTCGCCGCACTCTGGCTCGAGCACAGTGATTTCTTTGGCGTATTGGTTTTTTAGCCATTTATAACGCTCGCTCTTGAGGGTCGCTGGCGTCGCGCAGACCGTGATTACCCCTGTTTTGGTCATTTGGGCGGCCGGTTTTATCATGGGCTCAATCCCAATTAGCGGAGTCGTAAACTTTTGTCGTAAATCATTTATCAGCGTCGTAGTGACAGTATTGCAGGCGACGACGATCACGTCGCAGCCCTCTTTTATCATGTCTTCAAAAATTGGCACCACAAAACCAAGTATTTCTTGGGGCTGCCTAGTACCATATGGCACATGCTCACGGTCTTCGCGCAAAATGACTTCTGCCTCGGGCAACGCCGCACTGATAGAGTTGGCCACTGATTGTCCACCTACACCAGAGTCAAAGACACCAATTTTCATTTTGCCTGTGTTGCAGCCACGCGCTCGGCTGCCCGAATAACGTTATCAAATAGCGCACAAACCGTCAGCGGACCAACACCACCTTTTACTGGTGTAATTGTTAAGTCGTCGCGCTCTTCATAAACTTGTGGTGCGACGTCGCCGACCGTCTTGCCGCCTTCACTGGCCACGCCGGCATCGACAACTACAGCGCCGTGCTTCAACATGTCAGGCTTTATCAGCCCATGCACGCCAGTGGCTGTTACGATGACATCAGCCTTTAGGCATTCAGCTTTAACGTCTTTGGTTTGTTTATCGGCTATAGCCGGAGTAATTCCCGAAGCCAACAATAATTTCTCAAGCGGGGCACCAACCAATTTGCCACGGCCAACCAATAAAACTTTCTTATTATCGAGATCTATGTTGTAGCCCGTTAGTAACCACAAAATCGCCAAAGCCGTAGCCGGGTCAAACTTTGGATCTTGGCCAAGTCCGTCAACATCTTTGTGGGCAGGGACTAACTCTAAAATTTCTTTTGCTTCAGACATGTCCTCTAGCGGCAGCTGCACAATTATCGCATGCACGGAATCATCATTACTTAACTTGTTAAGTAATTCTCGTACATCTTTTTGGTGAACTTTATGAATGTCGACATCGATCAAAATATCGGCGCCATAACGCTTTTTCATACGCATGTAGGTGGCGATTACAGGGTTGTCTTCGGCAGTAGTTACAATCGCAAGCTTAGGCTCTATTCCGTGCTCTTGCCGAAGCACACGGACTTGCTTCGCCTGCCGCTCTTTGATAAAACCGGCCAATTCTCTACCATTCAATAGTCGCATTACCCCTATTGTAACAAAGCTTCCGCACTTGCCAAAACAGAGGTAATTTGCTAAAGTTCTGGTTTGGACGACGCTTCGCTCGCGTCTACAAAATATGCCACTGGCATATTTCGGGGCCAGTAGCTCAGCTGGTTAGAGCACCTGCCTCTTAAGCAGGGTGTCGAGGGTTCGAGTCCCTCCTGGCCCTCCAATCATAAGCATCGTGAAAGACTTCTTAGGGGGTCTTTTTTGTTTGTTATAGTTATTGCTATGAATAGTCAGCTGCAAAACACTTTAGTCGAACATCTCAATTCAAACTGGCAAACTAACCCTGCAATTAGGACACTCGTTCACGATTACACAAAGTATCATGCTGTTTTGGTTATCACTGGAGGAATCGTGTTATTAGTTTCCCTAGTCCTGACCGTTTATTTCTGGCTTAGATTTAAGAAAGTGGCTAAAATCCGCAAATTTAAATGGCCATTTGAAAAGAAGGTGTACTTTGCTCTTGGCTCAGTGTTAACCATTTTTTGTTTATTTTTTGCATTAGTATGGGTTGCTAATTTATCTACAGCGCTTAAGCCGTTACCCGGCTTAACGACCCTCGCGAGCTACACTGCGGTACCAAGTGACAGTGTTAGCGGTAAAGCACTGATTAACTGGGTAGAGTCTGGCAGCAAAACATTTCCACCTGCGCTTAAGGCTAAGGTTCAAGATCGTATTGAGTGGCAACGACCCAAGGCGATTATTTGCGGGATACTACTTGTCGTTTTTATTATTGGGACGATTCGGGTTTGGGACTATCTAATTACGAAGTCGAGAGATAGCGATTCGGAATGGACAATTAAAGATAGGGTGCTAATTCTTGGTGGTTCGGCAACATTTGTTTGCTGTCTTCTTTTAGCAATAATGGTCGTTGCGAACACGCAAGGTGCAATAGGCCCTATTACTATAAGTCTGTTGGGTGCCGGAAACTAAGTAGAGACAAACAATAGCTGGATTTCTGTTGCGATAGCGTACAACGTGTTCCCCAAGTGTTGACCTATCAATTTTTTTAGTTTACTGTAAACTTCATGACTGATGTTATTCCCGAGTTTGAGAGGACTCCGCGAACATTAACCGAACGCGGCCCTAAACTAGAAGCAATAGCCGATAGATTAATGCAAGAGTTGCCTGTTCGGTGTATAGACTGTCCAATTGCGTTTTCTCTTCGCTGTGCCATATCAGAAGCCGATTGTTGGCTGCCACAGACACCTCGTCCGATACGCGATATCCAGTTCCATGACACTGCTGTTAGCACCTCAATATTATCCTCGACCGCAGAACAAGCGCTTAGAAATATAGTTAAGCGTGCAAATGTTCAGCCTGGGGGTGGACCTGCCGGAGAAGCAGATTCGGTTTGTTGCCAAGATCCACGCGGAATCCAAACTGCTAACTATGACAATTTGTAGCACCCAGATATTCTGGGTGCTACAGCGTCTACCGTGGTCCCTTAGTCCGCTTATGCATAGTTACTGGTTTAGCTTTGGTATACTCACCAGGTGAAGAAGTATCTCACTTTTATCTATCTCGTCCTGTCCATTAGCATTTTGCTTACCTTTGTTTGTTGGTACATCTGGAGTGATGCTTGCCAGCAAGTTCATAATCTAGCACGAGAGGGTGATTCTATCAGTAGTATGTGTGCCGGCGATGGCACACAATTTATTGGAGACTTCATATTCTTTTCAATAATAGCCTCGGCTTATATTGCAATTACAGCTCTGGTTTTTAAGATACTGGGTATTAAGTTAGTTAAAAAATAGTTGCTTTAGCGCTTGCTGTAGCGACTACCACGGCATTTCAAAATGTTTTTAATTTAAGGTCACTTTTTAAGAGCTGGCAGTCGGCTCGAAGCCTTTAAAAGCATCACTCCTACAAATCCGGATATTATTGATGCGGCGAAAACACCTAAAATTGCTGCATTTTGAAAATCGGAATTAGAGTTATAAGCAAGATCGGCTATCAAGATAGATATCGTAAATCCAATACCAGCAATAAACCCGACGCCTAATATCTGTATCCAGTTAACACCTCGGGGCTTATGAGCGATTTTTAGTTTTGCCGAGATCCAGCCACCCGCAAAAATACCGACCGGTTTTCCGATAAATAAACCTAGGGCAACACCAACAAACACCATAAGTCCATTCCCATGCGACAGTGATACCTTACTAAAATCAAGCCCCGCATTTGCAAATACAAAGAGTGGGACTATTAGAAATGCAGTTACAGGAAGCAACATATCTTCTACGATTTCAGATCCTTGCAAATTCGATGCATTCGCACGCCTAGTGGTAAGAGGGGCGATAATGGCGATAATAACACCCGCAATCGTCCCAGTAATGCCTGCCATAAGTAAGCAATACCACATAGCAAACCCAAACACGGCAAAGCTCACTAGTCTCAGCTTTTTTGACCTTGCATATATTAATAAAATGCTTAACCCTATCGCCGCCATTAAAAAGAACATGTTGGTTGGCCGACTGTAATATAAACCAATAACGGTAATAGAAATTATGTAGTCAATTATTGCGACGGCAAGTAAAAATATTTTTAGATTTCTCGGTATTTTTCTACCTAATAACCCGATCACACCAAGTGCAATTGCTGTATCTG
>ERZ724505.1730-NODE-1730-length-11577-cov-4.509721_pt1 | contig 11577 bp, 9 predicted proteins | sample MGYA00376038_ERZ724505 | MGnify/ENA primary metagenome ERZ724505 (study PRJEB28724, sample SAMN07190884) | wastewater metagenome | isolation source: effluent of sewage treatment plant in Hong Hong | place: Hong Kong | collected 2016-03-17 ... | reverse complement strand
ATGTGACATGAAGGTGTTGATATACTCTGCGCGCTTAAGTCCGTAATCCACCATAAACGCATGCTCGAAAATATCAGCCACAAGAAGCGGTGTAGTACCTGCGAGGTTGCCAGTATTGTGTTCGTCTACCCATACATTGAAAAGTCTCCCTGTCCCTTTGTCGTGTGCAAGAACCACCCATCCGATACCACGCATTGCACACATGGCACGAAATTCTTTTTCCCAATTTTCTAGAGACCCCCATGTTGCGATAATCTTCGGCTTGAGCGCTCGATCGCTTAACCCTACTGCATGCTTCGCAATGTTACCGAAATATAACTCATGAAGACGCATACCGTTCCACTCCCAACCGAAACGTCGATGAAGTTCTGCGTATTCTGGAGTTCCCGGTTCCATAGCCTTCATCTGATCGATAAGCTTGTTGGTGTTGGTCACATACCCTTGATAGAGAGTGAAGTGGTTAGTAAGGAGTGTGTCACTCATTCCGTCGATACCTAGTAGGTATGAGAAGTCTTTTGGTGTATATGGTTGCATACTTATTGTGTTACGAATGATAAAAAATAAATGTATTCTTTTTAGTATAAACTATTTTGCATACTTTTCCGTAATTTCTTTCATAGCATCCACCAAAGCAAACATGTCGCGCTCTTTTGTGTTTCTCCCCATAGTGATGCGAATATTTTCTTTCGCTTCTTCTTCTGTTGCTCCGAGTGCTTGGAGCACATAACTTCCGTCTGTTTCCATGGACGCACACGCACTCTTATGCGACACCGCGAATCCTCGTGCATCTAATCTTAGTATCATTTCCTCACTTGATATACCAGGCACACGGCAGTTGATATTGTTAGGGAGACGGTTCTCGGTTTTTAGCTTTTCGCTTTTAGCTTTTGGTGAAGACTGAATATATTCATCGAACCCCCCATAGAAAACAATAGAAGGGATGGCTTGTTGTAGTCTTGTAACCGTTTCGTCACGAAGTGTACGAAGACGAGTGCTTTCTTTTTCTCGTAATTCTTGCGCTTCTTTGAGTGCTGTACCAAACGCGTACGCTCCAGCAGTGTTCTCAGTTCCACTACGAAGCGAACGCTCCTGACCCCCGCCATATAGAGGAGAAGTAAGATGAACGCCTTCGCGCTTATAAAGAAGCGCAACGCCTTTTGGTCCGTAACACGTACTACTATTGAGTGTCATCATATGCACCTTGAGCCGAAGAACGTTAAGGTCAAGGTAGTTTCCCGCCTGACATGCATCTGTGTGCACGTAAGGATAAGAGGTAAAAGTTTTCCCATGTTCTCTCTTCCATTCATCAACCACACGACCTATTTCTTTTATTGGTTGAATAGTTCCTATCTCATTATTTGCATACATTACTGTCACCAAAATAGTTTCCTCGCAAAGCGCTTCACGAAGATCGCTTACTTTTACAATTCCTGTAGTGTACACAGGAAGATAGGTTGCTCGGATCTTCCCTTCTCTTTCTAGGTGCTTAATCGGCTCCAGTATTGCCGGATGTTCTATGGATGAAGTAATAATATGAGGAAGAGTGGAGGTCTTTTGTGTTTGGTTTTTAGATTTTTCATACGCACTGTAGGCACCGAGCACAGCAATGTTGCATGACTCTGTACCTGAACCTGTAAAATATACTTCATACGCATGAGCATTCAACTCTGTAGCACAGAGAGCTCGCGCTTTATCAAGAAGAACCCCAGCGTCTGCACCTTCTTTATGAATACCTGATGGGTTCCCATACAAAAGAAGAGTATCCATAAGTGCCCGCTTCGCTTGTAGACTCATCTGGGTTGCGCCCGCATGGTCAAGATAGACTCTACGACTTTGTATGTTTGTACGAAAAAGTTTTTTGAACATAGCTACACTCTACCATGATTCCACACCCAAAGAGTAGTTGATAAAAGCTACGATACATAACAAGGAAGACTGTCGTCTACGAAAAAGAGTCGCGCTCCGCGCGACTCCACCCATTCTGTGCCTGCCCTTCTTGTATAAAAAAGAAAACCCCCAGCGTGAATGGCTGGGGGTGTCAGAACTTTTTTGGCACACCGCGAACTCTGACTATCCACGATGTTAATCTTTCGATCTTGCCGATACGCGATGGTACAATCTTCTTGAAAAAACACCTGGCCGAAAGAAGGGGGCTGTAATGTACTTACCTTTACGAGCCTGAGAATCTCAGGTTCTGCGTTTTTCTCTCCTTTTCTGGTTGATGCTCACTGACCTCAGTGAGCTCCCGCCGTGGCACACGGGAATGCGCCAATCGGCCTTTCGGATCGCCAGCACATCTGGCGGATACGGTAACGATTCATCGTTAACCCTCCAATGTTGCTAAGCTGTGAACGGCGATGTTCACCCGCTTAAGGTTGATGAAAATGGTGGTCCGGGGCAACGCGAGACGCGCTCCGGACCGGCCGGCGCCCAGGGTTCAGAACAGTTTGTTACTCTTCGGGAACGGACTTCGCATGCCGATCTCCTTAGGTTGTGAAGTCTTGTGGACCTCTTGATTGAAAGAACCCTTCACTCACGACACATAACGTCGAGACGTCTGCGAATGGTGACATGAAGGAACGGTGTGCAGTGGAAGACGATGTCGGCGTACGCCAGCGCATCTTAGAACTTTTGACGGATGACGCGGGCGACCGCGATACGAGGCAACACCTCGAAATAGTCGACGTCTACCACCGCACGTTATATAGTATAGCACATGTATAATTTTTGTCAAGCATACCAGCCAGAACATCAACCGAACCAAAGACATCCCAACCCCACACAAGGAGGATAGACCTTTTCATCTTATACTTTTATTCACAACACCTCCCTGTCATGTGTGGTACACTTTCGTCATATAAAGCATACACACTATGACCACGCTTTCCTCAATATTTGCAGTACTCCACGCTTCCCCTATCATCCCGCTCACTTCTGCGCTAGTTGTGCTCTTCGGGTACACACTTTTTCTTCATTATAAAATGCTTCGTTTTACTAAAGGTGAGTCAGGTGCATCACTTGAAGAAGTCATTCGTAAGTGTGTAGACGGTATCGCAAAGATAGAAGAGCGAAATGAATTCATCTCACAGTACGCACTCACGTTAGACGAACGTCTCTCTCACGCACTCAGAAACGCACAGACCATCCGTTACAAAGCATTCGAAACCAATGGATCAAATCAGAGTTTTTCTATTGCACTTCTTAATGAGCGTGGCAACGGGGTCATCATTTCCTCTCTCCATGCGCATGACAGAATCAATACCTTCGCGAAGCCGGTAACCGGATATAAAAGCACCTATGAACTCACCGAAGAAGAAGCAGGTGTCCTTAAAAGTGCACGAAAAGAACATAAAGCAACCTCAAAACTACAAGAGCTCGCAGACGAGGAAGAGGAAGAATAACGAAGAATCAAGGAGAAACGACAAAATGCCTCTATCTATTATTTGATTTATGTGGTATAATTATCCACATTATTTTTATGTCAAAAACACCTACACAAAAAGGGGTTGTTGCTCGTCAGCCGGTCATTGCAGTGCTCGGACATGTTGACCATGGCAAATCATCTCTCCTAGACTTTATTAGAAAATCAAACGTCGTTGACGGCGAAGCTGGTGGCATCACTCAGCGTATCTCGTCATACGAAGTACAGCATAAGACCGCAGACGGACTCGTGCGTCCTATCACCTTTCTCGACACTCCAGGACACGCAGCATTCCAGACAATGCGTGAACGTGGTGTAGAAATAGCAGATATCGCGATTCTTATCGTGTCTGCAGAAGACGGCGTGAAAGCTCAGACGCTCGAAGCGTGGAAGACTATTGATGCACGCAAGATACCTTATGTTGTCGCGGTTAACAAGATAGACAAGCCAGGCGCCGACATCCAAAAAACAAAAACCTCTCTCGTAGAACACGGTATCTATATCGAAGGGTGGGGTGGTGACATTCCTTGTGTAGAAATCTCTGCGAAGACCGGTCAAGGTGTAGACTTCCTTCTTGAGACCCTCCTCCTTCTCGTTGATATGAACGAGCTCACTGCCAACCTCGACACTGACGCTACAGGGTATGTACTTGAAAGTTTCGTAGATCAGAAGCGTGGCATCTCCGCAGCACTTGTACTAAAAGACGGTACCCTTCCTGCCTCTGGTGCGATACTTGCAGGAACTGCTATGTCCCCTATTCGTATTATCGAAGATTTCGTAGGTCGTCCGATTAAGAACCCTCGCGCAGGACAGCCAATAAAAGTGACCGGCTTCGATGAGATTCCTTCTGCTGGTGCTATTTTTATTTCTTCATCTGATAAAAAAGAAGTAGAAGCTCTTCAAGAAGAAGCACATGCCAACAGTAAGCGTGCAGTGCTCGACCCTCGTATCTATCGCAACGCAAAAGTGGTGATACCAGTAGTAGTGAAAGCTGACTCCCTAGGAACTTTAGATGCAGTCAAGCTCGAACTCAAGAAACGAGAGACTGATGATGTAAAAGTGAAAATCATCGCCGAAGGTGTGGGCAACATCACAGAAGGTGACATCATGCTCGCTTCATCTGATGAAAAAACAGTGATCATCGGATTCGCTATCAAGATGGAAGCAAAGGCTCGTGATCAGGCTGATCGTTTCAACCTTCACCCAACATTATTTGATATTATCTACAAACTTTCAGAATGGTTCGACACTATTGTAGAAGAAAGACTTCCTTACGAAGAACACGAGACTGTTCTTGGCACACTCAAAGTACTCAAAACCTTCAGCTCTCAAAAAGATAAGCATGTTATCGGTGGACGTGTAGAGACAGGTCGTATCGAGAACGGATCTATGGTAAGAGTTGTTCGTCGTGGTGTAGAACTAGGCAAGGGTCGCATTGTTGAACTCCAATCACAAAAGATAAAGACAAGTACCGTTATCGAAGGCAACGAGTGTGGTCTCATGGTAGAGACAAAGGTTGAGATGATTCCTTCTGATGTACTAGAAATCATCCTTGTCGAAAAGAAAAGAATATAAATCTTATACACGTATGCATGCAGACACTCCAAAAACAGAACGACAACTAAAAGTCGAACAGCAAGTGCTCGGTCTCTCTCAAGACTTCTTCCAACGTGAATCATCGGGGCTTTCTATGATCACTGTAACTCGTGCAGAAGTCTCTCGTGATATGCGACACGGCACCATCTTCATCTCAGTGCTTCCTGAAGATAAAGAAGAGGCAGCGATCAATTTCGCTAAGCGTATGCGAAGCGACCTACGTCACTACATCATGAAGCGACTTCCAGTGCGAGTGATTCCTTTCTTCGAAGTGGAGATAGACTACGGCGAGAAGAATCGTCAACACATCGACACTCTTCTTCGTGAAGAAAAAGCGAAAGAATCCGAAACACCTGAAAAAGAAAACCAATAAGAAAAAATAGCCACGTCTATGTGGCTGTTTTGGTGTGAGATCTAATGCGTCAGTCAGAGATCAATATCCCTGAAAGGATGTGAGAGCTTGTTTGCTTCCCGAAGAAGTTCATCACTTGAAAACCTTTTCCTAGGGAGCTCTCTCCAAGGGACTGCGATATCTTTTCCTTCTGATGGACGATAAATCTGCAGATAGCCAAGACGGGCAATGTCACACTTGAGAGTCTCTGGATTACGTCTTGAGTAATGATCGATCTGACAGTTATGAATACGCTTGAGCGGGTCTTTAGAAAACTCCATCTCTTTGTACTCCATCGGGGTCATCTGCTGGAACAGGATACGGAACGCTTTCATCACTTCCCCGTGACACACAACGATAACGTTTGGCACATCGGCACGCACCAAGGTGTCAATGAAATCACGGATACGGATAATGAGATCTTTGAATGACTCCCCGTTGTGAGGAGCCCAGAAGAATGGTTCAACCGTATGTAGAGTAATCGCCTGGGCGAACTTCTCTCGACGTTCTTCCTCTGTGTAATTATCAAGGTCACCCCAATCTCGTTCTGTTATCCTTGGATCAATAACCCATTCTGCACGGATGATTTCGAGAAGTCCCGCAGTTTTCATTGCCCGAGAATACGAAGAGACGTACATTCGGTCAAAAAACATGCTGTGCTCTCGGCACATCTTGTTCAAAAAAACACCGGTAGCCTTTGCTTGCTCTGTCCCCTTCTTGGTGAGTGGCCAGTGTGCAGTATGAGTTCCACGCAGACGTTCCGCGAGCGAAAGGTCACCCCTTTCTCTCATACGATTCGCGAGATTGCCGAGAGATTCGCCATGGCGAACAATGAGAAGATTAACGGGCATCATGATGCTATAACTCCTTACATCTATATGGTTAGCAGTCTGGTACAACGAACATACAAACTCCATCCTACAAGACTTGTTCAATAAAGTAAAACATGTAGAGCGTAGAAAGTGTATAAAATTAAGAATACACTGACAATGTTTAGAAATAAGCGTCAAGAAATTGCTTGACATTTTACATATTTACTGTAGTATACTCTGAGCGAAATGACTATTCGCTTCTCGTGGTTCTTTTTTTAAATTTTTCTTCTTTAGGAGATTCCAAATGAGCAAGCCTCATTATGATTCTGGTGTCGATTTTGTTCGTCGCCGTGCAAGTGCCGAAGGTGCTCGTCGTCCCCATACTCCGCCGTCTGCCACTTCGGCAGGTCAGCAAACCTATGGTGACGAAGAGATCCTGTCTGAGTGTCGCAAGATGCTCGCTCAGACAGAGGGTATCTACCATCTGTTCGGTACGGCTGTCGAAGTGATGCAACCGCACACAGACAAAAATTTCATAGTGCTCAAGTTCCTGGGCGGTCTTCCGGATTGTCCGCTTCTGCGGGCTGGTGTTCGGCCAGGCCTTTTCGTCCCGTTCTCGATATTCATGAACTTCTGGCGAAAGCCTGGGGAAATGCAGAAGGAGAGCGAGAACGAACTGGGGTTCCATCAGAAACTCTTCTCGGCGTTCCTTTTGGGTAACCCCGTTGTCCAGGATGCACTCCGCTTGAACGCAAAAGCTCGCCACGATGCTCGCATCGCGAATGAGCAAGCCGTTGCGAACAACATCCTGGCCAGCGCGAAACCTTCCTTTGTGCGCCCCAAGCGCAAGCCTGCACAACTTCAGTCCATTGTCGGTCTCGTCGACACCCCTTGGGGTATCTGGAAGACAGATGACGGTATCGAGTTGACCGCTTGTCGCCTTGGGTTCGGCAACAAGCCGGACACCCGAGTCATCCGCGTGACTGATACACCGTCTGGACATCCGTTTGAAGTGATGAAGGAGAAGAAGATCTTCGTCTTCCAATCGGCGCTTGCATACGGTAGTGACAAACCGTCGACAGGTGAAATGAACGAAAAAGCGAAGCTTGCGAAAGAACTGCGCACCTACGCGCGCAAACTTCTCGCAGACGCCAACTACACGTTCAAGCAACCCGACGAACAACAAAAGTCTCCACATGACACACCAGACATCTCGTCGATGGCAGGCGTTGACCAGGAGCACCACGTTGCTCTCGGTTACGCGGAGGAGTCTCCTCTTGTAGAAGGCGTCATTTCCATGCGCGGTGTTGATCAAGAACATCTTGCAGAAGAAGCCTGATCTTCCAACGCCAAGAAACCAAGACGAAAACCCTATCACCAAAGTGGTAGGGTTTTTTACTTGACAAAACACTATTTTAGTGTATAATGTATATTAGATTAGGGATAATTCTGTCCCTTGTCGTACATTGAATTATGCGCTGAAACATTGCGCAAAAGGAGCGAACGTGGCCCAAAAGAAACAGCAACAAGGTCGTGGCAACCAGAACAACAGTGGTCGCGCCGGCAACGTTGGTGAAAACATCGCCAAAAGTGACGGCGGTCGCGAACGAAAGCGCAAGCACGCTCAAAACGTTGAAGATGTGCGGAACAAGGAACGCAAAGACGGCACCTTTCACCTTCGGGTGAATGCCAACAAGTCAAATGACCTCAAGGCCGCTCTCAACGGCGTGTGCGGTTCCTACGCCTACCCTGGCGGGAACAAGCCCTCCATCCACTTCACGGTCGCCCGTGAAGCTGGTCGCGGCGTGTTCTACTGGGAATCCACCGGGAAAGGCCACGAACTCGCCAGTTGTGTTGTTCCTGACCCTACGGTCTACATCCCGTGCCACTACGTGACACGCTACGGCGAAAACTTCTCCTCGCGTTTGAGCAATAAAGTGGCAAAGGCGACTCAAGAGTTCCTGTGCCGGTACTTGGCACGTGAGTCCTCGCTTGACTTCAATGACGGAGATACAGGTGGAGACACCGCGGACGACCTGATCGAGCGAGCAAACCACAACATGGCAGACCTGTTCGCCGGCAAACCTGGCCTCTACTACAAGAAGGCGACCGGCGAAGGTGAGGTGGTGCTCGAGGTGTTCATCAACAAGAACTCCAAGCCGAGCGTTCGCGTCGTGGAATCCACGGTGCCGAACCTGGTTGCAAGCCGGGCGTTCATCCCAGTCCACCTGCTCCATCGTGACACGATCGAGCGGGTGACCGATGAAGACACCTATGCGCTTCAGGTCATGCTCTTCAGCTTCCTGAAGGTGGAGCCTCCCGAACTACTCCTTCCTCTGCCCATCGCCGTCACTGTCGAACAACCGACAGAGAAGAAGATGGGAAAGAAGGAGCAGGCCAAGCTCGCCCGTCGCCAAGCAGAAGAAAAAGCTCGAACAGCCGAAGAGGAAGACAGCAAAGCGAAACTGGAGGCGATGCGCAAGCAGGCGCTTCGGATGTCTCGCATCGCATCAGGCGCCATCGGCTACGCCGACATGAGCAACCTCTCTGGCGACCTGATCGTTCTGTTCGGAAAAGACGGGGCAGACCATGTCGCTACGGTGGCCTACATCGGCGCGAAGCACATGCTCCGTCTCGTTGGGGTCGATGTCGGCACCCGTGTCTACGGTGGCCAGATCTTGAATGGCCATGTCGACCGTCTCGACCACGGCGCAGACAAACTCTCCGCTGACAAGGTCAAAGCGTTGAACGCCTTGATCGGCTACATCCGTGACCGGTTTACGGAAGACAACATCCGCATCCCGGAACGGAAGAAGCCAAACTTGGCACGTGTCGCCTGACCAACTACGCGCTCCGCAATGAAGCGCAGACCCGAGTCGAATGTTTAATCATTCTTCGGGTTTTTTGTTTTTCTACACTACAGCTTTAAAAAGCTCGCAAAAAAACATTTTTTAATGTATAATCCATACAACAAAAGAAGAAGCCCAGGTGGCGAAATTGGTAGACGCACTTGCCTTAGGAGCAAGCGCCGTGAGGCATGAAGGTTCAAGTCCTTTCCTGGGCACCACTATAAGACACCATGAATATCCAGATACTGTTTCAGGATGAGAATATTCTCGTCATTAACAAACCTTCTGGTCTCGTTGTGCACCCTTTTGATAACTCACACGAGGAGACACTTCTCGATATTTTACAAAACTCCAATCCGGAGATTTTCTCACTACAAGACAACACCTTCACATTACAAAATGGCACTATCATAAACCTTGGTGGTATAGTGCATAAGCTCGACAGAGAAACGTCTGGCGTAATGGTGATAGCAAAAAATCAGACCACTAAAGATGTCTTGCGAAAACTTTTTAGAGAACATACTGTACAAAAACAGTATGTAGCACTTGTAGAAGGAGTCATACAACCATCAGCGCTTCGTATCGATGCACCACTTGGAAGAAATAAAAAAGACTACAAACAAGTCGCCTACCCAGAGAACCCAAGAGGAGAGCTTCGCGAAGCCATCACTGATGCGCGCGTCCTTTTCCGTGGACATGACGTGACACTTGTACAGTTAGAACCTCTCACCGGACGCACACACCAGCTACGTGCACATATGAACTATCTACACCATCCGATCGTAGGTGATATAGCCTACGGAAGCACAACACCATCACCGCGTATCATGCTTCATGCACACAAACTTAGATTCATTCTGGAGAATAAAGAACTTACCTTCGAAGCACCTGTTCCGGAAACATTCATTGCACCTTTTGAGTAAGACTATACTTTGTACTTACTATCTAGATTTTCTTCTGTGTTCTTAAAAGTAGTAGCAGTGTTCGCCAAACGCATGTCTGTATAGTTCACGATCCACCCGCTGGTCTTTTTTTCTTTTTTGATAACAGAGGCCAGCTCTTCGTACGAAGATCTTGTGAATACTTTAAATTCTTGCCGAGAACTATTATGCACGATGACCATTTCGTAGAGTTCGTTGTTGATATGTTTGAATTTGATTGAGCTTGATTTCGCACCAACACGCGCTTCTATTTTCCCAGGAGACACTTTGAAGTCGGGTATGTGTTTTTTGAAAATAGTAATGATGGGCTGTGCCTGCTCTATCACCGTTGTGTGAGATCCACGCTCATTGATATGTCGCTGTTCCATGAAGAGAACTATAGCACACCATACCACTTGCACACAGTCACCCAGAAACCTTAGATCAAAAATGATATGGATGGTTAAGTGGGAAGCTTTTCCTTTATTACTTGGTAACCATTGAAACTAAAACACCTCTCACGCGTGTGAGAGGTGTTTTAGTATGGTGCCCCCACTAGGGCTCGAACCTAGGACCTGCGGATTAAGAGTCCGATGCTCTACCAGCTGAGCTATAGGGGCTTCTGTTTTACACGCTATACTATACCACGTTATTAAAAAAAATTCCAGAGTGTGCTATACTACTTCGCACTGTCTCGTTGTGAGCAGAAAAGGCGCAGTGGCGAAGTGGCCTAACGCTGCGGTTTGCAAAACCGCCATTCGCGGGTTCGACTCCCGCCTGCGCCTCCAGTCAGTAGATTGTAACTTTCTTACAAAAGAACAGTATGCTGATGAAGTATATAACAAAAGCCAACTGCTTGGCTTTTGTACACTGTACGCCCGGGTGATGAAATGGTAGCCATAGCAGACTTAAAATTTGCGGAGCATTACGCTCGTGCGGGTTCGAGTCCCGCCCTGGGCACATCAACAAAAATACACAGGTTCTTCCTGTGTATTTTTGTTGACAGTGTCAGTAGAGAGTAAGTGACCTACGTCACTTACGGGGACGAGAATAGGGTTCGCGAATCTGCTTCGAGGAGTTTACTACGAGAAGTTTCCTGACCGAGTCACGCTATTACATCGGGAAGAAAATAGGCGATTCAGTAGAATCGGTTCTTGAAATAAGTGAAACTTTATCGACGGGTTAGCAAGGAAGTAGTTCTGAGGTCGAGCCACGCTATATGACCATAAAAATTTACTAGTTCCTTTGAGGATAAGAATAAATAAAAAGTATGAGGGATTCTTTTTGTGGTATGATTTAATTATGAAACTATTTTTTAAATTTACACTATTTCCCATAACAAGCCTCATACTTAGCCTCTTGTTCACGGCAGGACTTTGTAAAACCACTAGTAATGAAGACGGGTGTGGATCTATAATTATCATACTTGGTCCACTATTTTTGTTAACTGGTTTTGTTATTGGAATAATCTACGTAGTTGCATCTACCCGTAAAACAGATCAGGAAGCGATTAATGAAGAGAACACTACTGTGTGGAAAAATCTTTTTGGTATTATTGTTGGGGTTCTATTTGCAGCTATCGGTTTTT
>ERZ724505.1728-NODE-1728-length-11586-cov-3.970774_pt1 | contig 11586 bp, 19 predicted proteins | sample MGYA00376038_ERZ724505 | MGnify/ENA primary metagenome ERZ724505 (study PRJEB28724, sample SAMN07190884) | wastewater metagenome | isolation source: effluent of sewage treatment plant in Hong Hong | place: Hong Kong | collected 2016-03-17 ... | reverse complement strand
CATGGTGTGGTGACGCACGGAACATACGCTCATGAGAGCATCATGGGAATGTCAGCGTTGTATGGTGTTCGTATGGCGAACAAAATGTGGATGAAACATTGGAGTGATTATTTTGGTGGTTCTCTTGGTGTCGCTTTGACTGACACATTCACAACCGAAAAATTCCTAGAGGATTTCGGAAGTTACGAGGCTCGTTTGTTTGATGGTGTTCGTCATGATAGTGGCGACCCGTCGTTGTGGGCGGATAAGAAAATTCTGCCTCATTACAGAAACATGAACATTCCGACCAACAATAAACGCCTTGTGTTCAGTGACAATTTGATGGTGGCACACCCCGGTGTGGAGAAGGATGAACAGGGCCGATACAATTATGTTCACCTTAGTCTCAAGTATCGGAACTATGCTCAACCTGTGGGTGGCATCGGCACATTCCTCACTAACGATGTTGGAAATAATGTGAAACCTCTTAATATGGTAATAAAAATGACCAAAGCCAATTTTGGACATGGATGGGTAGATGTGGTAAAATTATCTGATGTTTCAGGTAAACACACCGGCGATACTAATGCTATCAAAAAAGCAAAAGAAGAACTCGGTATAAAATAATAACTACATTTGTTGTTTTACATCATATTTATAGTTATATGAGACAAAAACAAAATCTGAAAGGGAAACAGTTTGGAAAATTAACCGTTGTAGATGAAGCACCATATCACAAAAATGATTTTGCTCCGTATTGGTGGTGTCAATGTGAGTGTGGAAACAGAACAAGTGTAAGAGCATACCATCTTACAAAGGGAATAACTAAATCGTGTGGTGGATTAGTTCATAGAACAGGAACTTCTCATTATCATTGGAGTGGTCACGGCGAAATTAGTGGAACATTTTTTGGTTTTCTTAAAAAAGGAGCAAAATATCGTTCCATACCATTCAAATTGTCTAAAGAATATATTTGGGAGTTATATGTTAAACAAAAACAACGATGTGCGTTAAGCAACATTAAATTAACATTTGATTCTCAAAGAACAAAAAACGATGGTACTGCTTCTTTAGACAGAATTGATTCATCAAAAGGATACATCGAAGGAAATGTTCAGTGGGTTCATAAAGATGTAAACTTTATGAAAGGCGAACTTGTTCAGAAAAATTTCATCAATTGGTGTAAATTGATTAGTAAAAACAACAAATGAAAACTTGGATTTCAGCCGATTGGCATTTGGGGGAAGACCGTTTTGAATTGATGGGAAGACCATTCAAGCGTCAAGACGAAATGGTTGATTGGTTGATTTACACTCATAACGAACGAATCAAACCCACCGATAGACTTGTTGTGGTTGGTGATGTTTGTTACCAAAAAACGCCTGAGTATTTGAAACATGTCGCCAAATTCAACGGAAGAAAAACTCTCATTCGTGGAAACCATGACCGTGGCATTACCGATGAACAGTTCAAAGAATACTTTGAGGAAATCTACCCCGAAGGTTCGGGTATTGAATTGACGGTCGAAGGATTTCCGTGTTACATCACACACTATCCTACACAGGGACGACCCGACCGTTTCAATTTGGTTGGTCACATTCATGCAGCATGGAAGTATCAATTGAACATGTTGAATGTCGGCGTTGATGTTCATCACTTCTGTCCTGTTGACCTTGACACTGTTCCTTTTCATATTAACGCCGTGTCGAAGTTTTACGACGACGATGTTTGGGTTGGTTACAATCCAATCAATTCGGAATGGCGTGGCAAACGAGGAAAAGCTGGCAGTTACTTTCAACCAAAATGAACGAAGAATGGACATGTCCGTTTTGTGGAGTGATGTTGACAAAGGATAACATCATCTATTCGTTTCCTGTTCCAGCATACGCAGAGACATCCTTTGCTTTGGAGTGTTGGAATTGTGGAAAGGATTCGTGTTACAGTCCATTCTATTTTTCGGCTAGAAAACAACTGATACCTCTCGCATCAAATGAAACCTAAACATATCATTCTAGTTCGTCATGGGCAGTCGGCAGGGAATGTCAACAAACTTCTCTACAAAGACACCCCCGACTACACACTGAGGCTCACCCCCACCGGTAGAGAGCAGGCTCTAACCGCAGGGAAAGAATTGGCTACCATGTTGGGGGATACCACCGTTCAATTTTATGTGTCACCGTTTTGGAGAACTCGTGACACCTATCGGTTGATTGCCAAATCATTTCCAAAATCAGGATTCTACGAAGACCCTCGTTTGCGTGAACAAGAATGGGGTCATTACCGTGAGCCGGAACGCACGGATGCGATTGAAACCGAAAGGGAACAATACGGTCATTTCTATTATCGTTTCCCTGATGGTGAATCGTGTGCGGATGTATTCGACCGTGTGAGTGACTTCTTCAACACGCTTCATCGTGATTTCAAGAAGCCAACATTTCCTGAAACGGCTATCATCGTGAGTCATGGCATGACCATCCGTTTGATTCTCATGAGATGGTTACACCTTTCAGTTGAAGTATTCGAAGAACTCGCTAATCCGAGAAACTGTGAATACATTGTTTTGAAATATGTGCCTGAGACAGACAAGTATGTTCTGGCTACACCGTTGAGAAAACATGAAGTCAAACATGAATACCAATACGACTGGAACGATAATTTGTCCTAAATGTGGGTCAACTAACGAACTCGCAGATTGGGAAACCAATGTTCCGCATCGTGATGCTCCGCATCGTAGTCTCCAACATGATTGTTGGAATTGTAAAGTGAGATTTTGGATACAGTGGAGTTATGGTAAATTTGAAAAAACATGCCTCTGATGTAGAGTGTCCGTTCTGTGGGGCATCAATAGATGTCGCTAGGGCGAGTGAACTTGTATTGGCTGACGACCCCAAACACTATGGAGAAGAACACTACTTCCCCTTACAATGTTGGAGTTGTAAAGGTTGTTTCTTTGGTATTTGGAAGGCTGGAAAGTTCGTCGGTACAGAATCTTCTTGACTTTTTATATTCGTGTGGTATGATGGTATCGTGAATTTGAAACACGAAAAAACATTTGTAGTGATGCCATCGTTCACCTATTGGGAATTGGATGGCAAGCCAGTATCCAGCAAGACCGCTCTGGACGCAATGGATAACGGCATCGAATTCAACGGCCCTCGTCTCAAACTGAAACCCACTGACATCGCTCTTCATCCCGAACTTTATTGCTAAAATGAAAACCATCGACCTCAACCTTTTGGACGCTCCAGCGGATATTATCGCTCAATGTTGTAATTGTTTCAATACGATGGGGGCTGGTGTGGCCGCAGCCATCGCCCAAGAATATCCCGAAGCTGTCGAAGCGGATAACGAAACCAAGAAGGGTGACAAATCGAAACTCGGCAGCCTCAGTCTGTGTGTGGTCAAAGACCCAACGACACACAAGAATCAAGCCATCAAAGCCATCGCCAACCTTTACGGTCAATTTGGATTTGCTCGTGACAATCGTGCCGTCAATTACGAGGCGATTTATTCCGCCTTGGTTGAATTTCGCAACAAATTGAAACCAGCAGTCAAGACGGTGGCCTTTCCTTACAAGATGGGGTGTGGCCTCGCTGGTGGTGACTGGCGTATCGTGGAGAAGATGATTGAAGTCGTCTTCGACGGCACCGCATTCGAAGTGATGATTTGTAAATACGAACCCAAATGAAAACCGAGACATTTGTTCAACTAAATGTTTCCACTTGGCATCCTCGTGGAGATTGGGGTGAACTTACCCTCGTCAACATGGGTCAGGTCGTAAAGATTGCCCGAGACAAAAATTGGTGTCGTGTATTCATGAAGGATGGAACATCGTTGCTGTGTTCCGAGTCGTATGAAGACACCATCAAAAGAATTGAATCACAATCCTAAAAACCCTCTTGACTTTCTATAAAACTGTGGTAGGATATTCACATGAACGCAAAAGACATTCAACTGCCTGATGAAATCCAAGCAAGGGATTTGGAATATCCTTCTTGGGAATCTCGCAAAAACAACGACGACAATCGAATTGTTGAACAATTTGAAATGTGGTTCACTGAACGGTTCGGTTGGTGTATTCCGACCCTCTTTATCAGCAAGGCTCGTCGTGGTTCGGGCATGAATGACCGTAGTTACGGAATCGCTCTCGACGGCACTGTTGTTACGATTGGGAAAGGCCCACATGTTCTCAAGACTGTCACTGTCTATGTTCGTCAACGCCGGCTTGAAAAGCTTCAAAAATTCTTGGATTTGAAGAAAACCGGCGAAGGCAAGGCTGGTGACATTCGTGACCGTATTTCAACTCGTCGTGCGAATACAATCCTCAACCGTAGTCTTTACGGTGGTGGTAGATGGGATGCGTAAATTACCTCTTGACTTTTTCTAAAACGCTGATAAGATACTCACCAATATGGCAAACATCATTAAAGAAGTCCGACTGATTAAGGTTGAACAGACCGCCGAAGACAACAATAACAAGTGGTGGAATGCTCAACTGTTCGACGATGGCACCGTCAAGGCCCAATGGGGGCGAGTTGGTTATGACGGTCAATCCGGCGAGTGGAGTGGTGGAGAATCCTACCTCGACAAGAAGGTTCGTGAGAAGACCAAGAAGGGGTATGTTGAACAGAAGACCGTTGGCACGGCCAATGTGACCCCCGGCTCGACTGTCAAAGTGGATGCGAATCTTCGTGAAATCGCCAAGAAACAGATTATCAAAAACAATGTCGGCAGCCCGTTGCTCGTGGCTCTGATTGACCGGCTTGTTCAATCCAATGTTCACAAGATTACTTCGAGCACTCAAATTACTTTCAACAATACCACAGGTTTGTTTACGACTCCCCTTGGGGTTGTGACCCCCGAAGGTATCACTGAGGCTCGTGACCTCTTGGCCAAAATTCATCCCTCGGTGAAGTCAGGTCGATTCTCTGAAACTTTGAACGCGGAAGTTCTTCGTTATCTCCGTATCATTCCTCAAAACTTGGGCATGGGCCGGTTCAATGCCAAGACCATTTTCCCCGATGATGCCGCCATTCAGAAACAGTCTGACATTCTCGACTCGTTGGAATCGTCTTATCAGGCGATGACGACTACGCCTCAGGCACCCGGCACTCCCACGAGTGAACCCAAGGTGTTTCAGGTTGACCTTGATGTTCTTCCGACTGGTGCGGAGTTTTCTCGTCTCACCAATTGGTTTGAGAAATCCAAGAAACCGATGCACCGTTCGGTGTATGGTATGAAGGTGAAACAAATTTACACGGTCAATGTTCATGACATGACCAATGCCTACGAAAACAATTCTGCTCCTCACCAAGAAGTGTGGCACGGAACTTCTCAGGCCAATCTGTTGTCAATTCTCAAGAGTGGTTTGAGGGTGTCGCCTCCGAGCACAGCGGCCATCGCCAGCAAGATGTTCGGCAATGGAATTTACGGTGCGGATGTTTCCACCAAGTCACTGAATTACAGTGTTGGTTATTGGGGTCAGGGTGGTCGTGGTGACTCGGCTTGGTTGTTTGTTTGTAAATTTGCGATGGGCAAGATTCAAACTGTGACCAAGGAACAGAAGCGTGGAGCAGACCGTGGTTACGACTCCATCTACGCCAAGGGTGGTTACGATTTGTTCAACGATGAATTCATCGTGTTCCGCAACAGTCAAGTGAAAATCACTCACTTGTTGGAGTGTAAATGATATGAAAAAACGATATCAAGTGGTTCGTATATCGGTGAAACTTTCCACCGGTGGCCGTGGATTGACAGACGAACAGATTGAAAAACTGTGTCGTAAGTTGGAGAAAACGGCCAAGGGTAGGTCAACTCAGTGGGATGTTTCCGCTGTCTGCTAACATGTTACCTGATACCTTTCAAGAATGGACATGGGTTGAGAGCGAACATGCTTGGTTGAAAGGGCATTATCTCAACGGTATGGGTGTCTTCAAGGATTTTGAAACCGATACTCTGTGGAGATACAACCTCGTCGTTGACGGCGATATTGTTGTGATGGGTGAAGGCAACTTTGAAAAGGTTGAAGACGCAAAGGCAGCAGCCGAAAAGGATTTTGCCGAAAGAAAGGTTAAGAGTTTATGACACGCAAGCAAATCAAAGACCGTGACGCTCGTTACTGTCGAATGCGAGACAAACAAAAGAATGCTCGTGGCCGATTCTTTTACGATGCAAAAAATATGGCCGAAGCGAAATTGGGAGAAGCCATAGCTAACGGGGTCGCCAAACGAGAGGGAAGAAAAATCGTTGGTGTTCGTCAACATGTATGGGGTTGCGGGTGTGGGTGTGTCTCGACTCACGACGCTGAAGACAGTGGAGCAAAGTTGTCTCCACAGAAAAAGGGAACACCGACCAAACATCCTAAACGCAGGGAACATCACATGTTCCGTGGTAAAATCATTGATTGATTATGAAAAAGCCCATGACAAAAATCGGTTGTGAAGTTATTACTGAAGATGTACCTGCCATTCATATCGAACATGCGAGCGGTTGGGGTGAAACCGCACAGTCAGTAACCATTCAAGACACTCCAATGAAGTTTACATTCATTCGTGATGGTGAACCAACATTTTCGGTGAGAATGCTTGAAGACGGGCGTTTGGTCATTACTAATTACAAAGGCATCTTTGAATTCAGTCCCGGCCATCAAGTCACCCTCGAAGCGAAATAATTGTATGAAAATGAAACTTCGTAGAGGCACTCATTTGTATTGGATAAAGGTTCATCCAACCAATCCATCTCTTTGTCCTCTCTGTAACTCTCCACTCAAAGGTTGTCATATCGGAGAATACTGTGGTAAAGAAGGGTGTCCGTATGTTGACGGCGTGGCTTGGTTGAACAAAACCCAAGTCAAAAAATTCAAAAACAAAATTGATTGTTCTTACGGTGAAGCGATGGCTAGAGCCAGAGAAAACACTTTGAAAGATGAAAACAGAAAAAAGATTTGACGAACTCGACCACGGAACACACTTCCTATCTTCGGCTGGGAAGAAATTCATCAAGGTCAAAAACATGAACTCCGGTTGGTTGGGGTTTACGGTTTGGTTTCAAGACGATTGGGGCAACCGAAATCGGTTCAATGCGGTTGGATACGATGGAACTCCAATTAACTTCGATTGGAACGAGAAGGTTACAGTTTTCGATTTTGACATTATTCCTAACATTCGAGAGACGGTAATGCAAGGATATGTTGAGGAATCAACCAAGGATGATTTGAACAAAGAAATAAAAAATCTCCTTGACATTTTGAACCAATCTGTTAAAGTGGTTCAGTCAGATTCAACTACTGTGGTTGATGATGACATTGGAAACAAAAATAAACAAATAGAAAGTTCCAAGACAGTGAAAACTACATTCAATACCCTAACGGAAGCGGTTGTTGCCGCTATTAACGAACTCAAGGCGGCCGGCAAGCTCTCGGCTTACCAAGTCACTCAACTGATTCGGCAGAAGACCAATCAGGACGAGTGGGAAGTTGCCGATTGTGTGGCCCGGCCCAACAACGCGAACATCAAGTTCTGGATTAACCACGACGATGTGCGTCGTATCATCAACGAGATGTATGCCAACAACGAGTTGGACATTCTCGGTTTCACCGGCCGTCAATACAACGGTCAATTCCTCGAATACTCGTTCGATGTCAACGCCCCCGTGGCCGCAGTTGTCTCGGTTTCTTCCACGACTCCGCCTGCTCCAACGGTGCCCGTTCCTACCACGAACGCCACTCTGTCTGGTCAACGGGTTCTGAACTGTATTGATGCCCTCAAGAATCTCGGCGGCACCATCACCCTCAAGCGTGTTCAGAGCGCTCTCAAGGTCAAGGGTGTGACCTGTAAAGACCTTTCGCAAATCGTGGCCAATCTCGGTTACACGGTTCAATCCGGTTCGACTTCCGATTTCTACTCAGAATACACCGTCCTCTAATCGGTGAACAAGTTCAACGGGGGAGGGCGACCTCCCCCATTTTTTTATGAAAAGACTGAATGAAAGAGAAAAGGAACTACTTCAAGTGACAATCTCTCTCCTTGAAAAAGGAAGACCGGAGACGAGAATCGCGGAACATTGTATCCGTCTGAAAATGACTGAGCAACAAGTGGTCAATTTCTTGAACAAACTCACTCATTTAGCCGACCCCATCAAAACAACGATTCAAAACGAATTTCGAAATCTGTCACGAGACGGCCAAGATGCCGATGACTACCGTTCAGCTGGTTACGCACTCAAATCGTGGTGGTATCACAATGTTGCTACGAATGAACAGAAAACAGGCCACTTACAAAAATTGTTCGACGCCTTTTTTAAGTATTGACTTTCTATAATCAGTGTGATAGACTTCTTCTCGTGTTAGTGAAAAATCAAACAATGAAAGGTTAACTCTTATGGACAAAGTTGGAACAGCGTTACTCGCATTATTCGGAATCATGGTGTTACTCCCCATTCTCTACTTGTATGGAGCATGGGCCGGAGCATTCGTCGTCACTCACCTTTGGGCGTGGTATATCATGCCTGCTTTCGGCCTCGGCGCCCTCAAGATGATTCATGCCTACGGCCTCACTCTCTTGGTTTCCTACATCACTTACCGACACACCAATCTCACCATCAAGGATGAACGGGAAACTTACGAGAAGGTCATTGAATTCGTTATCCTTCTTCTTTATCCGTGGATGATTCTCGGCCTCGGCTGGCTCGGCGTGGTTATCTTCATGTGATTGGAAACACGATACGAAATTGTATTAGACTTTGACTGACAACTGGCATATAGTATCTGCCAACAATTAAAACAAACAAACGAAACAGAAAGACAAAATTATGGGAAAAGCATTATTGGTTATCGGCGGCCTGTTCGGCGTAGGATTGCTCCTCGTCATCATGCTGGTTATTGGCTGTATCAGTTTCCACAATCAAGACACCAAAGACCGGCTGTTGGTTGTGGCCAAACAAACTGACAACAAGAGCGAAATGGACGCAATGTGGAAAATCATTGAACAGAACGCTCAAGTGACAACCGAACAGAAGAATGCCCTCGTGGAAATCTTCAATGGTTATGCTCAGTCTCGCACGCCAGAAGACGGTGGCAAACTGATGTTGTGGGTCAAGGAAGCGGTGCCGAATGTGACGCCGGCCTCCGAAGTTTACAAACAGTTGATGAACACCATCACGGCCCAACGGGAAGGATTCAAGTTCCGTCAGAAGGAACTCTTGGATATCAACCGTGTTCGTGATACTCGCCTTCAAGGTTTCCCCGGCGCTCTTTATGCCATGATTTGTCCGGGCGACCACAAGAAGATTGATGTGGTTATCGTGACTTCCACTCGCACCGAGAATGCCTTCAAGACGGGCAAGGATGACGATGTGGATTTGTTCAAGAAAAAGCAGTAATTTCGAATACAATCAACACCGAGCGCCGGCGGTTTCCGGCGCAAAAACTTAACGAGTTATGTGGCTATTCTGGATTTTCTCCCTCCTACCAATTACCATCTGTGGCATCCTCGTTTACTTCAACAAACGAGTCTCATACATCGAATGGTTGATTACTACGGGTGTCGCCTTGTTGATGGCTTTGATTTTCCAAGTGTCGGCCTCCATTGGGATGACCGATGACATTGAAACGTGGAGTGGATATGCCACAAGTGCTCGTCAGTTCTCTCGTTGGCGTGAGTATTACGAAGAGGCGATTTATCGCACGGAATACTACACTGAATACGAAACACAACACTACACAGATTCAAAGGGTAGGAGTCATTCCAAACGAGTTGCGGTAAGAAAGAGTCGTCGTGTATTTGACCATTGGGAAGGTCGAAAGCGTTGGCACGAAGCCCATTGGGAAGTTTACACTACCCTTGGTGATTGGGATATCAGTCAAGACAAGTTTGAGTATTTCTGCAAGAAGTTCAAAGACCGTCATTCGGTTGAGGGAAGACGCCGAACATCGGAACACAATTCCAAGATGATTGACGGCGACCCGAATGATTATGTAGCAGATAACAAGACGGGATGGATTGAGCCTGTCACAACTACAAAACATTTCGAAAATCGTGTCAAGGCGGCACCCTCGTTGTTCTCCTATTCCAAAGTGCCAACCAACATTGCCGTTCATCCGTGGCCCAAGACACAAGACATTTTCGTGTCTGACCGTGTAATGGGAACGGCTCGGGCCTCGTTCACAACTTTGAACTGGGACCAGATGAACGCAGTTCTCGGAGCAGCGAAGAAAGTCAATTTGATTGTTGTTGGTTTTGGTAATCAAGGGCAAGACATGGCCCAATACCAAGAGGCTGCGTGGATTGGTGGAAAGAAAAATGATTTGGTTATCTGTTATGGTGGTGAACCGAAACAGAAGGCGACTTGGGTGAAGGTATTCGGTTGGACGGAACAGAACATCGTCAAACAGAATCTTCAAACAATGTTTTTGGAAAACAATGTGGATGACTCTTTGATTCCTAAAATCATGAACGAAGTCAAGGCGAGTTATGTCATCAAGGATTGGCACAAATTCGACTACCTTACCATTGAACCGCCCACATGGAGTTATTGGGTGTATTTTGGAGTTATGTTCTTCGTTCAGGGTGGATTGTTCTTCTTCTACAATGTCAACGACATTGACCAAGACACCGATGGCTCTCGTCAATGGCGTTGGTTGAATGGATTATCCCGATTCTGTGAAGGTCTATTGTCCAAAGTGCGGAGCCGATAACGAACTCATTCAGTCGTTGTCAGAAATGTTAAGCCGATACACTCGTTGGCATTACATCTGTTGGTATTGTCGCACTTGGAATTGGGTGTTTCATTCACATGGAAAAATCATATCTGGCATTGACAATTTCAACGATTAGTGATACACTTTAGACAATATGAACGCTACATTTGGAAAAAACGCAAAACCCGAAGGGAAGTATCCCGCTATTCTTTTGACTAATCCGAAGTATTCGGCCAATGTCGGAGCAGCGTTAAGGGCCGCTTCTTGTTTCGGTGCTCAACAGTTGTGGTGGACGGGCAACCGTGTTCGATTGGAAGATGGTGAACGCCTTCCTCGTGAGGAACGATTGAAGGGATACCGTGAAGTTGAACTCCGTCAGTTCGATTATCCCTTTGAACACTTCAAAGGAGCAACGCCGGTGGCGATTGAACTCTTACCCAATTCTGAATGTCTGTTTGATTTCGTTCACCCTGAGAACGCCGTCTATGTTTTTGGGCCGGAAGATGGTTCAATTGACCAAGTGAGTCGTCGGTTCTGCCATCGGTTCGTTTCCATTCCGACCAAACATTGCACCAATCTCGCAGCAGCCGTTTATCTCGTTCTGTATGACCGTGCTATCAAGCACTATCAACTGACCGGTGAGAAGCTTTCATTAAATGAACAACGGGGCCCAATGGGGAATGGTGACGAGAACATTTGGGCCGATGTTCGTGAATACAAACACGGCAAGGCATTCGTATGATATTCCACACTGTCAGAGGCGACCTTAAATCCGCAGACCCAAAGGATGTCGCAACGGCCATCTTCGACTTCTTTCAGTGGCAATACAATCAGGCTCGTGAGGAACAAGTCAATCGAAACTGTGAATTGAGTGCGTGGCAAGCGGCTAACCATGCTGCTGAACAAACTTA
>ERZ724505.1727-NODE-1727-length-11588-cov-3.430764_pt1 | contig 11588 bp, 14 predicted proteins | sample MGYA00376038_ERZ724505 | MGnify/ENA primary metagenome ERZ724505 (study PRJEB28724, sample SAMN07190884) | wastewater metagenome | isolation source: effluent of sewage treatment plant in Hong Hong | place: Hong Kong | collected 2016-03-17 ... | reverse complement strand
GATAACTGCGAAGTAAACGGTGCAGATATTGTGTCAGACTGCGCATTGGCACTTAAATTATCGCAGCCAACCATGAGCCATCATTTTCATAAGTTGGTGGCAGCTGGTGTGGTAACTGAACGTAAACGTGGGGTAGAAAAGTTCTACCAACTTAACCACGCTTTGCTTGATTCTATTGGTATAAACGCAAACAAGTTATAAACAGGGGAGCATATGACAAAAAGTAAAATTGATTCTGGGGAGTATTCATTTGGTCTCGATTCATTCGGTGATTTGGCAACAGGTAAAGACGGCAAATTATTAAGCTACGCCGAGTCTATTCGTTTAGTTGTAGACGAAGCAGTGTTGGCAGATAAATTAGGTGTAGACGTTATTGCACTTGGTGAACACCACCGCGAAGAGTACGCTATTTCAAGCCCAGATATGGTGCTATCGGCTATCGCGTCAAAAACCAAACGCATAAAGTTAGCGTCTGGTGTTACCGTGCTTAGTAGCGACGACCCAGTTCGTGTGTTTGAGCGATTTTCTACGCTCGATGCCGTATCGAATGGCCGCGCCCAAGTTATTTTAGGCCGCGGCTCGTTTACCGAATCGTTCCCGCTATTCGGCTACGATTTAAAAGATTACGAAGAGTTATTTGAAGAAAAGATTGAACTTTTTAATAAGTTACTAAAAGAACAGCCAGTTACTTGGGAAGGTAAATTAACGCAGTCGCTTGATAACGCCGATGTATTCCCAAAAACAGAATCTGGCAAGCTCGAAACCTACGTTGGTGTTGGTGGCTCACCACAATCAGTCGTGCGCGCCGCAGCGTATGGCTTCCCATTGGTGTTGGCTATTATTGGTGGTTCGCCAGAACGTTTTGCACCGTATGTAGAACTATACCGCCGGGCAAGTAAAGAATTTGGCCACGAAGCGCACCCGGTGGGTATGCACTCGCCAGGCTTTATTGCCGATACAGACGAAGAAGCTGTAAAAGTAGCCTTTCCGTTATTCAAAGAAGCTATGGATAAAGTTGGTAAAACTCGTGGCTGGCAGCCAATGAGCCGCGAGCATTTTTTGAACGAAGTAAAGAATGGTTCTATGTATGTTGGTTCGCCCGAAACCGTGGCTAACAAAATTGCTAAAGCCATGAAAGCAGTCGATGCCAAGCGTTTCGATATGGTGTATGGCTTTGGCCCAATGAAGGCCGAAGCTCGCCGGCACATGATTGAACTATATGCTACAAAAGTTATTTCACGCGTGCGTGAGTTGTTGGCAGAAAAATAATTATGGCAGATGTAAAAACCATTGGTATTTTAGGCGCCGGTAAGTTAGGCGTAGTGCTTAGCCAGCTGGCGCTTAAAGCTGGTTACAATGTGTATATTGCTGGTTCGGGTGACCCTAAAAAAATTGCCCTAAGCTTTCAAGTACTTGCGCCTAGCGCGGTTGCCGCAACTAGTGCCGAAGTTGCTTTAAAGTCAGATGTTATTATTCTGGCGTTGCCGCTTGGTAAGTTCCGTAATTTACCTAAAAAAGAACTGGCGGGTAAATTGGTTATTGATGCCATGAACTACTGGTGGGAAGTAGACGGCCCGCGTGGTGATTTTATAGCTGCCGAACAATCATCTAGCGAAGCTGTTCAAGAATTTTTAAGCGAATCACGCGTTGTAAAAGCCTTAAATCACATGGGCTACCACGACCTTCACGACGAAACCCGCCCAGCAGGTGAGTCAGGTCGTAAAGCCATTGCGGTTGCTGGTGATGATGAGCAAAATGTTCAAGTTGTTTCAGCTATCGTTAACAATCTCGGGTTTAATCCTTTATTTATAGGTAATCTTGCTATAGGTCAAAAATTAGAGCCTGGTGGTAATGTATTTGGCGCTGACGAAAACATAGATCAATTGCGCAAATTACTCGAAATGTCGAACTAAAGATTATTGCAACATAATTATTTCAGTTCAATGGTCTATTCCTTTAATTCCTGCTCACGTCGGCAACAGGTCTTTCCTTGCGGCTACTACGATATATACTCATTTAAATCTAGTTTGATTGACACTCAAACATAAGCATTTTATAATATTGAAAACTATTCATTTGTCGTATACAATTAGCACAACAACCTATAAAAAACGTCGGAAGGAAGCTCCGCAATCATGAACAAGCGAGATTTTGGTAAGCTCCTCGGCGAGCTGCACGATAATTTGAAGAAAGACATCAGTGATCTGAAGACTGACATCACAAGTGCAAAGCGGTTAAAAACAAACCTAGAGAAATATTTCGCTACATGTGAAGCCCTCATAGAAAAAGTTACGAACGAAGAAACTGGTATCGAGGCATACCACCAGCTTGCCATTGAAACTAAGGCAGCCATAGACATCGCGAAGACGAGTGCAGATTCGCAACTTGCTTCGATAAGTTCAGCACTCACTTCGGTTCAATCAAACATTGAAGAAATGGAGACGGCCTACACCTCCTTCACCGATATTAACGAAAAGTTAACTGACGAAGAAACTGGCCTGGAAGCAATTAAAGATTCGGTTGATGCCATTAAAGACGACGTTATTGCAATCAAGTCCAACTCAGACACGCTGTATAAAGAAATTAGAAAGTTTCGTGATAATGCAGCGTCGTATGCAAATGAAATTGACCAGCTGAAAAAATCTGCCGGCGAGACGATAAAACTTATTGAAAACGACCATACAAAAAGTCAGAAATTAAGCGAGCAAATTGCCGAAATATTTAAGCTCGGAAGCAGGGGTGCGCATTCCAGTTATTTCGTAACTCGCAGGAATCAGTTATTTTGGATTTCAGTATTTTGGGTGTGTCTCTTTGCGGCACTACTAGTTGCTACGTTAGTATTAGCGATCATTTTTATTATGCCGCTTGCCGATACGTTAAAAGACCCGAAAGCAACAGTTGGCATTGAAGTCTTTCTGCTTCGATTCAGTATAATCACGCCAACTCTTGTGGGTGCTGTATACGCGCTAAGGCAATATAGTCATGAGCGACGTCTTTATGAAAAGTATGCTTTTAAAGCGATATCAACATATTCTGTGGAGGCGTCTGTCGGAACGTTGACGCGTTCACTTGAAAAGTATAACCATGACAGGAAAGACGAGAAGGTCATAGATTTTGCTATCGATATCTTTAGACGAATATACGATGAACCACTAGAACCGGCAAATGAAAAGTGGATTTTACGAGGTAGCAACAAGGTACTCGATGTAACTGCTGAAATCAACCAAGATGTTGGCGACATTAAAAAGAACGTCGACAAATTGCTCGACAATAAACCTGACACAGAATAGGGTTTTACTCCAGGGCCTTCGCCAAAATGCTTCCTAGCATTTTTCGAAGCTAACTTACCTAGCCACCCGTCACGTTTGTTAAACATGCTGTGCCGCTTCCGCTTTACATCGTATAATATGTATAGCTCGCATGTATTTGCGAGTGGGGAGAACCTTCCAATCCAATCTCGGGCTACTTGGCGCTGATGAAACGAGGCGTCGGCGAAAGTATCCGACGAGAAAGGAGGTTCAAAGCTATGGCTCGACGTGCACCAGATGCTCCCGGAATGAAGGGGTATCGCTCACGAAATGCCAGCGGCCCGTTACGTCAAAAACGTAGCGATACGTTGGTTAAAACCATCGAGAAGCAGTATGACGTAGATTTCAAAGTCCGCGGCGATATGCAACTCGGCACTCTCTTGAAAAAGACGGGTGAAGCATCGCTTAACGATCTAATGTGCAAGCAGAAGTAGTTGAGTGAGAGGGAAGGGCACGAACTCCCCACTCACAAATGTATTACGAAAACATTGTACCATAAGCAGTATGAGTAAATGCTGAATCTTCACCTAATGTTACGAGTGCGTCCACTAGCGGGAGCGGGACTTGCATATTTGCGTCTTGCTTAAAATTCACAAAATAAAGAGCACCAGCATCGCAGGTCTGGCGCTCTAAACGTATCTGAGCTGTGGGTGCTTTTAGTAGATGTAGCCCCAGAAGGTACTTGCAGGTACCGTACGGCGATTGTAGGTGCCTTGTGAATAGTTCCAGCCCATTTCACTTACAGTTACCTGGTCGCCGTTAACGGCTTCTACGTAAGCTACATGGCCGCTCTGCTCAGCAATCGCGCCAACACGTGGAGCGGTTCCGGTAGCAATACCCTGAGCACGAGCATTGGCCACCCATTGGCCACCGTTTCCTAGGTTATTGGGAAGGTCGGGGCGCATTTGCTTGGCGTACCAAGTACACCAACCGTAGGCATAGGTGTTACCGGCGCTTGAACCGCGCGCATTCTGCGAAATTCCGGCTTGCACTGGGCTGGATGATACAGCACCCTGGATTGCAGCTTGAACTTCAGGGGCAGCAGGTAATACGCGGTCTGGAAGCTCCTCGCTTGGGTCGGGTATGCGGAATTTTTGGCCAACATCAATCACATCTGGGTTGGCAATTTGTTCGTTCGCGTCAAAAATTCGCACATACGACGTTTGGTATCGATCAGCAATCGCAGTAAGCGTGTCGCCTGCCTGAACATCAGCGTATACTGGCGCAGGTTTTTCAGGCGCTTTATCGGCTGGTTTAGTTTGAACAGCCACCTTTTTCGTGTTGTTCTTATCTGTTGATGGGCTTTTTGCTTCAGCGGTTGTACCACTAAAAAGCATTAACGGAGTAATGGCGCCAAGCGTCATAAGACCGAGTTTAGATTTCATTTTCTCTCCTATATCGCACCGATTACTATATATCGGATGTTTGTGTTTAATTGGTGCGATTCGTGTGCCCTAGTGCCGCGTAGGGTGCCAGACACACAATTACGAGCCTATCGTACATTCGGCTGCATTCCAAGTTTTCACGGCTGCTTTTTGGCATTAACCGAGGAAAAAATGTGTTGCGGAATTTATAACGTAAATGTGTGATTTGAGTTCATTGCCAAAAAACTACTAATGCCAAATAAAGCTGAGTGCTTACGTTAAATGCAGGCTATTTTCATAAGTAACTGTAGTGTAGTGATCCATTAGTAAGCTCGCTCCGTTACCTTAGTAATTAACTCAGCAAATTCGTTATGAAAATGTTCGTCTAGTTCCAGTAGGGCAAGGCAGGCTTGCGCTTTATCGGCGTATATTTTGATAGATTGCTCGGTTTTAGCTTTGGCGCCAGTAGCAACAAGAAGTGATTTTATATCTTCGATTTGTTCGGTAGTTGCTGCGTGGTTACCGAACAATGAGTCGAACTTAGCTTTTTCAACGACACTCATTGCATTTACCGCCTGTTCAACCATAAATGTCTTTTTACCTTCAAGGATGTCACTATTAGTTGATTTACCAGTTACTTTTTTATCGCCGAATATACCAATTAGATCATCAACTAATTGATAAGCTGTACCAAGCGCCAGTGCCAAGTCTTTAAGCTTACTAACCTGCGCATTGGGTGCATCAGCAAGCATTGCTCCTGTTAGCATAGGCGTGACGAATGTATAGCTAGCAGTTTTGTATCGCGCTATTTTAAGCGCATCACAATCAGTACTAGGCGTAAAACTAGACTCGGTATCTAATAACTCGCCGCCGGCAACTTCAAAAATGCTTTTAGATAGCAGCTGGTGAGCAATAAGCTTTTTCTTTTCGTTCAACTCACTCTCTGCTATTAGTTGATGCGAAGCTGAGAGCATTAGGTCACCGGCAAGTAGGGCGGCACTATTTGCAAAGTGTGTTTGCTCGGCGGGCGATGGAAGAAACTCAGAGTATATATTCTTATACTTACCAATTACATTTAGGTTTCCATAACGAATTACATCCCGATCAATAATGTCATCGTGAATTAATAAACTAAAATGCAAGAACTCTTGTGCAGCTGCTACAGGGACTATCTTTTTCCATTCGGTGCCACCAAACGCCAGGTATGCCAAAATTGTAATTTTTGGGCGCAAGCGTTTGCCGCCTGAGTTAATTAGGCCGTGCGTAACTTCCCATAGCTGACTATATGAAGCATCAATCTTTGCCGCGTTCTGAACTGAATTCTCAAAATACGTATTGATTGCTTCATCAACAGCCGCTAAGATTTTATGATTGTCAGGCGCATGGTGCATACTCTTTAGATTATACGGGTATAGCATCTATCGGTCATTAGCTGGATTGCACGCTGAGCTAACAGTATTAAGTTTGTTATCATACATGTATGAATATTGCTGTAGTAGCGGCGAACGGCAGGTCAGGTAAGGCATTCGTGACACTGGCACTTGCGGCTGGACATTCGGTTCGTGCTGGGGTGTATAAAAGTAATAATTTAGCTGCACACCCTAACCTTGTAATCGTGCCGTGTGACGCAACAAACAAAAGCGATTTGGCAAAATTAATTAAAGGCCAAGATGCGGTTGTGAGTTTTATTGGCCATGTAAAGGACTCGCCTGCGCAGGTCCAGACGAACTCCATGCGGGTACTGGCAGCGATAATGAAAGAGCAAAACATTACTCGATTAGTAAGCCTTACCGGTACTGGCGTACGATTCCCGGGCGATAAGATTACCTTGATGGATAGGGTGCTTAACCTAAGTATAGGTATAATTGACCCGGCGCGAATTAAAGATGGCAAAGACCACGTGGCATTCTTGCAGCAAACAGATTTGGATTGGACGATAATTAGGGTTTTGAAACTACAAAATGTTAATGCCAAGCCGTACACATTAAAACAAAACGGCCCAACAAAAATATATGTTGGCCGCGATGAAGTAGCCAGGGCCGTGCTAGAAGTACTAGAACAAAACACGTTTGTTTGCCAGGCACCAATTATTAGCCCAGCTGATAAAAACTAACTGATTTGATGTGGAGTAGTTGGTTCGCTTGAAGCGATAATATCTGATTTTGGCTTTGGTGGTTCGTTAGCCAGGGGTTCAGCAACAGGCTGTGGCGTTTGCGCTGGTTTTTCGGGTTCATTAAATATAGGAGTAGCAGCTGGCGCTGGAGCAGATTGCTTTGCTAAAGTTTCTTTAATCTCTGCCATATCTTTTTGCATATGTAACACCGCGGTTTGTACTTTCCAGCGGCGTACCATACCAGCAATCCACATAATCATAAAAACAATCGTGAGGATGTTTATAACGACAAAACTAATAATAAGGAATGGCATCATCGAATCCGGAATAAGCGACTGGCCCGAGCCACCACCAAGCAAGCTGTTGAGCTGCTGGGTAGGATCGCCAGAAGTTGTAGTTGTGGAGTAGTCTTCCATATGCTCCTAGTATAGCAAGATGTTTACGCTTTTAGAGCCGCTAAATTAAGTGGAGCCCCGCACGCGAGGCTCCACTGGGTGGGGCTTCAAGCGCGCGAGGCTCAGTTGTCGTCCTTGACGTCTTCGGGCGCCGGACCGAGGTTGACGCTCCTCACGGTCAGTCGGTTCGGGTCGTAGTCGGTGAGGTAGGCATCGTTCGGCTGCACGAACAGCTCGTCGTAGCCGCCGACCTTCTCGATGAAGGGACCGAAGCGCTTGGCAGCCGCTGGGTTGGACTGCAGCCACTTGTTGATCAGCTTCGCGTTGGGCTTCCACGTCTGGACGATGTTGCCGAGCTCCCGAAGGCGACGCTCCCGCCGCGCCTTCTTCTCGAAGCCCTTGGGGTCCGTCACGCGGTACGCCTCGGCCTTCTGGGTGAAGGAGACGATGCCGAACGTGGTGGCGAACGACTTGAGCTTGCCGCTCAGCAGAATCGCCTTGTTCGGGATGACGAGTGCGCGCAGCTCGAGAAGGAGTTCGGCCTCCAGCTTGCTGAGCGGCTCGTCGGCCTCCTGGAACTTCGCCGTGGCCTTCGCCACCTTCTTGTCGTGCTTGAGCTTGAGCATGGCTCGCTCGCGGCGCACGTCGAAGAACTTCTTGAGCGTCTCGCCGAGCGTCTGCAGGACGTCGGAGAGCTTGTTGTCGGTCGTGGCGGTCACAATGCCTCACCTCATTCTGTGTAGGTACGTCCTACTATTATAGCACAAATTTAACAAAAAGTCTAATTACCTTTAAGAAAACAGGGTATAATAGAGCTAATGTCACGAGACCACACCTATGCCCAACACTTTTTAAGTAGCCAACGCACGGTTGCTGAGCTTATAGGCCACTCTAACATTAGAAAAAATGACACAGTATACGACCTAGGCGCTGGCAGCGGCATTATAACCAGCGTATTGGCACGGCGCTGCAAACAAGTTATTGCCGTAGAGATTGAACCAGTGGCGCTTAAGAAGCTTCGGTATAATATGCAGGACTTCGACAATGTGACAATTGTTGATAAGGATATTCTAAGTTTGGACATCAAAGAGGAATCGTACAAAATATTCGCCAACATTCCCTTTAATTTAAGTGCGGCCGTCGTACGACGGTTTACAGAATCTGACACACCACCAAAAGCAATGTACTTAATTGTGCAGCGGCAATTTGCCCGTAAGCTAGTACCAGGCAACGACCACTTTACTAGCCAGTTAGCTGCTCAGATTGGCCCATGGTTTGTAGCCAGGATTCGTAAGCCACTTCGCAAATCTGACTTTACGCCCCCACCAAATGTAGACACAGTTTTACTTGAAATTAAGCCACGGGAAGAGTTGTTGCTGCCAAAAGAAGCGGCTGATTCATATCGTAAATTTATTGAGCGATCATTCGCTGAGCAAAAATACTTTACTAGCCTACAAAGAGCTAAGGCTAATATTTCACCCGAGAAAACTCCGTCGCAACTAAGCCAAGACGAATGGCTACGTTTGTTTGCTACGTCAAACGAACGCTAAGGCCAATTCCACCGAACTCTTTACATACGAATACCGGTTGGCCTGGCGTACTGGCTGTTTTATCGTAGGCATAGCCTATATCGTTGAACTTCACGATATCTGCCGGGGTATCTATTCGGTGTTGAATAAGCCAGCGTGCGAATGCACCACGAGCAACCTTAGCATGCACCGTTACGAAGGTTGGCTCACCAGTTTTTGGGCTGATAGTTAAAAATTTCGGAGTAATAATTTGTTGCGCCGCAGGCAGGTGAGGGAAAACGGCTTTTGTGTATTCAACTGCTGATAAGTTAATAATTGTTGAATGTGCCGGAAGTTGCCGCGCGATAGTATCACTCCAGAATTTGTATAGATTTTTATACGGCTCATCGGGCAATTTATAGCCCATTTCCAAGCGGTAAGGGTGAATGCTGTCGTGTGCCCTGAGCACTCCATATAGCCCCGATAGAATAAACAAATGCTTATTTGCATACGCCCTATCTGCTGGTGTAAAGGTTTGTACCTGAAGGCCACTATAAATATCACCTAGGAAAGCATCGATGGCCGGGCGGAGCGTGTTAGGATTTGCCGACCAACTACTTAGTAACTGGTGGGTTTTTCCGGCCATACCATGCGAAAGCTGCATTGAAGCTTCAATATCTTTCACACTGAGAGTACGTAGATACTCAGCAAATTCGGCGGCCTTTGGCAGTAGCACCGGAGCCTGATAGGGAACATCCAGCTTTTCGGCTGGACGCATGGTTTTGGATGAGTGGAGGAGAATCGCGAGCATGGCCGCTATTTGATGGCAACTAATTCGATATCAAATACCAGGTCGCTGTTTGGCGGAATATTCGCAGCGGCACGAACTGAACCATAGGCCATTTGCGAGGGAATAATTAAGCGGCGTGTGCCACCAACTTTCATGCCAGGAACACCAACAGTCCAACCTTTAATTACTTGGTCTAAGCCAAAGCTAATAGCTTCGCCGAAGTCGCGGCTGCTTTGGAAAATTGTGCCGTTCTTACATAATGCCCCAGTGTAGTGTGCAGTAATTGTTGCACCTTCTGGTACTTGCTCGCCAGTTCCTTCGACTGTGTCAATAACTTGTAGCTCGGTAACCTTATCAATTGGTTCAAAGTCCGTAAGTTTCGTTCCTTCTAATTGGGCCATTATTTGTCCTCCGTGCGTTCAACTAAAATCGTACATTCTGTTACTAGGGCTGCAATCGCACCAACTGCTGCCAGCACGGGGGCAATAACAATACCTACAACTCCTACGGTAAGTGGGATTTCAATCATAGTTTTGCCATCTTTATCTTTAATGATTAAGCGGCGCACGTTACCAGCATGGATAATTTCTTTTACTTTGGCGATTAAGTCTTCGCCTTTTACTTTGAACTCTTCTTTGCTTGATTTTGAATCTGCCATACTTTCTATTATACTCGTATAGTAATTAACAATTAGGCGTATCAAGAGTGCAGCGAGAGAACTAGCTCAATGACCTGCCGGCAACCAGTTGCAAGCGATGCTCGGGAAGAGCAGCCGAAGCGATATTGGTGCCACTTCTAGCCCAAGCGGGAAGATAAGTAACTGTTACTCCTTTTTCTCCCGACGTGGTGCGGAAGATACGTGAAAGGAGTATTTTTTATGCCAAATTATAAAACTGCCGAGAGCGTAAGCCCAAAGCACCCAGATAAGATTTGCGACCGTATTTCGGATGCAATTCTAGATGCGCACCTAGCCCAAGATCCGTTGGCGCGTGTAGCAATTGATGTTGCGGGCGGGCATGGCAAAGTGTTTGTAACTGGCGAAGTAACGTCAAATGCTCAAAACATTGACGTGAGTTCGATAGTAAAGCGGATTGCTGGTGACGTTGAAGTAATTGTACACATTGCTGAGCAAAGCCCCGAAATAGCGAACGGGGTTGACACTGGCGGGGCTGGTGACCAGGGCATTATGGTTGGTTATGCTACCGATGAAACCACAGAACTACTACCACTTGAAGTCGTACTATCGCGTAAACTGAACCAATATTTGTACGAGAGGTGGCCATACGATGGCAAGACACAGGTTACCTTGCAAGACAATACTATTGTGAACATTGTAGCCAGTTTTCAACATGCGCCAAAAGACGAACTAGTGGTAGCAATTAATGATTGGGTGCAGCAAGAAGAACGAGCAGTCGTAAAAGAGGGAACAGTACTTGAAATACATGCTAATCCTGCAGGTGATTGGAACCAGGGGGGATTTGATGCAGACGCTGGATTAACCGGCCGAAAACTTGTAGTTGATAACTACGGCCCGCGCATTCCAATCGGTGGCGGTGCATTTAGTGGTAAAGATCCGAGTAAGGTAGATCGTTCTGCCGCCTATGCGGCGCGTAAAGTAGCGATAGATTATTTAAAAGCACGCGGTGCTCACGAAGTGAGGGTGTTTATAGCCTATGCAATTGGCTATGCCGAACCACTCGAAGCTACGGTAGTTGTTGATGGGGTAGAAGAAGTAATTGAAGGATACGACTTAACGCCAAAAGGAATCATTGAATTACTCGATTTACGCAGGCCCGTGTACGAACGAACTGCAGAGTATGGCCACTTTGGCCATACTAAATTTGTCTGGGAACAGTAAGTAAAATTTTTATGGCGGGTCCTGCCACTCGGTCAGCCCCGCCGAGTGTCACCCGCAGCAATCATACTTGACATACTTTTCATACTTATAATACAATAAGAGTATGAAACATCCGCTTCACGACAAAAAAATGTATGGAACCGCAACGGTTGGCACTAAGGGTCAAATCGTAATTCCTTCTAATGCCCGTGATGAGCTAGGGATTGAACCATGCGATAAATTATTTATTGCTGGAAAAAAAAAAAAAAAAGT
>ERZ724505.1726-NODE-1726-length-11588-cov-53.868985_pt1 | contig 11588 bp, 9 predicted proteins | sample MGYA00376038_ERZ724505 | MGnify/ENA primary metagenome ERZ724505 (study PRJEB28724, sample SAMN07190884) | wastewater metagenome | isolation source: effluent of sewage treatment plant in Hong Hong | place: Hong Kong | collected 2016-03-17 ... | reverse complement strand
AGCTTTACAAGTAGAACAATTTGTGGTGAAAGACCCACGGGTCAGTCGTGCTCCATAATCAACAGTAACGAGTGAAAACAAAAGGCGACTATCCCTTGAAGACTAGGACGACAACTTGCCGTTGACATAGAGTGTATTACATCACAAAACACAAAGGCGCACAATTGTGTTATTTCGCAAGATAGTTCATGATCTGCACGATGGCACACAGCACACTCTTTGATCTTCATTCTTCCGACCTGCACTCAGAAGCAGAAGTGGAAACACGCCTTCTGGCAAAACTCTTTGATGATCTTGGTTATCCGCATACTGCCGTAATCCCAAAGAAACAGCTATCACCACTTACATACTCGGAAGGGTCAAAAAAAACGACCGTTGAGGCTGATTTCCTTCTCTTTGGAAGCAATAAAGCCGCAAAGGTTGTAGTGGAAGCGAAAGACCCGAAGAAGTCCGTTCAGGACGCATGGGGACAGGCCGCCGGATATGCACTGAGCTACAACCGCGACAAGGCCGACGGTGAAAGGATCAAATGGCTTCTCATAAGTAACGGGCACATTACGTCCCTCTACAGGCACGACAGCGACCGCCCGACAATCACTTTGCAGCTCTCTGATTTTGTCAGCGGATCACCGCCCTATACAGCGCTCAAATCGTATATTAAGTACAAGTCTGTTGAGGAACTGGATGTTGGTGAGCTCCACTTTGAGCAGAAGACGCCGGAAGAGTTGAACAATCTATTCTCCGACGCCCACCAACTTATCTGGAAGAAAGAGAAGATGTCGCCCAGTGATGCCTTCTATGAGTTCTGCAAGTTCATCTTCATGAAGATCAAGGAAGACAAGCGACGCGAGCAGGAAGGCAAAAGACGAAGGTCGTATGAGCTTCCCATGACTCTGGAATGGTTGGAAGTGCAGCGCAAGAGCGTGAAGCATCCGGTGAGGGATATTCTGTTCGTCCAGCTTCGGGACGACTTGGAGCGAGCCATTGCACGGGACAGGAAAAGGCGCATCTTTGAGACGACGGAAACACTGAAGCTTGGCGCGGAGACGTGCAGGGAACTTATCCGCATGTTCCAAACCATCAATCTCAGTTCCATCGACGATGATCTGAACGGACGCATGTTCGAGGTCTTCCTGAATGCCGCCGTTCGCGGCCGCGAGCTTGGACAGTACTTCACACCACGCCCATTGGTCGATTTCATGACCCGCATCGCTGTGGACAAATGGAAGGAGAACATCAGCGACCCGCCGCGAGTCATTGACGCCTGCTGCGGGACAGCGGGGTTCTTGATCGAAGTCATGGCATATCTTCAGTCATCTCTTCGCAATGACAAGAGATTTACTGATTCCGAGCGCGAAAAGATCAAAGACCGCATCCACACACAATGTCTCTTCGGCGTGGAGGGCAATGAAAGGGTATCGCGCATCGCCCGCATCAACATGTACCTGCACGGCGACGGCGGCAGCCACATCTTTCACGGGGACGGCTTGGACAACAATCCTCCCATTCCTGACGATGTGACCGATGAACGCGAGAAGGAAATAGAAGATCACCAGAAAGAGATCAAGAACAGCACGTTCGATATCGTCCTCACAAACCCGCCTTTCAGCATGTCCTACGCTGTCGAGAATGACGACGAGGAGCGGATACTGCGGCAGCTCTCCATTGCCGACGGGCAGGCGACGGTGAAATCCAACGTACTCTTTTTTCAGCGGTACTACGATCTGCTCAAGCCGAACGGGGAAATGCTGATCGTCATAGACGATACTGTCTTGAATGGTGCAACGCAGAGAGATGTCCGCAAATGGCTGCTAAGTAAATTCGTGCTGCTCGGAGTCCACTCCATGCCCTTCAATGCCTTCTTCAAGGCAAAGGCAAACATCAAGACTTCCGTTGTCCATGTGAGGAAGAAGGAGAATCCTCAGGAGCAGCAGGGGCATGTTTTCATGTCTATCAGCAACAACATCGGCCATGACAACGCTCTTCGGGACACGCCAGAGCGGAACAACCTGACGGACATTCTCAACACATACTTTGAATGGAAGCGGACAGGTGTGTTCACGCCGTTCACGAAGCCGAACCAGGATCGGGATGAAAATCTGGAATGCCCTGAGCAGGCGTGGCTCGTGGAACCGGAGAAAATCACTGATGAACGGCTAGATGCGTTCTTCTTCGCGCCTGATCTTTACGCGACGTGGCGCGAGCTTGAGCGGATGGAAAAGGACGGAATGATCGAATTGAAGGGTGGGAAGGATTTTGTGCAGAAGAAGAAACTGAGCAAGAAGGAAAAGAAGACATTGAAGGACGCGGGGAAAAAGTTGCGGTATGTCGAAATCAGCGATGTCACTCGCTACGGCCTGATTACAAGTTACATCACGGGAACGATAGACGAGTTGCCAACGAGAGGTGAATATCGGATCAAGAAGGGGGATATTCTTATGGCGATCAACAACAGTTCACGCGGAACGGTCGTGCTTGTGCCGAAGGAGTTTGACGGAGCGCTCTGCACATCGGGATTCCTCGTCTTAGAACCGCGTAACGAGGAAGAAGGATTGCTCCTTTGGTATGCGCTGCGAAGTGAGCCTTGCCGCAAGCAGATTTACTACTTGTCGCAAACGGCCAGCCAGCCAGAATTGAAAATGGAGGGATGGGAGCAATATTTCAAGATTCCCATTCCCACGGGGGGCATGGGGAAAAAGGCCATTGCAGATGCAAAAGCGTTTCATAGTAACATCTCTTCTTTGCTAAATGCAGATTCTTGCCGACTTGTTACGGCAGCGGCGTAGAGCTGCTATACTCTCACAATATGTCTAACCAAGAACCATCCACCCACAAAGACCGCTTCTTCAAACTCCTTCACCTTGCTGCGACGACACGCGTGAAAGGAGAAGATCGAAAAGATGAATCAACGACTCCCGATTGTTGTAGCGCCACTGAAACTCCGAAACGTAAGCGTGGAGCATCTTCGGGGAAATGACGTGATGCGTACCGTCGAGCGAACGCTTGAGCTGTGACCAAAAACCTTCAATGGTGTTCGTGTGCGTTCCGTTCTCTTTGGCGTACTGCTTTGCTCCATGGTTCACGCTGTCATGCTCCATTTCCAGGAGACGGGCGATTTTCTTGTAGCTCTTGAGTTCATCCGTCATGAGCTTGGAACTTTTGGCGATGTTGTTCTGAAAGTGCGGCATGAGGGTAACAGCCTTCACGTTTTCGACGATGGCCGTATTCATCTTCCCTTCGCGCTGTAGCTGTCCAAACACGATTGTCTTGCCCTTGGCTCCGCGACCGCGCGGGCCGGGCCTCTTGCCTCCTACCGCCGTTTCGTCAGCCTCCACCTCGCCAAACAGCGTGAAGGCGTTGTCCTTCATCAGCTTGCGTACTTGGTGGCCGATGCGGAAGGCACACTTGTATGTCACGCCTAGTGCCCTCTCCAGCTCTTTAGCAGCGACACCGTTGCGGCTCTGCGACATGAGGAAGATAGCAAAGAACCACTTCACAAGGTCTGTAGAGGAATGGTCAAATATCGTTCCCTCCTTCGGCCACAAATGCGTGCAGCCCTTGCCGCATGTGTAGCAGGCACGAGTAGGGTGCTTGTAGAACTTCGTACCGCCGCACTTCCCGCACTTCGGACTCTGGAATCGTGCTTTGAAGAGAAAATCCAAACAGGTCTTATTGTCGGGGAAGGTATCTTTGAAATTCAGGATGGTGAGACGTTGAGATTTCATCGGAAGAGGAGGAAAGTAGCTATATGCTATTCCTCGTCTCCCTAGTCGTCAAGGGATAGTCGCCGTTCGTTAAAAAACGGCGGCGGTTTTATCCGCGCCTAGTGAAGTTTGTGCAGGAGGATGGGACATTCTTGTTCCGTACTCATAATCAGATTCACAGAAAAAACGGCGACGGTCACTACACCATCGCCTTGTAATCTGTAAGGAAAGCTAGCTAATGAACGGGATTGACCGAGTAATTCCGTTCATGCTTCCTTCTATACATTTCTGTATAGAGATTGAATGTATATTTACAGCCAATCTCTTTACAGAGTTATCAATATTATCACAATATTGCCTATATTGTCAATGAAGCGGTGAAGTGGCGACCGTGTAACTCGGCTCTGTCTGTAACCGACCAATGCAGCTACTACGACGACGCGTAGTGTCGCACTTTGTTACACCTAATATCAAGCATTATGTCAGTGATTAGGTTGACACTCGTAAACCTGAGACGTGCGATATAATGACTAAGGCGTTTATCCCTTCAAGACATTTACTTTCTGACCGTATTGCACCAAGTTGATCTATAGATCAAACTGGTAAGTTTGGCGAACTTGTTATGCAATTGCTATTGCAACACAAACCGGACAGGTTCACAATTCGGCAGTCTTATGTCTGTCTCACTCATATCAGAGCGCGATGTAGAAACAAAACTCCTGCAACCGCTGTTCCACAAAACACTTGGTTATCCTGATAAAGAGTTGCGCTTTGCGGTTCCGGTGAAGCTCGTGTTTGGACATGAGGAGAAGACGAAAGAAGCCGATCTCGTCGCCTACTATAAAAAGAAACCCGTGGTAGTAGTGGAAGCGAAGAAGCCGACGGAAACGCTGCAATCCGGCATTGAACAGGTGGACTCCTACGCCTTCGCATTACAGACGCCATATAGCGTCGTGACAAACGGCAATGGATTCATCCTGCGCGGCTACTACTCGTTTAACAGCCGTATCAACATCCTAGAGGAGAGCGTAGATGAGCTGGAAAAGGATGGATGGAAGAAGCTAAAGGAGCTGATTTCGTTTGCCAACATCCTCGCCAGCATTGCGGACAAAGAAAACAAGGTGGCGGCTCCTGACGAGGAGAAGATCAGAGACTACCGCCGCTTCTTCCGCAGCATTCACAACGTCATCCGCGACGGTGACAAGCTCGATCCATCCGCTTCCTTCGATGAGATGAGCAAGATTCTGTTCCTGAAAGCAGCAGAAGATGAATGGGTGAAGAAGAAGGGCGGCCAGCCCGTCCTGACACCAGAGAAAATCGAAGGTTTAGGCGCGGAAGGAGCCGATTTCGTCAATGCATGGTTCTCAAAAACAGCCCGCGAGTTCTACCCTGATGTTTTTGAGGAGAATACGAAGATCAATCTCTCGTTGCCGACACTGACGCAAGTGCTCCATGCCACCCGTAATTTTCATGTCCGCAACGGTGATGTGGACGTGAAGGGACGGGCATTTGAGGAGTTTCTACCGACGCAGCTACGCGGCAAGGGACTGGGGCAGTTCTTTACGCCGCGTCCGGTCGTCAATTTCATGGTAGACCTTGCGGAAATCTCCATACACGACGTGGTGGCGGACTTCGCATGTGGTTCCGGCGGCTTTCTCATCAAAGCATTTGAGCGAATGCAGAGGCTTGTGGATCAATTGCCGGACGGTACATGGAAACGGCTAGGTGTGAATAAGGATGTATTTATGGATGACGTGAAGGAGCATCAGCTACACGGGATAGACGCCGAGCCTAGAGCCGCACGGACGGCGAAGATGAACATGCTGATGTGGGGTGACGGTCGGCGTGTCGTGCGTGGCAATTCTCTAGATATTGTGGACTTCAACGGCAAGCCGTATGAACCGGAAGAATACGATGCAGACAAAAAAGACAGCGGATGCACGGTGATCCTCGCCAATCCGCCATTTGGCAGTAACGAGAAGCGACAGGATATTCTCAAACGGTATGAGCTTGGCAGCAAGCGCGTGGAGCGTACATCACAAAAGACAGAGATATTGTTTCTGGAGAAAGGCATCAAACTCCTGCGTCCGCAAGGCCGGATGCTCATTGTAATTCCGCAAGGTGTCCTGAGTAACGAGAGTTATAGCTACGTCCGCGACTTCCTGCATAGTGAGGCTGAGATACGGGCGATTGTCACACTACCGACACACACGTTCGTACAGTCTGGAGTCGTGACGGTGAAGACGTGTGTGCTCTACGTGCAGAAGTTCACGAAGGAAAAGAAACGGCTCTATGATGAGAAAGCACACGGCAAGAGCACGGAAGAGATACGCGCCATGCTGCGAACCGATCCTGACTTTGCCTATTCCATCTTCATGGGAACGGCTGAGTTTATCGGATACGAACCAAGCGGGCGACTCATTGTAAAAAAAGATGAGAAAACCGATCTCGATTTACTGCGAGAGGACTATGAAAATCAGCAATTACTCTCGCGTCCTGACGTGGATTTGATAGCCTTTGCCAAAGCGAATTATGACGAGAAACCCATGCGCCGGACGGAGCAGATTGTGCGTGGCACGCAGCGGGGATTTAAGACATCTTTCATCGTGCCAATAGGCGAGACAGAAGATCGTCTCGATCCGCCGTTCTACCTCCTGCGCTACCAAGCGGGGAACATGCTGCAATCGTTCCAGCCGCTTGCGATAGAGAAAGCGGGCAAGCGGTTTAGGCCGGAAACGGAGGATGAGAAGGATGCTGAGTATCCAATCCTTTCAGTGACGAACGATGCCGGAGTGACATTGAATGAGTACGTTAAGGGTGAAGAGTTTACGCAGTCCTACAAGCGCGTACAGGCCGGAGACATTGTGTACAACCCCTACCGCGTGAACATCGGCAGCATCGGCGTCGTGCCGAAAGAACTGGACGGAGCCTACGTGAGTCCTGCCTACGTCGTGTTCCGTTCCACAAAGTACGATCCGCAATTCCTCGTAAACCTGCTGCGCTCGCCGTTCTACAAAATGTACATCGACGTTGTATCTACAGGCTCCATTCGCGATTCACTTAGCTATGATCTGCTAGAAACGATCCGCGTGCCGGAAGTCGATGCAAAGGAGCAGAAGCGCATCAATGCTGATTTGCAGACGGCAGAGAAGAAGATCGAAGCCCTGCTGCGCGACATGGACGCACAGAAGCACCGGATCATCGAAGTCATGCACGAACTGCTGGTAGTAGGCGACGAGAATCCGCATCATCTAGAGGACTTTAACGAAGTCATCCGGCGTGCTTCTCTAGGTTTAGGAGGGCAAGATCGAACATGAGTGCGGGCTGTTCACGGTGATTGAACCGGAACGCGAACTCATCGACGTACTTTTGTAGATGCTGCTTGCTGACGTGGATGTGTGTACCACGGATGGACAGTTTCAGTCGTGACCAAAAGCCCTCGATGCTTTGCGTGTGGTGCTCACCGTTCACGTACTGTTCTTGCGAGTGATTGACCGTTCCATGTTCGTATCCGGCAGCCGCAACACCATTGTAGCTCTTAAGCTCGTCACTGCTGACTTTCGTGCCTTTCTCAATGTGCATTTCCATGAGCGGCATGAGCGTCTTCTTTCGCACATTCTCCACCACGCGGGCAACGATTCCACCCTCTCTTTCCAACATACCGAACACGGGCGTTTTCCCTTCCGCTCCGCGTCCTCGCTTCCCATGCCGTCTGCCACCACTGTATGTCTCATCTACCTCTACATGGCCGCGTAGCGTCTCAATGCCCTTGCCTGCCATGAGGAGCCGTACCTGATGGCACATTCTCCATGCGCACTTGTACGTGACGCCTAACTCACGCTCCACTTCCTTAGCCGACACGCCGGAACGAGTGGAAGTCATCTTGTAAATGACATAGAACCATGAGGAAAGCGGTGTGCTCGTCTTCTCAAACGGCGTTCCTTTCGTCGGGTAAACCTGATAGCCGCACCACTGACATTCGTAACAGCGGCGAGACTTCACGCGGTGGAATTTCGTCTCGCTCTTGCAGGACGGGCAAACCTTAACATCACCGTAGCGGTGGCGCATTATTTCTTCTAAACAGGCGTCATCGTTAGGGAACCTTTTGCGGAATTCATTGAGAGTAAAGCGCATAGAGTGAGTTGGTAACTGTCTATAGCTTATCTTGTAAATACATGTCATCAAGGGATAAACGCCAAATCTAAACACTGCTCCATGCTCGTAGCAATTAAGTGTCAACTTGTCCTCTCCATATTGCCGCGCTTGTTGATCGAGGTTTAACACAAGATCTCTATTGCACGTTGGGCAATACGCTCCAAAACGTTCATCGTCAATATTTCCAGAACCTTCAAAGTATGTCCATTGCCACCTAATACCGAAAAATATATCGCTAGTATAGTCAGTATGCTTAGTGCCAAGCAGACAGCATGTGGCTTTATACACCAAAGCTAACAGAAAGAACAAGGTTGTTATCAACAGGACTCCATACCATAAACGAGAAATCTGAACATAAGAAGTTAACCATTCACATGCATAAGGAATGAAGTGAATAATTTTATCGAATAGCCTATTGATGAATGGTTTAATTTGATCAGCAATTACGGCTCCAATCAATGCAAAAAATGCAACGGCCAACTTAACAGTATGCTCTTTGATCCAAGATCGAATCGGCATTTTAACTCTCCGTCTCCCATTCGGCAGCCTGCTGCAAGACAACCAACCATCTACTATTCAACCAAACAGCCTAGATTCTGTCGAGCCTATCCTTCCCCATCGTCCTCACTTTCCCCTTCCTCCCCCATCCTCCTCGCCTCCTCCACCGTCTTGGGCTTGGGTTTGCCCTCCAGGTCGTCGTAGGTGACTGCGGCCGTGACCTCGTGCTTCTGCTCGGTTCTGGTCGAGTAGCGGTCTTTCTCGCGGCGTTCGAGGAACCAGTTGGCTTGGGCCGTGCTCCTGTCCTGGACGCTCTTGGCGAGCACTTCCTTGGCCTTCATATGCAGGTAGCTCTGGGCGGCCATCATCCGCTTCCGAAACTTCTCGCTGGCCTTCAGCTTGCGGTAATACGCCGATTTTGAGCAGCCAGCATGCGTGCACGCTTGCTCGTCCGTGGCGTCGATTCGGAAGAAGTGCTCCAATCGTTCCTCGATTGCGGCAGTGATGGTTTCCTTGCGGCCGGACTTCTTGTGTTCCTTGATGGGCTTCTTCTTGGTCATGCGAAACGGGGTTTAATGAGCTGGTAAAAGACTTCGGTGAGGTGATCAACGGCGATCTCGGCTCCGGTTCTCGTCACCTCGTCCACCTGACTTCGGCAATGAGGCGGAACCCAATTGTCGTATACCCGGTCGGTAGCTTGATGGTAGGCGTGGAGGGCAACGTGGATATGCTTGTGGATGAGGTATCGAAGCTGTTGATCGAACTCGGCTTTCCAGAACGATGGTCTGAGCGTAATGAATAGTCTCCAGCCGTATCCAGAGACGGTCGTCGTGGCGACGGAGTTGCCGTAAACCTTACCATTGACTTCGTATGTGCGCTCCAGGTGGTCGATGTGAAGCGTCTGGCGAATGCGTCTGCACACCTCCTCCAATTGCTTGGTGTTCTTCTTGGTGAGCTTACGCATGTGTTCTGAGGGAATCCCCGATCGTCCTCAGGTTCGACAGCTTCGACTTGCTGTCTGCGGCGATGAGCTGGAATCCTTCAGGGGTGAGGAGCCAGTAGTAGAATCGCCTCTCCTTGCTGATCGACTGATTGCAGGCGATGCAGCGGTGTCCTTCTTGGACCATGCGGCGCGTCTCGATGAGTACCGAGTCATGCCGGGCCGCGTACTTGAAGTGAATGCCTTCGTGCTCGGCTAAGTGGGGAAATGTCCGGAGTAGCGGGGCCAGTGCGTCGTCTGTGTGCACGGGGATAGTGTGGCACTGACTGGGTTTTTGCGCAAATCAGTTGCAACGCTGGAAGCCAGCATCGTCTTTGGCGACGTTCTGACAGATGCCTCGGAGGAGCTTCGTGCTGTCCTTCTGGTTCTCCAGCACGGTCGTCACATCAGCAGCGATGGCGGTGAGCTTCGCGAAGATATTCTCCCAGGGGAATGAGACGTACCCAAGAGATTGAGCGATGAAGATGACGGCAAGAACGAACGTAAATCCATTCTTGCGGATGTAGTCGAGAACAGCCTTGATGTCGACGCCTGGGACAGACATTACATACAAGTATATCACATATGCGAAACCATACTCTGACGGAATTGCGAATCGAATCTTACAAAAACTCCCTTGCGCCGTGAGGAACTCGGGAGTTATCTTTAGTGTGCAGACAAAAGATGGTCAGATCATAACAAACACCATCCTTGTGCGCAACTCAATCTCTTTCCGAGTGACGGCCTAGTTCGTGAGTCTTCCAGGGTTACGCTACATGCTCCTGAAGCGGAATGAACGCCTAGCGAGCACGAAACGAAAACGTGCGGCGGAGAGGGTGGCGGATTCTTCCCTTCGGGAGAAAACGGAGTATTGGACTCCACCCAAGGGCGGTAACCATTCATGTCCTGCCGGACGAACGCGAAAAACTCGACGAAAGCCGAGAGAGCGTGCGATACGAGAAAGTCCGCAAAAGCCGATCTGCTACTCTTGTTCTGCCCGAAAGGGCACGGAGGCACGGTAGTACCTTTCGTGACTATCAGATATCTTGCCACCAATCATGTCCAAGAACCGAAACTCCAGAGGCATTCGATTCAACGACCGGAAGTTCGTCTACGAACGCGACGGGAACAAATGCCAGAACCCGTGGTGCAGGCATCCTCGTTCTCCGCTGACAATCCATCATTGCGTCGCCCTGTCGCAGAACGGTGAGAATCAGCCCTGGAACTATGTGACAGTCTGCCATCAGTGTCATCATCGAATGGAGACTAAGAAAACAGGGCCATATCCGGAGTTGAAAGCGTACTTCCTGAAACTCTACGAAAGTCGCCGTCCGACGCAGACCTCGTCCTGACGCACATGAGGCCGGTCGAGTGGCATCTCCCGCACGGTGCCGTGTCGTCGAGCCAAATTTCCATATTGAGGCCCGGGGCCGCGTCTTCCGACGCTGTGGCGGTGTATTTAACACTGATCGTCGGCATCGGGTACAGGGGGAAGATTGCTCGCCTTCTCGGTTACGTGGACGAACTGGCGAGTGGGAGTGAGGACGACATAGCCCTTGTCGACGAGATAGTGGACCAGCTTGGCGACGGAGTTTTTGCTGCTGACACCAATTTTCTTGGCGATCTCGCCGTACGTCGCATTCGGAAACTTGGAGTAAAGGTCGAGAACCTGGCGTTGTCGTTTGGTAAGATCGTGCATGTGTGGATACTACCAGTTGGACGGCGTCACAATCAAGATCATTTCGTCAAGCCCTTATCTCTTGCTATCGGGTGTACTTCGTCCTACCATGCAGCCATGCGATCAAGTTGCCACCCCGCACCGGCCATTCCAACTTCCGAGAAAACGACGAAAGGAGGGATCACGTTCGCAAAATATCGCTGCTCCTCGTGTGGAGAGCCCTGCAAGGCGGTCTACACGGGATCGGATATCTCCCATGATCCGGACGGTGAGGCGAAGTCCCACCTGGCCTCGGTCGAGGCGATGCGTTAACCCTCCCCTCCTAACCCCTTCTATCTCTATTTATGTCCAATAGCAACTCCTGCGACTACTGCTACTCCTGCTACTCCTGCAACTACTGCAACTACTGCTACTCCTGCTACTCCTGCGACTCCTGCAACTCCTGCTACTCCTGCGACTCCTGCGACTCCTGCGACTCCTGCGACTCCTGCAACTCCTGCGACTCCTGCGACTCCTGCAACTCCTGCGACTACTGCTACTCCTGCGACTACTGCTACTCCTGCGACTACTGCTG
>ERZ724505.1723-NODE-1723-length-11596-cov-9.769344_pt1 | contig 11596 bp, 11 predicted proteins | sample MGYA00376038_ERZ724505 | MGnify/ENA primary metagenome ERZ724505 (study PRJEB28724, sample SAMN07190884) | wastewater metagenome | isolation source: effluent of sewage treatment plant in Hong Hong | place: Hong Kong | collected 2016-03-17 ... | reverse complement strand
TTCTTGTACTGCAGCGCCAGGGCCGCGGAGGCCTGGGCCAGCGCCGCGCCGGCGGCGCCCACCTGGACGACTTGGATCTCTTCGCTCATACGGCAGAGGCCTCCACCTCGAAGCGGCCGGTCAGCATCGGCCATTTGTGGCCATCGGCGCTGAACACGGCCAGGTCGTACTCGTAGCGGCCCGGCGCGATCGCCAGGTCGCAGTCCACGACGGCGTTGAAGGGCGTGCCGCCCAGCGTGAGGCGGCCGTTGGCCGTGCTCGCTTCCAGCAGCACGTTCGGGGAGTCGGCTCGGTACCGGATCTTGAAGGCGCCGGTGTACCCGGTCAGGTCCACGGCAGTGCCCTCTTCGTCGCACAGGTTCACGCCCAGGGTGAACCGTGCGCCGGCCTTCTCGTCGTCGATGTTCAGGCGCCCAGGCTTCATGCCGCCCTCCGGAACTGGTGTTCGTTCGCTGCCAGAGCGGTGATCAGGCCCAGGCCGCCGCCGGCAAGCAGCTGCTCCCGCGTGGTGCCGCGGCTGGTGATGGTGGTGGGAGAGTCCGCCAGGCCGCGCGTCACCAGGGCGTACACGGCGGCGCAGGTGGCGTCGAACAGGTCGTCTCCCACCTTGTCGTCCGCCATCTTGAAGCTGCTGTAGCTGGCCAGCGTGGGGATGGACTTCATGTTCCCCATCTGGCGAACGAACGACAGCCACTCGGCCGGCTCTCGCTCGTCCATCATGTCCACGTACGGGAACGCGCAGCGGTTGTGGTGGAAGATCTCACGCACGGCGCTGGCCATCACGTGTTTGGTCATGCCCTCGAAGCGCATGGGCGCAAAGGCCCACTGCGACCAGGCCGACGCATTGCTCTCACCGTCGTTCACCGTCTCGCGGTTGATGTGGGTCAGGCCCTTCCTGTACAGCGTGTCGTTCAGGCCCGTGAGCATGCCCACCCCGTAGGCATCGCCGATGGCGTAGTCCGGGCGGAAGTAGTCCCACAGAGCCACCAGGTCCTGCAGCAGCGTCGGGTCGCTCACACCCGGGGCCCAGACCTTCACGAACGGGAAGGTGAGCCAGTTGCCCATCTGCTCGCACACCACCAGCGCGCTGCGCGAGGCCGCGGGCTTCTCGCCGTGGCCGGTGTGGTCGTAGCCGAAGCTCACCAGGCCCTTGCGTCGGTACCGCTGGCCAGGCACCGGCTCAGCCCGCTCCAGGCCGGCGGCCAGGCCGGCCGCGCCGGCGCGCAGGATGTGCTTCTCCCACACCCAGTTGCGCGCGGCCACGTTCTTGCACAGGAACTGGCGCAGGTACTCCGCCGGCGGCAGCTGCGCGCGCATGCTGTCGGCCCAGGCCCGGTCCACCAGGCCCAGCTCCACCCCCATGTGCACGTTCACCGCCGGCAGCGCGTGGTACTCGCCGGTGGCGATCAGCCGCTGCAGGGTGTCCGCGCCCTTGAACACGCCGGTGATGCGGATGCGCGGGCGGAAGCGCGCGGCCGTCTGGTCCACCCCCAGCCGGCGAGAGGCGCCCAGCATCGGCAGGAAGCGGGAGAGCAGCCGGTCCTGCGGCATGTCGTCCACCTCTTCCAGGTCGGCGATGGTGAGCGAGTCGCCGTCGATCTGGCTCATGATCCCGTAGGCGCTCGCCCGGGAGCGGTTGGCGAACTGGAATCCCGTGTCCTTCAGCTGCGGCCGGCCGTTGTCGTAGGCGATGAAGGCCTTCAGGATCGGACTGCGCTTGATCGCGTCCGTCATGTAGGTGAGGTTGTTCAGGCTCTGCTGCAGCCGCGGCGCCACGATGCCGCAGTCCTGGTCGGGCGTTGTGGCCAACTCCTCCAGGTTGTGCATCTCCTTCACGGCCGTCTTGCCCGTGCGACGGCAGCTGAAGTCGCACGTGTTCACGTGCTCGTCCATCTCCTGCATCTTCAGCAGCTGCAGCGGGTCCAGCTCCACGTTGTGAACGTGCTTGTGCCACAGGGCGTGCGGCTTCAGGCCCGTCACCGGGTCCGGCAGCGCGAAGCGCATCAGCTCCCGCTCGGCCACCAGGCTGCTGCGGGCACGCTGGGCCGCGCTCGTCCTCATGCGTCGCCCCCGCTCGCCTCGTGCTCGATCAGCACCGGATCGGCCCGCATGGACGACTGCGCGCGGCCCAGCTTCTCGCGCACGCCCTCCAGGGCCTGCTGCGCGCGCTTGCCGAAGTCTTCGAGCTGCTCGCGCTTGCCGGCGCCCACCTGCAGGAAGCCCTGGCCAGCCGGATCCTGCTCGTCGTCGGCCTGGTACGTCAGGCCCAGATCGCTCATCGACAGCCCCAGGCGGCTGATCATGTCCGTGATCGGCTTGAATGCCGGGTTCGAGTGGTAGTCGTAGATCTGGTGGACCTCGCCCCGTGCGTCCACGTACGTCAGCGCCACCGGCACCCCGTCGCGCGACAGCTCCACCTTCGGCGTGCGGATCACCACGCCGTCCGCCAGCACCGTCTGCAGGCACATCTGCAGCGTGGCCGTGAGCGCCGCCAGGATGTCGGCCTGGATCTTCCCCAGGTGCTTCGGGTTGCGCTGCTCGACTGCCGCGTGGTGCAGCATGAACAGCTCGGTCTGCTTCACGCAGGCCGGCTGGTCCATGCACCAGTAGCGGTCCACGTCGCACGTGGCGCAGAAGGAGTACTTGTCCGGCTTGGCGGGGAAGAAGGTCGCCACGCGCGCCTCCATCCCGTGCTTCATGGCGTTGAACCGGATCACCCGCATGTCCTCGGGCGTCGGGTGGCCGGCCAGGTTGGCCGCCGCGGCGGCCTTGCCCTCGGCGCTGGTCGGGCCCGTGGCCTCCTGGTGCGCCTTCATCAGGGCCCGCTCCCAGTGCGCCTGCGGCTGGTGCTGCGCCCCGCAGTCGGGGCAGTTGGCGTAGTAACGGAAGGGGTGGAACGGCGTCTCCGGATCGTCCTCCACCAGGTCAGGCCGGCTCGTGTACGTGCCGCGGCACACGCCGCAGCGAAACGTCACCTTGTCCAGGCGGTCCGACCAATCCTTCCGAGCCATGGCCGGGGATCATCTGGCCCCGGGCGATGCGGAAAAAGGGGGCAAGATGAGGCCGCGCGGGCCAGAAGCGAAGCGGCCCAGGCATCCGCTGGGCCGCCAGGGAACGTGCGCCGCAGCCTATGCAGGGCGGGCCCGGCCGACCGTTCCGCCTTGCCTGCGCTGCCAGGTTCCGCCCAGCCGAGGCATGGGCAGGCACAGCGTGCGGGTTCGCAGACGGGCGTGCGCGGGGAGCCACCCTTTCACACTGCGAACACTTGCCCCTGTGCCAGCGTCCAGCAGTGCTTCAGGGCGGTATTCGATGGTCACCCCCTCGGGTGCCAGCGTCACTCGCTCGATAAACGCGCCCAAAAAGGCGCGTTTTTTCTTGGTGTCGGAGTTGTCGATCAGCTCCCGCGTCAGCTCCTGCAGCGTCTCGGGCTCGATGCGCGTGCGCCGCACGGGCCGGCGCGCTTCCTCCAGCTGCGCCAGCTCGCGCTGCAGGCCGTCCAGCTCGTCCCCGCGCTCCCTCAGGCGCCGCAGCACGTTCTCCAGGTCGGGCGTGTTGCGGCCGTTGAGCTCCAGCAGGTCCAGCAGCTGGTTCTTCCGCTCCTCCACCTGGCGGATCGTGGCCACCAGCTCCGCGCGCCTGGCCTCGCGCTCCTTGGCCCACTGGTCGCCCATGGCCAGCAGATCGGCCAGCGCCAGCTCCATGGCCTGGGGCGTCACCACGTGGTCCATCACCTCGCCGAGCATCCAGGCGTCGAACTTCTCGGCCGGCACCGCCCGGAACATGCACCGCGGCGCGCCCTTCTTGTGGGCCATGCAGGCGTAGTAGCTGTAGACCTCGCCCGATCGGCCCTTGCCGGTGCGAATTTGCAGTGGCTCGCTGCAAATTCCGCAGCGGGCGATCCCGGTGAACAGGAAGTTGCTGCGCGGCGTGCCGCCGTGCTCGTGGTGAGGAACGCGCTCGTCGAGCATGGCCTGAACCCTTTCAAAGTCGTCTCTGGAGATCACGGCCGGGTGGCCGTCCACTTGCACCCACTCGCTGCGCGGCTTCACGATGCCGGCGCGCTTGCTCTTCTTGTTGAACGTCCGCACGCCGGTGTAGATCTCGTTGTTCAGCAGGTAGGCCACGGTGGTCTTGCCCCAGGGCTTGCCCCGGCGCAGCCGGCCCGCACGGTTCAGCGACTCGGCGATCACCTGGGCGCCCAGGCCGTCCTGGCACAGCCTGAAGATCTCCCGCACCAGGTCGGCTTCGGCCTCGTCCACGGCCAGGCGGCTGCGCACGCCCTCCTTCACGGTGCGGTACCCGAAGGGCAGGTTCCCGCCGGTCCAGTACCCGGCCGCCGCCGAGAGCTTCTGTGAGCGCAGCGTGTCGCGCGCCACCTGCCGGGAGTACATCTCGTCCATCAGGCCGTTGATCGTCTTGTTGATCAGCCCGGTGTCCGTCTCGTCATCGATGTCGGCGTTCAGGCACTCCAGCTTGGTGCCGATGGCCCGCAACTCCGCCTCCGACTGGAACAGCTCCAGGATGTTGCGGGCGAAGCGCGAGGTGGACCAGACGATGAAGTAGTCGATGCTGGCCGCGGCGCAGAAGTCCTTCGCCCGCAGGAACGCCGCCCGGTTGCGCGCCTGGCGGCCGCTGATGCCTTCGTCTCGGAACACCTTGACCACCTCCGCGCCGAGCTGGCGGGCGCGGGCCGTGCAGTGCGCGATCTGAGCCTCGATCGAGACGCTCTCGTCTCGATCCTTGCTGATCCGGGCATAGATCACGGCGCGCTTCATGGTGTGGCCCTCACTCTACGCGGCCCGGCGAGGCGGGATATGTGAGAAAGCGACAGTTTTTCACCCAGTTGGGCGTTCAGCGCCTGCTGGATCTGGCGATCGCCGAGCCCCGCCGCGGCCAGGGCCTCGATGAAGCGGTTGCGCTGGAAGCGGTGGTAGCTGGCCAGCCGCCGCAGCTGCACCTCGATCATCGACTCGCTCTCCGAGCGCATGGCCATCGAGCGATCGAGGATCCGCCACATGGCCATGAAGTTCTCGTAGCCGATGGCGTGCGCCACGTCGATCCAGACACCCGGCAGGCCCATCACCTCCAGCTCGCGAAGTTTGGCCACCTCCCAGACATCTGAAGCACTGCGTTCGTTCAGGTACCCACCCCCCCTGCGGCGAGGGGGCCTGGTCCTCTGCCGAGCCCCCACCCCCTGTGCAGGTGGCAGCTCCACCCCAGCCAAGGGCAGCTGTGCAGGCTCACGACTGCGGGATTCATGCATGGCAGCACCCATCCTTCCCAGGGAAGCAGGCCTCAGCCACTGCGACTTCTGTCAAAGGCCGCAACACCCCGGGGAACCAGGGCATATGACTTTGGCTGTTCCTGTTACACATTGTGGAGACGCCCGAGACCACGCAGCCACGCCGGTTTCCGAGCTGCGGCATAGGATCTCTATTAGCCTTGTGTGACTGGGTTGGGGGCACGGGCATGGGTCGGTGCTCGGTCGAGGGCTGATCAGCGGGTGGGCAGGCGCTTGAGCAGGTCGGAGACCGGCGTGCGCATCTTGGCCAGCGGTGCGTGCTGGTCCATCAGGGCCGTCTTCTTGCGCAGGGCGAGCTGCTGGTAGATGGAGGTGGACTTCAGGTCCGCGTGACCCATCAGGTCGGCCGCGCTGGCCGTGGGCACGTCGTCCTCGGCCAGCTCGGTGCCGAACAGGTGGCGCATGGCGTGCGGGTGGAGCTGCTCGGCCGGGATGCCCAGCTGGCGGCCGTAGTACTGGATCATGTCGCGCACCGCCTTGCGCGTGAGCCGTCGCTGCTCACCAGGCTGCAGGTGCAGCCGCGGCTTGGTGCAGCGCACCGACACGATCAGCACCTTGTCGGCCTTGCCGTCCACCAGGATGCTGCGGTCCATGGCCTGCAGCTCCTCGTGCTCGAGGTAGACGCGCAGCAGCATGTCGGCCTCGCGCGGCAGGGGCGTCCAGCGCTCGCGCTGCCCCTTCTCGGACACGCGCACGGCGATTCGCGGCTTGCCCTCGATCTCGACCTGGCGCAGGCTGCTCTCGTTCAGGCCGACCAGGCCGGACACGCGCAGCCCGCAGCCGGCCAGCAGCGCCAGGATCAGGGCGTCCCTCACCCCCTTGAACGTGCTCATGTCCGGCGCCCACATCAGGCGCTCGGCGTTGGCCAGCGTGATCGAGCGGGGCAGCTTGCCCCCCATCCTCGGGTGCTGCAGGTCGCCGGCGGGGTTGCCCCGCACCATCGAGCGGGCCCGGGCGTACTTGTAGAAGCTGCGCAGCGCGGCGATGTAGGGCACGCGGCTCCTGGCCACGATGCCCTTGTGATGCAGCCACAGCCCCGAGAAGTGCTCCAGCAGCATCTGGTCGGCATCGAGCACGGCCACCCCGTGCTCGCCGAGGAACTCGCGCAGCCGCTTCATGGCCAGGCCGTAGGCCTCCAGCGTGCGCTTGCTGCGGCCACGCGAGCGCTGCAGCCATGTCAGCCACGCATCAATCGCCTCGGTGTCGGTCCAGATCTTGTCGGTCAAGGCAGGCCCTTCAGGCGCGGTCTCGGGGAGACCACAGGGAGAAACACCCGTGGATCCGTGGATGGGGGGTCAATCGGCTGTAAGTGGTTGTCGCCATTGGAGATTGCTCAAATTTTCATCCACGGAAAACCCGTGGATGGGGTCTCCAACCCGTGGATACACTTTTGTTACAGATTTCAGACCCGTGGATGGCCCCGCGCGCCCTTTTGCCCCCCTCTTCCCCTCTCTCTCTCCTCTGAAAAAGAAGAAGAAGAGAGGGGGGAACGGGCCTGACCGGCCAAAAATGGACCCGTGGAAAAAACTGGCTGACCCGTGGAAGAAACGGGCCAACCCGTGGAGGTTTCAAGATTGTGAATCGGCCGCTGCGCTTAGTCGAATCTGGGTTTGCATAGTGCCGGTCCACGGAATCCACGGGTTTTTCGCAACCTCCCCGACAACCTTTTGAGAGAAAACCTATCGCGGCGGCCCGGCCGACCCCCTTCCCCTGGCCAACGGGGGCGTAGCCCTTGTCCTGGGGGGTCAGGGGGGGAAGGGGGCGATTGATGCGGTTCTTGCATCGATCCGGCTGACCAGGCGAACCGGCCGCCTGGTGGCGCCAGATCCATCGCGCGGGGGGCGCGGGGGCCCAGAAGCGCGCAGGAGCGCCGATCACAGCGCCTTGGCCTCAGGGATGGTCGCGTGCAGGCCGAACTTCTCCAGCGCCTTCAGATCGAGCGCCACCATGTTGCTCACGCGCTGGTTGTGCACCGTGCGCTCCAGGTGAACCGGCTGTGGCTCGCCCCTGCTGCCCGGCGCCGTGAGCAGCACACCGGCGGTCAGCAGCTGCTGCTTGAACACCCGGTCGCTCTTGACCGTCATGCTGTCCCAGAACGGCCGCAGGTGCGGGCTCTGGCTCAGGTGGTCCATCACGTGCTTCGTGCGCACGCAGAGCACCTGGATCTCATCCTCGTGGTCGAACTTGAACGGGTGGCGGAACTGGTTGGCCGCGATCTCGCTGAGCAGCTTGTCGACGATCAGCGCCCAGGGCTGGCGATCGCTCACCGTCTCGCTGATGTGGTGGTTCATCTCAGCGACCAGGTCGCCCAGGAAGTCCCAGCTGCCCTCCGGCGTGCCCGTGAAGTCGCACAGCAGGCACCAGGCCGTGGCCAGGGCGGCGTAGTTCGTCACCATGCGCTCAGCGCCGGCGTCCGCGGCCGCCACGCAGTTGGCGGAGAACTGCTTGAGCATCTCCGCCTGCAGCTCCAGCACGTGATCCTTGCCCAGCCCGGCCAGGAAGTGCAGCCACTGCTTCACCGGGAACACGGGCAGCTTGTCGTCCATCGGGTCGCGGCGCTTGGCCTTGGAGAGCTGGCAGCGCACCAGCTTGCCCGTCAGGCCCTCCACCGGCACATCTTCGCCGGCCAGCAGCACCGGCGCGCACAGCAGGAAGTCCGTCATGTCGGTGCCGCGGCGGGTGTGGCTGTACTGGTAGGACTCCTGCAGCTGCGCCACCATCTTGGCGATCATCTCCACCTTGCCGGCGGAGATCTCCTCCCAGCCCACTGGGTGGCTCGTGTAGCTCAGCGTGGTCAGCATGCGGAACTCGGTGGCCATGCTCTGGCGGCTGAACATCGTGAACCCCACGGTGCGCTCCAGCCGCTTGATCAGCGTGGACTTGCCCGAGCCCTTCTCGGCCTGCATCGTGAAGTGCGGCCAGAAGCCCAGGTAGGCCTTCAGGTGCGCCCCCAGCGCCCACACCAGCGGGATGGCGGCCGCGTTGGCGCGGAAGGTGGCCTGGTAGGCCCGGATCACCTGCACCCCTTGTGCCGGGGAGCCCGAGGGGAACGTGAGCGAGTGGTAGGGGCACTGCTGCCGCGGGTCCTGAAAGAAGCAGTTCGGGCCCTCGTTCACCGTGGGCCTGCCCTCCTTCCAGCACAGGCCCACGAAGTTCACGGCGTTGCGGCTGCCGATGCCGGCGGCGCGCTCGAGTACGTTGATCAGGCGGCTGAACGCGGCCACGTTGAAGACCGGGCCGATCTTCTTCCACCCGTCGATGTTGTGCAGCTTCTCGTCGTCGACCACGCGGCGCAGCAGCACCGGCCCGTGGCGGGCAGTCTGCACCGACAGCGCGAACACCACCGTGGGCGACTGATCCTTGTCGCCCGTCATGGTTGAAGTGGGGGACGCGATCGACACCCGGGCGACGGCCGCCGGGCGGAAGCCCGCCACGTCGTTGTAAGTCCATCGCATCTCGCCCGTGGCCTCGTCCTTCACCTGCTTGTCCAGCGTGCGGGTGAAGTCCGGCTCCACCCGGTACCGGGTGTAGGCATAGAAGTCGTGAGAGGGCAGCCAGAGCCGCGCGCGCCCCTCGCGGCGGCCTTCGGCCGGCATGCCCGGAATCACCCACTCCTCCAGCTTCTTCATCGCCAGCGTGAGCTTCTCCCAGCCCTTCTCAGGGTCCGCGCGCAGGAAGTCGTTGGGGTCGCGGATCGGCCGCCGGCGCTCGGCGTCCTCGAACCAGGCGCCCTGGTCCACCAGCAGGCAGCTCACGTCCAGCCCGATCAGGATCTCGTGCAGCTGCCAGGCCGCGCGCAGGCCTGGGCTGTAGCCGAAGTCAGGCCCCGGCTTGCTGCTCACCGGGTCGTTGCCGAAGCACACCACCACCGCCTTGCCCCGCAGGAACGTCCAGTCCACCTCGTCCAGGTGCTTGGTGCCGCGGGTGGCCAGCACGGCCGAATGCGGCAGCACGCAGCTCTCCACGGCCAAGGCATTGAGCGGGCTGTCGACCACGTAGACCGTCTTCGTCTTCTCCGACTCCAGGCGCGCCCAGTCGCTGCACCAGGCGTGGCCATGCCGCTCGCCCTTCGTGCAGATTGCCTGGCCGCCGTTGGTCTGCGGGTCCACATAGCGCATGTCCACGGCCCGCACCTGCAGGGTGACGCGATCGCGCACGACGAACGCCGCCGCCGGGCCGCCGTGGCCCACCGTGCCGGCAGTCTTGTCCTCGTGCCGCCAGGTGCTCCACCCCAGCGTGCCCTTCTCGATCGCGTGCTCGATGGCCTTCTTGTTGATGCGACGCTCGCCCACCAGGTAATCGAACAGCGGGCCGTCATCCTTGGCCACGGCCGCGCGGCAGCGCTGCGCCACCGCTTCGGCCAACGTGGATGAATCGCCGTCCCCGGTGGGCTCTTGGCCCGGTTCTTCTCGTGTTGCCATCGTTCTTCTTGTGCACGCCTGGCCGCGTGCGGGCCGGGGGTTATGGGTTGAACAAACTGCCGCTCGGGCCGGCGATCGCCTCGGCCTTGCGAACCTGCTTCGCCTTCACCGCGGCCACGGCGTCGACCACGGCGTCGTGGTGCCGGTCCGCATCACCGGCCCGCCAGGCGGCCAGCACCTCGCGCCGTGTGGCCACCGGCACCATCCGCCAGTGGCCCACGCACATCAGCAGGCCGCGCGGGATCTGCTGCGGGCAGCCCTCCGCCCGGCAGGGGTGCAGGCGTGGCTTCACAGGGCGCGCGTCCCCGCCGGAGCCGGCAGTACCAGCACGCCGTCCCCATCCACTCCCAGCGACAGCGGCGCGTGGGTCGTGCCCATCACGCACAGCCGGACGGGCTGGCCAGCCTGCAGCAGCGCCAGCTCCGCCGGCGTCGGCCGCCAGAAGCTCACGATTCCCAGCTCGCCGCCCTCGAAGCGCACACGGGTGATGGGCAGCGCGCCGCACTCCTCGATGGAGGCGCCTGGCGGCGCGCCCAGCACGGCGTTGTTGGAAGGGTGTTGTGTGCGAAGCATCAAGCCTCCTGGTTGGTCTGGGGGATCTGGGTGGTGGGCGCGGCGGCCTGCACCGGCCGGCGGGAGCGGTCCCAGGCCAGAACGGCCTGCAGGCGGGTGCGCACGCCGAGGCGGGCACAGGCGGTGCGAACGATGCCGTCGACCGTGGACTTCTCGATCTGCAGCTCGCGCGCCACGAGCTTGCTGCTGCCCAGGCGGACCAAGGCATCGAGCACCTCGCCCTGGCGGCGCGTCAGGCCCACGCGACGGCGTCGCGCTGGCGCAGTGGAATTGGGCTCGGTCATGACCCGGCATCCACCTGCGCTGCAGGTACTGATGGTTCAGCCACCGACACGCCATCGGTGGGGAGCGCGCCCCGCCACAGGTCGAAAGCGTCGATTCCGCCCCGACGCATGGCGCAGTCCGCACAAGGCAGCATGCGGCCGGTGCGCCGTCCGAGCACCTTGCCCGAGCCGCCGCATGCCTGGCATACGGCCTCGCGCTCAGCTTGGCGCTGCATTTGCCGCCGAAGGCGGATGCGATTTAGGACGGGGGAAACCGGCCGCCGCCGATCAACAGGGATGGTGCGCTTGACGATCATCGGACCTCCTTCACGCCAGGGGCGGCGTCGAGCGCAGTCGCAAGCTCTCGTAGCCGAGCGGCCAGGCGAGCGCGGTAGTTGTCATCCCAATGGGATTGCATTGCAACTGCTTCGGCCGCCGAGTTGAGGTCATGCCAGATGCCATGTCCAGTGTCGGATTTGGGCGTCGGTAGCGGAATCGCGGTAGTCATGCCAGGGGGACTGCTGGGACTGCCAGCACTTGCCACCCGTGCGTCACCCCCATTTGCCACCGCGCTGCCCGCTCCCTCGGGGCCTGGCATGGCCTGTTTCCGAGACTCGCCCGCGTCGGGGATTTCATGGCCGCTCGCCGTGGCAGCAGAGGTGCTGCGTTTCCCAATCTCATCCGGTGTCACGCCAGCGGCGTCGTGGTCCAGCGCGTCGGAGCCGTTCTCCATGGCCTTCACCATGGCGCGGTCCAGCATGTCCGTCAGCGGGGTGCTGCCGTCCTCGCGCTCGGCCGTCAACTCGTTCAGCGTGTCGCGCAGAAACTGCTGCTTGTTGATGACCGGCGGACGAGGCTCGCGGGCCTGCGGATCGTTGGCGAAGGCGAACGCGCAGGCGTCGGCCGTGAGGCGGATCACGATGGCATCGCCATCGATGCCGGCCAGCCCGTAGGGCGTCGGCTGCGGCGCGGCATCCACCATCACGCCATGTGCGTCTGTCACGCGAGCCTCGTAATCTCGGTGAGCCGGTACTCGT
>ERZ724505.1722-NODE-1722-length-11600-cov-6.539194_pt1 | contig 11600 bp, 18 predicted proteins | sample MGYA00376038_ERZ724505 | MGnify/ENA primary metagenome ERZ724505 (study PRJEB28724, sample SAMN07190884) | wastewater metagenome | isolation source: effluent of sewage treatment plant in Hong Hong | place: Hong Kong | collected 2016-03-17 ... | reverse complement strand
TGGATATAGTCAGGGCGGTTCTCCGGGTGGTAGTACGCCCAGCTGTCACCGCCGTTGAGGTTGAAGTAGACGAACCCGCGCTCGGTCTTCATCTCGGTGATCACAGCCTCGTCGGGCTTGAGCATCACCTCGGTGCCACCCACGACCTTGTAGTTGAACTTACGCTTGACCAGGCCGGCTGCGTCGCGCAGCTCGTTGATGCGCGCATGGGTCAGCTGCTTGTTCTTCTCGGTGCTGTTGATCGTGGTGTCCAGTGCGAGCACGTCGTACTTGTGCTTCACGTACTGGATGCGGGGCTGCTTCCCCATCGGGTCCTTGATGCCTTTGAGCATCGGCGGTGCGATGTAGATCAGTTTGTCGTTCTGGCATGCACTGATGTCCAGAGGCCAGCGGATCGAGTTGCCGTTTTTTGTGAGCTCCATCGTGGAGCGCAACAGTGGGGTGTCGTGGTTCTTCTGGATCAGCCATTGCTTGAGCAGAGGTGCTGCATAGGGCTTGTCCAGGAACATGAACACGTGGGCACGAAGACGGCGGTCGCTGATGCCGTAGCTCGCTGACCACTGGACCACGTACGAGATGTTGGAAAGCCCGATCTCGGCGAGGAAGCGTTCGAGCGTGAGGGGTACGGTAGTGACCTGTCCACCAGGTGACGTGACCTCCATGTTCTCAGGTAGACCATCGAGGTCCAGGCAGAGCAGCGAGGTTGGCGCCTGGCTGTCGGTACTGCCTGCGCGGGATTCCTTGACCAGGTCGCGCTGCAGCTGACCTTTGAGCATGCAGTGCCCGGCACGAGAGTGTTTGGTGAGCAGCTGCTCCAGGGTTTTCAGATCAGTGCAGAGCTCCTGATGCGACGTGAACTCCCACGTCATGGGGTATGGGGTCTTGATGAGCTCGCCACCCTTCAGGGCGAACGTCTTGGTCAGAGGCACGCTGGCCTGCAGGAAGTACAGGGCGTGCACGGAATCGGCAAGGGCTGATGTAGTCATGTCAAGCGTTGGTTTGACCTCTTTACCCTTAGCCTATATACCTTCCAATCTTCCATTCTTCCAATCTACTTTTTTAAGTTGAAGTAAGTAGTAGGTATATAGACTAGGGGTATAGAGGGGTTCCTATAGAAAGAAGAGACCGCGGAAGACAGGAAGGTTGGCAGCCCATAGATCCTGGCCGAAGCGAAGGCTGCGGAGCCCTGTCGGGCTCCGCAGTCTACGTCAGAGCGTCGATGGTCAGCCGGTCTGCGTCTCGCCAGCAGCTTCTTGCTGGGCATGGCGGACGAAGCGCGGCGACTTCAGCACCTGCTGCAGCGTCTTGGTCGACGACAGCACGCACGCCAGGATGTGGTCGTACTCCATGTCGGTCATGGAGCGTTCGCTGGCAGCGTATTCGTCAGCGCGCTGAATGGCGGTGACAGCGGTGTCGATGAGCGTACGCTGGATGCTGATGGGGAGCGAGCTGAACCCGCTCTGCATGCGCTCCTGGGCGGACTTGCCGGTGAAGTCACGCAGATCGGCAAACGACTTGAACTTCACGCCACCCAGGTCCTCGTCGTCGCCGAACTTGTCGCACTCAATGGCGAGCTGGCACATGGAGAAGGCGAGTGGCGCGGTTTCCTTCATGGACTCGGTCATGCGCTCCAGGCGATCTTGCTCGCGCTCGACGCGACGCTTGAGGAACGCATCGGCCATCTCGGGCATGCCGTAAGCTTCAGCCATGCGCGAAGACGACATCTTCATGCGGCGCCGCGTCTGCGAATTGATCTTCATGTTGGGATCGCGCAGGAAGGCATCTTCCAGCTCCTCGATCTCGTAGACGCGCGGCTGGCCTTTCCAGTCGCAGGTCAGCGACGTGAAGTCCTGAGCCAGGTCCTGCCACTGATCGCGAATGGCGTTGAGCCAGCGGATGGTCTCGATCTCACCGGCGTTGTCCTTGCCGGTCAGCCCGAACCACTTCTCGGCGGTGTCCTTGAGGGCGAGTTCACGCAGCTGTTCAGCGCGGTCGTCGATGCCGTGGATGAGGTCGGTGTTCATCTTGTCGCGCACGTTGCGCAGGATGGAGCGTGCCGCGCTGACGATGAGCGAGTCGATACGCCAGGCCACAGTGCGTGCGGCGTGCCCGGCGACGTAGGCCTGGGGCAGGGTCTTGATGAAGTCGAACAGATTGAAGTACATGTGGTTCGTAGACATGGGATCTCCGTTTGCAGTAGGTTGATGTGGCGTGTGAGCACGCCCCACTGCCCTGCACGCAGGACAGTAAGTCGGGTTCAGCACTGGCCGAGACGATCGAGCAGCAGACGCTCGGCTTGGGCTTCATCACAGCCGAGCAGCTCGGCCAGGTGCAAGGTCTTGGCGCGCAGCACCGCGTAGGGCTCGAAGGTCTCGTCGGGTGTGTCCTCGACTTCTTCGATACTGACTTCGGTAACTTGGCGTATGCGGATGCGGATTAGTGCCATGGGGTGTACTCCAGAAGAATGTGGATGACGATGAGTGCGTACATGACGCGCAGAAACGTGCGCTCAGACACGGGTCGTGACCAGGTGGTTGATGTAGTGGTCGAGCTTGGCTTGTGCGAGAGCAAGCTGAGCTTCGAGTGCAGGAATGTCGGCGGGATCACCACCGCCACTCCATGATTCGGCAACAGCCGCTTTGACAAGCTCGATGACGAGCTTCTTCAAACATTGGGCTTGGGTGCCATTCACATCAACTCCTTGTCTGTGTAGACGAACCACCCTACGTGGTAGAAGCGGTCGCCACGAATGAAGCCGAACATCTTCCGAGCTACGTGAACCGTTAGCATGGAAGTGATGAACGCAATGACTGCGGACATGGTTCCGATCAACGTTCCCCAGTGAATAAACAAGTTCATCACGAGGAACAAAGCGTGCAGAACCATGCATGCGGTCTCGCTACCGAGTAATCTCAGACGTGTACGTGGTGGCAGCATGCCAAGCAGCACGAATTCGAAAACTGCGTTGACTGCGCCGAACACGAACACCGCTTCGATGATCATGTTTAACGCTCCACCTAAGCGACCGCGAGCACAAAGGCTGCGCAGGCGGCCACGATGCACACGGTCGCAACGAGCAGCCGTGCGCAGAGTTCAGCCGCGCGGAACGTGCGGCAGTCGCGATAGCGCCGCTTGGGCAGCGGCGTGAAATCGCTGGTGATAGTGTCTTCGAAGTCACGCATCGTCGTACTCCTCGTCGAGTTCGAACGGACACGGCGCGTACTCCTCGTCGAATTCGGGCGGACGCGGCGCGTACTCGTTGGTCTTGCGGCCAACGTGCGTGCACAACGGCTGCTTTGCATCCGGGCACGCACGCCCTTCGTAGGTGTGGTGCCTCCAGTGCGACCACTCCGCGCCATCGAAGCCGCAGTCCATGCAGACTGCGTCCTCGTCGAAGTAATGCCCGCGCGCGATCATGAACGGTCTCCCACCACGACGCTGCGCCCAGTGCGCATTGCCATCTCGCGTGCAGCCGCACACGCGGCGCGGAACGGCGTGAGCGCAGTGCGCTCGACGGGCGCAGCTGCTTGCTTGCGGCGCAGCATCGCCACATCGCCTTCGAGCTTGGCGATCAGCAGGCGGGCTTGTTCGAGTTCCTGGTTGCGTGCATCCAGGGCTTGTTGCAATTCGAGCTTGGTGGCCATTCCCATTTCTCCTGGTAGTCAATGAATGGGCGCTTGCGCGCCCAGGTGGTTGATCAGGCCTGGACCTTGACCAGGGTCTTGTTCTGCTTGGGCTGCTTCGGCGCAGCGACCTTCACGGTCACGCCGGCCTCGGCCAGGGCCTCGGCACGCAGAGCACGCAGGCGCGCAGCGCGCTCCGCGTAGCCTTCCTGCACACCCTGCGAGAACTGCGTGGACACCAGCTTCGAGCCTTCGAAGGCGTCAGCAGCGACACGACCGACGAACTGACCAGCGTTGCGAGCGAAAGACATAACGTTCTCCTAAACGAGCGACATGCTCGAAAAACACGGAAGGGCAGGCCAGCTTGCTGGCCTGCTGGGCGTTAGCGCCACCAGAAGAACTCTTCGCGGTGGGCGATGCCGGCGAGCTCGGCCTGGTACGCCACGCGCCAAGGCGCGGGCGGCAGCGGGCCGAGGTTGCCGGGGTGGATGACGTCAAGCGCGGCGATCAGCACGTCGTGCTTGGGTACGTAGAGCAGCCGGCCAGCGGCTGTGCCATTGCGCTTCCAGAGCAGGCGGCACTCGTAATGCGACGTGGTCATGTGGACCTCCGAAGAGCGAGATTGCTCAAACAGCACGAGTGGGCCGACCAGCTTGCTGGTCGGAATGCAACGAAGCGCAGGCGCCGGGGGCGAAGAGACTCCTTTCTGGGCGCAGAGAGTCCGAATCCGAAGTGGGGTACCGGAAGGAGCGAGGGGTGGGGAGAGCCTCGTCCCCGCGTATCCGAGAAGTCCCAGAAACCCCAAAAAATTTTTGCCGGGCGCCACCTAATCCAGTTACCTCGTTAGTTAGAAATGTGTGCCGCCGAATCCAAAAATTTTTTGCCGAGCACCACCTGACCAAGTCACCCCGCGTTAATTCGAGCCTCTTGACATCTACTATCTAACGTAGACATACAATCGCGCCTCATGGCCCTCGTCCGACCCCGCGCCGATGTAAAGAACCGCACCGCCGGAAAGGCAGCGCGCGTGTCGTCCGTGCGCAAGGCGACCAACACCTCGACCATGGCTGCCGCCGCGCTGGTACCGGAGGACAAGCCACTCACCGAGCAGCAGAAGCTCTTCGCGAAGTACCATGCCGAGGGCGAGTCGGTGCCCAACGCAATGGCTCGCGCGGGCTACAACGACCAGCCCAGCTATGGCTACCGGATGTTGAAGATGCCTAACGTCCAGAAGCTGATCCGCCAGTACCAGCAGGAGTACGCCGAGGCGTCCAAGCTGACGAAGCAGCGGGTGATCGAGATGCAGCTGGAGGCCTACGACATGGCCAAGCTGATGGCGGACCCGTCTGCGATGTCGAAGGCAGCCCGAGAGGCGGGTCTGCTGTGCGGCTTCTACGAGCCGACCAAGATCGAGATCACCAACGCTGCCGGCCGCAAGAAGGTGGAGCAGCTCAGCGACGACGAGCTGTTCGCCGAGATCGAGCGGCTGCGTGAGCATGGCCAAGGCGAAGACATCCCCCGCCTTGAACACTGAGCTCTCACGGGCTCAGTTGGAGGTCCTCCAGCGCGAGGCGGCCCGGCGCCGTCTGCTGCCATTCGTGCAGCGCTTCAACCCGGGCTACAAGGCCGGGTGGGTCCACAAGGACATCTGCCGGCGCCTGGAGCGCTTCAGCCGGGAGGTGGCGGAGGGGAAGAGCCCGCGCCTGATGCTGCTGATGCCGCCGCGGCACGGCAAGAGCGAGCTGGCGAGCCGGAACTTCCCCGCCTGGCACCTGGGTCAGCACCCCGACCACGAGTTCATCGCGTGCTCGTACAGCCTGGCGCTGGCCATGAGCTTCAGCCGGAAGGTGAAGCAGATCATCGACGACCCGCTGTACCAGACGGTGTTCGATGCGCGCCTGGATCCGAACAACTCGTCGACGGAAGAGTGGGGCATCCACAAGCACCGCGGTGCGTATGTCGCGGCCGGTATCGGCGGCCCGATCACCGGCAAGGGTGCGCACGTGCTGGTGATCGACGACCCGGTGAAGAACGCCGAAGAGGCGGACAGTGCCGACAACCGCGAGAAGATCTGGAACTGGTACCTGTCGACCGCCGACACGCGCCTGGCGCCCGGCGGGGGCGTGCTGATCATCCAGACCTGGTGGCACGACGACGACCTGGCTGGCAGGCTGCAGAACCTGGCCAAGGCCATCGACCATGAGGACGCTGAGCTGGTCGACAAGTACGAGGTGGTGAAGTACCCGGCGCTGGCAGAGGCCGACGAGTACCTGAACACGACGACGGACCTGATCGAGTACGACCCTGAGAAGCCGGACCCCGCCATCTACACGCTGCTGCGCCGTAAAGACGAGGCGCTGCACCCGGACCGGTACCCTGTGGAGCGCCTGCGCCGGATCAGGGCTCAGAACCGGACCATCGACGGCGCAGACGGCCGGTGGTGGAACGCCCTGTACCAGCAGAACCCGGTGCCTGACGACGGCGGGCACTTCATGCGCAGCCAGTTCCGGCGGGCGATCCTGCCGAACAGGAAACTGGCCAACGTGTTCATCGCGTGGGACTTCGCCATCAGCGAGAAGAAGGTGAACGACTACACGGTGGGGACCGTGGTGCTGCAGGACGACGACGACATCCTGCACGTGGCCGACCAGGTGCGGTTCCGCAGCTCGGACTCGTTCTACATCGCGGAAGCGATCCTGAATCTTGCGGCAAAATGGAGCTCTCCCACCCTGGCCCTTGGTTTCGAAGACGGCCAGATCTTCCGCGCCATCGAATCTCTGCTGAAGAAAAGGATGAAGGAACGCGGCATGTACCCCCCTGTCACGCTGCTCAAGCCGATCACGGACAAGCTGGCGCGGGCGAGTGCGCTCAAGGGGCGCATGCAGCAGGGGATGATGAGCTACGCCACCGGCGCGCCGTGGTTCGACGCCCTGCAGCTGGAGATGCTCCGCTTCCCCGCCGGCGCCCACGATGACCAGGTCGACTCGCTCGCCTGGGCCGTGCAGATGGCCGTGGGCCGCCAGCCGCCGCAGAAACCGCGCGAGAAGGTCCTGCCGAGCTGGCGCGACCGGCTCGGCTCCTCATTCACGACAACCCACATGGCGGCATGACATGAGCGCAGGGATGCTGGTGTGGCGGGACCTGCCTTGCGGCTGCCGGATCGAGCGGTCGATCACGCAGCACGACCCGGTGCCGGTGCGCTGGCTGTGGGACGCTGCGCGCACGCTGGCGGCGGTCCTGCACCTCCTGGCCCTGACCCACAAATGCCCGAAGGAGCCTCGCCCGTCATGAGCTGCCCAGCCTTCATCGCCAAGAGCTTCGCGGTCCGCACCGCGGCGCACTTTGCGCACCTGAGCTCGCAGTCGTATGCGGAGCACGTCGCCCTCGACGAGTTCTACAGCGGGCTGCTCGACCTGGTCGACAAGTACGCCGAGGTCTACATGGGCCTCATGAAGCGGATCGCGAAGTTCCCCAACGCGCCGGTGCCGGCCGCCGACGAGCCCATCCAGCTGCTGAAGGACTACCTCGACCTCGTGCGCGACGAGATGTCAGAAGACCACGAGAGTCAGGCGCTGCTGAACATCCTGGCTGAGATCGAGGAACTGACGGCCCGCTCGGTCTACAAGCTGGAGAACCTGAAGTGAGCTCGACCGCCACGCTGTTCGCCGACGCCATCGTCGGGGTTGGGTTCCCGACCATCGATCTGGCCATCGAGGCGCAGCGCCAGGGGCTGGCGATGTTCGAGGGGAATCAGCACAACCAGAGCTGGCGTTGGCTGCGGAAGCGCCTCGAAGGTCTTCCGCAGAAGGACCTCGCTGAGCTGTATGCCCGATTGAAAGAGCTGGAGTTCGAACATGCCCGTTGACGCTGCACTCGCCCAGAAGGTCTGGTCCCGCTACGCCTGGTGCCGGGACAACGGCCACCACGACTTCGTGCAGAAGGCCGACAAGTGCGGTCGCTTCGTGCGCGGAGACCAGTGGGACCCTGCCGACAAGGCAGAGCTCGCCGCGGTGAAGCGCCCGGCCATCACCGTGAACAAGGTCCTGCCGACCCTGGCGAACGTGATGGGGGAGCAGATCCGGAACCGGAACGAGATCAGCTACCGGCCGGTGGCTGGCGCGCCCTCGGAGACGGCTGAGGTCCTGGCGAAGGTGTTCAAGCACATCAGCTCGAACAACCAGCTCGACTGGAAGCGCAGCGACATGTTCACGAACGGCATCTCGTCGAGCCGTGGCTTCCTCGACATGCGCATCGACTACAACGACCAGATGCAGGGCGAGGTGCGCATCGAGCTGCTGAACTCGAAGAACGTCGTCATTGACTGCGACGCCGAGGACTACGACCCAGACCTGTGGTCGGACGTGTCGATCACGAAGTGGATGACGCCCGACGACATCGCTGTGCTGTACAGCGAGACCGACGCGGACTACCTCCGCGGCCGCGACCATGCGGCGTTCATGTACGGCTCGGACTCGGTGCAGGCGTACCGGGACCGCTTCGGCAAGCAGTTCATGAACATGTACTCCGGCGGCTACTCGAACAAGAGCTTGCTGCGGAATCTGCGCGTCATCGACTACCAGTATCGCCAGCTGGACCGCCAGAAGCACTTCGTGTCGGCCGAGGGGGACATGCGCCAGATCCCGAGCAACTTCGATCGGGACCGCATCGCGTGGTTCGTCGAGAAGTTCGGCTTCAAGGTCATCACGAAGCTCGTACGTCGCATCCGTTGGACGGTGATCTGCGACGACGTCGTGCTGCACGACGACTGGAGTCCGTACAAGCACTTCACGGTGGTGCCGTACTTCCCGTTCTTCATGCACGGGCACACGCTGGGCCTGGCCGAGAACCTGCTGGGCGCGCAGGAGGTGCTGAACAAGAGCCTGAGCCAGGAGCTGCACGTCGTGAACACAACGGCGAACAGCGGCTACAAGGTGCGCTCGGGCTCGCTGGCGAACATGACGGTTGGAGAACTGGAGCGCAAGGGCGCGCAGACCGGCATCGTGATCGAGGTGAACGGCGACCCCGAGAAGGACATCGTCAAGATCCAGCCGAACCAGGTGCCGCAGGGCCTGGACCGCCTCAGCTACAAGGCCGAGGAGCACATCAAGGGGATCTCCGGCGTCAGCGACTCGATGCAGGGCTTCGACCGCGAGGACGTGGCTGCCAAGGCGATCCAGACGAAGCGCCAGGCCTCCTCGACGAATCTCGTGAAGCCGCTGGACCAGCTGACGCGGACGGACTTCATCCTCGCGCGCAACGCGCTGGACCTCATCCAAGGCTTCTACACGGAAGAGCGGCTCATCACGATCACGCACAACCAGGCCACTGGTGAGACGGAGACCCTCGGCATCAACCAGGTGTCGCCGGAAGGCCAGGTCATCAACGACCTGACGCTCGGCGAGTACGAGGCCGTCGTGACTTCGGTGCCGGCGCGCGACACGCTGGAGGACAGCCAGTTCGAGCAGGCCATTTCGATGCGCGAGAACGGCATCATGATCCCCGATACGGTGATCGTCGACGCCAGCCGGCTGATGAACAAGAAGGAGATCATCCGGCAGATGCAGGGCGACCAGGACAGCCCCGAAGCGCAGGCTGCCAAGCAGCTGCAGATGCGCGCGCAGGCCGCCGAGGTGTCGAAGATCGAGGGCGAGGCGGCCAGCAAGCACGCCGACGCCGGCCTCAAGCAGGCCAAGGCCGAGAAAGAGGCCGTACTGGCTCACAAGGAGGCCATCACACCGCCCGAAGCCGGCGACGGGAACCCCGAGCTGGAGATGGCGCAGGCCGAGCACGAGGCGTCGCTCAAGGAACGCGAGTTCCGGCGCGATACCCAGCTCAAGCTCATGGACCACGCGCTCAAGGAGCGCGAGGTTGCAGGAAACCTTCGGCTGAAGGCCGAGGACTTTGCACAGAAGCGTGAGGATGCTCGCGTGGAGCAGGCGCGAAGGGCCGCCCAGGATGCCCAGACACCACAGAAGCAAGGAGCCCCCAAGTGAGTACCTCGAACGACAGCGCCGTAGTCGACCGCGGCGACGATTTCACGTCCCCGAACGACAAGCCCGAGCCGAAAGAGCCCGCTGACCTGCCCAAGGACAAGGAAGCGGCGCTGCGGGAGCTCGACCCCGAGACCAAGGACGGCGAAACCAAGGACGGTGACCCCGAGACCAAGGACGGCGAGATCAAGGACGACGACAAGAAGCCCCGCAAGGACTCGCGCATCCCCGCCGCGCGCCACAAGGAGCTGCTGGATGCCGAGCGGGCGAAACGCACGGCTCTCGAACAGCGCCTGGCGCAGTACGAGCGGGGCCAGGAAGTCGCGAAGTCCAACGAGGACATCACCAAGGCCGAAACGGACCTGACCGCGCTCGACAAGCAGTACCACAAGGTGCTCGCTGACGGCGAGGTCGAGAAGGCCGCCGAGCTGATGGGGAAGATCCGCCAGCTCGAACGTGACATCACCGAGATGAAGGGCGAGATGCGCACCGCTGCCGCGGTCGCGCAGGCCACCGAAATGGCCCGCTACAACACGACCCTGGAGCGTGTTGAAGAGTCGTATCCGGAGTTGAATCAGGACGCCGACGAGTACGACGCCGAGAAGGCCCAGGACGTGGCGGACCTGATGCGGGTGTACCGCGGCCGTGGCCTACCGCCGTACAAGGCCCTCCAGGATGCTGTCAAGAAGGTGATGGGTGATCCGAAGACGAAGGCCCAGGAAACGGCCGTCGAGACGAAGGCTCGCGTCAGCGCCGAAGAGGTCGCTGCGGAACGCAAGAAGGCCGCGGTGGCGAAGACGGCCGACGCCGTGGGCCGCCAACCGCCCAGCACCTCGAAGGCGGGCATGGACAGCGACAAGACGGGCGGCAAGCTGTCGGCGACCGAGGTTATGAAGATGGACCAGGACGCATTCGCGAAGCTCGACGAAGCCGAGCTGCGCCGGCTGCGCGGGGATGACCTATGACCCGCCTGCCCAGCGAGACCGAGCCCTGGCTCGAACGCCGGGCGAGCTTCAACGTCCTCTACATCCGCGGCGGCGTGCTGCCTCGGTACGAGCACCCTGGCGAATCCGTCACGGTCGTGAGCCCCGGTGCCACGCTCGGCAGCGGCGGTTTCGACCTGGTGCTCACCAGCGCCACGGTGCAGCAGCACTTCGAGCAGTGGCTTGAAGACACGGTCATCTGCCGGCTCAAGGCCGGCGGGCGGCTGGTCATCATCGACAACGACTGAAGGAGATCCACATGTCCAACGTCCAAAGCCCGCGTACCGACGACGCCGGCATCGAGCAAGAGATCCAGGCCAAGGGCCTGACCGCGCCGCGCGTCACGCCGGCCGACATCGAGGCGAACATCGCCAGCGAGCACTACTTCACCGCGGCCGATGGTGAGCAGGGCGCGCTGATGAACGATGGCAAGCAACCCGCTGGCATCCCGAGCAACGAAGCGCTGTGCTTGCTGACCTTCTGCGTGCTGGTGCTGCGCAACGGCTTCACCGTCACCGGCGAGTCGGCCTGCGCCAGCCCGGAGAACTTCGACGCCGAACTGGGCCGCAAGATCGCCCGCGCGAACGCCGTTAACAAGGTGTGGCCGCTGATGGGCTACGAGCTGCGCAGCAAGTTGGCTGGTCGAGCTGACGCTGCAGCCCCCGCAACCCCAAGCAACCTCCAGCCTTTCCAGCAGCGCGTCGTCGACGAGAAGGACGAGCTCGACACGCGTCTCGACAAGCTGCGTGCGTTCGTGGACAGCCCGCTTTTCGACAGCCTGGGCATGAGCGACCGAGCGATGATGACCGCCCAGGCCGAGGTGATGTCGAAGTACAGCCGCATCCTCGGCGACCGCATCGCTGCGTTCAAGTGACCTGATCCAACGGAGCCGGCCGCTTCCCGACCGCGTCTCCTTGCGCCGTGAAAGTCGGCGTTGAGCTTCGACAGTCGTGAGATTGTCGAAGCTCTTTTTTATATTTTTTTGTCCGCGCGGCACCGAAACC